>Ga0157370_10002178_pt1 | contig 23904 bp, 17 predicted proteins | sample C35metaG_FD_113463 | JGI IMG/M metagenome (GOLD analysis project Ga0157370, IMG submission 113463) | Corn rhizosphere microbial communities from Kellogg Biological Station, Michigan, USA - C3-5 metaG | ecosystem: Host-associated > Plants > Roots > Rhizosphere > Soil | place: USA: Michigan...
AACCTGGAGTGAGTTTGTTCAACGTACTTCGACAAAATGTTTCCGGCGCCACGCTGTTCCAGCTTGGAGCCGAGTTGTCGTGGTTGTTCGCGGCAATCCTGCTGATCCTCGGTCTGGACGGGCTGCAACCCGACCGGCACCCGCAAGTCGCGCTGCTTGCCTTCTTCTTCGCGGCGACGATGGTGTGCCTGAACGGCGCGTTCGGCCTTTATCGTCGCAGCCAGGCGTTGTCGACCAGCGGGTATTTTCTGCGTGTAATCTTTGCGCCCGCGATCGGCATTCCGCTGGCGTACCTGGGCGCGCAGCTTCTTCCCGGCGTCGCGCCGCCGGAGGAAAAATGGCTTCTCGCGATCGTGCTGGCGCTCGCCGGATTGCTCCTGATCCGGCACGTGATCGTGTTGCCGCTCGTCGCGACGTTGCTGCCGCATCGCGTGCTCGTTCTTGGCACCGGGCCCGAAGCGCGCCTCGTCGAGGCATCGCTTACGTCGGCCAATCCACTGGGTATGCGGCTCGTCGGCTTTTACGCACTCGACAAGCTGAACGAGATGGTCGTTTCACCGGGCCGAATCCTCGCGCGCGACACGCCGCTCGAAGAGCTGGTGCGCCAGCTGAGCGTCGATGAAGTCATCGTCGCCGTGCGGCAGCAGCGAGGCGGCGTGTTGCCGTTGCGCGCGCTGCTCGATTGTCGTTTGAACGGCGTGCAGGTGACCGATCTCGCGGGATATTTTGAACGCGTGCACGGCCAGGTGCCGATCGAGTCGCTGAAGGTGAGCTGGCTTATCTACGGCCATGGTTTCCGCCAGAATCTGGTCAGGGCCTTCGTCAAGCGATGCTTCGATCTGATCGTTTCCGCGGTTCTGCTCGTCCTGACGGTGCCTGTGCTGATCGTTGCGGCGCTGCTGATCGCCGCGGAAAGCGCCGGGCCCGTCATCTATCGCCAGGAGCGCGTCGGTTTCCGCGGATGCAGCTTCACCGTGTTCAAGCTGCGCAGCATGGCGACGGATGCCGAAAAAGATGGCAAGGCCGCATGGGCAAGCGCCAACGATTCGCGCATCACCCGCATCGGACGGTTCATCCGACGTACGCGCATCGACGAGTTGCCGCAGTTGCTCAACGTGCTGAAGGGCGAAATGAGCTTCGTGGGGCCGCGCCCGGAGCGCCCGGAATTCGTCGCCATGCTGACGGAGCAGATTCCGTTTTACGCGGTTCGCAACAGCGTCAAGCCCGGACTGACCGGGTGGGCGCAAGTGCGGTACTCTTACGGCGCAACCGTGGAGCAATCGGTACGCAAGCTCGAATACGATCTCTATTACGTGAAGAACCACACGCTGCTTCTGGATCTCGTGATATTGCTCGAGACGGTCCGCGTCGTGGTGCTCGGAGAGGGCGCCCGGTAGGCGCGCGGTCACGTAACGCACCGCCGCGTCGAGCCGGCGCCTTGCTCGTCGCGATGACGCTGTCTTCCCATCGCCGCGTCGCATCTCCCGCCGATCGCCGGGAAACCGTCGACGCGGTGGCGATCGGGACGTCACCCGCAGGCTCATTAGTGCCCATACGACCAAGCCGTGTCCGGTAACGCCTTCGCCAACGCCGCGACGTGGAGCTACGGGCTCGCGTTGCTCGTATACGTGATCTTTGCCGTGCGCGTGTGGACGGGGTCCAGCCACAATTTCCGCGCGCGGCTGCTGGTTGCAGCACTTGCGGCAACGGCTGCCTGGGCTGCAGTGTGCATCGGCGTGGGCATGCAGCCGACGTTCGAGCGGGTGCTGGCGGCGAGCGCGGCAGACGCATTGCGTTGCGGCGCGTGGTTCCTCTTTCTACGGCACCTCCTCGGGGACTCGGACCGCCAATTCACTGGACTGAAGACGCGTACGCGCACGGCGATCATCGCCGTCGGCGCGTTGCTGGTCGGCAGTGTGCTGCTGGGTGAAGGCACGTCGGTGTGGCGGGCGTCCGCGCTATGGGGCTTGCGTACCGGTTTCCTGCTGAAGCTCGCGTTGGCGGTGTTCGGATTGATATTGGTCGAGCAGGTTTACCGGCGCGTGCAGCCGCGGGCCCGATGGGCGATCAAGCCGCTCGTCCTCGCGCTGGCGGGCGTCTTCGGGTTCGATCTCTTCTTCTACGCCGACGCGTTGCTGTTCGGCCACCTCGACGCCGATATCTGGCTATCGCGCGGCGTTGCGAACATCGTCGTCGTCCCGTTCATCGCCGTCGCCACCGCGCGCAACACCGGGTGGACGGTGAATCTGCACCTTTCGCGCAGCGCCGTCTTTCATTCTTCCGCACTGCTGATTTCCGGAGCCTTTCTGCTCCTCGTGGCAGGTGCCGGCTATTTCGTTCGCTACGTCGGCGGAGACTGGGGACGTGCGCTGCAGATCGAATTGCTGTTCGCAGCCGCGCTCTTTGTCGCGCTGGCGATCTCGTCCGGTCGCTTTCGCTCGAAGCTCAAGGTTTTCGTCAGCAAGCATTTCTTCTCGTATCGCTACGACTACCGCGAGGAATGGCTTCGTTTCACGCGCACGCTGTCAACCGAGAGCGGCGCGGAAAATCTGCAGGTCCGGACGATCATGGCGCTCGCGGATCTGCTGGAAAGTCCGGCCGGCGCGCTTTGGCTGCGCAATGATTCGCATCGATTCGTTCAGGCCGCCCGATGGAACACCGCTGCCAGCACGGCGACCGAGCCTGAGGAGGGTTCGTTGGCCACGTTTCTGCGGCGCACGGGATGGATCGTCGATGTCCCTGAATACCGGGTCGATCCCGCTCCGTATCCGGGGCTGTCGCTTCCGCCTTGGCTCACCGATTCAAGCGATACGCCGTGGCTCGTCAACCCGCTCATCGTCGGTAACGAACTCCTGGGATTCGTTCTGCTGATGCCGCCGCGAACCCCGCTGGAAATCGATTGGGAAGTCCGCGATCTCCTGAAAACGGCGAGCCGGCAGGCCGCGAGCTTTCTAAGTCATGCCCGCGCCACCGAAGCGCTGCTGGAAGCGCGGAAGTTCGATGCGTTCAACCGGATGTCCGCATTCGTCGTGCACGACCTCAAGAACCTCGTTTCCCAATTGTCGCTGATGTTGCGCAATGCGGAGCGCCATCGCGACAATCCCGAGTTCCAGGCAGACATGCTGGAGACCGTCGAGCACGTCGTCGAGCGGATGAATCGCCTGATGCTGCAGCTTCGCACCGGGTCCGAGCCGGTCGAGAGTGCGCGCCATGTCGATATCGCCGCTGTACTTCGGCACGTATGCTCGACAAGATCCGGTTCCGGCGTTCGCATCGAGACGGAATCGCTTGCCAGCGCGATCGTCCTCGGACATGAAGATCGGCTGGAGCACGTCGTTTCTCACCTGCTGCAAAATGCAATCGATGCGACCTCCGCGACGGGAATCATCCGCGTTCGCATCGAGGCGGATGACCGATTCGTCATCGTCGTCATCGCGGACACGGGAAGCGGCATGACGCCTGAGTTCATGCGCGATCGACTGTTCAAGCCTTTCCAGACGACGAAGGAGTCCGGGATGGGCATCGGCGTTTACGAGAGCACGCAGTATGTCGCCGGGTTGGGTGGCTCGCTCGAAATCGACAGTCAACCTGGCATCGGGACCACGGTGTGCATGCGGTTGCCGCGCGCGGGGCTGCCCGCGACACTCGACGAACCTTCGGCCATTGAAAAGATGGCAAGCGCCGCCGGACCGCTGGTACACCAATGACCGACCCACGAAAGGTCCTGCTGATCGTCGAGGACGATCCCGCGCTGCAGAAGCAGATGCAGTGGGCGTTCGACCAGTACGAGACGATCGTCGCCAACGATCGCGCGAGTGCCATCGTGCAGGTCCGCCGCTTCGAGCCCGCCGTCATCACGATGGATCTCGGACTTCCCCCGCAGCCCGACGATCCGACGGAGGGGCTGCGGCTTCTCGAGGAGCTCCATGCGCTCGTTCCGCGCGCGAAAATCATCGTGCTGACCGGCCAGAACGATCGCGCGAATGCACTGAAAGCGATCGGTCTTGGCGCGCATGACTTCTGCGCAAAGCCGTTCGAGGCCGAGCTGCTGATCTGGACCATCGAGCGCGCTTTCCGCGTCCACGAGCTGCAGGAGGAAAACGCGCGGCTGCAGGCGGTGCGCGAGTCGCCGGCCGCTTCCGGGATCATCACGCGCGACCCCGCGATGCTGCGGATCTGCCGCACCATCGAAAAGGTCGCGCCGACATCGGCCACCGTGCTCATTCTGGGCGAGTCCGGGACAGGCAAGGAGCTGCTGGCGCGCGCGGTGCACGAGCTTTCACCTCGCCGTGGCGATCGGTTTGTCGCCATCAATTGCGCGGCGATCCCGGAGACGCTGCTCGAAAGCGAGTTGTTCGGCTACGAGAAGGGCTCGTTCACCGGCGCGGTCAAGCAGACGCTCGGCAAGATCGAAACCGCCAACGGCGGCACGCTGTTCCTGGACGAGATCGGCGACCTTCCTGTCGCGCTGCAGGTAAAGCTGCTGCGCTTCCTCCAGGAGCGGGTGATCGAGCGCATCGGCGGCCGGCAGGAAATCGCCGTCGACGTGCGGATCGTGTGCGCGACCCATCAAAGCCTGAAGGCGCAGATCGAGCATGGCAAGTTTCGCGAGGACCTCTATTACCGATTGGCGGAAATAATCGTCGAGGTTCCGCCGCTTCGCGCAAGGTCCGGCGACGCCGCGCTGCTCGCGCATGGATTCGTCCGGCGGATGGCTGAAGAGCAGCGGCGTGGTCCTATGTCGCTGCAGGCAGATGCGCTCGAGGCGATCGAGGCGCATACCTGGCCCGGCAACGTGCGCGAGCTCGAGAACGTGATCAAGCGCGCCGTCATCATGGCGGAGGGCTCCAGCATCTCGCCGGCCGACATCGGCTTCGAGGTCGCAAACGGAAACGGCGATGCGCTCAATTTGCGCCACGTTCGCGAGCAGGCCGAGAAAAGTGCGGTATTGCGGGTGCTGGGGCGCGTGAATGGCAATCTCAGCAAGGCGGCGGATTTGCTGGGCGTCAGTCGTCCCACGCTGTACGATCTGATGCACCGGTTCGGTCTCAAGTGACGAACGTCCCAGGTTTCGAATTGAAAACATGAAAATCTTGCGAAGTGGATACGCTGGCGGCGTTGTCGCCCTGCTGGCGGCGATGACGCTCGCCGGCTGTTTCGGCGAGGACGCGGCGTCGTACATGGCGTCGGCGAAGAGCTATCTCGCCAAGTCCGATTACAAGGCGGCGATCATCGAGGCCAAGAACGCGCTGCAGAAGGCGCCGGATAATGCCGAGGCGCGTGTTCTGCTGGCGACGTCGCTGCTCGAATCGGGCGATGCCACGGGCGCTGAAGCCGAGGTCCGCAAGGCGATCGCCCTGCATGCGCCGGATGATCGAACGTATCCGCTGCTCGCGCGTGCGCTTGCGGCCCAGGGACAATTCGGAAAGCTTGCAAGCGAGGTCGCCGATCGGAAGATCGATGATCCGGCTGCGCGCTCGCAACTGCGCGTGGCGCTTGCCGGTGCCGCGCTTGCGCAAGGCGATCCTGTCAAAGCGAAGGACCTGGCGGATGCTGCGCTCGCGGACGATCCCGCGAGCGTGCCTGCGTTGCTGCTTAAGGCGCAACTCGCGGGTTCGCGCGGTGATTTGACCGCGGCGCGGCAATTCGTCGATACCGCGCTCAAGACGTCGCCTGACGATGTCGACGCGTTGATGGTAAAGGCCAACATCGCGATGGCCGAGCAGAAGCCGGACGACGCGCGCAAGATTTACGAGCAGGCCATCGCGGCGCACGCCGATTCGGTCGCCGCGCGCTCGGCGCTTCTATCGCTGGAGGTGCGCTCGGGCAAGCTCGACAAGGCCAGGGAACAACTGGCGAAGATGAAGGAGGTCGGGCCGAAGGACATCCGCACCGTCTATGCCGACGCACTGCTCGCTTCGGTCTCGGGGGACAATGCGCACGCCCGCGAGGCGATCCAACGCGTGCTCGCCGCGCGCCCGGATCACCTGCCGAGTCTCCTGCTGTCGGGAATGATCAATTACCAGCTCGGCTCGTACGGGTCCGCCGAGCAGTCGTTGCGCAGCGTGATTGCCAAGGTGCCCGATGAGCCGAATGCCCGCCGCGTGCTGGCGATGATCTACCTCAATACCGGACGCGCGGCACAGGCCCTGGAGGTGCTTGGACCGGCCTTGCGGCGGCTGCCGGACAATCCGATTCTGCTTCGCGTGGCCGGCGAAGCGTACCTTGCCACCGGCAACACCGAAATGGCCGCGACGTCCTACGAGCGCGCCAACGCCATCGACAAGAGTGACGTCGGCAGCCAGGTCCGGCTCGCTCAAGTCCGCCTTGCCGCGGGCGACACCGAGCGCGCGTTCAACGACCTCGAGTCGCTCGCGCAAAGCGATACGAAGGATGCGCAGGCCGACCTCGCGTTGTTCAGCGAGCACATGCGTCGCCGCCAATTCGATGAGGCGATGGCCGCGGTCGACGAGCTCGCGAAGAAGCGGCCGAAATCCGCGCTGGTGCCCAATCTTCGTGGCAGCGTGTTCCTGGCGAAGCGCGATCTTGCGAACGCGCGCGCCAGTTTCGAAAAGGCGCTCCAGATCGATCCGCAGTTTTTCGCGGCCGCACGAAACCTCGCGATCATCGATCTCCAGGAGGGAAAACCGCAGGCAGCACGTGCGCGTTACGAGCAGATGCTGGCCAAGAGTCCCGACAACGAGGCGCTGCTTCTCGCTTACGCCGACCTGCTCTCGGTCTCGGGCGCGTCGCAGGACCAGGCCAGGAGCGCGATCGACAAAGCGGTTGCCGCGCATCCTGCTTCCGCGCAAGCGCGCCTTGCGCTCGTCGGTTACGACATGCGGCGTCGCGACTCGAAGGGCGCGATGGCGGCGGCGCAAGCCGCGTTGTCGGCCATCCCGAACGATCCGCAACTGACCGAAGCGCTCGGCGCGACCCAGCTCGCATCGGGCGAGTTCAACCAGGCGGTCGAGACGTTCAGGAACCTCGTGAAATTGCAACCGGAGAACCCGCTGGCGCTGCTGCGCCTGGCCGAGGCGCAAGTGGCGATCAAGGATTTCCCGTCGGCCATCGACAGCGAGCGCAAGGCGCTGGCGATGAAGCCCGATCTACCCCCGGCGCTCGTGGCGCTGACCAAGACCTATCTGTTGTCGGGCAAGGCGGACGCGGCCATCGCCGAAGCGCACCGATTGCAAAAGGAGCAGCCGGACAAGGCGATGGGCTACGCGCTCGAGGGTGAGCTGCTGTCGTTGCAGAAAAAGTGGCCGGAAGCGGCGAGCGCATTCGGCGCGGCGGTGTCGCGTCAGCCGAGCGCGATGCTGGTCACGCGTCAATATGCGGCGCTGCAGGGCGCGGGCAAGGCGACCGACGCCGCGGCGATGGCGAACAAGTGGATCAAGGAGCACCCGGCGGACCCGGGAATTCCGCTGATGCTCGCCGAGGAAAGCCAGCGGCGAAAGGATTTCCCCGCGGCGATCGCCGGCTATGAGAAGGTCATCGCGCTCGATGCCGGCAATGTCATCGCGTTGAACAACCTTGCCTGGGTGCTGACGGAGAAAAGGGACCCCAAGGGTCTCGAATACGCCGAACGCGCGCAGCATGCCGCGCCGTTCAATCCCAGCATCCTGGACACGTACGGATGGGCATTGACGCGCAACGGCGATGCGAAGCGGGGCGTGGAAATGCTGCGCATGGCGACGCGGCTCGCACCGGAGCAGGCCGAGATCCGGCTGCACTTCGCGCAAGCGCTCGCCGCTGCCGGCGACAAGGCAGGCGCGCGCCAGGCGATCGCCGATCTCACCAAGCTCGACAAGGCATCGCCGATCCGCATCGAGGCGGAGAAGCTGCAGGCGACGCTTTGATGGCGCGGAGAACTGAAGGACACGCTGTCAATCACCCGCCCGGCAAAGCTCGCACATGACGGATTCAACCACGATCGCCGTTGTCGGCCTGGGCTACGTCGGCCTCCCGCTTGCCGTCGAATTCGGCAAGCAATATCCGACGATCGGGTTCGACCTTTCACACGCGAAGATCGACGCGTATCGCCGCGGCATCGACCCCACGGGGGAAGTGAGCGGCAGCGAGCTTGCCGCGGCGAGCAAGCTCGAAGTCACGAGCGATCCGGGAGCGCTCAAGCGCGCCGACTTCATCGTCGTCGCCGTGCCGACACCCGTCGACGAAGCCCACCAGCCGGACTTCGGGCCGCTGCTCGGTGCAAGCGAATCGGTCGGCAGGAATCTGCGCCGAGGCGCCATCGTCGTGTTCGAATCGACGGTGTACCCCGGCGCGACCGAAGAGATCTGCGTGCCGGTGCTCGAGCGTCACTCGGGACTCAAGTGGCGGCGCGACTTCTTCGTCGGCTATTCGCCCGAGCGGATCAACCCCGGCGACCGGGAGCATTCGCTGACCAGCATCACCAAGGTGGTCTCCGGGGATACGCCGGAAACGCTGCGCCGTGTCGCCGCGATTTACGCGAGCGTCGTCAAGGCTGGGGTCTACGAGGCGACGTCCATCAAGGTCGCGGAAGCGGCCAAGGTGATCGAAAACACGCAACGGGACCTGAACATCGCGCTGATGAACGAGCTCGCGCTGATCTTCCACAAGATCGGCATCGATACGAGCGAAGTGCTGCAGGCTGCGGGAACGAAGTGGAACTTCCTTCCGTTTCGGCCGGGCCTGGTCGGCGGGCACTGCATCGGCGTCGATCCCTATTACCTGACCCACAAGGCGGACAAGCTCGGCTATCACCCGCAGGTGATCCTCGCGGGCCGCAGGATCAACGACGGCATGGGCAAGTATGTCGCCGAGCAGACGGTCAAGCAGATGATCCAGTCGGGTTTTCCCGTCAAGGCGGCGAAGATCAACGTTCTCGGCCTGACGTTCAAGGAAAACTGTCCGGATCTGCGCAATTCGCGGGTCATCGACGTGATCAACGAGTTGTGCTCGTACGGAGCCGACGTGCACGTGCACGATCCGGTGGCCGACACGGCGGAAGCCGTGCACGAATATGGCATCACGCTGACGCCATGGGAGCGCCTGCCGCGCGCGCATGCAATCGTGCTGGCGGTCGCGCACCGGCAGTTCAACGCGCGGCCGGTCGACGACTTCGTCGCGATGCTCGAGCCCGGCGGGCTCTTCGTCGATGTGAAATGCCAAGCCGACGCAGGATCGCTGCGGGAGCGCGGTGTCTCCGTATGGCGCCTTTGACGCAGGTGGCAGCGCCTCGGAGCGAAGCGCTTCACGACGCGCAGGCGCGCCTTCGCGCACATCCTCGCCGCTGGCTCGTGACCGGCAGCGCCGGGTTCATCGGTTCTCACCTGGTGGAAGCGCTGCTCGATCTCGGGCAACACGTCGTGGGCCTCGACAATTTTTCGACGGGGTTTCGCCGCAACCTCGACGAGGTACGCGACGCGGTCGGGCCGATTGCCTGGCAGCGGCATTCGTTCATCGAAGGGGACATCGTCGACGCGAGCGTCTGCCGCCGCGCCTGCGAGCGCGTCGACGTCGTGCTGCACGAGGCGGCCCTGGGCTCGGTCCCGCGGTCGATCGACGATCCACTTTCTACGCATGCGGCCAACGCAACCGGTTTCCTGAACCTGCTGGTCGCTGCACGAGACGCCGGGGTCGGTCGCGTCGTCTATGCGTCATCGAGCTCCGCCTATGGCGACCATCCCGGATTGCCCAAAGTGGAAGACGTCATCGGCGCACCGTTGTCGCCTTATGCCGTGACGAAGCACGCCGGCGAGCTGTACGCCGCCGTATTCGGCCGCTGCTACGGTATCGCTACCGCCGGGCTTCGCTATTTCAACGTCTTCGGTCCGCGGCAGGACCCTGGCGGCGCCTACGCGGCCGTCATTCCCCGATTCGTCGCCGGAATGCTGCGCGGTACGCCGATCACCATCTTCGGAGACGGCGAAACGACGCGAGATTTCTGCTACATCGACAACGTCGTGCAAGCCAACCTGCTGGCCGCAACCGTCGATGATCCCGCGGCGCTCGGTCAAATCTACAACGTGGCCGTCGGCGGGCGGATGTCGCTCAATGAACTTCACGCCGCGCTTCGTGCTCTCATCGCGAAGCGGCATCCGGGTCTCGAAATTTCCGCTCCTCGATACGCGGAATTCCGGCCGGGTGACGTACGTCACTCGGAGGCAGACATCGGCAAGGCAGGGCGACTGCTGGGATATCTGCCGGAATGGGACGCGCGCAGTGGGTTGACGAACGCGTTGCCCTGGTACGAGGCGCACCTCGACCATGGCCGCGACGCTGACGCGCGGCGTGCCGTCTGAAGCGCGATGACCCGCGCCGGCGTCCCGGGGCTCGTGCTCGCCATCGCTGCGCTGATCGGAGTGAGCCTGGCGGGTGTCGCATCCCCGGCATCGGCCGAAGGCGGCGCTGACGCACCGATCGCCCGTGCGCTCGCGTACGAGCACGGCGAAGGGGTGCCGAAGGATCAGAAGATCGCCGCCGCGCTCTATTGCGAGGCCGCCGTTCGCGGCAGCGCCGAGGCGGCGTTCCAGTTGGGCTGGATGTACGCGAACGGGCGCGGCGTCGCGCACGACGATGGGACGGCTTCGGCGCTGTTCGAGCTCGCGGCGAAAGAAGGCCATCGGTTTGCGCGTACGGCGCTCGACCATGTCGGCGGCCATGGACTGCTACCCGATTGCATGCGTCCGGTTGCGCCGCCAACGCTGCCCGATGCGCCTGCCGTCGCGGATGCTGACGAGGGAGACGATCCGTTCCAGAACCTGCCGCCTGACAAGCAGCGGATCGCCGATCTCGTGCATCGGCTTGCGCCGTTCTATGGCATCGATCCGCGACTCGCGCTGTCGGTGATCACGGTCGAATCCAACTTCAACGTCCTCGCGCGTTCCGTGAAGAACGCTCGCGGCCTGATGCAACTCATCCCCGAAACGGCGGCGCGCTTCAACGTGCGAAACCCGTACGATATGCGCGACAACGTGCGCGGCGGCCTTGCGTATCTGCGATGGCTATTGGCGTACTACCGCGGCGAAGTCGCCTTGGCGGCCGCCGCTTACAATGCCGGCGAGGGCGTGGTCGATCGTTACCACGGCGTGCCTCCGTATCCCGAGACGCGCGACTACGTGCACCGCGTGCTGGCGCTGTTCCGGCGCGCACGTCACCCCTACGATCCGACCATCACCGAGCCGTCGATCATTGCGGCGCATCTCGACGCTTTGCCGCAATGAGCGTCGCACCGAGCGATCTTTTGCAGCGATTAAACACGAATTGTAAATTTTGCCGACATGTTGGTCGCAGCACCGTCACGCGGGTTGGTCCTCGCGCCTGAACGTCTTCGCGGTCAGGTGCCACGCGAGAAGCGGGATCGGCATCCTGAGCCAGTGTCCGCGGACGTACAGCGCGCGCCGCGCCCAGCGCGTCGACGCACGGTCCGCGGCGGGATAGAGCGCCCGTGCGAGGAGGCGATCCATGAGCCAGGCAACATGGGCGCTGGGAGCGTGACGTTTCGCAGTGCTTGTGACGGCGCCGGGGACCGGCGTTGCAAGGAGACGCGACGCCCACCGTAGCGCGTAATACAACGGCCGCCCGAGATCGAGCTCGATCGCCCGCGCGGCCAGATCGTTCCAGAACTCCGGATGGCTGCCGAAGTGACGCAGCAATGCGTCGATGTCGACGAGATCGCGCAAGCCGTGCGTCAGGTCTTCATTGTGGAATAGATGCGTAGCGCTGTGCAGCACCATGTCGACCGGGCCGAGCACCGAAAAGTCGTCGCGGCCGGGGAGCGGCATTGCGCGCTGAAAGAGCTTGTCTGCATCGAGTCGAATCGGCGCTGTCTCGGGAACGATCGTGTGATGCACGTCGAGCATCGTCATCCGCTTGACGTGCTGCATCGGCGGAAGCTCGTGCATCCAGCGCCGGTAATACCGCTGATCGTACGGATGGTGGTGCGTCGTGGCGTATCCGGCGAGCATCAGCGCCGATTCGACTGCCGGCAGCGCTTCTTTCCGAACGAGGATGTCGATGTCCGAAAACAGCCGTCCGCGCGAAGGCGGCAGGCCTGCCAGCAGGTACGCGGCGCCCTTCAGCAGGATCACCGGAGTGCCTACGTGTTGCAACGCCTGCGCTATTTCCGCAATCTCTCGCCGGACCGCCGTTTCCTGCGCCTTGAAGGTGATTTGCGCGGCGCGAAGGTGCGCCCGTGGCGCGTCAGGGACGCGCATCAGAAATCCGGCTTCGTCAAGCCGGTGCGAAAGCGTTCCCAGCAGGTCGCCTTCCTTCGCGCGTCGGATCAGCTCTTCCCATGGGAACCCGTCCGAGAAGACGCATTTGATTTCGCGCAGCGCGTCTGTCAGCGCGTCTGCCCGCTGCGCGATCAACGGGCGTCCGCCAGCGTGTCGAGGACGCGCACCGCATCCAGCAGCGCACCGCCATACTCGAACCGGTAACAGCCACTTGCAGCAATGAGATCGGCGAGTGCCTCGAATCCGCCCCGGCCGTGGATGCTGTAGTTGAACGCGCTGTCGACCATCTGCATGAACGCAGCAGCCTTCGACACCGGCTCCAGGGACATCGGGTGCCCGGCCTTGAATCGCGGCAGCACCACCCAACCGGGAATCACGTCCTGCATCGATCGGCGGACGCTTTCCGACGGCGGCCTTACGTGAGCCACCGAACCTTTCACCGTATCGTGTACCACCGGACCAATCGCAGCCTCGGGCCAGAACCGCCGGACCGCTTCGATCGATTCGTTCTTGAGGCTGATGGGTCTCGGAAGCGGAACGATGCGACCGCTCGTGATATCGATCAGCGTCAGCTCGTCCGACAGCAGCCGCCATCCCCGCGCAACCAGTGCGGCGCAGAGCGTGCTTTTCCCGGATCCCGGTGGCGCGGGCAGGATCATCGCGCGGCCTCCGCGTTCGGCGACTGCCCCATGAACGACGAGATACTGGTGGCAGTTCGCCGAGACGCACCAGTTGAGTCCCCATTCGAGCATCGGAAACGCTTGCGCTGCGGGGAGCGGCAGGAACGGGCGATGACCTCCAGACCGGAATAGAGCCTGACGCCGAAGCAAGCGGCGCACGCTTGTCGGAGCATCGACGGCAACGTGGAAATCGGCGAAATCGGCCGGCGTCGCGACTTCGTGGGCGGCGTAATGGAGCGCGATGGACTGCTCGACGACCCTGAACGGCGACCTGATCTCGGCGACCACCGGGCCGAGGCGAAGCCGCAACCCCGAGGAGGCGAGCTGGCCTCGCAGGCGTCCGGCAGGCAGCTCGGCGACGATCAATCGAAACTGGAGGCCACGAGCCGCAGCTCGGCAAGCTCGACGAGCGCGCGTTCGATTTGCTCGGCCAGCAGTGCGTTATCGGTGATCCTGGCGCCGTCGAGGATCTCGCGAACGAGAGCGGGCATGTCCACGCCGGAAGAATGACGCAGCAGCGTCAGAAGCACGTGGCCTCCGAGCTCGCCCAGATGGTGGGTATCGCCTGTGGCGTCATCGTAGATGACGAGCTCGTCATCGAATTCGCGCCACGCGATCGCTTGCGGCGACGCAACGCGCCACAAGGAAACACGATTCATTGCCGCGCGGTCCACCATGACCGGCGCTTGCCGGCCACTCAGGTCATCGTGGTCTTCACGTACGCGATGATCTCCGGTGCTGTCCATCGAATGCCGGCCGTGGGCTCGTAGTAGCCTTGATTGACGAGGTCGTTCCACATGTTACGCGCACCCGTCTCGGTCAGCACGGGCGTGCGTCCGGCCCGCGCATTCAGGAGCGCGGCGACGATATATCTTCCGAGCGATTGCACACCATCACCGCCCTCGCCGACGTCGATCACTTCGAGCATCGTGCGGTCACCGAATATGCGCCCGCCCAATCCCGTTGTCGGGCAATGAAACGGCGTAGCCTCATGTCCGCCCACATAGTTCAGTCCGCCGACTTCGTTCATCGTAATCGCACAATAAGGCAACGGCCACTGCATTGCCCGCGCCTTCCATGCGCTCGGCGTGAGGCCCGAACAAACCGCAGTGGCTTTGGCGGCCTGGCTGCCTGCGGAGGTGGCCGAGGCGGAAGCGCAGACGACCTGGCCCAGCACGGGCTTGCTTGCAAGCGTCATGATGACCGGCCCTGCAGTCAGCGCGCCACGGAGGACGCGTCTCCGTTCGTCGGAAAGCGGGGGCTTTGCCGTCAAAGGGGAGTTCCCGAGCGGTTTGGGGGGATCTTGTGCAGACTTCACTCTTGGGCCTAAGCAATCCTCGTTCCATTCCGTGAAATTTTCTCCCGGGAACGCTAAAACAATGGTTTGCTTACAATCCCGGATTCACGCGTTTTTCGAAACTGTAAAGGGAGTCGACACGAACGAGCCGGCGAGGTTGTTGGTCGATAAGCTAAATGTTCAATCGCTGACCGACCCGGCGTATCTCCGGACGTTCCCAAAGATCGGCTGCCATCGAACGCCGTTTGTCGGGAGCCCGCCTCGGCGGGGACTGATCCAGGCGTGTCCGCTGCGGCCGGCAGTGGAATTCCTTCCATCGTTCCGACAAGGGCAAGGAGCCCGAATTTGGTCCTGTTCTGGTTGAAGCCCATTGTGAAGTCGGCACTGCTGCCGCCGACCGGCATGTTGCTCGTCGCGTTGATCGGACTTCTCGTCATGGGTCGTTTCCGGCGCACGGGCCGCGCGCTGGCCATCGTCGGGGTGATCGCGCTCGCCTTGTTGGCGATGCCCGCCGTCAGCGGATTTCTGATTCACCGCCTCGATCGCACGCCGGCATTCGATCCGGCCGACGCCGGCAACGCTCAGGCGATCGTCATCCTTGGCGGCGGCACGCGTCCTTACGCTGCCGAATACCATGGGCCAACGATCGGAACGATAACGCTCGAGCGCGTCCGCTACGGCGCGCGTCTCGCGCGCGCGACCGGCTTGCCCGTCCTGGTATCCGGCGGCGCGGTGCGAGGCGCGCCGCCGGAGGCGGTGCTGATGCGCAATGCCCTCATGCATGATTTCGGGATTGCCGTACGCTGGACCGAGGCGAAATCACGCAACACGCACGAAAACGCCGTGAGATCCGCAGCGATTCTCAAGGGAAGCGGTGTCGAGCGAATCATTCTCGTCGGCCACAGCTTCGACTTTCCCCGCTCACGCAAGGAGTTCGAGGCCGCCGGCATGCGCGTCATTCCGGCACCGATCGACATTCCCCCCGACATGCCGACTGAAGTTGGCGATTACCTGCCGAGCGCCGGCGGGCTTCAGCGCAGCTATTACGCGCTCTACGAGATACTCGCGAACGTGCTGTTTTACTTCGGGACAGCGCAGCAACCCGCTTCGCGCGCGGTTTCCCCGGGCAATACCGTCCTCAACGGAAATTCCTCCGATACACGATCCCGACCCCGCTGGTCGTCCCTGCTTCCGCGCGGAGCGTGACCTGCCGCGACAACGCGTATTCGAGGCGCACGGCGCTGCTCGCGAGCGACAGCCCCTGCTCGTAGCCGAGCGACAGGCGGTCGCTGATGCGCTTGCCAAAGACGACGACCTGGCTCGCCGCCGTTCCCTGTGCGCTGGTGGTGCCGGAGCTCGTGCCGCTGCTCTGCAGTGAAATGTCGGTTAGACCGAGCCGTTGCGCGATGTCGGCGGTGATCGGTTTGCCGCGCTTGCCGAGCAGTGCCGCCGAGGCCGCGCCGAGCGCCGCGTAGTCGACGCGCCCCGTTGTATTGAGTCCCTGTCCGGTGACAAGCCACGCGAGCGCTTCGTTTTCGGCGACCGGCGGGTTGGACGTGATGCGTACCTGCAGCACCTTCACCGTCCCGGTCAGCTCGATGCCGGCCTCGACGGGCAGGTTCTTGCGCAACGCGACGACGTCGAGCGCCGGGTTGTCGAGCGGGCCGTCGAAGATGACGCGTCCGCGGTCGATCGTGAGCTTCTGGCCGAACGCGTAATAGGTGCCGTAGACGGCGCGGATCGTGCCGCGTCCCTGCAGGCGGCCGTTCGCGCTCGTCGTGATCCGCACACGGCCCCCGAGCGTGGCGTCGAGACCTTCGCCGACGAACGTCAGGTCGCGTCCGAGGTCGACGTCGACGTCGAGCGCGAGCGGAACGTTGCTCGCCTGCGCTGCGCGCACTTCCGCCGGCCGGCCCTTGATCACGATATCGGACGCGAGCTTGCCGGTTGGCGACGGCTCGTACTCGACGTGCCCTTCGACGACGGCGACGTTGCCATGCAGCGCGAGGCGCTTGTTCTCGAGCGCGAGCGAGCCGTCGCCGTTGACGACGAAACGCAGGTCGGGGCGATTCGTGAGGCGAAAGCGGTCGGCTTTCCACGTCACGCGCGTCGCCGCAGCATTGGGCTGTCCGGGCAGGCCGATCATTCCGCTCGCGTCGAACGTGCCGTCGCCGCCGGTGAAATGCGCTTCGTCGATCTCGACACCCGTCGGCGCGAGATGCGCGCGCAACCGGCCGTCGCCGATCTGCAGGCCGTATTGCGGCGCGCCGAGTTGCAGCGCGTCGGCTTCGACGGCACCCGACCACAGCGGACGGCCGATCGTCCCGCTCGCGCTGACGTCGAGGTGCGCGCGGCCGTTGATGGCGGCCTCGGTGCCGAACCACGGCTGGAATACCGCGAGCGATGCGAGCTCCGCGCGTACCGCGAGTCGCAGCGGCGCCGCAGGGTCGATCTTGCCCGATGCAGCGCCGCTCGCGGCGCCGATCGAGACGGTGCCATTGGCCGAGCCCGCGCGCGCCGACGCGAACGACGCGTGCGCGTCGAGCGCGTCGTCGGCAAACGTGCCGGCGACCGTGAGCGCGCTGACGCCGACACCTTCGCGCCGCGTCGACGTCCCGGACGGCACGTCGGTGAAAATGTCGCCGCGCTCGCGCTGCAGGGAAAAGTGGCCGTCCAATCGCGGTGCCGCGGCGATCGACCAGTCGCCGCCGAGCACGAGTGTCGATTCGACCGGCAGCGTCCGGCCCGCGAGGCGCGCGGCCGTCGTCAGCGGAATGCCGGTGAACGAGCCGCGCGTTGTGATTCGCCCGCTGTCCCAGACGAACTCGCCGACGTCGGCGCGTCCATCCGCCGCCTCGATGTGCGCGTCGGCGATCCGTGCGTAATCGCGATGCAGCGCGAGCATGGCCGGCCCGCGCAACCGCACCGGAACCGATCCGTGATTCTCGAACGCGACGAGTGTGCCGGTCCAGCTCGCATCGGCGGCACGGTCGACGTTGCGCAGCGACCCGTCGAGCGAAACTGTCGTATCGATATCGCGGCTGCGAATCGCGAGCGTTGCATGATGTCGCGAGAGACTTCCCGTCGCGCCCGCGTGCACGTTGTCGAACGATCGCGCGCCGAGTCGCAACTGCGTGGCCGTGATGTCGAACGCGAGCGCGCGGTCATTGATTGCGCCGCGCGCCGCGGCGAGCGACGCATGTCCCTGCGTGGCGCCCGCGGCATACATGCCAACCTGCAGCGCCTTGGCGCGCCATTCGATGTCGCCGCCGATGACGCCATTGCCGTTGGCGAGATGGCCGCTCGCGTGTAATTCGCCGGCGATCGGGCGCGGTACCGTTGCCGGCAGGAGCGGCGCTGCATCGGCGATCTGCGGTGCGTCTAGCGAGATCGCGATTCGATCGCCCGGCGATCCCGCCGAGCCTGCAACATGCAAGCGCACGGATCCTAGCGCGGCGTCGATCGCTGCGTCGCGAATGCTGCCCGGCGCGACGTTCCCCTTGCCGTTGCCGGAAAGCGCCAGGCCCGCGAGCCGGCTGGTCGGCGCGATGGCAACGCTTGCGAACGCGCGCCAGCGCGGGCGCAGCGCGCCGCTCGCCTTCAGCGTGCCGTCGAGCGAGGCTCGCGGCATTGCGGCGAAGCGCGACGGATCGAGGCGCCGCATCGACGCCTGCACGCTGAATTCGTTCGGCTCGTTCAGCGCCATGCGTGCCGACCCATCGAGCGATCCCGCCGCGGTGCTTGCGCGAAACCGCGTGACATCGATGCGCTCGTTTGCGACCACTGCCGCGAACGCGAGCGCCAGGTCGCGGTCGCGAACGTCGCCGTCGATCGTCTGTCGCTGCGCCGTTGCATCGGCGCTTATTCGTCCCGACAGGCGCGTCGCCACGAGTTTCGTGGAGAGCCGTGCGAGGTCGAGGTTCGCCACCGTCAGCGCGAAACGTGCGGAGCGATTCGGTTCGGCGAGCACGACGCGCCCGTCGCCGCGCAGGCCGCCGCCATCGGCGAGCGTCGCGTCGATCGCGTCGAGCTGCAGTGCGTCCTTGTCGAGCGAGAAGCGCGCCGCCAGCCGTGCAATCGGCACGCGCTGCGTATCGATGGGACCCGGCTCGTCGTTCGCGAGCTCGAGCGCACCCGCGACGCCGCCGCCTTGCGGGGCGAACGCAAGGTGCAGGCGTGCACGCGTATGCGGCAGCGATGCGTCGAACGATGCGGCATCGACGTCGCCAAGATCCACGGTTGCCGATGCGAACGGCGCCTCTGCGAACGGTGTGGCAACCGCCTGCAGCGACAGCGTTGCCGCGCGCAGCGTCCCTTTGGCTGCGATGCCGATGCGGGCGAGAGGACCTGCCAGCGTTACGTCGGCGCGCGCGCCGGCAAGCGGTCCGTCGCCGTCGATCGTCGTCGTGCCCGCGACGTTCAGCGGCGCGCGTGCACCGACTTCGATATTCGCGTGCAGCCGGCCGAAGTTCGAGATGAGGTCGAGGTCGCGAATCCGGTGCCGCGTCGCATCGCCGGCGTAGCCGAATTCGAGTCCGGACACGTGACCGGCGCGCGGACCGGTGCGCCAGTCGAGCTCGCCCACGGCGAGCCGATCGATGTTCACGGCGAGCGGCAGGCGCAGGTCGGTGGGTGGCCGCGTCGGTTCCGACGACGGCTTGATCGCGATATCCAGGTGGCGTGCGCCAAGGCCATGGATCGACACGCGCTTGCCCCACAGCGCACCCGGGTTCCAGTCGACGACGACATCGTCCGCGACGACCGTCGCGTCGGCGCCGCGCCACGTGATGCGCTTGAATCGCATCGTGCCGGTGATCGAGCCGGTGGGTTCCTCGACGCTGACGCGCCCACCCGTTTGCGCGACGATGCGCGCGACGATGAACGGCAGGCCGTGCTCGCTCAATCCGTAGCCGACGAACGCCGCGATCGCGATGACGACGACGGCCGCAATCGCGAGCGCGACTTTCAGGCCGCGCGGGAGTTTCCGTGTGGCGGTCATGGCTCAGAACCCGATGCCGACCGAAAAATGCAAGCGCACTTCGCGCGACTGCTCGCCGTAGGCGACGTCGAGCCGGAACGGGCCGATCGGCGTTTTCACGCGCGCGCCGATGCCGTAACCGACCGCCAGGCGAAAATTCGACAGCGCGTCGAACGCATTGCCCGCGTCGACGAATGCGGCGATTCCCCACGTATCACTGATCCAGCGCGTCGCCTCGACGCTCGTGACGGTGTAGTAGCGCACGGGGAGGACGGCGTCGCCCCGCTTCAAGCCAAGGCTTTCGAACGCGTACCCGCGCACGGTCGTGTCGCCGCCGGTGCGGAACAGGAGCTCCGACGGTATGTCGTTGCGATCGCCCGCGATCACGGCACCCGCCTCGGCACGCGCGGTGAACGACCACAGGCGGTTGATCGGCTGCCAGTACGCGGAGCGAACGATCGCGCGCTCGAATCCGCGCGTCGACACGCCGGGGATGCCCGCACCGATCTGTGCGAGCACGATGAAGCCTTTCGTGGGCGCCGCGAGATCGTCGACGCGCCGCCATGCGCGCTCGACATCGACATACAGCGCGTGCGAGCTTGCCGGCGACAGCCCGGCCGGCTGCTGGCGGTCGGTGTACAGCGCCGCGCCGTATTGCCACTGGTTGCGCTCGTCGAGCGAGCTCATCCGCATGCCGGTGTCCGCGGTCTGCGTGACGAGCCCGCTGATGTCGGTGCGCTCGATGCGCGCGAACGTCGATCGCGACCAGCCGCTTTGCGCCGGCGGCTCGACGAAGCGCAGGGACGCGTTCTGCAATTTCGATTCGACGCGGGCGTCGATGTACATCTGCAGCGCGCGCGCGCCGACGTCGGCGTCGCGGTAGCTGACGTTCGCGCGAAACGCCGTGTCCGTCGAATAGCCGAGACCTGCCTCGAGCTTCTTCGGCGGCGCTTCGATGACGGCGACGTGTACCGGCGCATCTGCCGCGTTGGCGGCGTCGGGATCGATCGCCGCGTGCACGCTCGCGAAGTAGCCGGTGCCGTTCAGTCGCCGCACGAACTGGTCGAGCTCGGCGAGCGAATAACGATCGCCGCGCCGTTGCGTACGGTACCGCGCGACGAGGTCCGCGGAATACCGCGACAACCCCTGCACGTCGAGGTCGCCGACCCGGAATACGGGACCACTGTCGATCGCGACGTCGATGTCGACACTGTTCGCGCCGGGATCGACGCTCGCTTCGCTTGCCGTGAGCTTCGCCGATGCAAACGCGCTGCCGGCAAGCGTTGCAACCGCGTCCGATTTCGCGCTCGTCCACACCGACTGGCGAAACGGCGCGCCGGCCGACAACGGCCACTCGCGCCTGACGCGCGCGATGGCGTCGCGTCCTGCATCATCGGTGGCGGCGGCGCCGGTGACCTCGAGCCGTGCGGTCGCGACGTGCGCCTGCGGACCCGGCGTGATGCGAACAGTCACGGCGAGCGGCCTGGCCGTGCGATCGACATCGACCGTAACGTTCGCCGAGAAGAATCCTTCGGTGGCCGCCGCTTCCTTCGCCTGCGCGATCGCCTTTTGCGTCAGCGCGTCGAACAGGCTTTCGGTCATCTCCTCATACGTCTGCCAGCGGATGAGGTCGACGCTCTGGTCAAGCGTCGCGCGCAACGCGTCGGGCGCGTCGACCGTGACGCGATAGTGCAGCGCCTGTGCACTCGACTCGGAGGACGCGCTCGCCGCCTGCGGTGGCGCGTCCGGGCGTTCGGGAACGTCAGCGCGTGCCGGGCTCGCGAGCAGCAGCGGTACTGCCAGCAGCAACGGCATTGCCCGAAGCGTTGCCGGCCGCTGCCGGCAATCGCGCCGCACCGTCATTCGCCTTCACCGCGTCGGCGGGCGGCGCATCGCGCGGCGCCAGGTTGTCGGACAACGGCAGCGGGTTGCGCGTCGCCCACGTCACGCCGATCGCCGTACGCTCGAGCCGGATGCGTTCCGGCGCCTCGATCGGGCCCTGATTGCGCGAAGTCGGGAAATTCCAATCGATGAGCTCGAAAGGGGTGTCGCCCCACAGCCCTTCCGAGGCTGCGGAGTAGGCGTAATCGTCACGAGTATCGCGTAACGCGCAGCCAGCGAGCGCGACGGACACGAGCGCGATGCTCAACATGATGCCAGTAGGACGCACAGGACTCTCCCGCAATTTTTCAAAAGACCGTGTTCGGACGCGCGCTGTGGGCCGAGCGGCCGGCGGCGACGCTGCATCCAGTCTACCGGCCGGATACGTCGCCGGCCAGCCGCCGCCGATTAGCGCAATGTCATAACGTGCACGAAAACAACAGTCTCGAGCTGCAGGGAAGGCGAACGAACGTACGTTAAAAGCGACGCATTACGCGTTACTTGGCAAATTCCTTTCGATTAACGCCGTAAGTACATCATTTTCAAGCAATTTGTCGTTGTTGTTTTTTTCGCGTAAGTCGTTGTTCCGCCAACAAAAATACGTTGACCACCGCGCTTGTCTGCACGTATAGTTCGCCGAAGTGGTAAAAAGTGGGTTGAAGTGGGTGGGCGTGGCCGTCCTTGCGACGGGTCTGACGCACGGCTCTTCCGCTGTTCATGAGCACTCACTTCACCGAGGCGGAGGGGGGCGGTCCGTGGCAGGCAGGAACGGCGATGGCGGCGAAACGGCGGGGCCGAATGGCGGCCACGGGCGGCCCGTCATTTTCCGCGGCGTATCCGAGCTCGTGCTCGACGCCAAGGGCCGGCTCGCCATTCCCGCGCGTCATCGCGACGGGCTCGTTTCCGGCGGCGAGGGCCGCCTCGTGATCACGGCGGACCACGGGGGGTGCCTGCTGATTTACCCGATCCGCGCGTGGGAACCGATCCAGGCGCAACTGATGGGCCTTTCGTCGTTCGATGACACGATCCGCAGCCTGCAACGGTTGATCGTCGGTCACGCGGACGATGTCGATCTCGACGCCGCCGGCCGAATCCTCATTCCGCCGGCGCTGCGCCGCTATGCCGGCCTCGACAAGCGAGTCGTGCTCGTCGGGCAGGGGCAGAAGCTCGAGCTGTGGGACGAAGCGAGGTGGCAGGCGCAGATCGCGCAGTCGATCGCCTTCCCCGGCCCGCTGCCGCGTGGACTCGAGGACCTGAGCCTTTGAGCGACGCATGCAACAACGCCTCGATGGCGGGCACGTTCCCGTTCTGCTCGCCGAATCACTCGCCGGCCTCGCTTTGCGCGACGGCGGCGTTTACGTCGATGCGACGTTCGGCCGCGGCGGTCATGCGCGCGCGATGCTCGATGTCCTCGATGCGCGCGGACGCGTCATCGCGATCGACCGCGATCCCGCGGCGGAAGCGGCGGCTCTGGCCATCGTCGATGCCCGCTTCACGTTTCGCCGCGGATGGTTTTCGGAGCTGCCCGACATCCTCGCCGCGCTCGGGCTACGGGCCGTCGACGGCGTGCTGCTCGACCTCGGAGTCTCCTCGCCGCAGCTCGAGGATCCGGCGCGCGGGTTCACCTTTCGCGTCGACGGGCCGCTCGACATGCGGATGGACCCGTCGCGCGGCGAGACGGCGGCCGAATTCCTTGCGCGCGCGCCGGTCGGCGAACTGACCCGGGTGATCCGCGACTATGGTGAGGAACGGTTTGCTCGGGCGGCTGCAGGAGCGATTGCGAAGGCTCGCGACGCCGGACCGATCGTTTCGACGCGCCAGCTCGCCGCGATTGTCGCGCAAGCCATCGGCACGCGCACGCGGGGTGATTGGCGTCAGGATCCGGCGGCGCGCACTTTCCAGGCCCTTCGGATTGCGGTGAACCGGGAATTGCACGAAGTGAGCGTTGCGCTGCCCCGGATCACGCCCTTGCTCTGCGTCGGCGGCCGCCTTGCCGCGATCAGCTTTCATTCGCTCGAGGATCGCATCGTCAAGCGTTTCCTCGCTTTCGCGTCGAAGCCGTTCGGCGGGAACGCGCAGCTTGCGCGCATGCCGATCGCCGAGGCTGCGCTGCCCGCGGTACCGCTTCGCATCATCGGGCGCGCGATCAAGCCGTCGGCGTCCGAAGTTGCGCGCAACCCGCGCGCGCGGAGCGCGGTGCTGCGCATCGCCGAGCGAACCGCGGCACCGTTGCCCGCGGACTGGCCGCACGGCTTCGAACGCGAACAGGGATGACGCGCGTGAGCATCCTGCTGCTGTGCGTGCTGGTGGGCTGCGCGCTTTCGCTCGTGACCTCACGACATCAGGCGCGGCGTCTTTTCGTCGAGCTCGAGCGCGAAGAAGCGCGGGCGCGCCAGTTCGATGTCGAATTCGGACAGCTTTCGCTCGAGCAGTCGACATGGGGAATGCCGGCACGCGTCGAGAAGATCGCGCGCGAGTCGCTGCACATGCAGCTGCCCGCATCGTCGCGCGTGGAAATCGTCGAGTCGGGCGAGGGTCAGCAGAAATGAGGGGTGCCGCGAGGAAACCCGTGGCGCCGCCGGCGGAATTGCCGCGGCTGCGCGCGCTGCTCCTTTTCGGCGCGCTCGCGGCGCTTTTCGCCGTGCTGCTCGTGCGCTCGCTCTACCTGCAGTGGGTCGAGAACGATTTTCTCCAGGGTCAGGGGGCGGCGCGCTCGTCGCGCGAGATCGAGGTTCCGGCGCATCGCGGGCGCATCGTCGACCGGTTCGGCGATGCGCTTGCATTGTCGACGCCGGTCAAGTCGCTGTGGGTGTTTCGCGACCGCATCGATGCGACGCCGGGCGA
>Ga0157370_10002179_pt1 | contig 23894 bp, 26 predicted proteins | sample C35metaG_FD_113463 | JGI IMG/M metagenome (GOLD analysis project Ga0157370, IMG submission 113463) | Corn rhizosphere microbial communities from Kellogg Biological Station, Michigan, USA - C3-5 metaG | ecosystem: Host-associated > Plants > Roots > Rhizosphere > Soil | place: USA: Michigan...
ACGACGTCGATGCCGCGCGCGCGCGCCGCCTCGACGGCATCGAACATCACAGCCGCCGGGTCGCCGCCCTGCTGGGCGATCACCGCGACGCCGTTGCGCTCGCCCCACACGGCGAGCTGCTCGCGCGCTGCGGCGCGGAACGTGTCGCCGGCAGCGAGCAGGACAGTGAGCCCTTGCTCCTGTAGCCATTTGGCGAGCTTGCCGATCGACGTGGTCTTGCCGGCGCCATTGACGCCGGCGAGCATGATGACGAAGGGCCGCGCATCGCCGATCGCGAAATGCGCCTCCAGCGGTGTGACAAGATCACGCAGCGCGGCGTTGAGCAGGCGCCTCGGGTCGGCGTCGGCGCCCGCGCGCCGGTAGCGCTCGGTGAGGTCGGCCAGCAGCCGCTCGGTCGCGTCGATGCCGACGTCGGCGCCGATCAGGGCCGTCTCGAGCTCGTCGAGCGCTTCCTGGTCGAGCGTGCGGCGGCGGAACGCCTGGGTGATCGCGCCCGACAGCTTGTCGCGCGAGGCGGACAGGCCGGACTTGAGGCGCTCGGTCCAGGACTTGCGCGGCGCGGCGTCGGAGGCGGGAGCGGACTTGCGGAAATCGAACATGCGTCAGGCGTGCACGGGAAGCCTGCGATTTTACCGGCCGCGTGCGGCGCGCCGGCGGCGGCGCGGATGAGCGCCCGCCACACGCGCGGCGCGCGAGCGCCTGCGGCCGGACAGCGCCGCGCGCAAGGCGGCGACTTTCGCGTGCGCATCATCGGCGGCACGCATCGCGGCCGCATCGTCCGGTTTCGCGGCGCGGGGCCCGTGCGCCCGACGCCCGACCGCGTGCGCGAGACGCTCTTCAACTGGCTCGGCCAGGACCTGACCGGCCGCACCACGCTCGAGCCGTTCGCCGGCAGCGGCGTGCTGTCGCTCGAGGCGCTGTCGCGCGGCGCGTCGCGCAGCGTCGCGATCGACCGCGACGCCGCGACCGCGAAAGCGCTGCGCGCGAATGCCGACGCGCTGGGTCTCGCGGCGCTCGAGGTCGCCTGCCGCGACGCGTTTGCGACGCTCGCGGGCGAGTCGCGCCATTTCGATGCGATCTTCCTCGACCCGCCGTATGCGTTCGACGCGTGGCCGGCGCTGTTCGCCGCCTGCTTGCCGCGGCTCGCCGCGGACGGTGCGATCTACGCCGAGGCCGGCCATCCGCTTGCGCCGCCGCCCGGGCTCGTCGTCACGCGCGAGGGCCGCGCGGGCGCCGTCCGCTTCCACCTGCTGCACCGCGCGGCGCAAGCGCTGCGCGAGCCGGACGCGGCGCCGGTCGGTACACTAGTGCCGGGCCGTGGTTCCGCGGATCCCGAAGGCACGCCATGCTGACCGTCGTCTATCCCGGCACGTTCGACCCGTTCACCCGCGGCCACGAGGACCTCGCGCGCCGCGCCGCGCGTCTATTCGAGCGCGTCGTGATCGGCGTCGCCGTCAGCGAGGCCAAGAAGCCGTTCTTCGACGCCGACGAGCGCGTGGCGATCGTCCGCGAGGTGCTCGCCGACCTTCGCAACATCGACGTGCAGCCGTTTTCGTCGCTGCTGATGGATTTCGTCAACGCGCAGGGCGCGCACGCCGTGCTGCGCGGCCTGCGCGCCGTGTCCGACTTCGAGTACGAGTTCCAGATGGCGGGTATGAACCGCAAGCTCTATCCCGAGGTCGAAACGCTGTTCCTCACGCCTTCAGAGCAATACATGTTCATCTCCGCGACGATCGTGCGCGAGGTCGCGCGCTTCGGCGGCGACGTCAAGAGCTTCGTCCATCCGTCGGTCGCCGCCCGCCTCGCCGCGCGCGTGGCGCGCGAGCGCTGACGATGGCGCTCATCATCACCGACGAGTGCATCAACTGCGACGTTTGCGAGCCCGAGTGCCCGAACGACGCGATCTCGCAAGGCGAGGAGATCTACGTGATCAATCCCGCGCGCTGCACCGAGTGCGTCGGCCATTTCGACACGCCGCAATGCCGCGAGGTCTGCCCGGTCGACTGCATCCCCAACGATCCTGATCACGTCGAGTCGCGCGATGCGCTGCTGCTCAAGTACGCGGCACTGATGAAGTCCAAGGCCGACGTCGCCTGAATTCCCCTCGGCCGCGGGGCGAGGGCGCCCGCGGCGATGGGCCGCGTGGCTGCTCCCTCTCCCGCGTGGGGGAAACCGATAAGCGGCGAAGGGCCGCCCCGAGCCGCTCGCCCCCCTTGGGGGGAGGCGCGCGCAGCGCGCTTCGGGGGGTGCCCATCGCGCTAGGCGTTCGCCGCCAGCGGCAACGCCGGCTGCGCGACGATGTCGTCGATCGCCGCGACCTCGGCGTCGAGGCCGCGAATCTGGAGGCGCAGCGATTCCGCCTGCTGCTCGAGCTCGACGATGCGCTCCTCGAGCTCGTCGCCGGCGGCATGGATGCGCTTGACGCTGTCGAGGCGCCGCCGCAGTTGCAGGTGATGCTCGCGTACCTGCGTCTCGAGCGGCGACATCACGGCCTTGAGCCATGCCTCGACGTCGCGGTTGGCGATGTCGTAGACGTGCTTGACGCGGGTCGCCACCGTCTCGAAGAAGCGTCGCATCAGCGCGAACTTGGCCTTGCTCGCCATGTTCCACAGCGTGTTGAAGTGCTGGTTATAGGCGCGCTCGAGGCGGTCGATCTCCTTGCGATACTTGAGCACCGAGAACGGCGGCGGCTCGTAGAGGTCGACGTTGTGCTCGCGCGCGAAGCGCGCGTACATCGCGCGCATCATCTCCTGGATCTCGCCTGCCTGCTGCGACGACTTGTCGATGTCGTCGCGGATGTTGCCGAAGAAGTCGCCCATCGCGCCGCGCACGCCCTTGGTGAAGAGCGAGCCTTCGATCGCACGCCGCGTGCGCCCGGCGTTGAGCTTCAGCGCCTCGAGGCCGAGGTAATCGAGCAGCTTGGTCGTCTGCTCGGTGAACACGTTGCGCAGCGCGGTGTAGCGCGCGAGGCCGCGCTCGAACACCACCTTCTCTTCCTTGACGCGGTCCATCATGTGCTGGACGACGTCCTGGTTCTTGCCGCGCAGCGCAGTGAGCTCGCCGAGCTGCTCGTCGATGCCGGCGGCGCGCTGGCGCAGGATCGTGCGCACGCCGGCGACGACCTCGCGCACGTCGCCCTTGGTCGCCGCGCCGACGATGTCGCGCTTGGCGGGGATGAGCTTCATCGACAGCGCCGCCTCGAGCAGCGGCAGGCGGCTGCGCGACAGCAGCGCGTCGTCGCCGTTGACCTTGGCGACGAGCGCCTTCTGCGCCGACACCGCGTACACCTGCGACACCGGAACGTCGAGCATCTGCGCGGTCTTCGCGACCTGGCGATCGATCTCGGCGTTGACCTCGGACGTGGCGCGAAGCTCGTCCCAGAGGCCGTCGATCTTGTTGAGGATCACCATCCGGCCGGCGCGCGCGGTCTGGTCGTCGCCGGCGAGATGGTCGTTCCATACCTCGAGGTCGGTCTTGGTGACGCCCGCGTCGGCGGCGAGGATGAACAGCACCGCGTGCGCGGCGGGAAGGTGCGACAGCGTGAGCTCGGGCTCGGTGCCGATTGCGTTCAACCCCGGCGTGTCGAGGATGACGAGGCCCTGCTGGAGCAGCGGATGCGGGAAGTTGATCACCGCATGGCGCCAGCACGGCACGTCGATCGAGCCGTCGTCGCCGCGGTCGAGCGACGCGACGAGCTCGTCCTGATCGTCGAAGAGGCCGTAGCGCCGCGCGAGCTCGACCGGCACGGTCTTCACTTCCGACACGCGCGAGAGCGCCTCGCTCATCCGCTCGGCGGAAGCGAGGTCGAGCGGCAGCGTCAGCCACTCGTCGGGATAGTTCTTGAATTCGGAGACCGTGGCATCGCGGAGCCGCGTCTCGATGGGCAGAAGGCGAATCGACGGCGCGCGCGAGGCGTCGTAGAGGAGCTCCGTGGGGCACATCGTCGTCCGCCCGGCGGACGAGGGCAAAAGGCGCTGGCCGAACTCGCCGAAGAACATCGCGTTGATGAGCTCGGACTTGCCGCGCGAGAACTCGGCGACGAACGCGACGACGAGCTTGTCCTGGTGCAGCCGCTCGAGGAGCTGTTGCACCTTGAGGTCGACCTGCGCGTCGGCCAGGTCCTGCTCGGCGAGCCATTCGTGCAGCGACGAGATCGCCGTCGACAGCCGTCGCCGCCAGTCGGCGTACGCCTCGAACCGCACCGCGAGATCGCGCGATTGCACCATGTCCCCCACCTGTTCTTGTTGGCCGGCCGATCAGCGCCTGATAGGGACGCAAGCAGCCGGAATCCCTGCCCAACCTGTCAAGCACAAGGCGTGCCCCCGACGACCAGCGGCGGACAGACGGCTCCATTGTGCCTGCCCGGGCCTCGGTGGGCACTGCGTCGGGTGGGGGAGCTGGACGCTACAACTGACAGGCCGGGCAGTAAAAGGTGTTGCGCTGGCCGACGTAGCGGGCGCGGATGGGCGTGCCGCAGACGCGGCACGGGGCTCCTTCGCGGCCGTAGACGAAGTGGGTGAACTGGAACCGGCCCGCCTCGCCACGGCCGTTGACGTAGTCGCGCAGCGTCGAGCCGCCGCTCGCGATGGCGGCCTCGAGGACCTCGCGGATCGACGCGGCCAGCACCGCCATCCTTGCGCGCGACACCTTGCCGGCCGGCCGCGTGGGGCGGATGCCGGCGCGGAAGAGCGCCTCGCTCGCATAGATGTTGCCCACGCCGACGACGACGTGGTTGTCCATGACGAGCGACTTGATCGGCAGGCTGCGGCCGCGCGCCATGCGCCACAGGTGATCGCCGTCGAAGTCGCGCTCGAGCGGCTCGGGACCCAGGCCGCGCAGCAGCGGGTGCGCCCCCGCCTCGCCGGCCGTCCACAGCACGGCGCCGAACCGGCGCGGGTCGTGATAGCGCAGCGTTGTCCCGTCGTCGAGTCGCCAGTCGACATGGTCGTGCGCGCGGCGCGGCGGCGGTCGCTTCAAGGCAGTCAGGCTGCCCGTCATGCCGAAATGCACGATCATCGTGCCGCGGTCCAGCGCGAACAGCAGGTACTTGCTTCGCCGGTCGACCGCACGGATGCGCGCGCCGGCGAGCACCGTCGGCAGTTCGCGCGGAACTGGCCAGCGCAAGCGCCGGTCGTAAACGTCGACCCCAAGAATCCGCCGGCCGATCGTCGTGAGCAGGTCACGACGGGTGGTCTCGACTTCGGGCAGTTCGGGCATGGCACAATCGACGGGTGGATCCGGCGCGAGGGCTTGGACTCGCTCGCGACCAACCGCCCGCGGCGGGCCTACTCCCTCATTGTGCCGCATCGCCTGCATTGGGTCCCGTGACCCTTCGCCACTCATGCACCTGAAACGCCAAGTCCTTTCGCCGCTCGCGGCCTCGCTCGCCGCCCTTTGCCTCGGCGCCTGCGCGACGGCGCAGCCGCCGACGTCACAGAGCGCGCTCGTCGTCCGTCATGCCGCCGTGGCCCAGGCCGCCCCGGCTGCGGCTGCTCCCGGCGCCGCGCCCGGCCAGCCGGCCCTCGTCGCGAGCGCCGCCAAGGACGCAGCCTGGCCGACGCCCGAGGGCATGTCGGCCGAGCTCTTCTACCGGATCATGCTCGGCAACGTCGCGCTGCAGCGCGGCGAGCCGACGCTGGCCGCACGCGCGTTCTACGAGGCGGCGAAGGAGGCGCGCGACGCCGACCTCGCGCGCCGCGCCGCGGAAATCGCCGTGCGCACCCGCCAGCGGGACGTCGCCGAGGCGTCGGCGAAGCTCTGGCTCGAGCTCGATCCGTCGGCGAAGCGCGCCAGCGAGATCATCGCGGCGGCGCAAAGCGGCACGTTCGCGAGCGGCGGCGGCGACGTCGACATCGACAACATCGAGGCGCGCCTGCGCGATGCGATCGCCGAAGCGGTCGCCGCCAAGCACAATGCGCCCGAGCTTTTCTTGCAGTTGAACCGCGCGCTCGCCGACAAGACCGATCGCCTGACGACGTTCCGCATCGTCCAGGACCTGGCCAAGCCCTATCCCGACATCGCCGAGGCGCAGTTCGCGCTCGCGCTCGCCGCGGCGAATACCGACTTGAAGTCGGTGACGATGCAGGCAACGGCGACCCAGGCAATCGACCGCGCGCTGGCGTTGAAGCCCGACTGGGACCGCGCGGCGCTGCTCAAGAGCGAGATCCTCGCCAACACGTCGCGCGCGTCGGCGATCGCCTATCTCGAGGCGTTCACCAAGGCGCATCCGGCGTCGAAGCCCGGCTTTACCGCGCTCGCGCAGCTCTACGTCGAGGACAAGCGCCCGGGCGAGGCGCGCGCGATCTTCGAGCGGCTCGCGCACGACAATCCCGACCAGCGCGAGTACACGTTCGCGATCGGCGCGCTGTCGTTCCAGATGAAGGACTGGCCACGCGCCGAGAGCGTGTTCAACGAGCTCGAGGCCGCGCACTACGGCGAAAACGGCGTCGTCGAGCTCTACCTCGCTCAGATCGCGGAAGAGCAGAAGCACTACGACGAGGCGATCGCGCGCTACAAGGCGGTACCCGAGGGCGAGCGCAACTGGATCGCGCAGCTCCGGATCGGCGTGGTGATGGCGAAGAAGGGCGACCTCGCCGGCGCGCGCAAATACCTCGACGACCTGCCGGCGGTGACGATCGACCAGCGCGTCGAGGTGCGGCAGACCGAGGCGCAGATCCTGCGCGACGCGAACGACAACCCGGGCGCCTACGCGGTGCTGACGAAGGCGCTCACCGAGCATCCCGATTCGCCGGAGCTCCTGTACGACTATGCGATGGTCGCCGAGAAGCTCGACAAGATCGACGAGTCCGAGTCGAAGCTGAAGCGCCTCGTCGAGCTGAAGCCCGACGACGCGCAAGCGCTCAACGCGCTCGGCTACACGCTCGTCGACCGCTCGAAGCGCCTCGACGAGGGCTACGCGCTGATCGAGCGCGCGCTCAAGATCGCGCCAGACGACGCGTTCATCCTCGACAGCATGGGCTGGGCGCTGTTCCGGATGGGCCGCCTCGACGACTCGATCGCCTTCCTGCAGCGCGCGCTCGCCGGCCGCGCCGATCCCGAGATCGCCGCTCACCTGGGCGAAGTGCTGTGGGCGAAGGGCGAGCAGGGACGCGCGCGCGACGTGTGGCGCGCGCAGCTCAAGACGACACCGGACAACCCGGTCCTCCTGGAAACGGTCAAGCGCTTCTCGCCGTGACGGCCGGCCGGTGCGCCGCGTGCAAGCGGTGAGGCGGGTGCCGCGGATCGGCGTCGCGGCGCTCGCGTGCGTGACCGTGCTCTTCGTCGCCGGCTGCGCGGGCCTCGCGCGCGTCGAGACCGGCGAGAAGCCGATCGCCGATTCACCGTTCCGCGTCGCCGGCCGGCTGTCGGCGCACCACGGCAGCGACGCGCTCGCCGGCAACTTCGACTGGCAGCACGCGCCCGCGACCGACAGCATCGCGCTCGCGACGCCGCTCGGCCAGACGCTCGCGACGCTCGACCGCATCGATGCGACCGTCACGCTGCGGCTCGCCGACGGGCGCAGGCTCGAGGCGCCGTCGTTCGAGGACCTCACGACCCGCGCGTTCGGCGTGCCGCTGCCGGTGTCGGGGCTGTCCGCCTGGATCCGCGGCGGCGGCCACGCGGGCTCGACGTTCGCGATCGAGCGCGACGCCGCTGGCCGCCCGGGCGTGCTGCGCCAGGACGGCTGGGAGATCACGTATGCGTATCCCGACGACCGCGACACGCACGCGAGGCGCCTGACGCTCGCCTACCCGGGTGTCGACGTCCGCGTCGTCGTCGATCGATGGCAATGAGCGCTGCCGGGCGGGTGGCGTGAGCGCGGGCCCGCCGGCACTCGTCGTGTCCGCGCCTGCCAAGCTCAACTATTTCCTGCACGTCACCGGCCGCCGCGATGACGGCTATCACACGCTCGAGACGCTGATGGTGCTGGTCGATCTCGCCGACGAGCTGACGCTCACCGTGCGCGACGACGGCGCGGTCGTGCGCGCGCACGACGTCGACGGCGTCGCGTTGGACGACGACCTCGCGCTGCGCGCGGCGCGCGCGCTGCAGGCCGCCGCGCGCGTCAAGCGCGGCGTGACGATCGCGCTCGACAAGCGCATCCCCATCGGCGGGGGCTTGGGCGGCGGCAGCTCCGACGCGGCGAGCGTGCTGCTCGGGCTCAACCGGCTGTGGTCGCTGCGCTGGTCGCGCGCGGCGCTCGCCGAGATCGCCGTCACGCTCGGCGCCGATGTTGCGTTCTTCGTGGGCGGCGACAATGCGATTGCGCGGGGCATCGGCGAGCGCCTTTCGCCGATCTCGGTACCCCCCGCCTGGATCGTCATCGCGCGTCCGGACGCGCACGCGTCGACCGCTGCGATGTTCGCCGCGCGCGAATTGACACGCAATTCGCCGTCGGCGAAAATAGACGTCTTTTCCGAGGGTTACGGCCGCAACGACCTCGAGCCCGTGGTGCGGGCGAGGTTGCCGGCAGTGGCCGACGCGATCGACGCGCTGCGCAAGCTCGAGCACGGCGCGCGACTGACAGGATCGGGAGCGTGCGCGTTCGCCGCGTTCGCGCGGGAAGCCGAGGCGCGCGCCGCGCTGGCGAAGCTGCCGCGCGGTTTGCGCGGCGTGCTCGCCCGCACGCTCGCCCGTCATCCGCTCGCGTCGTTCGCTTAGGGGACCCGACGGGGCCACGGTTTCCGCTGGGGAGTCGCCAAGTGGTAAGGCACCGGATTTTGATTCCGGCATTCGTAGGTTCGATCCCTACCTCCCCAGCCATTTCATCCAGTGGCGCACGTGCGCGCCGCGCCGCCTGACGATCACCCCCGGACTTCGCGATGGCCTTCGAACGCATGCGCATCTTCACGGGCAACGCCAACCCGAAGCTCGCGGAGGCGGTGTGCAAGCACTTGAACATCAGCCTGGGGCGCGCCGTCGTCGGGCGATTCTCCGACGGCGAGGTGATGATCGAGCTGCTCGAGAACGTGCGCGGCCGCGACGTGTTCATCCTGCAGTCGACGTGCGCGCCGACCAACGACAGCCTGATGGAGGTGATGGTGATGATCGATGCGCTGAAGCGCGCGTCGGCGGCACGCATCACCGCGGCGATCCCGTACTTCGGCTATGCGCGCCAGGACCGCCGCCCGCGCTCGGCGCGCGTGCCGATCTCGGCCAAGGTCGTCGCCGACATGCTGGCCACGGTCGGTGTCCACCGCGTGATGGTGATGGACCTGCATGCCGACCAGATCCAGGGCTTCTTCAACATTCCGGTCGACAACATCTACGCGACGCCGGTGCTGCTCGGCGACCTGTGGAAGCAGAACTACGACAACCTGCTCGTCGTCTCGCCCGACGTCGGCGGCGTCGTACGGGCGCGCGCGATCGCCAAGCGCCTCGACTCCGACCTCGCGATCATCGACAAGCGTCGCCCGAAGGCCAACGTCGCCGAGGTGATGAACATCATCGGCGACGTCGACGGCCGGACCTGCGTGATCATGGACGACATCGTCGACACCGCGAACACGCTGTGCAAGGCCGCCACCGCGTTGAAGGAGCACGGCGCGCAGAAGGTCGTCGCGTACTGCACGCATGCCGTGCTCTCCGGCGGCGCCGTGGCGCGGATCTCCGAATCGGACATGGACGAGATCGTCGTCACCGACACGATCCCGCTGTCGCCGGAGGCGGTCCAATGCCCGCGCATCCGCCAGCTCTCGTGCGCGCAGCTCCTCGCCGAGACGATGACGCGCGTGTCCAACGAGGAATCGGTGTCGAGCCTGTTCATCGACTGACGGGGCGCCACCGGCGCCTTGCCCGCTTCCACCGCTTCACCGTATAATCAACGGCTTTGCCACGCCCGCGCCGGCCACGCGCGCGGCGAGGCTGTCGCCAACCGCGGACGACCTGTCCGGCCCGCCGATCGCGTGCATCGCGATCGCGGGGCCCGCGAAGGGAAGGCCGCAGACAAGGAGAGTCCCCATGGCCAAGGCCCACCTCGAATTCGTAGCCTTCCCCCGCGAGGGCGACGGCGGCCGCGGCGCGAGCCGGCGGCTCCGCCACTCGGGCAAGACGCCCGGCATCGTCTACGGCGGCACCGCCAAGCCGGCGCCGATCGAGCTCGACCACAACGCGCTGATCCACGCGCTCAAGAACGAGGCGTTCCACGCGTCCATCCTGACGATGAAGATCGGCAGCGCAAGCGAGCGCGTGCTGCTGCGCGACGTGCAGATGCACCCGTACCGCCCGCAGGTGCTGCACATCGACTTCCAGCGGATCGACGAGAACCGCAAGATCCACATGAAGGTGCCGCTGCACTTCGTCAACGCCGAGCTCTCGCCGGCGGTGAAGATGGGCGGCGCGATCGTCAGCCACGTGCTGAACGAGGTCGACGTCGCGTGCCTGCCGAAGCACCTGCCCGAGTTCATCGACGTCGATCTCGCCAACCTCGAGATCGGCCACTCGGTGAAGGTCTCGGACCTCAAGCTGCCCGAAGGCTTGACGGCGGTGACACACGGCAAGGATCCGGTCGTCGCGACCGCCGTCGTGCCGAAGGCGATCGTCGAGACCGAGGAGACCGCAGTGGCCGAGGGCGACGCGGCGACGACCGCCGCGGCGCCGGCGGCCGGTGCGGCGCCTGCGGCCGACGCGAAAGGCGCCGAGGCCAAGGCCGACGACAAGAAGGCCGGCGGCAAGGACGACAAGAAGAAGTAATCCGCGGCGCGACGCGGTGTGCCGCCGGATGGCGACGGTACGCCGTGTGGCGCGGCGGCATGGACGCTTGCATGCGCGCCGCCGCGCGATGCCGGCAAAGCGCGGCGGCTTCCCGCTCACCACGCATGACGACCTCGATCCGCCTCGTCGCGGGCCTCGGCAACGTCGGCCGCGAATACGCGGCGACGCGTCACAACGCGGGCTTCTGGTTCGCCGACGCGCTCGCAGCGTCGCTCGGCACGACGTTCTCGCGTGACGGCAAGTTCGCGGGCGACGTCGCGCGTGCCGGCGCGCTGCGCATCGTCAAGCCGTCGACCTACATGAATCTTTCGGGCCAGAGCGTTGCCGCGCTCGCCAACTTCCACGCGATCGCGCCCGCCGAGATCCTCGTCGTTCACGACGAGCTCGACCTGCAGCCGGGCGAGGCGAAGATGAAGCTCGGCGGCGGCGTCGCCGGCCACAACGGATTGAAGGACATCCGCGCGCGCCTCGGCAGCGCCGATTTCTGGCGACTGCGGCTCGGCATCGGCCATCCGCGCGATTCGCAGTTCGCCGAGCAGGCGGTCGTCGACTACGTGCTGCGCCCGCCGCCCGCCGCGGAGCGCGGCGCGATCGACGCGGCGATCGACGCGGCGCTGGGCGCGTGGCCCGACATCGCCGCGGGCGACTTCGAGCGCGCGATGCTCGTGCTGCATACCAAGCCGAAGGATACGAAGTGAGCCTCAAATGCGGCATCGTCGGCCTGCCTAACGTCGGCAAGTCGACGCTCTTCAATGCGCTGACGCGCGCCGGCATCGCCGCGGAGAACTATCCGTTCTGCACGATCGAGCCCAACGTCGGCATCGTCGAGGTGCCAGACGCGCGGCTCGCCGCGCTCGCGGCCATCGCGAAGCCCGACAAGGTGATCCCGGCGGTCGTCGAGTTCGTCGACATCGCCGGGCTCGTCGCCGGCGCGTCGAAAGGCGAGGGCCTCGGCAACCAGTTCCTCGCCAACATCCGGGAGACCGACGCGATCGCGCACGTCGTGCGCTGCTTTGCCGACGACAACGTCGTGCACGTCGCGGGCGGCGTGAACCCGGTCTCCGACATCGAGACGATCAACACCGAATTGGCGCTCGCCGACCTGGCGTCGGTGGAAAAGCAGCTCGTCAAGGTCGAGAAGCTCGCGCGCGCCGGCGGCGACAAGGAGGCGAAGCGCCTGTACGAGGCGCTGCAGAAGGTGTCGGCGATGCTGGACCAGGGGCGCAGCGCGCGCAGCGCCGATCTCGACAGCGCGGAGCGCGTGCTCCTCGCGCCGTATTTCCTGCTGACGATGAAGCCGACGATGTACGTCGCCAACGTCGACGAGAAGGGATTCGTCGGCAATCCGCTGCTCGACGCGGTCGCCGCGTACGCCGCGCGGGAAGGCGCACCGGTGGTCGCCGTCTGCGCGGCGCTCGAGGCCGAGATCGCGGACCTCGACGGCGACGACAAGCTCGCATTCCTCGCCGATCTCGGCGTCGCCGAGCCGGGCCTCGATCGCGTGATCCACGCGGCCTACAAGCTGCTCGGCCTGCAAACCTATTTCACTGCGGGGCCGAAGGAAGTTCGCGCGTGGACCGTACACGTCGGCGCGACCGCGCCGCAGGCCGCCGGCGTCATCCACACCGATTTCGAGAAGGGCTTCATCCGCGCCGAGACGATCGGCTACGACGATTACGTGCGCCTCAAGGGCGAGACGGGCGCCAAGGAGGCGGGCCGGATGCGGCTCGAGGGCAAGGACTACGTCGTCAAGGACGGCGACGTCATGCACTTCCGCTTCAATGTCTGAGCCGCCGAGCGTCGACTGCCATGTGCACGTGCTCGACCCTGCGCGCTTCGCGTACGCCGACGGCGCGTACTACCGGCCCTCGGGCCAGGAGATCGCGCCCGTCGAGCAGCTCGACGAGGTGCTCGACGCGCACGACGTCTCGCACGCGCTGATCGTCGCGCCCAACTCCGGCTACGACCTCGACAATCGCTGCCTCCTCGATGCGCTCGCGCGCGGCCGCGGCCGTTACAAGGGCATCGCCATCGTTCGAGACGACGCGAGCCGCGACGAGCTCGAGGGTCTCAAGGCGGCCGGCATCGTCGGCATCGCGTTCAACGCGGCGCTCCTCGGCGTCGAGCGCTACGCGGGCATCGGCCCGCTGCTCGAGCGGCTGCGCGATCTCGATCTTTGCGCCGACGTGCAGGTCGAGCGCGACCAGCTCGTCGCGATGAGGCCGATGCTCGAGGCCAGCGGCGCGCGCATCGTGTTCGACCATGCGGGGCGGCCGGACGTTGCGGCGGGCGTCGCGCAGCCAGGGTTTCGCGCGCTGCTGGAGTTGGCCGGCAACGGCCGCACGTTCGTGAAGCTCTCGGGCTATGCGAAGTTCGCGCGGCGCGCACAGCCGCACCAGGACGCGTGGCCGTTCGTGCAGGCATTGGTCGATGCCTTCACGCCGCGCGGGCTCCTGTGGGCGTCGGATTTTCCGTTCCTGCGCGCGCCGATGCGCGTCGATTACGGGCCGCTCGTGCGGCTCTTCGCGCGCGCCGTGCCGGACGCGATGGCGCGACGTGCGATCCTGTGGGACACGCCGAGCCGGCTGTTCGGCTTCGCGGCTCGATGAAGGACACGCCAATGGACACTGCGCTGCTGCTGATCGATTTGCAGAACGACTATTTCGAGGGTGGCACGATGACGCTCGATGGCGCGGATACGGCCGTCGCGAACGCCGCGCGGCTCCTCGATCGATTCCGCGCGCGCGGGTGGCCGATCGTGCACGTCCAGCACCTGTCGACGCGGCCCGGCGCGACGTTCTTCCTGCCCGGCACGCGCGGTGCCGAGATCCACGCGACGGTCTCGCCGAACGACGGCGAAACCGTTATCGTCAAGCATTTTCCCAACGCGTTCCGCGAGACCCCGCTCGTGGCAACGCTGCGCGGGCGCGGGATCGCGAAGCTCACGATCGCGGGCATGATGACGCACATGTGCGTCGACACGTCGACGCGCGCCGCGGCGGACATGGGCTTCGCCTGCACGCTCGCGCACGACGCCTGCGCAACTCGGACGCAGGCGTTCGATGGCCGCAGCGTTGCGGCGGCGGACGTGCAGGCGGCGTACATGGCCGCGCTCAACGGCGCGTTCGCGCGGGTCGTGCCCACCGGCGAGATCGTCGCCGCGGGTTGAGCGGAGCTTCATTGCGGTGCGCCGGCCGGGCGCGCGAATGCAAGGCGCGGCCGTCAGCGCGCAGCGGATGATCGTCGGCGAGGTCGACCGCGTCAGTGCGCCGCGGGTCAGTCGTCGCTTGCGACGAGATCCTGCGCGTAGTTGCCCAGCGAGCGCTGGTAGCGCGGCAAGTGGGGCGCGAGCGCCGCGAGCGCGATCGACAGCGCTTCGCGCGGCTCGCCGGTGTCGGCCAGCGCGAGCGCGAGGAATGCGCGCACGGCATCGTCCAGCGCGTCGGATGGCCGCGCGAGCTCGCCCCTCAGCAATGCGACGCTCTCGTCCGCGTGACCGAGATTGCGCAGCGAGCTCGCGAGCTGGATGACCGCGCGCCGGCGCCGGCTGCCGCCCAGGCCGCCCGCGAGCGCCTCGCGGTAGTGCGGCACGGCACGCTCGGGATGCCCGGTCGAATCCCAAGCCGATGCGCGCTCGAACAACGCCACGGGGCTTCGCGGCGGCAATTCGGCTGCGAGCGTGTCGATACGGGCGCGAAACGCCTCGGCGTCGCTCTCGTCGAGCGTCATCCATGCCGCGGCAAGGCGGGCTTCCCAGGCGTCGTCGTCAACGTCCATCCGCGGATCTTCCCTCAACGCGCGCCGGCGCGCGTGCGCAGCGTGATCGAGTAGCGCAGCATCTTCATCGGCGGCATGCTGTGCTGCCACTCCCAGCGGATCGCATCGCGCATCACGTACAGCGAGCGCGGCGCGAGCTCGAGCGACAGCGTGTGCTTCGCATCCTGCGCCGCGTACGGGCGCCAGCGCATCGTGCCGGAGCCGGCGAGCGACACGCCGGCGACGACGCCGTACACCGGCTTGTCGCGGTGCCAGCCGATCGGCGTGCCGGGCCGGTACTCGCTGACGAGCGCGTGCACGAACGCCTCTGGCGCCACGCCGACGACCGCAGCCACCTTCGCGCGCAGCGCCGCGATCGCGGGCGGCAGTTCGGCGCCGCTGCCCGCGTCGCCCTCGCCTTCCTCGTAATACGGCGCATCGGGCTCGGTGTGGAAATGCGCGACGCGGCGCTTTGCGAGGTAGCTGCGAAACTTCGCCTCGTGCAGCGGCAGTGCGGCGGCGGTGGCCACCAGCGCCGCCTCCTCCGCGACGCTCACGAACTCGGTTCGGTAGCTGAGCCCCTGCGGCAGGTCGAGGTTGTCGGAAAGCAAAGAGGCGCTCGCGAATCGGTCACGGCGCACGCCGCGCGTGACATCGATTCAAGCACGGCGGCCACGCGGACGTTGTACGGTTGCCGCACTGCCGTCGCGAAAAGGCGGTCCGCGTGCGCCGCGGCGTTGGCGTGCGTGCCGCGTTGTCGGACAATCGAACACGAGCGTCGCGCCACGCGATGACGACAACAAACAGGGAGAGTCTCTTGAACACGACAATCGCGATCGCGATGTTGCGACGCTTCGCCGCCACCTGCCTCGCAGCGACCGCGTGCTGCGCGGTGGCGGCGCCGGTGACCATTCCGATCAACTACCCGCCGGTGGCAGGATACGCCGCGACCGGCAGCGTCACGTATGACGACGCGATCCAGGTTCCGGAAACCCTCACGGGCGGCATGAACGACACCACCGGATTGATCGCGATGAACCTGACGGTCACCGGCCCGGGCCTTCCCGGTGGCACGACCTCGTTCACGCTGGCGGACATCGACGGCTGGTATTTCTCGACGAATTCGTCGAGCTCGATCGTCGACCTGAATTTCTTCGGGCACCCGAACGGCGCCGGCTGCACGATCTTCGGCGTCGAGGTTTTCCAGCTCGCCGTGTTCTGCGGCGGCGGCGATCCGGAAAACCCGCTCGTCGTGCTGAACCTCAATCTCAATTCGTCGGGGCCGACGGCGCCCACCGTGGCGGTGCCGACGCTCGCGCCACTGCCGCTCGCGAGCCTGTCGATCGTGCTCGCCGCGCTGGCGCTCGTCAGCCTCGCGGTTGCGCGGCGCCGCGCTCGGCGCGGCTGATTGTCCGCACGTATCGGCCACGCGGTCGCCGCGGCACATCGAGTGCCGCGCACCGCCGGGCCGTTCAGCGCGGCTTCGCCGCGTCGAGGATCGCGCGAGCGCGCTCGATGACGGGCCGGTCGACCATCGTGCCGTCGACCTGTACGGCGCCCCGACCTGCGCTCGCGGCCGCCGCCACGCGGGTCGCCCACGCCACCGCTTCCGCGCTCGGCGCGAACGCGGCGCGCACGACCGGCACCTGGCGCGGATGGATGCATAGCTTGGCGCCGAAGCCGAGCGCCTGCGCGAAACGCACGTCGTCGACGATGATCGCCTCGTCGTCGATCGTCGTGGTCGGCGCGGCGATCGGCTGCGGCAGGCCCGCGAGCCGCGAGGCGAGCGCGATCACCGCGGACGGATGGATGAGGCCGCGCGCATCGCCCGACAGGCCGAGATCCGCCGCATAGTCCACGGCGCCGAAGGCGAGCCGCGCGACGCGCTGGGCCGATGCGATCTCGTTGGCGTGCGCGACGCCGCGCGCGCTCTCGACGAGCGGCACGATCGCCGCGTCGGCCTTGATCGTGATCGCGAGTCGCCGTACGTCCTCCGGCCGCTCGGCCTTGGCGAGCACGACGTCGACCGGCCGCACTTCGCCCAGCATCCGCAGGTCGTCGGCGAAGAAGTCGGTCGTCGCGCCGTTGATCCGCACCAGCACGCGACCGCGCGGCGCATCGGCGGCGAGCCACGCGCGCACGTTGGCGCGCGCCGCGACCTTGTCGGCTGGCGCGACGGCGTCCTCGAGATCGACGACGACGGCGTCGGCGCCGCTCGCGAGCGCCTTGTCGAAGCGCTCGGGGCGATCGCCGGGGACGAACAGATACGTGACCGGTGTCGGCATGGCGGCAGCCTACCGCATCGATGCTGCCGCCGCGCGCCGCCGGCCGACCGTGCGTCGGCTGCGAGCGCGGCGTGGCGCCGCGCGTGCGCTCACGAGCGCTTGCGGCGCAACGCGTCCGCGCCGCCCTCGACGACCGCGCGCACCGCCGCGCGGTAGCCGGCAGCGCCGAGCCCTGCGATCACCGCGGAGGCGATCGGCGACACGTTCGAGCGGTGGTAGATGGGCTCGCGCGCGTGGATGTTGCTCAAATGCACCTCGATCAGCGGGCCTTCGAACATTTTCAGCGCGTCGAGCATCGCGATCGACGTGAACGTCCACGCCGCGGGGTTGATGACGATCGCCGCGGCGCAGTCGATCGCCTCGTGGATCCATCCGATGAGCTCCGCCTCGCTGTTGGTCTGACGGAACTCGAGCGGTGTCGCGCCGGCCTCGCGCCGGCATTGCGCCTCGATCTCGGCGAGCGTCGTCGTGCCGTAGATCGCGGGCTCGCGGGTGCCGAGGCGATTGAGGTTCGGCCCGTTCAGCACGTAGATCGGACGTGCCGCACGCGCGGCAGCCACGCGCCGCGCCGCGCTCATCCCTTGTACCCCATGACGCGCGGCAGCCAAAGGACCGTGTCGGGCACGAACGAGATGATTGCGAGCACGACGATCGACGCGGCGATGAAGGGCGCGGCCTCGCGGACGATCGCCATCAGCGTCTGGCGCGTCATGTTGGCGACGACGAAGAGCAGGAGCCCGAAGGGCGGCGTCAGCAGGCCGATCATGATGTTGACGACGACCACCACGCCGAAGTGCACGAGGTCGATGCCGAGCGCCTTCGCCGGCGGGATCAGGATCGGCACGATGACGAGCAGGATCGTCGTGCCCTCGAGGAGGCAGCCCAGCGCCAGCAGGATGCCGTTGACGAGCAGCAGGTAGCCGACCGCCGTCATGTGGAACTGCGCGACGAAATGCTGTATCGACAGCGGGACGTTCTCGATCGTGACGACGTAGTTGAACACCATCGCGCCGCCGATCAGCATGCCGATCGACGTCGTCGCCTTGGCGCTCTGCTGGAGCACGCCGAGCAGCTGCCGCCACGACATCGCGCGGTAGATGAGCGCCGAGGCGAGGAGCGCATACGCGGCGGCGGCCGCGGCGCCTTCGGTGGGCGTCATCACGCCGCCGTAGATGCCGAACAGCAACACGACCGGCAGCATCAGCGCGGGGAACGCGTCGAGCGCGATCCTCGGGATCTCGCGCAGCGGCACCGGCGGCTCGACCGGGTAGCGGCGCCTGCGGGCGATCAGGGTGTTCATGATCATGAACGCGAGCCCGAGCAACAGCCCCGGGATGACGCCGCCGAGGAACAGGAAACCGATCGACGTGTCCGACACCAGCGCGTAGACGACCATCGGGATCGACGGCGGGATGATCGGACCGATGATCGCCGCCGACGCGGTGATGGCACCTGCATACGCGATCGGGTACTTGCCGTCGCGCGTCATCATGCCGATGATGATCCGGCCGATGCCGACCGCGTCGGCGATCGCCGAGCCCGACATGCCCGCGAAGATGATGTTGGCAACCACGTTGACGTGACCGAGCCCGCCGCGGAAGCGGCCGACCAGCACGAGGCAGAACTTGAGCAGCCGGTCGGTCAGGCTCCCCGAGTTCATGAGGTCGGCGGCGAGGATGAAGAGCGGCACCGCGAGCAGCACGTAGCTGTTGAAGAGGCCGTTCAAAAGCTGCTCGGCAGCGGTGCCAAGGTCCAGGCCGGCGAGCAGCAGGTAGAAGATCGACGCGCCGATCATCGCAAGGCCGATCGGCAGGCCGAGGATGGCGAGCGTGACCAGCGCGACGATGCACAGCGTGAAATGGCCGGGCATCAGCGCGGCTCCTCCACGGCCGCCGCAGCCAGCGGCGGCGAGAATGCACGCCAGGCGATCAGCGCATGGCGGAGGATCTGCGCGACGACGAACAGGATGTAGATCGAGTAGAGGATGTCGAACGGCATCCGCAGGTAGGCGGTGTGCTCGCGCTTCATGAACGTCACGTAGCTCCATGCCGCGGGCAGCGAGACAGCGAGCAGGACCATGAATGCGATCGAATAGACGGCGCGGAACGCGCGCTGTGCGCGCGGCCCGACGATGGCGTAGATGATGTCGAAACGGATCTCGTCGGCGTCCTTGAGCACGAAGCCCGCGCCCCACAGCACCACCCACACCCAGCACAGCACGGTCACCTCCTCGGTCCAGCCGAGTGGCGCGTTGAACACGTAGCGGAAGGTGATCTGGAGCAGGAAGCTCACGAACATCGTCGCCATCAGGAGTGCGGCGACGACGTTCGCGAAGCGATCGAGCCAGGCGCCCAGGCGCGCGAGGCGCGGCGTCATGTCGGATCCCCGTGCAAATCGAAGGCGCGCCCGGCGCACGAGTGGCGCGGCGGCCACGCGCATGCGGTCGCGCCGGCGACCGTGCGCTGCGCGCGCCGGTCGTCGCGCTCGCGCAGCGCGTGCGCGATTGCGCGCACCCGGACCAAGGCGCTACAGCGCGTTGATCTGCTCGAGCGCGCCCTTCGGCCAGTCCTTGCCGTACTTGTCGACGTACTTCTTCTGCGCGTAGCTGCGAAACGCGGCAACGTCCGGCGTATAGACCTTCTTGCCTTCCTTCTTGAAGTACTCGGCGACGTCGCGCTCCTGGCCCGTGAACTTCGTCGTGTAGTCGTCGACCGCCTTCTCGGCGGCGGCGCGGAAGCGCGCCTGCTCGTCCTTCGACATCGCGTCGTACACCTTGGTAGTGACGACCATCACGTCGTAGCCGAGCACGTGGCCGGTCAGCACGAACTGCGACGTCACCTCGTCGAACTTCATCAGCTTGCTCAGGAGCAGGGGGTTGTCCTGGCCATCGATCGCGCCGGTCTGCAGCGCCGTGTAGACCTCGGCGAACGCCACCGGCGTGGGGTTGACGCCGATCGACTCGCCGAGGAACTGCCAGAACTCGCCCGGCGGCATCCGCAGCTTGGTGCCGGCGAGGTCCTGCGGCGTGCGGATCGGCTTGTCCGGCCGCAGGTTGACGTGACGCGCGCCGAAGTAGACGGGCGTGATCACCTCGATGCCGAGCTGGTCGCGCGCCATCTTGCCGAACTCGCGGCCGACATCGCTCCTGAAGGTCTTGCGCAGGTGATCGACGTCGCGGAAGAGATAAGCGGAGGTCATCAGCGACCACGCCGGGATCTGCTTCGAGATGTCGGCGGGCGCGAGGTTGCACATCTCGAGGTTGCCGCGCTGCAGCGCGACGAGCTCGGTGCCTTGCTTGAACAGCGTGTTGTTCCAGTAGGGCTCGAAATCGAAGTGATCCTTGATTCCCGCCGCGAACGCCTTGTAGGCCTCGGCGCGCAAGTCCTGCTCGGTGAACGCCGAGCTGAACCGCAGCTTGACCTTGTCCTGCGCGAACGCGGGCTCGAGCGCGCCGAGCGCGAGCATCGAGGCGCCGGCCTTGATGAGGCCGCGCCGCATCGTCGAATGCTTCATGGTTGCTCCTCCTCGTTGTTGATGCGTTTCGGCATTTGAAGTCGTGCCGGTCTTCCCGGCGCGAACCGCGCGGCCGGAGGATCGTGCAATAATAGCCGGAACCTAGGAGATTTTCCAAACCATGGGATTGATCTCGAGCAGGATCGCGCCGCGCCCGGCGCGGCTCGCGGACGAGGCCACGTCCATGCCTCGCGACCGGAGCGCCGCCGAGACGGCGACCGCGGGCGAGCTCGCCTACCGGCGCATCCGCTCCGACATCGTCGTCGGCCGGCTCGAGCCCGGCCGCAAGCTGACGCTCGAGCGGATGCGCGAGGCCTACGGCACCAGCGTCAACACGCTGCGCGAGCACCTGAGCCGACTCGCCTCGGAAGGCCTCATCGTTGCCGAAGGCTCGCGCGGCTTCCACGTCACCGGCATTTCCGCGAGCAACCTGCGCGAGGTCGCGGCGATGCGCGAGCTTCTCGAGGGCCACGCGCTGCGCCTCGCGTTCGAGCGCGGCGACATCGAATGGGAAGGCGGCGTGGTCGCCGCCCATCACAAGCTCGCGTCGATCGAGCAGCAGATGGCCGCGGGCCGCCACCTCGATCCCGAGGAATGGCGGCACTACGACTGGGCGTTCCACGCCGCGCTGATCGCCGCCTGTGGCTCGACGGTGCTGCTCGAGACCCATGCCGCGATCCGCGACAAGTACCTGCGCTACCAGATGATCGCCGCGATCTACCGAGGGCGCGCGGCGAGCGAGGAGCACCTCGCGCTGCGCGACGCTGCGCTCGCGCGCGACTGGCGGCGCGCGCAGCGGGTGCTCTCCGCGCACATCGGCGACTGCGTCGCGCAGATGGTCGACGAGCTGCCCGCGCACGCCGCGGCGCGCTGACGACCTCGCCCGCGTAAGCGCGAACGCGCGAGGCGCGGGCGCGCCTTGCATCATCTCGATCGTTGCGCGGGCGCACGCCCGGCGCGCAGTGCCCGCCACCCGCCACCCAGCCAGGAGTCCCATCGCATGACTGCCGTTCCGGCTCGTCCCCTTTCGCTCGGCGTGCTCGGCGCCGCCAACATCGCCCGCGCGTTCATCAATGCGGTGCGCGGCTCGCCGAAAGTCGACGTCGCCGCGGTCGCAAGCCGCGATCCCGCGCGCGCCGCCGCGTTCGCGCGCGACACGGGCGTCGCGCGCGTGCATCCCGACTACGACGCGCTGCTCGCCGATCCCGCGATCGAGGCGGTCTACGTGCCGCTCGCCAACACCCTGCATGCGCAATGGGCGATCCGCGCCGCCGAGGCCGGCAAGCATGTGCTGTGCGAGAAGCCGCTGGCGGTGTCGGCGCCGGAGGCGCGCGCGATGATCGCCGCGGCGCAGCGCCACGGCGTCCATCTCGTCGAGGCGTATCCGTACCGCGCGCAGCCGCAGATGGCGAAGCTGCGCGAGCTCCTCGCCGAAGGCGCGATCGGGCGATTGCGCACCGCGCAGGCATCGTTCGGCTTCCCGCTGTCGGATCCCGCCAACATCCGGATGGACACCGCGCTCGCCGGCGGCGCGCGGATGGACGCGGGCTCGTACCCGGTGAGCTTCCTGCGGATGGTCTCCGGCGAGCGGCCGCGGCGCGTGCACGCGGTGTCGCGGATCGGCCCGACCGGCGTCGACGTGACGACGCTCGCCACGCTCGAATTCGAGAGCGGCCTGTTCGCGCAGATGGCCTGCTCGTTCGAGACGGCGCGCCACCGGCCCGCGCTGCTGGTCGGCGACGCGGGCACGATCATCACCACGTACTACAACGACACGTCGGCGGCGCTGCCGGCGCGCATCGACCTGCGCCAGGGCGTCGCCTACGATACCAAGCTCCAGGCGATCGAGACGCCGACAGCGAGCGGCTTTCGCGCCGAGGCCGAGTCGTTCCACGATCTCGTGCGCGCGGGCGCCGCGCACTGGTCGGGCGCCACGGCGGCGGAATCGATCGACATCGCGCTGACGCTCGACGCGATCGCCGAGAGCGCGCGCGAGGGACGCGCGGTCGACGTCGCCGCCGGGAACTGAGGCGGTGGACCACGACGATCTCGTCGCGCTGCTCGCGCGGCTCGACATCGATTGCGTCCGTGTCGACCATCCGGCGGTATTCACCGTCGAGGAATCGGACCGGCTCGTGCCGGCGATGCGCGGCGCGCGCACCAAGAACCTCTTCCTGCGCGACAAGAAGGGGCGGCGCCACCTGCTCGTCGTCGCCGCGCACGACAAGCGCGTCGATTTGAAGCGCCTCGCCGACGTCGTCGACGCCAAAGGGCTGTCGCTCGCGTCCGACGAGCGCCTCCTCGCGCACCTCGGCGTGACGCCAGGCAGCGTCAGCATCCTCGCGCTTGCCAATGACGGGGCGCGCGCGGTCGAGCTCTTCGTCGACCGTGACGTCTGGCGCCAGGACACCGTGCTCGCGCACCCCCTCGTCAACACCGCGACGCTCGCGATTCCGCGCGAAGGCCTCGCGCGCTTCCTCGCGCATACCGGGCATGCGCCGACCGTCGTCGACGTGCCCGCCGCGTGAGCGGGCGGTGCATTAGACTGGAGGCTCACGAGTTGCCCGCGTCGACGTCGAGGCTGGATTTCCGCCTGCGCGGGGTTGACGATCCACCGCCGATGAAGCTCCGCCGCCTCGCCCCGCTCATTGCGTCCGTCGCGCTCGCGTCGCTATGCGCGGGCCCGACGCTCGCGGCGAAGCCGATGCCGCCCGAGGTGTCGCTGCAATCGATCGATTCGATGGTCGCGACACCCGACGGCGCGAAGGCGCGGCTTACGCTGCGCGTGCGCAATCCAAACGACTTCGACGTCGCGGTCAAGGCGCTCGACTACCGGCTCGTCGTCGACGGCGGAAACGCGTCGAGCGGGGCGGTCGCGCAGCCCGTGACGCTGCCGGCCGGCGCGACGACGCCGGTGGTGCTCGACGTGCGCATCGACCTTCGCGTCATGGGTCGCGCGCTCGAGCGGGCGCTGCGCACCGGGCGCCTGCCGTACAAGGTGAGCGGCACGCTGACCACCGCCGACGGGCTGTGGCTGCCGTTCCACCACGACGACGCGATCGAGATGCCGCGGATCGAGATCCACTGAGGATGGCGTCGCTCGCGTTCACCAAGATGCAGGGCGCCGGCAACGACTTCGTCGTGTTCGACGGCATCGCGCAGCGCTTCGACCTCGACGCCGATGCGATCCGCCGCCTCGCCGACCGCCGCTTCGGCGTCGGCTGCGACCAGGTGCTCGTCGTCGAGCGTCCGATGCGCGCCGACGCCGACTTCCGCTACCGGATCTTCAACGCCGACGGCGGCGAGGTCGAGCAATGCGGCAACGGCGCGCGCTGCTTCGTCGTGTTCGTCCGCGAGCGCGGCCTCACCGACCGGCGCGAGATCCGCGTCGAGACGAAAGGCGGCCTGATCGTGCCGCGGCTCGTCGCCGGTGGCGAGGTCGAGGTCGACATGGGCGCGCCGCGCTTCGCGCCTGCGGACGTGCCGTTCACCGGTGGCAGCGGCGGCGCGGTCGACACGCTCGACGTCGACGGGCGGCCGGTCGAGGTCTCGGTGGTGTCGATGGGCAACCCTCATGCCGTGCAGGTGGTAGATGACGTCGACGCCGCGCCGGTGCCGCGCGACGGC
>Ga0157370_10002180_pt1 | contig 23888 bp, 20 predicted proteins | sample C35metaG_FD_113463 | JGI IMG/M metagenome (GOLD analysis project Ga0157370, IMG submission 113463) | Corn rhizosphere microbial communities from Kellogg Biological Station, Michigan, USA - C3-5 metaG | ecosystem: Host-associated > Plants > Roots > Rhizosphere > Soil | place: USA: Michigan...
GCGGGCGCAGCCCGACAAGCGCCAAGTGGGGTGGCCTCTCTTTGGGCCACGTTTCTCTGGCCACGCAGAGAAAGGTGGCTCGGCCACCGCAGGTGGACGAGACGCTTTTGATCCTCACTCCACAAGACGATCGGAGCGGTTTCAGCCGCCATGCTCTTGTTATTGAGCTTCAGAGTCAGGAGCATCGCGGCTGAAACCGCTCCTACAATCGCTCCCGCCAAACCCGGCTGGCTCAGCGCCCCTGATGCGCGCCCTCGCGTGGCTGCCGCAGCAGCGTCATCACGGCCTCGCGTGCCTCGTCTACGCCAGTGCCGGCGGACGATGAAAAAATCTGCGCGGTGGCATGCAGACTTTCCGCCACGAACTGCTTGCGCAGTGTGGCCAAAGCCTGCGTGCCCTGGCCGCGCGAGATCTTGTCGGCCTTGGTCAGCAGGACATGACACGGCAGTCCGGTATCGAAACAGAACTGCAGCATCAGCCGGTCGAATTCCTTCAGCGGATGACGGATGTCGACGATCAGCACCAGTCCGCGCAGGCTGCGGCGCTGGTGCAGGTAGGCGTCGATCTCCAGCTTCCAGTGCTCGCGCATCTCCAGCGGCACCTTGGCGTAGCCATAGCCGGGCAGGTCGATCAGGCGCACGTCGGATGACGGCTGGCCGTCGACCTCAGTCGTCGCTGGTCGCTCCTGCGCATCCTGCGCCCGCGACGGCACATCCCTGTACGGCGGCAGGCTGAAAGCGACCATTTGCTGGGTACGGCCCGGCGTCTTCGAGGTGCGCGCCAATCCCTTGTGGTTGGTCAGCGCATTGAGCGCGCTGGACTTGCCCGCGTTGGAGCGCCCCGCGAACGCCACCTCGGCGCCATGGTCGGCGGGCAGCTGGCTGATGCGGTGCGCGGCGAGCACGAATTGCGCGCCTTGAAGGGGATTGGGCATGGGAACGGTTTGACCAAGGTAGGATGGCACGGGATAATTCTTGGGTTTCTGTCCGCCGCAGGCTTCGATGGCCTCGTCGGCAGCGTTTGCAAGTCTCTCGGGAGTCAAGTGTATGAGTTTTCGCTCCGCTGGTTTTCGGCCCGCCGTTCTCGGGGCCGCCGTGGCGCTCGCGTTTGCGCTGTCGGCCACCGCCCTGATGGCCCAGCCGCAAGCCGCCGCGCCCGCCGCTGCCGCCACCGCGGCGCCACCCGCCAGCACCGGCACGGCGGCCGCGCCTGCCGCTGCGACCGAGGTCGCGGCAGTCAAGCCAGGTGACGCCACCGCCGGCCAGGCCAAGGCCGCGGTCTGCGGTGCCTGCCACGGCCTGGACGGCAATTCCAGCGATGCGCAGTACCCGAAGCTGGCTGGCCAGAGCGAGGAATACATCGTGCGCCAGCTGACCGATTTCAAATCCGGCGTGCGGCAGAACCCGATCATGCTGGGCATGGCCACGCCGCTGTCCAGCCAGGACATGCATGACATCGGCGCCTATTTCGCCAGCCAGAAGTCGCGGCCCGGGGTGGCCGACCAGGCCCTGGTCGAACACGGCCAGACCCTGTTCCGCGAAGGCGACCCCACGCGCGACGTCCCGGCCTGCATGGCTTGCCACAGCATCGACGGTCGCGGCAATCCGGGCGCGATGTATCCACAGCTGGCCGGCCAGCATGCGCAATACATCGAAGCCACGTTGAAGGCCTGGCACGATGGCACCAGCTGGGGCGGCGATGCGCATTCGCAGATCATGCCGACGATCGCCAGGAAGCTGGACGCCGACGACATCGCCGCGCTGGCCAGCTACATTGAGGGCCTGCACGGCACCGATGGCCAGCCGGCCGCCGCCACGCCCTGATTGATCGAGCGCCGACCCGGGTCGGCGCCGTCGGTCCCACGTTCCACCGATTACGAGGTTGCCATGTTCAAGCGTCTGCCACTCCTGTGTGCCGCCCTGCTCGCGCTGGCCGCGTGCAGCCATGACAACAACGGCAACACCGCCCAGCCTCCCACGCCGGCCACCGCCGGCAGCAGCGCCACCACCACGCCGGCACCGGCAGCCAGCAGCCCCGCAGCAGCCACTACTGCTGCGGCGCCGGCTGCCGGCGGAACGGTCGCCCCGGCCAGCGACAACAGCACGGTCGCAGCGGAACCCGCCGCCGCACCGGCCACGCCTTTCGTCGACAACGGCAAGTGGGTCGAGGGCAAGAACTACTTCCTGATCGATCCGGCCCAGCCGACCAGCCACCCGGGCAAGATCGAGGTCACCGAGGTGTTCTCCTGGGGCTGCCCGGCGTGCAACGCGTTCCACACCACCGCCGACCAGATCGCCAAGAACCTGCCGGCCGGCGCCGTGATGAACTATCTGCCGGCCGCGTTCCGCCCCGACGAAAACTGGCCGCTGTACCAGCGCGCGTTCTATGCCGCGCAGGCAATGGGCGTGGCCGACAAGACCTACGATGCGATGTTCGATGCCACCTGGAAGACCGGCGAGACCGCCACCTACAACCTCAAGGGCGCGGGATTGAAACCGAAGGAGGCCTGGCCGACGATCGACGACATCGCCAGGTTCTATGCCAAGTTCGGCGCGGATCCGAAGGAATTCGTCGGCATCGCCAACTCGTTCACCGTCAACACCAAGATGAAACGCGCGGACGACCTGATCAAGGCCTATGGCGTCGCCGGCACGCCGACCATGGTGGTCAACGGCAAGTACCGCTTCGACGTGACCTCGGCTGGCGGCTATGCGCAAACGATCGAACTGACCCAGTGGCTGGTCGCCAAGGAAGCGGCCGGCAAGTAAGGCCGCTTCGCTCTGCCTGGCCCCCGGCGTCCCCCATGCCATTCCGCGAAGAGAACACCCCGATGCTCAAGCGATTCGCCCGCCTGCACGTTTTCGCCCTGTTCGGCGGCTTGCTGCTTGCCAGCGCCTGCACCGCGCAGTCCAGCGACTCGACGCCGTACACCGAGGGCGCCGACTACATCACCCTGCCGGCTCCGCACCAGCGCTACAGCAACAGCGGCAAGGTCGAAGTGGTCGAGGTGTTCTCCTACGCCTGCATCCACTGCGCCCAGTTCGCGCCCGAGGCGGAGAAACTGCGCAAGGAGCTGCCGCCCGGGGCCGAATTCAAGTTGATGCCGGCGCCGTTCAACGCCGAATGGGTACCGTTCGCACGCGCGTACTACGCCGCCAGGGAGCTGGGCGTGGTCGACCGCACGCACCTGCAGCTGTTCGTGGCCAAGTTCGGCGAGCACTACCCGATCAACTCGATGGACGAACTCGCCGATTTCTATGCGCGCGAGGGCGTCAACCGGGCCGACTTCATGCGCATCGCCACGTCGGAGGCGACCACGGCGAAGATGAAGCGCGACCTCGACCTGATCCGCACATGGCAGGTCGACGGCACGCCGACCCTGGTGGTCGACGGCAAGTACCGTGTGAACACGGTCGGCTCGCACGCCAAGATGCTGGCCGTGGCGCTGTGGCTGGCCAAGCGCGAGCTGGCAGGCAAATAGTCGCAGCGGTTCCCGTCCGCCGGCGCATCGGATCGCGCGGCAGGCATCGCATTCACGCGGCGGCGCGCATGCTGGCACCCGATGGCCTGCCCGGTGCGCCGGTGGAGGCGATCCCTTCCCAAAATTTGCCGTATGCCGCCATGACCCCCGCCGCAACCCATCCAGCAGCCATCCCTGCCGAGCGCCGTCTGCGCCTGCTCAGCTGCAATATCCTGGCGGGCGCCAGCGTGCAGCATTACCGCGAGTACGTCACACGCAGCCTTGCCGCGGTGCTGCCGGGGCGCAGCAAGATGGACAACCTGGACCGGCTTGCCGAGGTGCTCACCGGGTTCGACGTGATCGGCCTGCAGGAAGCCGATGCCGGCAGCCTGCGCTCGGGTTTCCTCAACCAGACCCGCTACCTCGCCGAAACTTCCGGCCTGCCGTTCTGGAGCCACCAGCCGAACCGGCCGGTGGCCAGGCTGGCGCATTCCGCCAACGGCCTGATCAGCCGGCTCGAACCCACCTCGGTGACGGACTATCCGCTACCCAGCCGGATTCCCGGCCGCGGCGCCCTGCTGGCGCAATTCGGCGAGGGCGAGCACGCACTGGCGGTGATGATCGCGCACCTGTCGCTGAGCGCGCCGGCGCGCGCCCGCCAGCTGGGCTTCATCGCCGAGCTGCTGCAGGATTTTCCGCACGCCGTGCTGATGGGTGACCTCAACACGGAGCCGCACAGCGCGGAAATGCGCCACCTGTTCAGCAAATGCGGCCTGCAGCCGCCGGCGCAGCCTACCCCGACCTTCCCCAGCTGGAAGCCGCGAAGGGCGCTGGATCACATCCTCACCTCGGAAGCGATCCAGCTGGAGAAGACCTGGGCGTTGCCGCAGGCATTCTCCGATCATCTGCCGCTGGCGGCGGAGATTCGCCTGCCGGCGCACGTCGGCGGGAAACCCGTCGCGCGGAAGCCGCGATGAAGACGTCGTCGTGGCGATCGACGCTGCCGTGGCTGTTGTTGCTGGCCGTCGGGCTGGGAGCAGCGGCGCTGCGCTTCGGGCTGATCGAATCGAGCGCGATCGGGCAGTTCTGCAGCGGTCATGATCCCTGGTGGTGCCGCGTCCGAACCGCCCTGGTGCTGGGCTTCCTGCACAATGTTTACGGCGTGGCCGCGCTGCTCGGCGCGCTGCTGGCACTGCTGTCCCGGCGCCGTGCGCTGGCCTGGCTGGCCGCCGCACTCGGGGTTTTTGCGCTGCAGTTGTATTGCGTCGAGACGGGCGCGCTGGCCGTGCTGATCGGCAGCCTACGCCTGCTGCGGCTGCAGGCGGATGCGCGCGGCGCGCCAGTCGAGCAGCACCGGCAGCGCCAGCAGCAGGTTCAGTCCCAGCCATAGCCAGGCGACCGGATTGAGACCGGCCTCCTGCACCACCACGATCGCCCCCAGCAACGGCAGCCACGCGGCCAGGAAACGCTGCTCCAGTCGCGGCATCGCCCGCTTGCACGGATCGGACAAGCCGCCGGCCACGCAGTAGCCGACGCAGGGCAGCAGGAACAGGCCCAGCGGGAAATCCCGATAGCGTCCGTCGAAGACCAGCAACAGCCCGTAGTACGCCAGCGCAAACAACCAGGCCAGTCGCAGCCGGCTAGGCAGGAACGGACGCGTCGCGCCGGCCAGTCGGGCCGCGATCCAGCGCGCCAGCCGCAATGCGGTGAACAAGGCCAGCATGCAGGCAGCCAGCGATACCGCCCACTCCCAAAGGTTGCGACAGGCGAAAACCATTTGCCGGAATTGCCACGCCAGCGCACCGCCGCTGGCGATGCCGGCAAGGCCGAGCGCCAGCGCGTCGCGCCAGCCGTGCCGATGCCGGCGCCATGCACCGGCCAGCAGGAACAATCCGCCGCCCGCCGCTGCGGCCAACCAGCCCAGCCACCAGCGCGGATCCTCGGTCACCGGCCCCTGCATCGCGAACTTCGGACGCGCCTGCGCATCGAAGATGCCCCAGTAGCCGCCGGCGGTGCCTTCCTGATCGCGCTTCCACGGCTGGTCGAAGGCCTCGATCACGTTGTACGGCAGGTCCGCCTTTGCCGCATAGCCCAGGAACTCGCGCAGGTAGCGCGCCTCGTTCACCACGCTGGCACTCGCCGCCTGGCGCGGCCGTCCGGCACTGGGCCAGCCGGTTTCACCGATCATCACGCGCCGGCCCGGGAATGCCTGCTGCACCTTCGCGTAGACGGCCGCCACATGCTGTACCGCGCGCTCCGGCGGCACCGGCTTGTCCTCCCAATACGGCAGGATGTGAATGGTCAGATAGTCGACCGAGGCGGCCAGCTCGGGATGCCGCAGCCAGAACTCCCACACGTCGGCGTAGGTCACCGGCTCCGGCACCGCGGCACGTACCTTGGCCAGTTCGGCGGCCAGTTCGACCGATGACAGATCGCCGCGCAGCAGCACCTCGTTGCCGACGATCACGCCACGCACCACGTTCGGATACTTGCGCGCGGTGAGGATGCCGAGCCGGATCTGCTCGGCATTCGCCTTGCGGTCGCTGCCCAGCCAGATGCCGAGCAGCACCTTCATGCCATAGCGCCCGGCGATCTGCGGCACGACACTCAGGCCCTGCCCCTGCGAGTAGGTGCGCACGCAATCGAAGCGCTGCGACAGCGCGCGCAGGTCGGCATCGACGCGCTCGGAACTGATGAACGCACTGGCATCCAGCGGGGATTCGCCCGGCAGACGGAACGGTGCGTACGACACGCAGGCAATGCGCGCCGAGGGTGCGTCCGGCAGGTCCACCGGCCGGCCGAGCGCCCACCACCAGTACGCCGCGATCAGCACCGTGGCCAGCAACGCCGACCACGCCAGGCTTTCTCGACGAAAAACAGGCGCAGGTTTTGTCGACATGCACGATCCGTGGATGCTGAGGCAGCAGCGCGTCAGCTTAACAGGGCATGCGGCGCGCTCACCGAATCCGAACAAGCCGGGATGAGCCTTCCACTACACTTCGGCGAGATCGAATGGTGGAGTTTCCATGCCTGTTTCCAAGCCCTCGCGGCGTCCCGCATCGAATTGGCTGCTGCTGATATGCGCGTGGCTGCTCGCTGCCAGCGTGCATGCCGGCGAACCGACGGCCGCCCAGCGTGCCGCGTTCAAGCGGGCCTACGCGGCCGCGCAGCAGGGCGATGACAGCTGGCGCACGCTCGCCAGCGGGCTGCGCCACTATCCGCTGTACCCGTACCTGCAGGCCGCCGCGCTGGAACACGATATCCAGCGCGTCGACCGCGCCGCCGTGGAGTCCTATCTGCGGCAATACCCGGACTGGATTCCCGCCGCCGACCTGCGCCGCAGTTTCCTGCGGGAACTGGCGCGCCGGCAGGATTGGCCCGGTTTCCTGGCGCTCTATCAACCGGGGCTGGGCGAGTCGCTCAGCTGCGACGCGTTGCAGGCGAAGCTGGCACAAGGCGGCAGTCTGGATTTCGAGCGGGATCTGGCGGCACTGTGGACCAGGCCGAGCCTGCCCAATGCCTGCGATCCGGTACTGAGCGCCGCGCAGGCCCAGGGCCTGCTGACCGACGCCAGACTGTGGACGCGCATCGACCGGGCCGCAGACGCCGGCCAGGCCGGCACGATCGACAACCTCACCGGCTGGCTGCCGCCCGCCGAACAGGCCAGCGCCCGACAACTGGCACTCGCGTTGCGCGATCCGGCGGGCGCACTGGCCAACGCATCAAGTTGGCCGGACACGCCGCGCGACCGACAGGTCGCCACGCTGGCACTGACCCGGCTGGCACGACGCCAGTCGAGCAGCGCGGACAGCGCCTGGCAGCAATTGCAATCCCATTTCAGTTTCAGCCAGCAGCAACGCGACCAGATCCTGCATGCGCTGGCCTTGTTCCATGCCACCGACTTCGATGATGGCGCCCTAGCGCGACTGATCGCGCTGCCGCCCGCCGCGCAGAGCGACAGCACCCGCGAATGGCGCGTGCGGGTGGCGCTGGCGCGCATGAACTGGCCGGCGGTTCTGGCCGCGATCGGGGCGCTGACGGCCGACCAGCAGCAGGACGGCGAGTGGCAATACTTCCGCGCTCGCGCGCTGGCCGCCACCGGCCACGCCGGGCAGGCCCGGCAGCAGTTCGCGGCACTTGCCGACAAATCCACCTTCTTCGGTTTTCTTGCCGCCGACCAGTTGCAACAACCGTACGCGATCTGTCCGCTTGCCCTGGCCGACGACCCGCAAAGCGAGCAGCAACTGCTGACGCGACCCGGCCTGCGCCGCGCGTTCGAGCTGTTCGCGGTCGACCTGCCCGCGCTGGCCCGGCGTGAATGGACGCAGGCGCTGCAAGGCGCCGACGAAGTCACCTTGCGCATCGCCGCCGACCTGGCCAACCGTCGCGGCTGGTACGACCGCGCCGTGTTCACGCTGAGCAGCGGCGAGGCGTTGCGCCTGTACGACCTGCGCTTCCCGCTGGCCAGCCAGGATGGCCTGGTGCCGCAGGCCGAGCAGTCCGGCATCGAGCCGGCCTGGGCTTACGGCATCCTGCGCGCCGAGAGCGCGTGGATGAGCGACGCGCGCTCCGGCGCCGATGCGCGCGGTCTGATGCAACTGCTGCCCGCCACCGCCGCGCTCGTCGCCAGGCGCAATGGCCTGGCCTGGGGCGGCGCCGCCAGCCTGTACGAGCCCGGCGTCAACATCGCGCTGGGGACGCGCTACCTGGCGCAGATGGCGCAGCGGTTCAACGACTCGCCATGGCTGGCCAGCGCCGCCTACAACGCCGGCCCGAACCGGGTCGACCAGTGGCTGGCCGCGCGCGGCACGCTGGCGCCGATACTGTTCGTCGCCACCATCCCGTTCAAGGAAACGCGCGAGTACGTGGCGCGGGTGATGGCCTTCAGCGTGATCTACGACTGGCGCCTGCACGGCACCGCGGTGCCGTTGACGGTGCGCATGAGCGCGATCGGCCAGCCGTACGCACTGCCGGACAAGAACACCCCGCGCCGCGCCATCGGCTGTCCGGCCGCGACGCCGGCAGCGGCTTCCAGCGCGGCACCGGCAGCAGCGGCCACGGCAATCGGGAACTGAACCGGCATGGCCACGCAGCAGCTCCTCATCCTCGGCGGTACCGGCTTCGTGGGCAGCCGCCTGGTGCCCAGGCTGGCTGCCGATGGCCATCGCATCGTGCTGCTCAGCCGCAACCGCGAACGGCGGCGCGCGCTTGGCGTGTTGCCGGGCGTGAGCATACGCAGCGCCGATGTCTACGACGACAACGCACTGCGTGCGCACCTGAGCGGTGCCGATGCGGTGATCAACCTGATCGGCATACTCAACCCGGCTGGGCGGGATACCTTCCAGCGCGCGCACGTGGAATTGGCCCGGCGACTGATCGCCGCCTGCGCGGCCAGCGGGGTGGCGCGCCTGCACCAGATGAGTTCGCTCAAGGCCGGCCAGGGCCTGTCGCACTACCTCAAGACGCGGGGCGAAGCCGAGGCGCTGGTCAAGGCCTCCGCGCTGGACTGGACGATCTACCAGCCCAGCGTGATCTTCGGTGCAGGCGACGGACTGGTCACCCGTTTTGCCGCGCTGCTGCGACGCCTGCCGCTGCTGCCGCTGGCGCGCGCCGGGTCGCGCCTGGCACCGACCTGGGTCGGCGACGTGGCGGAGGCGATCGCCCGCTGCGTCGACCGTGCCGAACTCGGCCGACGACGCAGCTTCGAGCTGTATGGCCCGGAGGTATTCACGCTGGGCGAGATCGTGCGCCGCATCCGCGACCAGGCCGGTCTTCGCACGCCGATCCTCGCGCTGCCCGACAGCCTCGGCCGGCTGCAGGCGCGGGCCGCCGAACTGCTTCCGGGCAAGCCTTTCTCGCTGGACAATTTCCGCTCGCTGCGTACCGACTCGGTCGGCAAGACCGACGGCTACGCTGCACTGGATATCGTGCCGCGGGCCTTCAGTGCCGAGCTGCCGTCCCTGCTTGAGCCGTCCGTGCGGCAACGCCGGCTGGATGAGGCGCGCGCGCGGCGACGCTGATCCGGCAGCACGTGCGGGCGCGCTCAGTCGACGGCGACACGTGCCCGCAACAAGGCCCGCAAGCGATCCAGCTGGTCGCCATAGGCGGCACAGCGCAGGCTGTCCCGGCGCATCAGCTCGCCCGCCGCCATGCTGCTGGCGGCGCGTTCGACGCGCTGCGTGCGGTGGAACTCCACACACGCCGGATCGAACGACAGCGCACAGAAATCCAGCAGCCGGCGCACCTGCGGCTCGGGATCCGATTGCCATGCCTCGTAGTCGTGATCGAGGAAGCCGGCGGGAAACCTTTGCCGCCAATGCCGGGTGAGCCGGTCGTAGTCGGACCAGTAGCTCGCCACGTGATCGAGGTCGTAACTGAATTCGTGGCCATGGACGAACAACTGCCGATAGCAGGCAAAACAGGTTTCGAGCGCGCCGCGACGGCTGTTCACCACGCGCGCCCCCGGCAGCATCGCCATGATCGCGCCGACCAGGCGCCAGTTGCGCGGCGTTCGCTCGACGAAGCGCGACCTGCGCTGGCGCACCGGTTCGATGCGGGCGAGATAGTCCTGCCCCAGCCGCTGCCAGTCCGACGGCGTCGCCGCCGCCATCCATTCCCGGAGCGGCTGTTGCCTGCGGGTCGACTCGGCGTCGATCAGCTGCTCCAGCTCGCTCGATCCTTCGGACATCGCCACTTGCGAATGAGTGGCCAGGATCTGTCCGGCCAGCAGCGAACCGGCCTGCGGCATGCCCACCACGAAGATGATGTCCTCGCCCAGAGTCGCGTCGATCGCCGGCCGCAACGGTTGGGCAAACAACTGGCGCATGGTCTCCGCCATCGCCGTCGCCCTCATCGCGTTCCAGCCCAGTTGCCGGTGCATCAGGCCGTTGGCCTTGCGCAGCGCACGAAACGCCTCGCCGAAGTCGCCCTGGTCCTCGAGCGCGCGGGTCAGGGCGAAACCGAAACAGACGCGCGCGTGCAGATCCGCTTCGGGCAAGCGCAGGGCCCGCTGCAGTTGCACCACGTCGTCAGCGCCGAATCGCGCGGCGTCCAGGTCGGCCAGGCCGATCCACGCCGCGGGCTGGTCGGGTTCAAGGCGGAGCACCTCGCGATAGTTCTGGCTGGCCGGCAGCGTGGCGCCCAGGCTCGCCTGCGCCTGCGCCAGCAGCATTCGCGCAGGCACGTGCCCGGGCTCGATATCCAGCGCGCGATGCAGCGCCGTGACGGCACCGGCCGGGCGCTCCTGCAACATGTACATCTTGCCGAGGTTGTACCAGGCCGGCGCGAAATCCGGTGCCATGGCGCAGCCACGCTGCAGGCCGGCCAGCGCGGCATCGGGCTCGCCGCCGGCATAGCGCGAAGTCGCCAGGTTCATCCGGATCAGCGCGTCATCCGGCTTGAGCCGATGCGCCTGTTGCAGCAAGCCCACCGCGCCGGAATAGTCGCCGCGCAAATGCAGCACCACCCCCTGCATGCGCAACGCCTCCGCACAGGCCGGCGCCGTCGCCAGCACGCCGATCAGCGCCGCCTCGGCCGCAGGCAGGTCCTGCGCTTCGAGAGCGGTCGCCGCACGTTCAAGCAGATCCGCCACCGCCACCGGCAAGCCGGCAGCGCGATCGCGCATCAGCGGATGAACCCGCGTTTCCCCCATGATCGGTTGTCCCCTGCCTGCCACTTGCCGCGCGTGCGCCAGCTTACGCGAGCGCGGCGGCGGCATAAAGCAGGTTGTTCGTGCGGCCCACCCACCGCCTCCTGCCGTCGTTCGCATGGCAGAATCCCGGGCATGCGAATTTTCCTGGTCGGCGGCGCGGTCCGTGACAAATTGCTGGGGCGCGTGGCAGGCGACCATGATCACGTGGTGGTCGGCGCCACGCCCGAGGACCTGCTCGCACTCGGCTACAAGCCGGTGGGCAAGGACTTCCCGGTGTTCCTGCACCCGACCTCGGGCGAGGAATACGCGCTGGCGCGTACCGAACGCAAGACCGGTCGCGGCTATCACGGCTTCGCGTTCCAGGCCGACCGCGGCGTTACCCTGGAGCAGGACCTGGCACGGCGCGACCTCACCATCAATGCAATTGCCGAGGATACGGATGGCGTGCTGACCGATCCCTTCGGCGGCGTGCGCGACATCGAGGCGCGCGTGTTGCGACACGTATCGCCGGCCTTCGTCGAAGACCCGGTGCGGATCCTGCGGGTGGCGCGGTTCGCCGCGCGCTTTGCGCCACTGGGTTTTGCGGTCGCCCCGGAGACCATGGCGCTGATGCGGCAGATGGTGCGCGCGGGCGAGGCGGAGCACCTGGTGCCGGAGCGGGTGTGGGCGGAGACGCGCAAGGCGCTGGCCGAGGCGCGGCCGTCGGCGTTCCTGCGCGTACTGCGCGACTGCGGCGCGCTGGCCGTCCTGTTTCCGGAAATCGATGCCTTGTACGGCGTGCCGCAACGCGCCGAGTTCCATCCGGAAATCGACTGCGGCGTGCACCTGGAGCTGGTGCTGGATCAGGCCGCGCAGTTGGCGCCGGGGGATGACCTGGTCGGTTTCTGCGCGCTGACCCACGATCTCGGCAAGGCGCTGACGCCGGCGCAGGAATTGCCGCGGCATGTCGGCCACGAGCATCGCGGGATCGCGCCGCTGCACGCGCTGGCGGCGCGGCTGAAAGTGCCCACCGAACATGCGGCCCTGGCCGCACTGGTCTGTCGCGAGCACCTGAACGCGCATCGTGCGTTCGAGCTGAAACCGGCCACGCTGCTGAAGCTGCTGACCTCGCTCGATGCGCTGCGCCGTCCGGCGCGGCTGGACGCGTTCCTGGCGGCCTGCATCGCGGACAAGCGCGGCCGTCTTGGCCACGAACACGATGCCTACCCGCAAGCCGACTACCTGCGCGAGGCCCGCGCCGCCGCCGCGGCGGTCGATGCCGCGGCCTTCGTCGCCGATGGCCTGACCGGTCCGGCGATCGGCAAGGCGATGGAGACGGCACGCATCGCGGCCATCGCCGCATTGAAAGCTAATCACCCCGAAAGCGGATCCGCGGTATAAAGCCCGGATAGCCTTGCCCATCGCGGGTGTCGGCCAACCTTTGTTTTCGCTGGAGTTGCCCGTGTCCAACGCATTCGTCCCGATCTCGCCGCTGCGCCAGCGTTTCCGTCCACTGTGCTGGCTGGGTGTCACTTATCTGGCGATCTCGTTCGTGACCCGGATCGTGCTGCTGGTCATGTCCGGCGGCAACGTGGCGCACACGCCGTTGAACCTGCTGTATGCGTTCGGGGTGGGGCTGGGCTACGACCTGGTCACCTTCATCTACCTGGCCTGGCCGCTGGTGTTGTTCCTGTGGCTGGTGCCCACGCGGTCCGGCCGGGTGGCGCCGCTGCTGCGCTGGCTGCTGTACGCCGTCGGCGTGGTGCTTGCCTGCGTGCTCTGCGTCGGCACGCTGCACCTGATGTACCACGCCAGCCTCAAGGTGACCTGGCCGGCCATCATTCCGTTCCTGTTCGTGCTGCCGCTGGCGGCGTTCACCTATGCCTCGCGCGCCGGCCAGTGGGTGCTGTACGGCTTCGGCCTGCTGCTGGTCTACGGCCTGCTGTTCGTGGCCGCGTCCGAGCTGGTGTTCTGGAACGAGTTCAGCGTGCGCTTCAATTTCATCGCGGTGGACTACCTCGTCTACACCTCCGAGGTGATCGGCAATATCCGGGAGTCGTACCCGATCGGCCGCTGGCTGGTCCTGCTGGTGGTGCTGGCCCTGGTGGTGTTCTTCGTCGGCAGGCGTGGCCTGCGCGCGCGCGATGACGGCAGCCGGCTGTGGCAGCGCGGCAAGGTGGTGCTGGTGTGGTTGCTGCTCACCGTGATTTCCGTGGCCACGGTCAACGGCGGCATGAAGGACCGTACGCACAACAACTACGTCAACGAACTGGCGGGCAACGGCATCTACGAGTTTTTCGCCGCGTTCCGCAGCAGCCATCTCGACTACGCGAAGTTCTACCGCACCCTGCCCGACGACCAGGCCTACGCGCGCTTGCGCCAGCTGCTGCAGACACCGGACGCCACCTTCATCAGCGGCGATCCGCGCGACCTCACCCGCGAGATCCGCCGCGTCGGCCCCGAAAAACACCTCAACGTGGTGCTGATCAGCGTCGAGAGCCTGTCCGGCGATTACCTGGGCACGTTCGGCAACAAGGAGCACCTCACGCCCTATCTCGATTCGCTGGTCGACCAGAGCGTGTTCTTCGACAACCTCTACGCCAACGGCACGCGCACGGTGCGCGGGCTCGAGGCGCTCGCCCTGTCGGTGCCGCCGACGCCGGGCGACTCGTTGATCCGCGAGCACGACAACGAGAACCTGTTCTCGCTGGCCGGCGTCTTCAACGACCGTGGCTACCAGTCGGATTTCGTCTACGGCGGCTACGGCCAGTTCGACAACATGAATTATTTCTTCGCCAACAACGGCTATCGCGATGTGGACCGGCGCGACATTCCGAAGACGGCCACGATCCACGGCCAGAACGTCTGGGGCGTCGCCGACGAGGATCTGTACACACTGGCGCTGGGCCAGATGGATCAGATCCACGCCGAGGGGAAGCCCTTTTTCCTGCACATCATGACCACCTCCAATCACCGGCCATACACCTTCCCCGACGACCGCGTGAAGTTCCCCAATCATTCGCGTGCCGGCGCGGTGGCCTACACGGACTGGTCGATCCAGGATTTCATCAAGCGTGCGCGCGCGAAGCCGTATTTCGACAACACCGTGTTCGTGATCACGGCCGACCATTGCGCCTCCAGCGCCGGCAAGACCAGCCTGCCGATCAACAACTATCACATCCCGCTGTGGATCTACTCGCCGGCCAACTTCAAGCCCGAACGCGTGCACCGGCTGATGGGCCAGCTGGACATCCCGCCGACCCTGCTGGGCATGCTCAATTTCAGCTATCGCACCCGCTTCTTCGGCCACGACCTGTTCCAGCTGCCGCCCGATCGCGAGCATGCCTTCCCCGGCACCTACGAGAAGCTCGGCTACGTGCACGGCGACGTGCTCACCATCCTCGAACCGCAGCGCAAGCTGGAGCAGCTCAGGCCCGACTTCGCCACCGGCGACGCCACCCCGGTCCAGCCGGTGAACCAGTCGCTGGTCGACGACGCCGTGGCCTATTACCAGGTCGCCAGCGAACAGTTCAAGGACGGCAAGCTGAAACGGCGACCGGAGGATTCGACCAAGGTGGAGCCGCTGCCTGTGCCGGCATCTTCGGTGCCTGCGCCTGCCGGTTCCGTGCCGGCACCGGCCAGTTCCACCGGATCAGCAACGCCACCGGCGTACTGATCCGGTTGCAACACGCGTCAGCTCAGAGTCGGTCGCCCCGATCGGCGGCCAGCAGCTCGGCCGGCAGCGGCAGGGCATCGAGTCCGCGCGCCAGCAGCATCGCCTGGAAGCGTTCGCCCATCTGCTCGGGCAGCATCAGCTTCTTGACCTGCTGCGACAGCCGGTAGCGACCGTGTTCGTCCTGCGGCTGCATCCGCTCGAATACTTCCTGCAGGCCTGCGCCGATCAGGAACTGCGCTTGCGGCAGATACGCCGCCACGCCGAAGCCGGCGCTGTTGCCGGCCTCGGCCAGCGCAGTGAAATCGACCGAGGCGGTGAGATCGTTCAGGCCGGGAAGATACAGCGGATCGTTGTGCGCGTGATGGCGGTAATGCGCCATCAAGGTGCCGTCGTCGCGCTCGGGCAGGTAGAACTCGCGGCGCACGTAACCGTAGTCGACGAACAGCATCAGGCCGGCCGTCAGCGCGCCGGCCACCGCCTGGATCCAGTACGGCAACTGCGGCAGGATTTCCGAGCGGTAGCCATCGGCGAATTCCGCGCCCAGATCGCGCTCGACATGGCGCACGGCGCCGGCCACCAGGGCGTCTGCCGGCCGGTCGAGGCGGGCCAGTCGACCGGCGCCGTCGAGCGCCACGTATTCCTCGTAGACCTCGCCCTGGCGCATCGCGAAACGCGTGGCCGGCAGCGCATCGATCACCTCGTTGGCGAACAGCACGCCGCGCCAGTCCTGTTCCGGCGGGCGGTCCAGCCAGCGCAGGCGCGCGTTGAGTTCGGCCGGCAGATTTGCCTGCAGCCGCTCGCGCTGCCGCTCGCGCAGGTCCGCACTGGGCTCCAGGATCAGGTAGTGCCGCGGCAAGGTGCCGGCTGCCGCCAGTGCGTGCAGCGCCGCCTCGGCGAATGCGCCGCTGCCGCCACCCAGTTCGAGGAAATCCGCCTGCTCGCCCAGCAGCGCCAGCACCGGCTGCACCGCGTTGACCACGCAGCGGGCAAACAGCTCACCCAGCTCCGGCGCGGTGACGAAGTCGCCGGCCGCGCCGAACTTGGTGCGGCCGGCGCTGTAGTAACCCAGTCCGGGCGCATACAGGCAGCGCTCCATGTACTGCGAAAACGGCATCGGCCCGTGCGAGGCGATCTGCTCGCGCAACAGTTGCAGCAGGTGATCGGAATGGGCGCGTTCGTCGGCGCCCGGTTCGGGTAGGCGGGTTTGCATGCATGCGGCCCTGGACTTCAGCGCCGCAAGGATAGCGGATGGTGCCGGCGGATCCGCGTGATGGGCACGCGAGCCATCCCGCGCAACGACGATCAGAAGTCCTTTTGCAGACTCAGGTACACGCCACGGCGCGGGCCGAACTGCGGCGCGCCGACGCCGATGCCGCTGCCGTCGCGCAGTTCGTACGTGCGATCCAGTGCGTTGATCAGCGCCAGCTGGGTGTGCAACTTGCCGAAGTGGTCGAACGCGAAGTCGTGCGAGACGTTGAGGTTGAGCTGGAAGTACGCCGGCAGCGAGGCGCCGTTCGGCACCGCGCCGTCCTTGCGCAGGCCGCTGCCGAACAGGTAATCGGCGCCGACGCGGGTATCGTCGCCCAGCGCATAGTTCACGCCGCCGGACAAGGTGAGCTTCTGGTCGTGGTCGAGGAAGATGTAATGGTCGTCGATCCAGGCCAGGTCGTCCGGCGAGAAATTGTACTGGCTGGTGATGATGCGCTCGCCGATCGCCTTGCCGAGCGAGGCGTTGAAGTACGCCGACAGCGGTCCCTGCAGGTAGTTGGCGGTGAACTCCAATCCCTTCACCCGCCCCCGGGCGTAGTTGAAGGTGGAATAGATCAGGGCCGCACCGAACTGGCCCTCGTCCTGCAGGCGCCGCACCTTGCGGTAGTAGGCATCCACGCCGATGGTCCACGCCGACCCCAGGTTCTGCGAGATGCCGGCGTCGAAATAGTCCGAGCGTTCGGCCAGCGGCGTGTTGTTGCCGTTGTCGGGCACCGCATTGGTGGTGCCGTCGAACTTGGCGATGTTGGCGCTGGCGATCATCTCGGTCGCCGGCGGGGTGAAGTAGCGCGAGTAGCCGGCGTGCACGGTGGTGCTGCCGGTGGCCTGCCAGACCAGGCCGACGCGCGGACTCAGCTGGCTCTCCGTGCGCGCCAGCTGGTAACGGTCGCCGCGCAGGCCGTAGTTCAGTGTCCAGTTGTCGGCGATGTTCCACTCGTCCTGCACATACGCCGACCAGGTTTTCGCGACGAGACGGCTGTCATCGAGGATGTTGATCGGAGTGGTACTCAGCTGATTGCCGTCGGCATCGGCGGGAAACACCCAGGCGTCGTTGCCGCTGGCGGCGTGTTCGAAGCTGCCGTACAGCCCGTAGCGCAGGGTGTGGCCGTTGCCCAGGCGGGTGGCGAAGTCCGCCTGCAGGGTGCTGGCCCGATTGCTGCGGCTGACGGCGGAAGCGACTCCGTTGAACATGAGTTCGCCGATCCGGTCGGGTGTGTAGGTCAGGCTGCTGTAACGCTGGCCCACGGACACCTGATAATCCGTCGAACCCAGCTTGCCCTGCAACGCCAGCACGCCGAAGCGGGTGTTCTCGCGCTGGCGTTCGTCGAGGTCGGCGGAATTGAAGTCGACCGTGTCCAGGTAACCGAATTCCGGCATCTGGCCGGGGTTGTTCGGGATCTGGAAGCGGTTGTTGGCCACGCCGAACAGGAAGCTCAGGCGCGTGTCGTTGTCGATCAGGTAGCTGATGTCGCCGAAGCCCTTCGCCTGGTTGGTGTGGTCGTGGATCGGCTTTTTGCTGGCCGTGGGATTCTCGATGCCGGCATCGTTCTCCAGGTAGTTGCCGGTGAGGAACCAGCTCCAGCGATCGTTGCTGCCCCAGATCGAGGCGTTCGGGTTCAGCGTGCCGTTGCTGCCGCCGGTGATGCCCACGCTGTCGCCGTTGCCGAGGTCGTGCCCGCTCTTCGTGGTGATGTCGACCACCGCCGCCGTGCGCAAGCCGTACTGCGCCGGCAACGCGCCATCGAGCAGCTTCACGGTCTGGATCGTGCGTGCGTCGAGACTTTGCCCGAAGCCGCCGATCGACTCGGGGATGATCACGCCGTTGATGCGGTATTGCAGGTTCGCGTGATCGCCGCGCACGTGCAGGCCGCCGTACGAATCCTGCACCACGCCCGGCGCCTGCAGCAGCACCTGGTTCATCGGCGTCGACGCACCCAGCGGCAGCTGCGCGATCGCCTTGTGGTCGATCACGTACTGGCTGCTGCCGGTGTCCGGCGACAGCGCGTTGCGAGCCTGGTCCAGTGCCGCCGACACCGATATCCCAGCCAGGTTCTGCACTTGCAGCCGGCCGCCGCCGGCCGGATCGCCTGCGCCCGGAGCGGCGGCTGACGTCGGGATCTCGTCGTTGGCGTGGGCAGTGGTCGCCGCCAGCGCGAGGGCAAGAGCCAGGGCGATTGGGGAGAATTTCATCGGGGACTCCGGCAGCAAGGGAACGGATGGATTGTTATGTTATAACATATCTATGCAAGAAATTGCGACAACTGCCGAAAGTCATGGAACGCGGAAAATCGAACCCGGCGCGTCGGCGACGCGCGGCATTAGGCCCGGCGTCACGCAAGGCCACCTAGACTGCAACGACACCACGCCGTGTTCGTCGCCCTGCACGCCTGATGGAGCCATGCATGACCAAGTCCGGCAGCCAGCAACTCCCCGCCGTCATCCCGCCGGTTGATCACAGTCGGATCACCACGGCGATTCTCGATTTCGTGAGCGAGGTGCCGGGCAGCCGGATCGACGGCAGCGGCGACCCGGCCGGCGAAGCGCGCCGTCTGGCCAACCGCGCCGCGCGCCGCGCTGCACTCGCCGCCGGTTCGCTGGCGCTGCCGCCCGGACCGCTGGGCTGGCTGACCCTGCTGCCGGAGCTGATCGCGATCTGGAAGATCCAGGGCCAGATGGTCAGCGACATTGCCGCCGCCTACGGCCGCCACGCCACGCTTGGGCGCGAGCAGATGATGTGGTGCCTGTTCCGGCACACCGCGGCGCAGGCGTTTCGCGACCTGGTGGTGCGTGTCGGCGATCGGCTGGTGTTCCGCCAGATGTCATGGAACGTTGCCGAACGCGTGGCGAAGCAGGTCGGCATCAAGCTGACCCAGCGCACGCTGGGCAAGGGGGTGTCACGCTGGCTGCCGGTGATCGGCGCGCTTGGCGTCAGCGCGTACGCGTATTACGACACCGGACAAGTCGCCGGCACCGCGATCGAAATGTTCGAGAGCGAGATGACGGTAGAGCAAAGCCACGAAACCCGTGCCACGAAAACCGACAAATCGAAACCCGGATGAGCCATGCCGCGGATGACGCCAGCGCGCCTTTGCGGCAAGCTGCATGTAGCACATCTGCCGGAGCCACTTCATGTCACCACGCCACGATCGACCCGTCGCGCTGATCACCGGCGCCGGCCGCCGCGTCGGCGCGGTGATCGCGCGCACGCTGCACGCGGCCGGCTACGACCTGGCGTTGCACTACCGCCGCTCCGCCGACGACGCCCGCGCGCTGGCCGATGAACTGGAGCGGCAACGCGGCGACAGCACCCTGCTGCTGCAGGCGGAACTCGCCGACCTGCCGGCCTTGCCGGCGATGATCGAACGCTTGCTGGCGCATTACGGCCGGCTCGACGCGCTGGTCAACAACGCCTCGGCGTTCTTCCCCACGCCGCTGGGCACGGCGACGCCGCAGCAATGGAACGAGTTGTTCGCCTCCAACGCGCAAGCGCCGTTCTTCCTCAGCCAGGCCGCGATCCCGGCCTTGCGCGCGGCGCGCGGCGGCATCGTCAACATGATCGACATCTACGCCGAGCGTCCGCTGGCGAGGCACCCGATCTACTGCATGGCCAAGGCCGCGCACGCCGCGATGACCCGCTCGCTGGCGCTGGAGCTGGGCCCGGAAATCCGCGTCAACGGCGTGGCGCCCGGTGCGGTGATGTGGCCCGGCGACGGCAAGCCGTACGACGACCAGCAGGCGATGCTGGCGCGCACGCCGCTGCAACGCGCCGGCACACCGGAGGACGTGGCCGGCACGGTGCTGTGGCTGTTGCGCGATGCGCCGTTCGTGACCGGGCAGATCATTCGTGTCGACGGTGGGCGCACGCTGTCGGTGTGAGTTTCTCGAAGAGTCCCGGCTATTTCTTCTTCGGCGCGAACGCCTGCTGCAGCAACGCCTGGTCGAAACCGACGCTGGCTTCGCCGGCTTCCGCGTAGCGGTACAGCGCAGCCGAGTAGATGCCCTGCAACGACGCCTGGACCAGGCCGAGCAGCACGAATCCCGTCACCACGATCACGGCAGCCACCACGATCGCGACCACCGACTGCATCGCCACCGCAGCGCCGATCAGGACGGCGCCGACCAGCACCGCCAGCACCATCAACAAGCCGAACACGATGCCGATGCCGCCGTTGCCGATCAGGTTCTCGCCCCAGCTGCGCTTGAGCAGCTCCACGCTTTCCTTCACCGCATCGACCGGACCGACGTCCTTGCTGGCCAGTACCGGCACCACCAGGAAGGTCGCCACGGTCCACGCCAGGCCGATGAAGCCGACCACCAGCCGGCCGATCAGGCCGAGGCGTTCCTGGATCATCCGCAGCAGCAGGCCGACGGTGGCGGCGATCAGCGCATAGCCGAAGATCTGCGGCAACTTCGCCCGGGCCAGCGCCAGGCCGGCGCCCACGCTGGTCGGCTCGCCGCGCAGGTGCATCAGCGCCACGCCGGTCAGCGCCGTCTGGAAAAAGATGATCACGAAATACTGCACCAGGTAGAACGCGAACATCAGCAGATACGTGCCGACCGACATGCGCTGGTGGAAATCCTCGCCGGCGTGCGCGCCGCCGATCACCAGCATGCCCGCCGGAACCAGGAAGCTGGCCGCCACCAGCAGCGTGCAGGCACCGGACAGCAGCGGAAACAGCAGCAACGACTTGTCCGAGCGCAGCACCGCCGCGCTCGCCTTCAGCAACGCCCAACTGCGTGCAAATTTCCCGGCCATGCGTGTCTCCCCTTTCCCGTGGATGGTGAATGCGTTCTTTCTAGCATCCGCCGCGCGGCCGCGACAGTGCGCCCTGCTCAGTCCGCCGGGGGTTCGAGCTGCAGGGGTACGACCCGCAACGGTTCGTGCCGCGGCGGAAACCTCGCCCACAACTCGGCCATGCTCTGCCCGCTGACAGGATGCCGGAACCCCGGCGCGATATCGGCGATCGGCCGCAACACGAAGGCATGCTGCAATTCGTTGCGCGGGATTTGCAGGTGGCCGGGACCGTCGAGCACCAGCGCGTCGTAGAACACGATGTCGATGTCCAGCGTGCGGTCCGAATAGCGTGGCACGTCGCGGCGGCGGCCATGCCGATCTTCCAGCGCATGCAGCCACTCGTTCAGCGCCACCGGCGGCAGGTCGGTATCCAGCCCCACCGCCAGGTTGACGAACTCCCTGCCGGCAAAGCCGACCGACGCACTGCGGTACGCCCGTGACACGGCCAGCTCGCCGAAGTGCGCGCGCAACTCCGCGATCGCCGCCGGAAGGTGACGCTGCGGTTCGAGATTGGAGCCCAGGCTCAGGTAGACCCGCGCCATCAGCCCGGTCGCACGCCGCGTTCGATACACACGCCGACCGCCTTCGCGCCGCGCACCGCACCCGGCTTGGACAGCTTCAACCGCACCCAGCCCACGCCGAACTCTTCGCGGATGATCGCCGCGCAGCGCTCGGCCAGCGTCTCGACCAGGCCGAAGCTCGACGCGCCCACATAGTCGATCAGGCGCTTGGACACGTCCTTGTAGTTCAAGGTGAGTTCGATGTCGTCGCTGCCCGCCGGCACCGCGTTGTCGAACGCCATCTCGATGTCGAACGCCAGCGTCTGCCGCACGCGGCGCTCCCAGTCGTAGATGCCGATCACGGCATCGATGCGCAGGTCTTCGATGAAAACGGTGTCCATGGCGGTAGTCGGCAGGAGGCAGAGCTGTACAGGGTCGGCGAGGCGGCGCGCGGATGCAAGTCGCGCCGGAGCGCCCGTGCGATCATAGAGGCATGACCGCCTTCGCCACGCTCCCGCTCAAACCCGCCCTGCTCGCCAGCGTCGAGACGCTCGGCTACACCACAATGACCCCGGTGCAGGCGCAAAGCCTGCCGCCGATGCTGGAAGGTCGCGACGTGATCGCACAGGCGCAGACCGGCAGCGGCAAGACCGCGGCGTTCGGCCTGAGCCTGCTGCAATCGCTCGATGTCGACACGATCCGGCTGCAGGCGCTGGTGCTGTGTCCGACCCGCGAACTGGCCGACCAGGTCAGCAAGGCGATCCGCAAGCTGGCCGCGAACATCCCGAACGTAAAGTTGCTGACCCTGTGCGGCGGCATGCCGCTGGGGCCGCAGCTGGCGTCGTTGACGCACGACCCGCACATCGTGGTCGGCACCCCCGGTCGCGTGCAGGAACACCTGAAGCGCGAAAGCCTGCACGGTGGCGGCATCAAGGTGCTGGTGCTGGACGAGGCCGACCGCATGCTCGACATGGGTTTCACCGAGGCGATCGACGACATCATCGGGCGCATCGCCAAGCATCACCAGACCCTGCTGTTTTCGGCGACGTACCCGGACGAAATCCGTGCGGTGAGCCAGCGCGTGCAGAAAAATCCCGTCGTGGTGACGGTGGATGCTCCGGTGCATGAACAACCGGCGATCGAGCAGCGCTTCCACGAAGTGGAGCCGGCACAGAAGGCCGACGCACTCGCGCAACTGCTAGGCGGGGATCGCGCCGAGCACGCGCTGGTGTTCTGCAACATGCGTCGCGAGGTGGATGCGGTAGCGCAGGAACTCGACCGTCGCGGCTTCTCCGCGCTGGCGCTGCATGGCGACATGGAACAGCGCGACCGCGACGAAGTGCTGGTGCGTTTCGCCAACCACAGCTGCGCGGTGCTGGTGGCCACCGACGTCGCCGCGCGCGGGCTGGATATCGTTGCGTTGCCGCTGGTGATCAGCTACGACATCGCCCACGACCCGGAAACCCATACCCATCGCATCGGCCGCACCGGCCGCGCCGGCCAGACCGGCCTGGCGATCACGCTGTGCACGCCGCGCGAGCGGCCGAAGGCCGCCAACATCGAAGCGATGAACGGCACGCCGCTGCCGTGGCGCCCACTGAAGATCGCCCCGGCGCGCAGCAAGACCTTGAATCTGGCGCCGATGAAAACCCTGGTGATCGACGCCGGCCGCCAGGACAAGCTGCGTCCCGGCGACATCCTCGGCGCACTCACCGGCGATGCCGGGTTGGCGGCGAAGGACATCGGCAAGATCGACGTGTTCGCCACCCGTGCCTACGTCGCGATCACCCGAGCGCTGGCCAACAAGGCGCTGGAACGATTGCGCGCCGGCCGCATCAAGGGCCGCAATTTCCGTGTGCGGGCGCTGTCCTGACCCCGCACCTTCCTCGCCTGACGGATCGACCACCCATGCGCCGCCTCCTCGTCATCCTGGCCTTGCTGTCCGTCGCCACTGCCTGTCGGGCGGCGATTCCCGTCTACGGCTACCGGATCGTGCACGCTTACCCGCATGACACCTCGGCCTATACCGAGGGCCTGTTCTACAAGGACGGCTTTCTCTACGAGAGCACCGGCGAGAAGGGCGCCTCGACCATCCGCAAGGTGCAGCTGGAAACCGGCAAGGTGCTGCAGCGGCACGACTTGCCCGCGCAGTATTTCGGCGAGGGCATCGTGTACTGGAAGGATCAATTGATCCAGCTGACCTGGCAGAGCGAGACCGGCTTCGTCTACGGCCTGGACGACTTCAAGTTGCGGCACACCTTCAGCTACCCCGGCGAAGGCTGGGCGCTGACCCGCGACAGCCGCCACATCTACATGAGCGACGGTTCATCCGTGCTGCGCATCCTCGACCCGGACACGCTGGCCACCGTGGGCAGCATCATGGTCACCGCGGACGGCGTGCCGGTGACCAACCTCAACGAACTGGAATGGGTCGACGGCGAGATCTACGCCAACGTCTGGCTGACCAACCGGATCGCACGCATCGATCCGGCGACCGGCCATGTCGTCGGCTGGATCGACCTGACCGGCCTGTTCGACGTGAACACGCTGCCGCGGCC
>Ga0157370_10002181_pt1 | contig 23878 bp, 24 predicted proteins | sample C35metaG_FD_113463 | JGI IMG/M metagenome (GOLD analysis project Ga0157370, IMG submission 113463) | Corn rhizosphere microbial communities from Kellogg Biological Station, Michigan, USA - C3-5 metaG | ecosystem: Host-associated > Plants > Roots > Rhizosphere > Soil | place: USA: Michigan...
AATAAGATGCTAATTCTAATGTCCAATACATCTGTTATCTGTTTAGTTTGTGCAAAAATAAATTTTTTACTGAAAAAGACAAGTAAAATTTGATTTATTTTAATAAAATTTAAGAACGTCTTTGCTAGTATTCAGTTTTCAGTGCCATTTTTCAGTCTTAAAACGGAAATTTGCTGCTAATTACTGTGTTTTTTTGTATTCAGTTTTTTGTTTGAGTCTGCAGTCTGAAAAACTGAAAACTGTGACTGTTTACTTTCTCGGTATCCATTTTACTTCCTCCGCGTTAAGGTCTGAGGACAACTTTCGTGCCAATACAAAAAGGTAGTCAGAAAGTCGGTTTAAGTACAATTGAGATTTCCGGAACGTGTTCATTATGGCTTAAATGTACTGCCAAACGTTCTGCACGACGGCAAATACAGCGCGCTATATGACAATGTGACACGGTTGGGTGGCCGCCCGGCAAAACAAAATGAGTCATTTGCGGAAGGCTTTCTTCCATTTTATCTATTTCGTTTTCCAATAATTCGATATCAGAATCGATTATTCCGAGATTTTTTAATCTCAATTCGCCGTTTTTCAAAACTTCTTTTTCCTGCTGTGTTGCCAAAATGGCGCCTACTGTAAAAAGACGATCCTGAATTTCTATTAAAATAGTTTTGTAATGAGAATCGATTTCCTGATCGCGAATTAATCCTATATAAGAATTTAATTCGTCGACCGTACCGTAACTGTCAATTCTAATATGATCTTTAGGAACACGTGTGCCTCCAAAAAGAGCCGTTGTTCCTTTATCGCCTGTTTTGGTGTATACTTTCATGGTGATTTTAGATTGAAGAATTTGATTTTAGATTTTAGAGTTCAGATTTTAGATTTTTAATTTGAATTATTATAATTGTGATTGATTTTAGGCATTTTGAAAATAATCTAAAGTCTAAAATCAGCAATCTAAAATTAAAACAATCTAAAATCTAAAATCAGAGATCTAAAATTATTTAGTTGTGTCGCTTTCAATTAATCCGTCTCTTAAACGAATAACTCTATGGGCGTATGCAGCAATATCTTCTTCGTGGGTTACCAGGATTACAGTATTTCCTTGTGCATGAATGTCTCCAAAAAGTTTCATGATTTCTACAGAAGTTTTACTGTCTAAGTTTCCTGTTGGTTCATCGGCTAAAATAATCGAAGGTTTGTTGACCAATGCACGGGCAATAGCCACACGCTGACGTTGTCCTCCTGATAATTGATTTGGCTGATGATCCATTCTGTCGGCCAGATTTACTTGTTTTAAAACTTCTGTAGCGCGGGCATTTCTTTCGGATTTTGAGTATCCGGCGTAAATCATAGGCAATGCTACATTGTCTAAAGCCGTTGTTCTGGGTAAAAGATTAAAAGTTTGAAAAACAAATCCTATTTCTGTATTTCTAATTCCGGCCAGTTCATCATCGCGCATTTTGCTGACATCTTTCCCGTTTAAAATATATCTTCCGGAAGTTGGCGTATCTAAACAACCTAATAAATTCATTAAAGTTGATTTTCCTGATCCCGAAGGTCCCATTAAAGCGACATATTCGCCTTTGTTGATTTCTAAATTAATGCCTTTAAGAACATAAACGATTTCATTACCTAATACAAAATTTCGTTTTATGTCGGTTATTTTAATTAATGGATTTGCCATTTCTTTTTACAATTTTGGATTTAAAAGTACAAAACACTTTTCAATAAAAGAATGAGTAGCCGAGAATTCGTTTTTGTTACAAAAGCTTTTTGATATAGGTATCAAAAGAAATATATTTTTTAAAGTTGAAAACGGTTATATCATTCCGGATTGATTTTGCATAATTATCATTATTTTATGAATTTTATAGATTTAAGATGTTTTTAAATTTTGAAAAGTGATAATAATGTAATTTGTTCGATTGAATATTAGGTAAATTTGATTATCAATTAATTAAAACATCGAAATTATGAAAAACATACAACTAGTATTAGGAATCGCATTAATTGCATTAGGTTTTACATCTTGTAAGGATGAAAAACAAGAAAAAGCTCAAAAAACAATTGACTCTTATGTAGCCTATGTCGATTCAGTTAAAAATGTCTCAGCAGATAATTTAAAAGAAAATTGGAAATCTGTTGAATCTGAATATGATAGAAAATCTCAAGAAGCTCAGGCAGCGTTAGCAGATTTAAAAGATAATAGTGCAGCGACTGAAAAAATAAATACGAGCAAAATTAAATATGAAGAGTTTAAAAATCAAATGACCACCGTTTTTGCCCCTCCAGCTCCGAGTCCGAAGCAGCAATTAAGAAACGCCTTGTTTGGTGAAGGAAAAATTGGCGACGATATGAACTTTGACTGGGTTAATGCTAAAAATATTCATAGTGTTTACCAACAATTCGTTCATACTGTTGAAGATAATAAAGACAAATATTCAAGAGAAGACTGGGATGAAGTTAAGTTGATGTATGAAGCACTTGACAGCCGTAAAAATACAGTTGAAAAAGAAGGTCTTACCTCTGAAGATAACAGAAAAATTGCTGGTTTAAAAATCAAATTTGCACCAATGTATACTGTTAACAGAATGGGTGCTAAATCTGAAGAGAACAAAGAAGCTAAAAAATAGATTTTAAAATCTAAATTGATAAAAAAAGACGATCAGAAATGATCGTCTTTTTTTTTTATGATGATAAACTACTTAAGTTTCTTTTTCATTTCAGTTATTTCCTGATTTTGAAGATCTAACTTTTTATTCAAATCAATAATGTATAAAGTTAATTCTTCAATTTTTTGTAAAAGTTTAGCGTCCATTTCACCTAAATTGATTCCATTTTTCAGCACTTCTTTTTCATTCGGAATATTTTTTAAATGACCATTTTGTTTAATTTGATTTTCTACTTCTAAAAGAGTAGGCAGACTATAATCTTCTTTAAAAACAAAATCCGACCAGTCTTTTATCTCAACTTTTACTTCTTTTGAACGAATAGTACCATTGACATCTAATTTGTTTTGAGGATTTTTTGTGCCAATTCCAACATTACCTGCATTTATAAAGGAATTCCCCGTTGTTGTTAAACGCACTCGAGTTTCATAATTATCTATTCCATTAGCAGCATCAATTTCAAAGGTGTTTTCCAAAACACCATTTGCTGCTCCACCAGGTCTCAATATTATACTATTATGGGCGTAAGCTCCTTTTGGAGATCCCATAATTAAAGAGTGGCCCTGCCAATAGAAATGCGAAATTCCCCATCCATTAAGACTTTCATTACTATATATAGCTAATTCTTTTGCTGTTAAATGATTAGCATGAAAATCGACAGTGTTGTTGTTTAAATTTCCAGAGTGGTAAATTTTATTCCATTCTGACCATGAAGTTCCGCCGTTGTTTGTGGATTGGCGGTAATAAAAATTGTTTTCAGTACTAAAAGCTAGTTGAGTTCTCCAATCAGATCCGCCAGGTCCTCCCCAGTGTCTAAGACCCAATACAGTACCATAGGTGGAAGGGCTATTAAGAGTATGCGGCATATAGATCGCTAAATCATTTGGGAATGCATTTAAATCGTCTACTCCAGTTTGTGTCATAAATTGTCCATATGTCGTAAGCGTTGCTAAGAACGAAATAAGTAGTACTAAATGGCTTTTTTTAATGTTGAAAATCATTGGTGATATTTTTATATTAAGGTTTATGGTTCCAAAAATATAAAAAAGAATGATTTTATGTGTTAAATAAAAGAAAGGGTTCTAGGCTCGAATTGTAAAATGCTCTTTTTCCTGTTCGTACCTAAAAAAGACAAATCCCCATTGAAAGGTGTCGATGGTGACTTTTACTTTTGGATGATTTTTGATAATCTCCCAGGCTTCTTCCATTTCTGGTGACCAATGAATATCATCAAAAATCCAAACCGAATCGTTGTTGATTGTTGGCAGTAAAAGTTCAAAATAAGATAAAGTTGCATTTTTTGAATGATTTCCGTCGAAGTATATTAAATCGAAGTTTTTAGTCTCAGTATTCAGTCTCAGTTTGATATCCTGCAGATAACTGTCAAATTCAGTTACAACAGAATTTACATTGTCGAGATTGAATTTTTGCAATTGTAACTGACATTGATTTGCAGTTTGCGGGCATCCTTCTAAAGTAATTACTTTTGCTTTTGTGTTTGCAAGAGCTAGGGCAGAAGTGGCCAAACCTAATGAAGTTCCTATTTCTAAAATGTTCTTTGGTTGAAAATAATTCGTAACGCGAAATAACAATTCAGCACGTTTAGGTGAAATTCCTGCTGTCGATGCGATTTTAGAAATTTGTCTTTTATTTGATTTAAAGACCTTTGAACCCGCGCCAAAATCTGTTACTTCAATAAAGTTTTTATTCTCCAGAAGCGATTTTCTATAGTTTTTTAGAATTTGGTATTCTGGTTTTGGCTTCTTATCATAGAAACATTTTGTTAGTAAACTAAAAACAAACGGCGAATGAACACCGTGTTCGTTTTTAGAATTCCACAGAAATTTTAAATAAGATTTAATTTGAAACAGCATGCTGAATTTTGAAATAAATACTCTTAATTAAAAGAAACTAAGGTTATATCAAATATAAGAACAGCGCCTCCGGGAATGTTTTGGTTTCCCGTGCTTCCGTATCCTAAATGAGAAGGAACAAAAAGTTTGCACTCGCCTCCAGCTTTTAGAAAAGGAATTCCTTCTTTCCAGCCTGGTATAAGTCTGCTTAAAGGAAATGCAACCGGATCAGTACTTTGATCAAAAACTTTTCCGTCTGTAAAAGTTCCTCTATATTTTACTGTTACCGTTGATTTTATTGTTGGTTTTTCTTCTCCTTCACCTTCCTTAGTAATAATGTAGTATAAACCAGAAGCAGTTCTTTGTGCTGTCAAATTGTTTTTAGCTAAATAATCTACAATCTCTTTTTCGTTTTGTGCCGTATAATCTTTGACTTTATCGTCTTTTGAACAAGAAATGAATAATGTTAATGCTAATAATGATGCTAAAATGTGTTTCATGTTTGTATTTTTTAAGAGGCGCTAATATAATAAATTTAGTTTTCAGTCTCGGTTTTCAGTTTTCAGTCTCTCCCGATAGTTATCGGGATCAGTCTTTGCGTTTAATTGCAGCCGAATTTACTTGGATTATTAATCATGTAATTAATCAGCTTTCCAATTTCAATGTTTTTAATGTTCAATCGATCAAATGATTCTTGTGTTATATATTTACATCTTAAAGAAAATTCCAGCCAGGTATTTGTTTCTGAGTTTTCGGCATCACTGTCTGTTAATTTGCTTATAAAATGATTTACATATCTTCTCTTTCTGTAAGATTCTGCAATGTTTGCAGTAACACTTCTTGACGAACGACGAATTTGATCAGTTAATGAATACGTTTCTTCTCTTGGAAATGTTTTCGAAATTTCAAAAATTTCCATCGCCAATTCAAATGACTTTTTATAAGCCAGTAATTCTTTAAAATCCATTGATTATTTTTTTGCAAAAATAACTAAAAAGAAAGAAAAAACTTATTTTTAATGCAGAAGCTGTGACTTAAGACAGAGACTGAAAACTAAAAACTGCGACTGAATACTAAGAAACTACCCTTCGATTTTAGCAGAAAGTTCAAACCAGCGTTCTTCTTTTGCTTCGATTTTGTTTATGATATTTTGAAGTTCATTTGCTTTTTTCTCAATATCAGCATCCGCTACTTTTCCGTCAGAGAATAATTGTTCGATTTTAGTTTTTTCGATTTCTAAATCTTTGATTTCTCTTTCGATTTTTTGATATTCTTTTTGCTCGTTAAAGCTTAAATTTCCGGTTGGATTATTTTGTTTCCAGTCTTTCTTTTCAGCTTTGTTTTCTTCTTTTTGAGCTACATCGGCACTGTCTTCGTAAGCACGGAAATCTGAATAGTTTCCTGGGAAGTTTTCGATTTCACCGCTTCCTCTAAAAACAAATAAATGATCGACGATTTTATCCATAAAGTAACGGTCGTGCGAAACTACCAATAAACATCCCGGATAATCTAAAAGAAAACTTTCCAGAACGTTAAGCGTTACGATATCCAAATCGTTTGTTGGCTCATCCAGAATCAAAAAGTTAGGATTCTGAATTAAAACCGTACATAAATACAAGCGTTTTAATTCGCCACCGCTTAATTTTTCGACATAATCGTATTGTTTTTTCGCATCAAAAAGAAAACGCTCTAATAACTGTGAAGCCGAAATAATTTTCCCTTTTGCAAGCGGAATATATTCTCCGTATTCCTTAATAATATCAATAACACGCTGTCCTGGTTTCGGGTTAATACCAGATTGAGTGTAATAACCAATTTTTATAGTATCTCCTTTTACAACTCGGCCGCTGTCCGGCGGAATTGTTCCTGTAAGCAGATTCAGGAAAGTAGATTTTCCTGTTCCGTTTTTACCAATAATTCCAATTCTTTCGCCGCGTTGAAAATCAAAACTAAAGTTATCCAGAATAACCTTGTCCTTGAATTTTTTAGAAAGTTTATGAAGCTCAATAATTTTGCTTCCCATTCTTTCCATGTTAATTTCAAGTTCGACTTTGTTTTCTTTACGTCGGCTTTGTGCTTTTTCCTTAATTACATAAAAGTCATCCTGACGTGATTTAGATTTGGTTGTTCTCGCTTTTGGCTGGCGTCGCATCCATTCTAATTCTTTTACAAATAAGTTTTTGGCTTTGTCAATACTAGAATTTTCAGAAGTAATTCTTTCTTCTTTTTTCTCTAAATAATAAGAGTAATTTCCTTTGTATTGGTATAATTTTCCGTTGTCAAGCTCGATAATTTCGTTGCAGACACGTTCTAAAAAGAAACGGTCGTGCGTTACCATAAACAACGTAATGTTTTCTTTGGCAAAATAACTTTCAAGCCATTCGATCATTTCTAAATCTAAATGGTTGGTTGGCTCATCCAGAATCAATAAATCAGGACGATTGATTAATATGATAGCCAATGAAAGACGTTTTTTTTGTCCTCCCGAAAGATTCTTCACTTTAAGTTTAAAATCTTCCAGTTTTAGCTTAAACAGAATTTGTTTGTACTGCGTTTCAAAATCCCAGGCATTGTGCTGATCCATTCCGTCGAAAGCTTTTTGGTAGGCTTCTTCATCATCTGGATTTTCTAATGCTTTTTCATAAGCTTCAATTATTTTAAGCGTTTCATTATCTGAAGCGAAAATACTTTCTTCAATCGTAAGTTCATCCTGCAGATTATTGTCTTGCGAAAGAAAAGCCATTCTAATTCCTTTTCTCAAAACAACTTGTCCGGTATCAGGCTCGTCTAAGCCATTAATGATGCTCATGATGGTGGTTTTACCCGAACCATTTTTGGCAATAAAAGCGATTTTTTGGTCTTTGTTAATTCCAAAAGAAATGTTGTCAAAAAGGACTCTTTCGCCAAATGACTTTGATATATTTTCTACAGATAAGTAATTCACTTTGTAAATTGTAAGTTATAAATTATGAGTTATGAATGTTTTGTAAAACATAACTTTTTGCAAAAGTAAACTTTTATCTTACGATTTGCGAATTGTTAATCTTATTTAAGTTGACTAAGACAAACTTAATTACTTAGATTTGTGATCAAAATTGTTTTTATGTACTCAATATTCAATGCAATAATTTGCGGTGCAGCATTTTTACTGGCATTTATAATTTTTGTAAATCAAAATAAGATCAATATAAAAGCTAATCGCTGGTTTGGTTCTTTTATAGGATGTATTTTTTTAATCTTACTTGAAAATGTTATTGTAGACAGCAAAATACTCGGCGAAGAGGATATTCTGAATGAATTAATAAACATCTCCAGTTTTGTTGTTGCTCCGGTATTTTATCTAAGTGTGTGTTATTATATCGAGCCAGTTAGAAAATGGAAAGTAATTGATTACTTGCATTTTAGTTTCGCTTTCCTAATCTTTATTCTTCTTATTATTTCCTGGATAATAGACGACAATGATAAACCCGAAGATTTAACTCCGGAAATTGTACAGAAAACAATAGCAGTATTTAATTTTATTTTCAGCCTATACGTTTTTATTTATTGTTTTCTGGCTTTCCAAAAAATTGTTAAGCATGAAAAAACGATTAAACTTTTAAATTCTACTTCTGAGAATCTTGATTTGAAATGGCTGAAAAATATTATTGCCGGTGTTATTTTTATCACGATTTATTGGATTCTTGATATTGTATTTCAAATATCCGAAGGAAACAAAACCTTCGATGTCCTGACAAGTTTGATTTACTTTTTAAGTATTCTCTACATAACTTATTATTGGCAGAAACAAAAAGAAATCTTTCCATATAGTTTAAAAGAGAAAGAAGAAATAGAAACTATTATTGCTGAAACTTTTCTGCCGGAAGGTAAACGAAAACAATTGCTGACCAGCGAAGAATTAGAAGAACAAAAAATCAGATTATTGCAATTAATGGAAGCCGAAAAACCTTTTTTAGAATTTGGTTTAAGCTTGGTAAAACTGGCTGCTTCGATGAAAATTTCTACACATATACTTTCGTACGTAATCAATAATGGATTTGGCGAAAATTTCTATCAGTTTATAAACAGATACCGAATTGAAGAAGCTAAAAAATTAATGATTGATTCTGAAACGGATCGTTTAAGTTTATTAGGAATTGGATTTTCTGTAGGTTTTAATTCCAAAACGGTTTTTAATACTACATTTAAAAAAGTAACGGGACAAACTCCTTCAGAATATAAGAAACAAATAGGTTCTAATTTATAAATCAGAACGACCAGCTTTTGTTTTTAAGGGATTTTTGCTGAAAATTTTAATCTTAAAGAAATGAAATCAGCAAAAAACATTATTGCAAAAATTGGACTAAGTTTATTCTTTACATTCGTTTCATGCGACAAAGACAGTGATAATAATACTGAAACTTTACAAGAAACAAAAGTAGATGTTGGAACTCATAAACTGGCAGCTTACTCCATTATTCACAATTCAAAATATTTAGTAGTTTTTGAATCTGGACTCGGAGACGGACATTCTGTTTGGAACGAGAAAAAAATACCAATAAAACTAAGTGCCCAATTAGATGTTGTAACATACGACAGAGCCGGTTATGAAAAATCTGAAAAAGATTCAAAACCAAGAAATATAAATCAATTAAGAAGTGAACTCGAAACTGTAATTAATAATTTCTCGAATGGCAGAAAAGTTATTCTTATCGGGCATTCGCTTGGCGGTATGATTATTAGAGATTATGCTGTTAAAAATGCTTCTAAAGTGGCCGGATTATTATTTATAGATCCATCGCATGAATATTACAATCAGCCTTCGCAAGAGGAAGAGGATATGCTTTATAATCTTTTTAAAACCAATTATGGTGCTAATTCTGGAGTAGCGCTCGAAGCCAGAGAAATAATAGAAGATTCTCAGTATATGGCGACACTTCCGGATTTGCCCAATATTCCTGTAATTGTAATTTCGAGCTTAAAAGTCGACGCATCTACTTCTGAATCAGATAAGCAAATATGGTTTAAGGCGCATGAATTATTGAAAGAAGGAGTTTCTGATTTCACGCATATTACAACTACAAAATCCGGACATTACATTATGAATGATGAACCCAATTTGGTGATCGATAATTTTAATTTACTGTTGTCTAAAATAAAATAATAAGCTTTTTGCGGAATTTGGTTTAGTACAAAATCAAATTCCGCAAAAGCTTATTTATGAATATATGTGTTCAATGAAGAACTCAAATCTAAATAATGAATTTGCTGCGGATATTCCTACTGAAAGTGTCATAAAGACAATGAAGTTGAAGGTAAGAAGAGAGAAAGGTTATGCATGAATTGTAACATTTTAAGATTTTCTCCGACATATTTATAAATTTAATTCTTTAAATATGAGCGTAAAAGAGAAAAATACCGGTGGCTTCGAAGATTTTAAAGTAAATACAAAAATCAAACTTTCGGCATTATGGACTTCGGTCATGTTTTGTTATATCTACGGAGATTATTTTTCGCTTTATGTTCCAAAGAAAGTCGAGGAATTTATAAATGGAGAAACACTTCTTGATTCTCCTGTGAAATTATTTCTCGCTGCAATTTTAATGACCATTCCGGCTTTAATGATTTTTGCATCGGTTGTTTTAGAACCCAAAATAAACAGATGGCTCAATATCATTTTCGGAATATTTTATACTTCAATAATGCTTTTAATTGCCTTTACAACGGTATCGCTTTGGTGGAGTTTTTATGTGTTTTTGGCTTTAATAGAAAGTATACTTACGGCTGCGATTGTTTGGTTTGCAGTTAAATGGCCAAAACAAGTTTAATTTTAAAAGATAAGCGCATGAATCAGGAATCGAAAATATCGTATAGAAATACAGGCAGAATTGCAGGTTTGTTGTATCTGGTAGTGGTAATAACCGGAATTTTTAGTTTAGGTTATGTTCCTTCAAAATTAATTGTCTGGGATAATCCATTGGCCACTTTTACTAATATTGTAAATGCTGAATTTCTTTTTAGACTCGGCATTGTAGGCGGTTTAATCTGCTATACTTTCTTTTTATTTCTGCCTTTGGTTTTGTACAAACTGCTTCAATCTTTTAATAAAACCTATGCGACGTATATGGTTGTTTTAGCGATTGTAAGCGTTCCTATTTCATTTTTAAATATGCTCAATAAATTTGCTGTGCTTTCTATTATTAGTTCAGGGCATCAGCAGGCAGATGAAGTAATGTTTTATCTCAATCAATATGATTTCGGGAATTTAATTGTTCAGATTTTCTGGGGACTTTGGCTGTTTCCTTTTGGCTATTTGGTTTTTAAATCCGGTATAATTCCGAAATTTTTAGGCGTTTTATTGATGTTGGGATGTTTGAGTTATTTGATTAATTTCTTCGGAAATGCATTATTTTCTAACTATCCACAACTAGGAATCTCTTCTTATGTAAGACTTCCTGCAAGTCTTGGCGAAATCGGAACCTGTTTGTGGCTTTTAATTATGGGAGCAAAAAATACAACTACGGACGTTGATTAAAATACTGACTTAAAGCCGAACTCAAATCTAAATAATGAATTTGCTGCGGATTATTTATAATAGGCTTTCGAACCAAAGATTCATTTGTAATAAAATAATGCAGACCGTCTTTTGTTGCAATTCCTTCTACTTGATGAAAAGGAAGTTTAAGATCGATTTTACGTTTATTACCCGATAAAAAATCTTGGTTTTTAAAATCGTATAAAAGATATAAAAAGGTTTTTCCGGTTTTTGAATAGCCACAGAGAACAACAATTTTTTTATCTTCAAAATAAGTCGCGCCCGTTACCAAACCTTTTGTGTCTAAAGTGCCTTTTAATTGTGCGATATAATTTCCGGGCTTATTGGGTAAAACATAAATATTCGTTTTAGATAATTTCCATTGTTTGGTAAACAAATAAATACTGTCTTTTACAACGATAAAAGCTTCGCAGTCAAAATTGGCTGTATTGGTTTTTTGTGCCAATAAATCAGCTTGGTCAGAATAGCGGAATGAAATTTTTTCAATAGCCGGATTTTGTTCTAAAAAGGATTTTTTTTCGATTTTTAGAATGTTTAAATCCTCTCGGTTACCGCTTAAATTATTTCCGAAATCGCCAATGTATAAATACGAACTGTCTTGCGAAATCTCTTCCCAGTCGTGATTGATAGCTTGTTCGAGAATTATTTTCTTTTTAATTTTTCCTAAAGAATCCAAACCGTAAATCGTTTTATCGTGATCGTCGTTATGCGTCCACAACAAATGATCAAAAGCAATTAAACCCGAAGTTTCTTTAATAGAATCACTCAGCTTAATCGAATATTCAGGCCTTATTTTTAGGTCTTTATAAACACAAGTGCCGTCATTTTGTGTTGCATTTGGATTGTAGTTTTTCGAAAGCGGATCTGTACAGCCCGAAATTTGTGCCTGTACCGAAAAAATAGATAAAAGGAAAAACAATAGAATCCGCAGCATTTACTCAACTTTAAATTTTGGTTAAGACAAAAGTAAATTTTTAAAAGAATAGAAAAAAATAAGATTTTTAATATAATTAAAATGTTAATTTGCAGCCAGAAGTTTAAGCTAAGCTGAGCCCTCAAATATGAAAATTTTACAAGAACTGTCTCGTTTTAGAATGTCCCGATATTTCAAGCTTTTGTTTGTGTGCTGGGATATTATTTTGTTAAATACCGCTATCGTACTTTCGGCTTTGGCGAGATTTGGCAGTTTAGACGAGCTTTTTATAAAAGAAGAAAAAACAGTTTCACTTCTGGCAAATTTAATCTGGATAGGATTGCTTTTAAATAAAGATTCTTACCGAATGATTCGAATTGAACGTATAGAATCGATTTTAGCCAGAACGATTAGAAAGCTGGTTATTCATGCTTCTTTAGTTTCTATATTTGTTGTATATCTAAAATTTGCAGATATTTCCAGGCTTCGCTTGCTGTATTTTTACTTTTTCTTTTTCGTCATATTGTTGATTTCGCGATACATATCGATGAAGCTCTTAAAAGAAATTCGGTCAAAAGGCTATAATTTCAGAAAAATAATCATTGTTGGAGCCAATGAAACGGGCGAAAGAATGCGAAAAATTTTAGCCAAAGATCTGACTTACGGTTATAAATTTTTAGGTTTTTTTGATGAAAATGCCGATCCTGTTTTTGCCGATCAGGTTTTGGGAGGTTTTGATGCAATTGAAGATTTTATTGTAGAAAAAGAAGTCGACGAAATGTACGTTGCACTGCATATTGATAATATCGAAATTATAAACAGACTCGTAAAAGTCTGCGATCAAAATATGGTTAGGATTAAATTTATTCCTGATTTTCAGTTGTATACAAAATCAAGTAAAGTCGAAATTACTTTTTACGAAAACACTCCCGTATTAATGCTTCGCAGGGAACCTCTGGAATTTGCGGTAAACAAACTTCTTAAAAAAGCATTTGATGTTTGTTTTTCGGCTTTGGTAATTGTATTGATTTTTCCGTGGCTGTTTCCAATTGTAATGGTGCTCATTAAAATAGAATCACCAGGTCCGGTTTTCTTTAAGCAAAAACGTGCAGGCCGTGATAATATACCTTTTACATGTCTGAAATTTAGAAGCATGTACATTAATGACCTGGCAGATAACAAACAAGCCGGAAAAGGAGATAGCCGCATAACGAAGTTTGGTGCTTTTATGCGCAAAACTAGTATTGATGAACTGCCTCAGTTTTTTAATGTTTTTTGGGGCAATATGTCAGTGGTTGGACCAAGACCGCACATGGTTAATCTCGCAAATGAATACAGCGAATTAATTAATAATTATTTAGTACGCCAATTTGCTAAACCCGGAATAACGGGCTGGGCGCAGGTAAATGGTTTCCGTGGTGAAACAAAAGAACTCGTTGATATGGAAAATAGAGTAGAATACGATATTTGGTACATCGAAAACTGGAGTTTGCTGCTCGACATCAAAATCATTGTAAGAACCATAATAAATGTCCTTAAAGGCGAAGAAAATGCATATTAATGCTTAAAATTTAAAGAACTGATTATTAGAAATAACTTCCTTCAAATTAGTGATTTCGTCAATTTTAATTTTTTGATGCAAAGACTCAATATGATTGTTATGATGAACATCTGTTCCTGTAAAATCATACATTCCTTTTTTTAGTAAAAGCGCCGCAGTTTTAGTGATTTCGCTGCCATAATAACCAACTGCAGCCAGCAAATTGAGCTGAAATAAACAGCCGGCTTTTTTTAATTTTTCGTATTCACCAAAGTTTTTGTGAAAATACAAATACCTTTCCGGATGTGCCAAAACCGGAATATATCCTGCCAGTTGTACATCAAAAATAATTTTATATAAGTTCAGGGGCGGGCTTAAATACGAGATTTCAACTAAAACATAATTGTCTTTTAAAGTCAGGAGTTTCTCGGTTTTTATATGATTTTCAAACCAGTCATCCATAAAGTACTCGGCTGCAGCCTTAAACGGAATAGTAATGTTTTCTTCTTTTAATAAAAACTGCGTTTCATTTAATTTACTCAAAATATCCTGCTTAGAATTGTTCCAGACATAATGGCTTATGTGCGGTGTTGTAACAAATTGAGAAATTCCCAATTCCTGAAAAGATTTTGCCAGTTTCGCTGTTTTTTTAATAGTCTTGGCGCCGTCGTCAATTCCCGGAAGCAAATGCGAATGAATATCGACATAATCGCCCGCCAAAAGATCTTTTAAAAATGGTTTTGATTTAAAGAATGCTAACATGCTGCAAAAGTAAAGAATTGATCTTGTTTTTATTTATGCTTGAAAAAATTACTTCAAAATAAAAAATGTAACTATGTAACCGCTTTTCATAATTATATTATATTTGATAAAAAAGTAGTATTTTATGAAAATTAAAGAGAATTTATATAATCAAAGGATTATTTCGATTGACGCTTTACGCGGAATTACCATTTTTGTAATGATATTTGTAAATGAATTGGCAAGTATCCAAAATGTACCCCAGTGGATGAAACACATGCCCGCGGACGCTGATGCAATGACCTTTGTAGATTTAGTTTTCCCTGCTTTTTTGTTTATAGTAGGAATGTCAGTTCCGTTTGCTTTTAATGCCAGATTAATAAAAGGCGACAGTCCAAAAGTAATCTGGACACATACTTTAAAACGTGCATTGGCCTTAATCATTATTGGAGTTTATATGGTAAATTCTGAATACGGTTATGATGCTTCAAAAATGATAATTGCACCTGCTTTTTGGGGACTTTTGGCATATTCAATGCCAATTCCTATCTGGAATAAATATCCTAAAGACTTTTCAGTTTTATTAAAAAATATACTTCAGTATGGAGGAATACTGGTTTTAATTGCACTTTACTTCTTATACGTTCAGGAAGAAACCGGAGCAACAGGAATTACGCCAAAATGGTGGGGAATTCTGGGTTTAATTGGCTGGGCATACCTAATTTCGGTAATTTATTATTGGCTGGTTTCGGGCAGGTTATGGGCTATGATTGCATTTTTGGTAGTTTGTGTAGCTGCAAATTCGGCTAATTTAACCGAAGGTTTAGCGATTCCGGAATGGCTTCGTTTTATTACCGGACATTTAACTCACGCATCATTAGTCTCTGCCGGAATTGTAATTTCGTTACTATTTTTTGACCGAAAAATCGAAAATAAAATCAATTGGCCGGTAATAGGATTTATTGTTTTGTTTTTTGCCGTTGGATTTTACCTTCGTCCGTATTACGGAATTTCAAAAATACACGGAACACCGTCTTGGATTATGTTATCAGCCGGAATTTGTACAATCTTGTTTTACTTTTTGTATTGGCTGATGGAAGTTAAAAAACAAACCAAGTGGAGTGAATTTTTTATGCCTGCCGCCGCAAATCCGTTATTGATTTATATTTTGCCGGGCGTTATTTACTATTTCTGTAAAGCTTTTAATATTCATATCATTCCTGGGTATTTTAGAGAAGGCGTTCCGGGAATTTTATGGGCATTAGTATTCTCGATTATAATGCTGTATGTAATGAAAATTTTCAACAGATTTAAAATTCAATTGCATTTGTAGTTTTTTTAACCGCAAAGTACACTAGGATTTACGCAAAGTTCGCAAAGTTTTAAATCTGTTTAATCCTTTAATCTGTGGCTAAAAAAGTTCGCAAAGCTTTGTATTGATAAAGCTTTGCGAACTTTGCGTTTTATAAGCGTAATCTATAAAATATTCTTAGCGTGCCTTGCGGTTAAAAAAGACAGCTAAGAGAACCTGAAACGTGAAACTTGAAACAAAAATAAACTCACTCAATAGTAACAGATTTTATTTCTAAAACAGCTCCTGCAATCGGATTATAATTCACGAAATTAAACTTGCATAGGTTATGGATATTCAATGTTTTCCCGTTTGGATCTCCGTCTTGTTTGAAAGCCGTCCACGGAATTTTTATTGTGGAAAATTTTTTAGCCGAAACAGGTAAATCAACTCTTGGGTGCGAACCGCCATGAACGCAGCCAGTTCCGTCTGCGTTTCCTTCTCGTGCCTGTAATTTTATAAGATGCGATGATTTGTAAGTAATGCTGAGGTATTTTGAATATTTGGATAAATTGGTTGGTTTACCATCATTAGAATTGGATTCAGTAACCATCACATTGAGTTCGATTTCTCCAACCGGATTATCTTTTGCCGTAACTTTTACAATGCCTTTTTCTTTTCGAATGGTATTTATTGTTTCTTGGTTTTCCTTGGCTGGACCGGCAATATACCAGGTCGAAGTTTTTACGAGGTTAATATCTGCGTTTAGAAGTTGTTCCGCAGAAGCGAAACTTAACGTTGCAAACACAAGAAATAGAAAACCAATTAAATAGAATGATGCTGCTTTCATTAAAAAAGATGTTTTGTTCCATTCAAAAATAGAGTTTTCTTTTTTATTATTTAAAAAGAACGTCTATTCTGAATAAAATTTTAAATTTGTAAGACATTGTTTTTGAAAAACTTACGTTATGAGAGATGCAAAGTTACTATTTGGATTGTTTTTCTTTTTTCAAATGCATCTTTGCTATTGCCAGAACGATTCTATTTATAACGACAAAAAAGATATTCTGGATGTGTTGTATAAGCTTTTCAATAAAAACGATTCTTTAAGAAGAAATCAAGATAAAAAAATCGCTTTTTCTCTGCTTCCCGTTCCGCTCGATGCAAATAAAAGTGCAGGTTTAGTGGTTTCATTTTTAACTACTTTTTATCTGGGCGACAGCGAAACGACCAAAATGTCTCAGGTTTCATTTTCTCCTTATTTTAGTTTTACCAAGCAATATGTTTTTCCGGTTCAGTCCTATATTTATACAAGAGACAATAATTGGAATTTTATTGGCGATTACCGCTACATGATTTATCCGCAGGATACTTACGGTTTGGGCGGACATAATACGGATAAAAAAATGTCGACTTTGGATTATCAGCAATGGCGTTTTTATCAATTTGCAACCCGAAAAGTAATTGGTAATTACCGACTTGGACTTGGGCTATTATTTGATAATTACCAGAATATTTCCGAAGAATCGTATATCGATGACGAAACAGATTATTTTAAATACATGAATGGTGATTTTTCAGATGAAACTTCCTTTGGAGTTGCCATTCAGGGATTGTATGATTCACGCGAAAACAACGTAAATCCTGAACAAGGCATATATGTCGAAGCAGATTACCGAATGAACACAAGCGGTGTCGACGGCAGAAGATGGAATTCTATTTATATTGATGCCCGCAAATACCATTCTTTTCATAAATACAAACACCGGATTTTGGCTTATCGGGCCTTTTATTGGTCTACTTTTGGAGGAAAACCACATTATTTAGATCTGCCGAGTATTGGCTGGGACCGCGACGGAAAAACAGGACGCGGTTTTACCCGAAACAGATTCCGCAGTAATGCACTTATTTATTTTGAAGCCGAATACCGAACCGATATTTCTAAAAACGGATTCTGGGGTTTGGTCTTTTTTAGCAATGTTTCTTCGGTTTCTAAGTTAGAAACCTATGACTTTAAAAAGTGGAATCCCGCTATTGGAACCGGATTGCGCATTAAATGGAATAAGAAAAACAACAGCAATCTTGTTCTCGATTACGGAATTAGTAAAAACGACTGGTCTTTGCGATTAGGTTTGGCTGAAAATTTCTAACTTCCCCAAAAATCAAATTTCCTAATTTTTCATGCAATTATCGGTTGTCATCCTTAATTATAATGTGCGTTACTTTCTGGAACAATGTGTTTTAAGTGTTCAGGAAGCAATTGCCGGTCTTGATGCCGAAATTATTGTAGTCGATAATAATTCGTCTGATGACAGTTGTTTGATGATGAAAACCCGATTTCCGGAAGTAAAACTCATTCAAAACCTGCAGAATTTTGGTTTCCCAAAAGGAAATAACATTGGCGTTGAACAAGCTCAAGGCAAATACATTTGTATTCTAAATCCAGATACCGTCGTTGCTGAAGATACTTTTAAAAAGATTTTGGCTTTCGCCGAAGAAAAACAAAATCTCGGAATCATTGGCTGTAAATTAATTGACGGAACAGGAGATTTTCTGCCCGAAAGTAAACGTGGGATTCCAACGCCCTGGGTCGCTTTTACCAAAATCTTCGGATTGTATAAAATATTTCCAAAATCGAAACTCTTTAATCGGTATTATGCTCAGCATTTAAACGAAAACCAAACCGGAGAGGTTGAGATTCTAGTTGGCGCTTTTATGCTGCTGAAAAAAGATTTGTATGAGGAATTAAACGGTTTCGACGAAAACTGTTTTATGTATGCAGATGATATCGATTTGTCATACAGAGCACTTCTGCAGAAAAAAACAAATTATTATTTTAATGAAACCACCGTTTTACATTACAAAGGCGAAAGCACGATAAAAGACGAATTGTATATGAAACGTTTTCAGGAAGCAATGAATTTTTTCTACCAAAAGCATTTCAGGAAATCATGGTTTTTTAGTTTTTTTATTCAAGTAGGAATCTGGTTTTTTTCTTTTGTTAAAATGTTTCAGGGAAAGCCAAAAGAAAAACCATTGCCGGAAAGTTATATTTTTTACTCCCAAAATGAGAATTTGTCGGAAAAGTTGACTTCTGTTTTAGAAAATAAAGTTAGTTTTTTAGAATTCAAAAAAGAAAAAATGGTAAATTCGTGCCTGATTTTAAAGGGTAAAAAGACAGAGATAATTTTGGATAATCAGTATGTTTCATTCAAAAAATGTATCAATATCATAGAAACTCTTAAAGATAAGAACATTACTTTTAAGATTTTCCCCAAAAATACCAATTTTATTATTGGAAGTAATTCGAGAAATGACAGAGGGCAAATCGTGAAAATTGAGTAAAAAATTATATTAAGTGTAATTTATATTTAAAAATTTCAGTAATTTCGCAATCTGAAAATCAAAATCACCCTTTAGAATAACAATATGGCAAGATTTGAATTAAAGCTTCCTAAAATGGGAGAGAGCGTCGCTGAAGCAACCATTACAAATTGGTTGAAAGAAGTTGGAGACAAAATTGAAGCTGATGAGGCTGTACTCGAAATTGCAACTGATAAAGTTGACAGCGAAGTACCAAGCGAAGTATCAGGAATTTTGGTTGAGCAATTATTTGGCAAAGATGATTTAGTTCAGGTTGGGCAGACTATTGCGATTATCGAAACAGAAGGTGATGCGCCGCAAGCCACTCCTGCCGCTGTCGTTTCTGCGCCTGCAGAAGCTGTTGAGATCGAACAAACAATCGAATCTGTAAAAGAAACAGTTTCGGCTCCGCAAGACTTCGCAGGATCTGAAAAATTCTTTTCTCCTTTAGTAAAAAATATTGCAAAAGAAGAAGGTGTTTCTGTTGCTGAACTGGATAATATTCAGGGTTCAGGAAAAGACGGCCGAGTAACAAAAGATGATATCTTAAAATATATTGAAGACCGCAAATCTGGTGTTGTTCAAGCGCCAAAAGCAGTTGAAGAAGCTCCAAAAGCGGTAGTTCAGGCTCCAAAACCAGAACCAGTTGTACAAAAAAGCCAGCAGGCAGTTCCGGTTTCTGTAAATGGCGGTGATGAAATCATCGAAATGGACAGAATGCGTAAACTGATTTCGGGTTATATGACGGCTTCTGTACAAACTTCGGCTCACGTACAATCGTTTATCGAAGTTGATGTAACAAATATTGTAAAATGGAGAGATAAAGTTAAAACGGCTTTCGAAAAAAGAGAAGGCGAAAAACTGACTTTTACTCCAATTATGATGGAAGCAGTTGCAAAAGCTTTAAAAGATTTCCCTGGAATGAATATTTCTGTTGACGGTGATTACATTATCAAAAAGAAAAACATCAATTTAGGAATGGCCGCGGCATTACCAAACGGAAATTTAATTGTTCCTGTAATTAAAAACGCAGATCAGTTAAACCTTGTAGGTATGGCAAAAGCTGTTAACGATTTAGGAAACCGTGCAAAAGCAGGAAAATTAAAACCAGACGATACACAAGGAGGAACTTATACGGTTACGAATGTGGGAACTTTTGGAAGTGTTTTTGGAACGCCAATTATCAATCAGCCTCAAGTTGGAATTTTAGCACTTGGAGCAATTCGTAAAGTGCCTGCGGTTATCGAAACGCCGGAAGGTGATTTCATCGGAATTCGTCAAAAAATGTTCTTATCTCACTCTTACGACCATAGAGTAGTAGACGGAGCATTAGGAGGAAGTTTTGTAAAAAGAGTAGCAGAATATTTAGAAGCTTTTGATGTAGATAGAGATTTCTAAATCAATTTATAAATAAAATTAAAACCCGGAAATTTGAAAAAGTTTCCGGGTTTTTTGTTTGCGTGAAAATCTCAAAATTAATTTCCTGCAATGTTGTTTTTGAGTGATTTTAAAAGTTAAAAACGTGAATTTAGACTCATTTTGAACAAAAAAAGTAAAATTAGGAGAGGAAAATTCGGCTTTAAAAATTACATTTGTAATCTTATAAAAATTAAAAATGGAATTAAAACTTAACAAACCAATTTGCTTTTTTGATCTTGAAACAACTGGAATTGATATTGGTAAAGATCGAATTGTAGAAATTTCAATATTTAAAGTTTTCCCAAACGGAAATAAAGAAAGTAAAACCTGGCTGGTTAATCCAACAATTCCAATTCCTCCACAAACAACGGCTGTGCATGGTATTACAGATGAAAAAGTGGCTAACGAACCAACTTTTGCAGAACTGGCGCCAATCGTGCATAATATGATTAAAGACAGTGATTTGGGCGGGTTTAATTCAGATCGTTTTGATATTCCGTTATTGGCAGAAGAACTGCTTCGTGCCGGAGTTGATTTTGATATGAAAAATAAAGTTTCAGTAGATGTTCAGACTATTTTCCATAAAATGGAAGAACGTACTTTAAGTGCGGCTTTGAAGTTTTATTGTGGTAAAAGTCTTGAAAACGCGCATTCTGCAGAAGCAGATACAATGGCGACTTACGAAATCCTGAAAGCGCAGTTAGATCGTTATCCGGATTTAGAAAACGATATGAAATCATTATCTGAATTTACAACTCGTAAAAAAATAGCCGATTTTGCCGGAATGATTGCTTTTGATAAAGATGACGAGGAAATTTTTACTTTCGGAAAACACAAAGGTGCAAAAGTGGAAAAAGTATTAGAAACAGAACCTGGATATTTCAGCTGGATTCAAAACGCTGATTTTCCGTTGTATACCAAAAAAGTATTGACTGGAATTAAATTAAGAAAATTAAACACAAAATAAGGTTCTAAGATGCTAAGATTCTAAGGCGCTAAGTTCTTAGTATCTTAGCATCTCAGCAACTTAGAAGCTATAAAAAAAATGAAGATCATTTGTATCGGTAGAAATTATACCAATCATATCGAAGAATTAAAAAACGAACGTCCAGACGAGCCGGTAGTTTTTATGAAACCGGATTCGGCGGTTTTGTTAAAGCAGCATCCGTTTGTAATTCCGGAATTTTCTCAGGAAGTTCATCACGAATTAGAAATAATTGTGAAAATTAATAAGGTAGGGAAGTATATCGAACCCAAGTTTGCGCACAAATATTATGATGATATAAGTGTAGGTATTGATTTTACTGCCAGGGATTTACAAGATAAATTAAAGGCAAAAGGACTGCCTTGGGAAAAAGCAAAAGCATTTGACGGTTCTGCGGTAATTGGAGATTTTTTACCAAAAAGTGATTTTGTTTCGTTAGAAAATCTTACGTTTGAGCTCAAAAATAATTCTGAAACAGTTCAAATAGGGAACACAAGCTTTATGCTTTGGAAAATAGATGAACTTGTTTCGTATGTATCGCAGTTTTTTACATTAAAAATCGGAGATATAATTTTTACGGGAACACCAGCAGGTGTTGCACCGGTTAAGCCCAATGATATTTTAGAGGGCTTTTTAGAAGATAAAAAATTATTCAGAATACAAGTAAAATAATGGCTTTAAAGTACAACCTTTCGAAAGTGTATGCGCTTTCAGATAATGACCCCGAATTCGTAAACGAAATTCTAAAATTATTTGTTACGGAAGTTCCTGAAGATTTGAAACAAATCAAAGAAGGAATCAAAAAGAAGGATCATAAATATGCTTATTCTTATGCGCATAAAATTAAACCTACATTAGATTTAATGGGGTTAAATGTGGCATTTGAAGAAATTCTGCAAGTCGAAGCCTGGACAAAGGCCGAAGGAAAGAAAAAAGATATTATTGAGACTTTTAAAAGTATAAAAGTTCAGGTAAAAGACGCGATTAAAGAAATCAAAAAAGACTTCGATTTGTAGCTTTTTTTGGGCGTGACCGATTTCTTGTCCTTTAAAAAATCAGGACAAGAAATAGGTCGGGCTATCCACTATATCTTTTGCTCCAGAAAAATTTGTAAAACGAGACCAGACTTTTATCGCAAAAGGATGCCGTTTCTATCCCTCACGCAAATTCGGGCAAAAGAACCACTTCTACTAATAACTTACATAAAGTAAGTAAAAATAAAATTGACATGAAAGCAGTTATTGTTACGATTGGAGATGAAATTTTAATTGGTCAAATTGTAGATACAAACTCTATTTTTATAGCTAAAGAGCTCGACCGAATTGGTGTTGAAACTTATGAAATGATTTCGATAAGTGATAGTAAGCAGCATATTTTAAGCACTTTTGCGCAATTGCAAAACAAAGTTGATGTCGTAATTATAACCGGAGGTCTCGGCCCAACGAAGGACGATGTTACTAAAAAAACTTTCTGTGAATATTTTGATGACGAATTAGTTGTCGATCCGGAAGTTTTGGCACATGTTACGGAGTTGATCGAAGGATTTTACAAAAGACCTATTTCGCAGTTAAATAAAGATCAGGCGCTCGTTCCTTCAAAATGTACCGTACTGCCTAACAAAGTAGGGACAGCTCCGGGAATGTGGATGAAAAAAGAAGATACCGTATTTATTTCGCTGCCGGGAGTTCCGTACGAAATGAAATATTTGGTAGAAAACGAGATAATTCCAAAAATCGTAAAAGAATACAAACGTCCGTATATTGTTCATAAAACCATTTTAACCTATGGTCAGGGCGAAAGTCTAGTTGCAGAACGTATCGAAAACTGGGAAAATAATCTGCCTGATTTTATCAAGCTTGCTTATTTACCAAATCCAGGACGAGTTCGTCTGCGTTTAACAGCCCGAGGTACTAATAAAGAAGAACTGGAAACAGCGATTGAAGAAAACGTACAATCATTAGATGCTATAATTCATGATATTATAGTAGGTTATGAAGAAAACGAAACGATTGAGTCTGTAGTTGGAAAACTGCTGGCCAAACAAAATAAAACTCTTTCAACGGCAGAAAGTTTTACCGGAGGAAAAATTGCGTCGCTTATTTCGGCTGTTCCAGGAGCGTCGAGATATTTTAAAGGAAGTGTCGTTTCGTATGCAACCGAAGCTAAGGTTAATGTTCTCGGGGTTTCGCAGGATTTAGTTGATGAATTTTCGGTAGTAAGCGCTCAGGTCGCATCGGCTATGGCTTTGAATGTGAAAGGGATACTTAAAACCGACTATGCAATTGCGACAACTGGTAACGCCGGACCATTAAAAGGTGACTCAGATGCTGAAATTGGAACTGTTTTCATCGCTTTGGCTACACCGGAGGGTGTAATCGTCGAAGAATTTAACTTTGGCCAACCACGTGAAAAAGTGATAGATAGAGCGACGATTAAGAGTTTAGAAATATTACAAAAAGAAATTTTAAAAATTGTGCAATAATTTTTTGCTACAATGGTTTATTTTTCTTTTCTTTGCACCCTGATTTTGAATAACGATAAAAGATAAGTATAATGTCAAGAGTTTGTGACCTTACAG
>Ga0157370_10002182_pt1 | contig 23875 bp, 21 predicted proteins | sample C35metaG_FD_113463 | JGI IMG/M metagenome (GOLD analysis project Ga0157370, IMG submission 113463) | Corn rhizosphere microbial communities from Kellogg Biological Station, Michigan, USA - C3-5 metaG | ecosystem: Host-associated > Plants > Roots > Rhizosphere > Soil | place: USA: Michigan...
AACAGCAGCAACCCCAGGGTTTCGATGGCCATGCAACTGATCGCCACGTTGTAGCCGCCGTAGCGCTTGATCGCGTCGATCAGCAGCACCCGCGCGCCGATAAACGCCACGCCAAAGGCCGACAAGCTATACGCCGCGCCGCTCCAACCTTTGCTGGCGAAATACAGGGCAACGAAGGTGGTCAGCGTGCCGTAACCGATTGAACCCAGCGCCAGGCCGACGCCATAGGGCGCAATTCGGCCCAGCACCGTGCTGAAGGGCAGGCGCTCGCCCTTGAGCACGGGCGCCGACGGGCGTTTCCAGATCAGCAGCAACCCCAGCGCCGCTATCGCCATCAGCGCGGCGCCCAGGGTCCAGTAACCCCACGCGTCGACCATCAGCACGCCGGCCGGCGCGCCGATGGCGATGGCGCCATACGCGGCGATACCGTTCCAGGAAATCACCCGCGCGGTGTATTCCACGCCCACCCGGTTTATGCCCCAGCTAATGGTGCTCACGCCCAGCAACCCTTGCGTCACGCCCAACAGCAAACGCGCCGCCAGCATGATCGACAGGCTGACCAGCGGGTACGCGCTGAGTTGCGTGGACAACAAAGTGAGCAGGCCACTTACGGCGATTCCGCACAGGCCGTACACCAGCGCCGGCTTGGTGCCGAGGCTGTCGGCCAGGCGTCCGGCCAGCGGGCGACTGAGCAGGGTGGCGAGGTATTGCGAAGCAATGGTCAGGCCGGCGACGACCGCGCCATAACCCAACTGGTCATGGACAAATCCCGGCACCACGGCAATGGGAATGCCGATGCAGAGAAAGCCGAGAAAGGTAAAAAACACCACGGAAACAATTTGCCCCGTGATGGCCAGAGAGCTGGGCGTTTGGGTGTGCATGCTGAAAAAACTTCGCCGGAAAACGTAGGCAATGATGGCCAGTGATCGGCGAGAAGGGAAGGTAGCTAACGGTTATTCCGGCCCACCGTTCTCAGGCCGATGGACGCCTGAGAACGGTGGGCGCGGGTTTACTTCGGGTTATTGCGTTCGTGCCGGTACGCGCTCACCGCCTCGTACACCGCTTTGCGCAGACGGTTGATGCCGCCCAATGGTCGGTGTTCTGGCAGCGCATGCCAGGGGTTGAACGACTGGTTATCGCAGGCCAGGGTTTGTTCGGTGCTGTCGAAATCTTGCGCCGGTACTTTGATGGTGGCCACGGTTTCGAACGGCGAAACCTTCTCGCTCCATTCGATGCTGGTGTCTTCCAGCGGCATATAGAACGCCGGGTTCTGCCGTTGCACTTGCAGCTCGAAACAGGCCGGCATGCGGTCCAGCGACAGCTGCTGGTACAGCGCGTCGTGGAGGAAATTCGGCATGTCGGTGTTCACCGCCGGCAAGGTGTACGCCGGGCAGCGCTGCGGCGCGGGCACCACGCGGTACTTGATGTTATGCGGGCCAAATTTGAACGGCGCGACCGAGTCGTAGGTGGTGGCCACCGGGCTGTCGGGTGCGGGGGCGAGGGTTTTCAGGGCGATGGTCAGGTGGCGGATCTGCCAGGTGCGCGGATCCAGGCTGGGGAAAAACGCCAACACGGTTTTGCCATCGGCCTGGGCTTTGAAGTTGCTCTGGTATTCAGCCACGTCGCTGACAAAGAACGAGGGGTGGTTGAACATCACAAAGTCTTGCTCACCGGCCACCGCCGGGGAGGTCATCAGCTTGGCGCCCGGCACGTCGAACAGCTTGATGGCCATGCCGCGCGCATCGCGAACGCGGTCAAATTGCGGGTACGCGTTGCCGTTGGACAGGCGCATCAGCGCTTGCCAGGTTTTGCCCGGTTCGCTGAATACGCCTTGGCGCAGCTCATCGTTGAGTTCGGGCAGCACGGTCACTTCGGCCTTTACGCAGCCGTGGGCTTTGGCGTGGGCGTCGCGCAGTACACGGGCCTGGTCTTTGTGCTGCTCGACCACGCGAATGGCATCTTCGATGATGCCGCGCGTCATGGCCGCTTCGCCGGGCGGAATCTGCTCCTCGGCCGCCACCGGGCCGGAGAATTTCCAGGCGTAGTACAGCTCGGCGATGGCCCAGCCACCGAGGCCGACCACCGCCACAATCAACAGCAATTTGCCGAGCACACGGCCCAGCCAGAGCCAAAAGCGTTTAAGCATGAAGCGCGTCCTTATGTGTGTGTCCCACGGTAGGGATCATCCCTGGCAGCTTGGGCCTGGCGTCCAGGCGGCGGGTGTAACCGGTTGCAGCTGACTTTCCAGCGGCGCATTGCCGAGCACCTTGAGGTATTCGATCAACGCCAGCCGCTCGTTCGGGCTCAGGCCTCGGCCAATCACGCCTTGCTGACGGCAGCCGTCGCGGAATTCATGGCCTTGGTTGCCGTTGCCGGTGACGCTGGTTTTGAACAGGAAACCGCCATCGAATTTCTCGCTGCGGTAGCCGGCGCGCTCGGGGTCGTACTCGTGGTTGCCGACCCAGAATTCAGCCCGCCGCTCATACACCGGCGACAACAGTTCAAACAGCGTGGGCACCGAGCCGTTGTGCAGGAACGGCGGGGTGGCCCAGATGCCGTCCAAGGGCCGCGCTTTGTAGCCGCGCTTTTCCTGAACGCCGATGGGCAGGCCATAACCGTCCATTTTCCAGCGCTCTTCACCGCTGATGCCGGCGTCTTGGTACGCACGGTTTTCCACATAGGCGGTGATATAGGCCAAGCCTTTGGCGCTGGAAATGCTGCGCAAATTCAGGTCTTCCAGCTTGCCGTCGAACAGCTTCACGCCCAGCGTGCTGAGCTGCTCTTTGCTCCAGCCCAGCTTGCTGATGTTGAAGCGGTGGTCGGCGATGTTGTCGGCGGTGGTCGGGTCGGTGCCAACGATGCTGACCGGCACGATGCGCATCCGCCATTCCGGGTCGCGGGTGGGGGCCAGGCGTTTGTCCGGCGCTTTTGGGTCCGGCGCGTGGCAGTAGGCGCAGTTTTCCTGATACAGCGCGCGGCCCTGGCTGGCCATTTCCAGATTGACCTTGCCCAGCACGGGCTCGGGCCAGGTCGGTGGTTTCAGCTGTTTCAGGGTTTCTTCCAGGGTGTAAAGATCACGCACCCGCACGCTGGAGGCGTAGCGTTCGGCCACGGGCACGCGGCCTTGGTTGTCTTCAAACAGTCGGACGGTGGCGCCCACGCCCAAGGCTTCGCCGATATTGCGCGCCATCGGTTGCATAGCCGAACCGTTCCACTGCACCCAGTCGAATTTCCAGATATCCCACAGCTGCGGGTAGCTCACCGGGGCATTGCCGACGCGGTAGTTGCTGGGGTCGATGGCGTCGCCGAACACGCTGTTGGCGATGCGGCCAAAAGCGTCGGTGCGGCCGAAGCCTTCTTCGGTGGGGTAAAGGCCGCGATGGGTGTCGTTCCACGCTTGCGACAGGATGCGGTTGAGCGTGACCTTGAGGTCGGTGCGCAATTGGTCGCGGCCTTCCGGGTACTTGTCGCCCAACACGTTCTTGGCGAAGCGGGTGAATTTCAGGGGGTTGTAATAGGTGAAGGCCAGGCTCATGCCGAGCGCCTGCCCGAAGCTGCCACCTTTTAGCGTTGGTACGGTGGAGGCCAGCGAGTGCAAGGCGGCGCCGCCATCGATGCGCACTGAGTTGCCTTTGAAGCGCAGCTCGCCGGTGTGGCACGCGGCGCAGGTGATATCGAGCAATTGCGCGCCGGTTTCTTCTTCCAGATGACGGGCAAAACCGACCGGCAAATTGCCAGGGTTCAACGACGTGGGTTGTTGGTTTGGTTCGGTGAGAAAGCCAAAGCGGGCGAGGTAATCCGGCGTGGCGAATTTGTCTTCGGAGAAGGGCAGCTCCAGCGCGGTAAACCAGTCGTACCGCAGGCCTTTCACTTCCGTGCCCTGGGGCGTGTAGTAATAAGTTTGGCGCGCCTCGGGCGTCCACTGATCCAGATAATGCAGCTGCGTGGGGGCTTGGTAAGCCGGCAAATTCGGGTTGGCAATGTAGTAGAGGGCAACAGCCAGAACCGCCAAGACGGCGAGTACGACGAGAAGCAAAATCCGCTTCACAACCTTCATGGGTGACGGTCCTTGTGCATTGTTATTGGCTGAGCGTTTATGCCAAGCAATTACAGGCTTGGCAAGACGCTAATCACCTATTGTTCTTATGGCTTTCGGCAACCATTCATGCAGCGAGGCGGCGTCGCTTAGAAGAAATCCGTCCTAAGCGCGTCAAAAAACTTGCTACGGTTGAAAACAGGGCAGGAAAAGGATTGTTTTAACTCAGAAAATTAAAACGGATGCCAGGGAGCAGAACGCCATGCTCGATATGCTCGACAGAGACACCTCGCCAACGCTCGCCACCCTCGATGTTTATAAAAGCAACGCCGAACGCCAGGCGCTTTGCGACGCCTTGGCGCGTTACGGCGACAACATGAGTGTGGCCGCGCGCATGCTCGGCATTTCCAGGCCGACGTTTTATCGCCTGTTGCACAAACACCGGCTGCGCTGACGGCCTTGGCGGGCGGCGCGATGCGGCGGGCTTAAGCCAACCTACGACGCATTGTTCGCAACCGTTCGGCTGCGCCAGGCCATCGGGTTCACCCCTTCGGTTCGGGTGAAGGTGCGGCAGAAGTGGGCTTGGTCGCAGAAGCCGCATTCGGCACTGATCTGCGTGAGGGTCATGTTGGATTCTTGAATCAGGCGCTTGGCCTGGTTGATGCGCTGTCGGTGAATCCAATCTTGTGGCGACATGCCGGTGCTGCGCTTGAAGGCGCGGGAGAAGTGGCTGCGTGACAGCGCGCAAGCTTGTGCCAATTGCGGCACGGTGATTTTTTCGCTGAGCAGGCTGTGAATGAGCGTCTTAACCAGTTGTTCACGCCAGCGCGTGAGACCTCCGGTTACCAGCGTTTCGCCGTCCTTCTCGTCGCTGGGTGTGAGCGAGCGGCGCGACGTCCAATGGATACTGGCCATGGTCCTTCCTTTGTGCATGAAAACCTGACCTGAGTGTGGGCAGGTGCTGCACGGCGAACAAGGTTCAAGGAAGGCCGGTTCCGGCCAACGAGGTGCGCAATACGGACACCTCTAGCACGATGGTTTCAACCAAATTGCTGGCGATACTGAACGGGTGTTAGGCCAAGCTTCTCGCTGAAGAGAAAACGCATGTGCCGCGTGCTGCCCAGGCCGGCCCGATAGGCCACGGTTTTCAGCGGCAAATCGGTGCTCTCCAGCAGGCTGCGAGCACGGTCGATACGGGCGTGTTGCAGAAATTCCATGGGCGTCATGTTCACTTCGCGGCTGAACACGCGGGCGAAGTGGCGTGCGCTCATGCCGGCCAGGCTGGCCATGCGCTCCACGGAAAAGTCTTCGTCAAGGTGGGCCAGCACATAGGTTTGCACCTGGTTGATGGGCGAATCCTGTTCGGCCAGCGCGGCCAACATGGGGCTGAACTGTGCCTGGCCGCCTTGGCGCTTCATGGCCACCAACAACACTTTGGCGACATCCACCGCCACCTTCTTGCCGTGGTCTTCGGCCACCACCGCCAACGCCATGTCGATGCCCGCCGTGACGCCGCCGGAGGTCATCAAGCGGCGGTCTTTCACGTAAATCTGATCGGTGCCCACCCGCGCGCGCGGGAAGCGTTTGATCAGGCGCTCGGTGTAGTTCCAGTGCGTCGTGACCTGGTGATCATCAAGCAAACAGGCCTCGCCGAGAATGAACGCGCCGGTGCAGATCGAGCCGTACATTTTACAGCGCTGAACCGCGACGTGCAGCCAGGCCGACACCTCGGGAAACCGCTCGTTGTAAGCGCCGGGGCCGCCGGGCACCAAGAGCAGGTCGTAGGGCTCGCAGCCGTCGGCGAGGGTCAGATTGGTCTGCACCGTCACGCCGTTGGAAGCGGGCACCTGGCGTTGCTCGGTGCCGATGGTCAGTAGCTTGTAGCAGTCCTGCTCCGGCAAAAACCGGTTCGCGACGGAGAAGACTTCGAACGGACCGGCCATGTCGAGCAGCAAAAAGTTGGGAAACAGCACCATCGCAACCGTTTTCATGGGCGTAACTCGCGGCTTGCTGAATGTAGGAAGAAACTTACAGCGAAGCGGCGCGCAAGGCACGAACCTTGTTGTTTTTAAAGGATATTTGCGACGAGCGTGGCGTCTTGATGGCACGGTTTTGAGGCGTGCGCCGCTCTGCTGCGCCACTTGGGGGCAGCGCGGCACCACAAACAAAACTGCAACTCTTTTTTAACCCGGCCGGTCCCAACTTCTGAGAGCCAGACAAGGCCCTACAGGGGGAAGCCAGCCATGTTTCGTGATTTCGATACCTGCATCGCCTGGACCGATGCCATGAAGGAAGGCCACAACTACGTGGGCCTGATCGAATACCAACCCAAACGCATGGGCGCCGAAGTGCGCGTGCTGTGGGTGATCGTGCCGGGCTGCGTGTGTGAGAACGAGGCGGAAACCGCTGCCGACAACATGCTGCGCGAGATCAGCGACATCACGCAGCTGGACCGCGTGACCTACAGCGACGGCGTGACGCTGTAGCACGGTTTCCCACAGCGCCTGAACACTTACTGAAGAATTGAGCGAGGAACGCCGGTCATGGCACGAGCCATCTGGAAAGGCGCCATCAGTTTTGGCTTGGTGCACATCCCCGTGGCGCTTAACTCCGCCACCGCCTCCCAGGGCGTCGACTTCGATTGGCTGGACAAACGCAGCATGGAGCCCGTGGGCTATAAGCGCGTGAACAAGGTCACCGGCAAAGAAATCGACCGCGAGAACATCGTTAAAGGCGTGGAGTACGAGAAGGGCCAGTACGTGGTGCTGAGCGAGGAGGAAATTCGCGAAGCGCACCCGGCGTCCACGCAAACCATCGACATTTTCTCGTTCGTCGACAGCGCGCAAATTCCCCTGCAGCACATCGACACGCCGTATTACCTCAGTCCCGACAAGCGCGGCGAGAAGGTGTATGCGTTGTTGCGCGAAACCCTGGCCAGCACCAAAAAAGTGGCGCTGGCGCTGGTGGTTTTACATACCAAGCAGCACCTGGCGGCGCTGATGCCCATCGAAGACGCCATGGTTCTGGTGATGCTGCGCTGGCCCAGCGAAGTGCGCAGCCTGGCGAGCCTGGAACTGCCGGCCTCGGTGAGTAATGCCAAGCTGGCCAAGGGTGAACTGGAAATGGCCAAGCGCCTGGTAGAGGACATGAGCGGCGAATGGTCCCCGGACGATTACCAAGACAGCTTCACCGACAAGATCATGCAGCTCGTAGAGCAGAAGGCGCAGCAGGGCAAGATCGAAGCGGTGGAGCAGCCGCCGGGCGAAGAAGGGCGGCGCACCGCCGACGTTATCGACCTCACCGAACTGCTCAAACGCAGCCTGGCTGGCAAGCCGTCGGCGAAGAAGGGCGCGGCGGCATCAAGCAAGGAGTCGGAAGAAGACGAGGCGCCGGCGGCAAAAGCCAAAAGCTCGCGCAGCAGCGCGGCGAAGACCACGGCGTTAAAAGCCAAGGCACCTGCGCGCAAATCCACCAAAACCAGCAAGGCGAGTTAACGCGCCGAGGTCCTGGCCATGAGCGAACGTAAACGCGCGCGAACGTCCGACGTGGTTGCGCCGAAAACCCCACGCCAAGGCATGCCTGCGGGCGAGGCGGCGAATCATCCGCACGGCGCAGATGACAAGGGCCGGCAACTGCTTGATGAGGTGTCGATCAGCCATCCCGAGCGGGTTATCGATGCGCAGAGCGGCACGCAAAAGTTTGCCTTGGCGCAGTTTTATCACGGCATCAGCGAGTGGATTCTTCCTCACCTTAAAGGCCGGCCGGTTTCGCTGCTGCGTGCGCCGGACGGTGTTGAAGGCGAGCATTTTTTCCAGAAGCACGCCCAGCATCTGGCTATTCCGCACATCACTCATTTGGACCAAGCAATCGACCCGGCGCATCCGCAGTTGATGCAGATCGACAGCTTGCCGGCATTGATTGGCGCGGTGCAGATGGGCTGTATCGAGCTGCACACCTGGGGCGCCATCAGCGCGGCGGTGGAAACGCCAGACCGGCTGATTCTCGACCTGGACCCCGACCCTGCGCTGCCGTGGAGCGCCATGGTCGAGGCGACCCAGGCAACCCTCGCGCTATTGGATGATCTGGGGCTTGAGGCGTGGCTGAAAACCAGCGGCGGTAAAGGCATGCACATCGTGCTGCCGCTGCAAAAACACGCCGGCTGGGACAGCGTTAAAGCCTTTGCCAGGGCGCTGGCACAGCACATGGCCAGCCAGGACCCGGCTCGCTTCACGGACAAAATGGGACCGCAGAATCGGGTGGGGAAAATCTTTATCGACTACCTGCGCAATCAGCGCGGCGCCAGCACGGCCAGCGCTTACTCGGTGCGTGCGCGGCCAGGGTTGCCGGTGTCGGTGCCGATTCAACGGGACGAATTAGCCACGTTGAAAAGCGCCGCACAATGGACCGTCGGCAATCTGCACAAGCGCCTCGACACGTTGCAGCGCGACCCGTGGCATGACTACCACCACCGCCAGCGGCTTACCCGCGCGCAATGGAGCCAGCTGGGCATTGAGCCGGTGTGAGGCTATGCGTCGCTGGCTGGTTCTTTTTCCACTTGCTTAAACAACTGCTGCTTGGCACCTTGCAAAATGCGCTCGGACAATTGCGGATCGGCCACGCTGCGCGACAGCACCAAAGCGCCCACAAGGGTTGAGAGCAGGGCGATGGCTTGCTCATCGGCATCTGGCCCTTTCAGGTGTTCTGCCAGTTTGCTGAAGCGGCTTTGCACCACGGCGTCGGTTGTGGGGCTGGCTTGGCCGCGCTGGCCGAGTTCGGCGCACATCGTAGTCAGTGGGCAGCCTTTGCCGGGGTGGGTGCGGTGGGTGTTGCTCAGGTAGTAGCGGATAAAATTCTGCAGGGGCTGCGCTTCAGAGAAGGTTTTCTCCACGCCGTCGGCCAGTTTTGCCGCGGCCGCGCTGAGCGCTTGCTCAACCAGGTCATCCTTGGATTTGAAATGCGCGTAAAAGCCGCCGTGGGTCAGGCCCAGCGCTTTCATCAGCGGTTGCAGGCCAGTGGCGCCGATGCCGTCCCGGCGAAAACGCTCCGACGCTTCGTCAACGATGCGCTGATGGGTTTGTGCCTTGTGGTTTTCGGAGTAACGCATGGCAACAGCTCCAATTGACGTGAAATGCCGGCTGTCATTCTAAACCAGCCGGCAAATGAGCATCACACCGCTTCTAACAACGTCGCTACGCCCTGGCCGCCAGCGATGCATTGGGTGGCGATGGCGAAACGGCCGCCAGTGCGTTTTAGCAAGGAGGCCGCCTTGCCGGTAATACGTGCACCGGTGGCGCCGAGCGGATGACCCATGGCCAGCGCGCCGCCGTCAGGGTTGACCTTGGCCATATCCAGGCCCAGCTCGCGTACGCAGGCAATCGATTGGCTGGAGAACGCTTCGTTGATTTCCACCAAGTCGATGTCGTTGATGCTCAGCCCCTCACGCTGCAGCAGCTTGCGCGTGGCGTGCAGCGGGCCCATGCCCATGATTTCCGGTGCGCACCCGGCCACCGCCACGGCGCGTACGCGGGCCAACACATCGAGGTTCCAGCGTTTGGCAAAGGCTTCGGTGCAGACGAACACCGCTGCGGCGCCGTCGGTTAACGGCGAGGCGGTGCCGGCGGTGACGCTGCCGCCGAATGCCGGTTTGAGCGTGGCCAGTGCGTCGGCATTGGTGCCCGGGCGAATGCAACCGTCTTCGCTGACCAGCCCTTCAGGCGTGGCGATGGGCACGATTTCGTCGGTGAAGTAACCGAGTTTGCGCGCCTTGGCGGCTTTGCTGTGGGAGTCGACGGCCATCAGCTCTTGCTCTTCGCGGCTGATGCCGTAGAGGTTGGCGACGTTCTCGGCCGTCTGACCCATCGACATATACGCCTGGGGGAAACTCTCAAGCAGTGTCGGGTTGGGCGAAATATTGAAGCCGCCCATGGGCACGCGGGTCATCGATTCCACGCCCGCGCAAATAAAGGCCTCGCCAGCGCCGAGCAAGATTTGCCCAGCCGCAAAGTGAACACCGGTCATGGACGAGCCGCAGAAGCGGTTGACGGTCGCGCCGCCCAAGGTGTCGGGCAGGCCAGCGAGAAAACTGGTGATGCGCGCGATGTTCATGCCTTGCTCGGCTTCGGGGTAGGCGCAGCCCATGATCAGGTCTTCGATTTCCCGTGGGTCGATGTCGAGGCGGCCAACCAGTTCTTTCACCACTTGGGCGGCGAGGTCATCGGGGCGCACGTTGATCAGGCCGCCTTTGCGCGCGAAGTGAAACGGCGAGCGGGCATAACCGGCGATTACGATGTTTTCCATGGTGTTTCTCCTGCGACGCGGCCTTAGCCGTGCATGTTCATGATCAAACAGGTGGTGGAGCCGGTGGCGTAGAGCTTGTCGTCTACGTCGTATAGGCGGCCTTCGGCGAGCGCGGTGGAGCGGCCGACGTGGATGATTCGCCCTTCAGCGCGAATCGGGCCGACAGCGGTGGTGACGGCGCGCACGTAGCTGATGCGTAAATCCGTGGTGGTGTAGCCCTGGCCTTTGCTGAGCATGGTGTGAATGGCGCAGCCCATGGCCGAATCGAGCATGGTGGCGATGTAGCCGCCGTGCACGCTGCCCAGCGGGTTGTAGTGCATAAGCGCGGGGTGGCCTTGAAAGATGAAATGGCCGCTGGACCATTCCATCGGCACCATCGCCATGGGCTCGTTGATGGGCGGCGAGGGCAGTTGGCCGCTGCCGATGCCATCAAAAAATTCCTGCGGGCTCATGCCGGCCACTTGCTTCAAGGTCATGGTGTCGGGTGCCGCCAAACGCGCACGCAAATCGTCGGCAGCTGCCAGCCAAGCCTGGATTTTTTCCTCGCGGGACATGCTCATAAAGACCTCTCAAGCGTTAACGAACTAAAAGTATCAAGCCGCACTGGCATCACGCTTACAGCCTAAATTACACTCGTCATGTAAAACAATATGAAGGCCGTAATATAAGTGCCAAGCTTAGTGGCATAAACGCCATGACCAACTTAAAAAAACTGTAGGAGCGGCTTCAGCCGCGACGCGTTTCCGTGCACCAACGACTCAATTGCAGTCTTTACTGCTAAGAAATTTCCCAACCGGAGAACCAGCATGAGCAACTACGACGTAGTGGTAATTGGCGGCGGCCCAGGGGGCTACAACGCGGCGATTCGTGCCGGCCAGCTGGGCCTTAAAGTCGCCTGCGTGGAGGGGCGAGACACCCTGGGCGGCACCTGCCTCAACGTGGGTTGCATGCCATCGAAAGCGCTGCTGCACGCGTCCGAGTTATACGAGGCGGCCGTAGGCCCGGAATTCGCCAAGCTGGGCATTGAGGTCAAGCCCACGCTCAACCTGGCGCAGATGATGAAGCAGAAGGACGAAAGCGTGACCACGCTGACCAAGGGCATCGAATTCCTCTTTCGCAAGAACAAAGCCGAATGGATCAAAGGCTGGGGCCGCATTGATGGGCCGGGCAGGGTGGTGGTCAAAGCCGCCGATGGCAGCGAACAAGTGCTGACGGCCAAAGACATCGTCATCGCCACCGGCTCCGAGCCCACGCCGCTGCCAGGCGTGACCATTGATAACCAGCGCATTCTCGACTCCACCGGCGCGCTGTCGCTGCCCGAAGTGCCCAAGCACTTGGTGATTGTGGGCGCCGGGGTGATTGGCTTGGAACTCGGCTCGGTGTGGCGCCGGCTCGGCAGTGAAGTGACGGTGGTCGAATACCTCGACCGCATCTGCCCGGGGCTGGATCTGGAAACCGGCAAAACCTTCCAGCGTTCCCTGGCCAAGCAAGGCTTTTCATTCAAGCTCGGCAGCAAAGTCAGCAGCGCCACCGCCACGGCCAACGGTGTGACCGTGGAAATCGAACCGGCGGCCGGCGGCGAAAAACAAACCCTGGAAGCCGACTACGTGCTAGTGGCTATCGGCCGGCGTCCGTTCACCCAAGGCCTGGGCCTGGAAACCGTGGGCATCACCCCAGACAAACGCGGCATGCTCGACAACCAGAAACACCGCTCAGGCGTGCCAGGCATCTGGATCATTGGCGACGTGACCTCTGGCCCGATGTTGGCGCACAAGGCCGAAGACGAGGCGATTGCCTGCATCGAGCAAATCGTCGGCAAAGCCGGTGAGGTCAATTACGCGCTGATTCCAAACGTGATTTACACCAAGCCGGAAGTGGCGACGGTGGGCAAAACCGAGGAGCAGCTCAAGGCCGAAGGGCGGGCCTACAAGGTCGGCAAGTTTCCATTCGCCGGCAACAGCCGGGCGAAAATCAACCACGAAAGCGAGGGCTTTGTAAAAGTGCTGGCCGATGAGCGCAGCGACGAAATTCTCGGCGTGCATCTCATTGGACCCAGCGTCAGCGAGCTGATTGGCGAGTATTGCGTGGCCATGGAATTCGCCGCCTCGGCTGAAGATATCGCCCTGACTTGCCACCCGCACCCGACACGTTCAGAGGCGCTGCGCCAAGCGGCCATGAACGTCGATGGTTGGGCCATGCAGGCCTGAACCAGGCACCTCAAGCGCAGCACGGATAAAACCTGCACTTGCCAGGCTGCTCGCGGACTAATGGCACATCAGCCTTTCACAAACCGCGAGCAGCCATGGCCGACCCCGCAATTGAAAACAAACTCTTCCTCGTCCTGCTGACCGCAGTAACGCTCGCCTTCGGCTGGATTTTGCTGCCGTACTACGGCGCCGTGTTCTGGGCGGTGATCCTGGCCATTTTGTTTAACCCGCTGCAGCGCCACCTCGCCCGTCGCCACCAAGGTTCGCGCAACCTGACCGCCCTGGCCACGCTGCTGGTGTGCCTGTGTATCGCCATTTTGCCCGTGGTGTTCACCACCGCCTTGCTGGTGCAGGAAGCCGGCGAACTCTACAAACGTATCGAAAGCGGCGAGCTGGACATCGGCGCCTACATTTTCGAAATCAAACGTCACCTGCCCACTTACGTGCAGGGGCAAATGGACCGTTTCGGCATGGGCAGCCTCAACGGCCTCAAAGACAAAGCCATTAGCGGCGCCATGCAAGGCAGCCAGGCCGTCGCCAGCCAGGCGTTCACCCTGGGACAGAACACCTTCGAGTTTCTGGTCAGCTTCGCGATCATGCTGTACCTGCTGTTCTTCTTTCTGCGCGACGGTCAGGAATTGGTGCGGCGCATCCGTAGCGCCATTCCGCTGAACGAGGGGCAAAAGCGCCGCCTGCAACTGCGCTTCACCCGCGTGGTGCGGGCGACCGTAAAAGGCAACGTGCTGGTGGCGGTGACGCAAGGCGCCCTGGGCGGTTTGGCGTTCTGGTTTCTGGGCATCACCAGCCCGCTGCTATGGGCGGTGTTGATGGCCTTCTTGTCGCTGCTGCCAGCGGTGGGCGGTGGCATTGTCTGGGTGCCGGTGGCCGTGTATTTCCTCGCCACCGGCGCCATCTGGCAGGGTGTGGCGCTCAGCGTGTGGGGGGTGTTGGTGATCGGTATGGTCGACAACGTGCTGCGCCCGATTTTGGTGGGCCGCGACACGCGCATGCCGGACTACATGATTCTGCTATCGACCCTGGGCGGGCTTACGATCTTCGGCTTGAACGGCTTTGTGATCGGCCCGTTGATTGCTGCGCTGTTCCTTTCTTGCTGGGGCATTTTCACCAGCACCCATCAGAAAGTGCGCCTGCCTTCTTAAAACCGTTTAAACGGCGTCCTTTCTTTCGGTAATTGCCTACCGAGCGCACCTGTCGGTCCGGCATTAACCGCGCCGGGCTATCTGCAAGCTGGCGACCCCTTTTTTGAGGCAGGGTCGCCATGACGTTCATCCTTTCAAAACCGCACACCGACCCGCTTCATCAGCCCACCAAGCGACCTTTCTGGCGACTGTTACGAACCCGCTTCGCGGCAGCGCGACTTCCCCTTGTACCCGTTGCACCTGCGCAGGCGGCCACGATTTGCGCGCCGCACGTCCTCATTAGCGTTGTGGTGCCCACTTACAACTACGCCCACTTGCTGCCCAGAGCGCTGGATTCGGTGTTGAGCCAATGGCACGACGATATCGAGTTGCTGGTTATCGACGACGGCTCTCAGGATGACACGCCCCACGTGCTGCAACGCTACGCCAAGCGCTATCCCGGCCAGCTGCAGGTGTATCGCCAAGCCAATGCAGGCGTGGCGGCGGCGCGCAATCGCGGCGTTCGGGCGGCGCGAGGCGCTTACGTGCTGATGCTGGATGCCGATGATGAGTTGTTACCAGACGCCTTCCGCGCCCTGCGCGAGGCGTTGAGCGCAGAGCCATCGGCGGCCATGGTGCTGGGCGCCCAGGTTTCGGTGTATGCCGATGGCAGTCAGCGGTTGAGGCTGCCCACGCCCATAACGGGCACGACCGTGCAGCGCTGCCGCCGGTATTTGCTGGAAAAGCGTATCTCCATTTCCCACAGCCGCTGCCTGTTTCGCCGCGACTTACTGCTGCAACGGCCGTACCCGGAAACGCTGCGCAGCGGCGAAGATGTGGCGGTGTTCGCCTATGTGTTGGTCAGCGGCCCAGCGGTGACCGTCTGCCAGCCCTTGGTGCGGGCCTATAAACACACCGACAGTCTGCGCCACTGCCGAGCGCACGAAGAGTCAGTGGCCCAAGGCATGCTGCACGAGGTGTTCGCTCGCCTGCCACAGGAGTGCCAGCGCTTGCGTCAGCGCTATGCGGCCCAGCGTTACCTCTCGCTCTTTCGCGCGGCGCTGCTGGCCGGGGATGATTGCTCGGCGCGACGCTTTTATCGGCAGGCCGTAACCCTGTCGTGTTGGCAGGCGCTTCAGCCCAGCTATGTGAGTAAGTTGCTGCGCATGGCGTGGCGCTAATGCGGGATCTGGCCCCGACGCCCGACAGTCGTCTTCCACACCTCAGCACGTTCTATCACTGCCTGCGCACCCCATAGCCACCGCGCGTTCGCGGTTTTTTTGCAGATGCTCGGGCATAAAAAAGCCCGGCATCGAGCCGGGCCTTTTCACGGGGCGCTGCGCTTACGGCGTCAGCACCATCGTCGAGTGTTGCACCAGTTCCAGCAGCGGTTGCGGGTACACGCCGAGCACGAAGGCCAGCAGCGCCACGGCCAGCAGCATGATGCCGCCGGTACGCTGACCCCAGTTGAACGGTGCATCGTGGCGATGCAGGTTCGGTTCCACCAGGAACAAGGTGACCATCACGCGCAGGTAGTAGAACACCCCAATCGCACTGCCCAGCACCAGGGCGCCCAGCAGCCACCATTGTTGGGTTTGCACGCCAACCATGACCACCACGAACTTACCGATAAAGCCGGAGGTCAGCGGAATACCCGCCAGCGACAGCATCATCACGGTGAGCACGGCGGTCAGGTACGGACGGCGCCAGAACAGGCCGCGGTATTCGTACAAGGCGTCGGCATCGCGGCCGCTGAATGGCGTGGACATCAGCGTCACCACGCCAAACGCGCCGAGGCTGGTCAGCACGTAGGTGGCCAGGTACACGCCAACCGCTTCCACCGCCAAGCCTTTGCCGGCGATGACCGCGATCATCAAATAGCCAAAGTGGGCGATGGAGGAATAACCCAGCAGACGCTTGAGGTTGTTCTGCAGCAGGGCGAGCAGGTTGCCGACCAGAATCGAAGCCACGGCGATCACCGACAGCACGGTGGTCAGCAGCCCTTCGTTGGCGGCCGGGGAGAGCAGGAACAAGCGAACCATCACCACGAACACGGCCACTTTACTGGCGGTGGCCAGGAACGCGGCCACGGGTGCGGGGGCACCTTCGTAAACGTCGGGCGTCCACAGGTGGAACGGCACCAGCGACAGCTTGAACGCCAGGCCAACCAGCATCATGCCCATGCCCAACTGCGCCATGGCGCTTTGCGCGCCAGTGGCGGCCAGCTTGGCGCCGATGCCGGCGAAGCTCAGGGTGCCGGCGTCGGCATAGAGCAGGGCCATACCGAACAACAGGAAGGCCGAACCGGCGGCCGACAGCACCATGTATTTGATGCCGGCTTCCAGCGAGCGCTTGTTGAAGAATGCGTAAGCGACCATGCCGTAGACCGGCACCGACAGCAGCTCCAGACCGATGAACAAACCGGCCAGGTGCTGCGCGCAGACCAGCACGATGCCACCGGCAGCCGCCAGCAGAATCAGCAGGTACAACTCGTCACGGTTGCCGGGGAAGCCGACCTTGTCATCGCCCATGTAGGCGTGAACCAAGGTCACGCAAGCGAGGGTCGAGACCAGAATCAGGCCGATGTAGAAGTTGGCGAAGTTGTCGACCAGCAGCAGGCTGGTGACCGCCAGCGGCGTGGCTTTGACGGCGGGAATGATCGACAGCAAGGCCAGGTTCAAACCCAGACCCGACAAGATAAAGGTCTGGCTGTGGTTGCGTCGCCAGGCGATGGCCAGCATCACCACCACAATGGTGGCGCAAACCACCAGCAGCGGGAGCAGGGCGAGCAGGTGTTGAGTCGTGAATTCCATAACGCGGCTTTCCATTACAGGCTACCGGCCCGATGCGAGTTGAGTGGAAGCGGTACCCAGCCAGTGTTGGATGCCCTGCATAGTGGCCGACGAGGTGTCCAGAATCGGCTGCGGGTAAACCCCGAGCAGAATCAGCAACACCGCCAGGCCCAGCACCATGAACATCTCACGGGCGTTCATGCCTCGCAGTACATCGTCAGACTTGGTCGGACCAAAGTAGGCACGGTGAATCATGATCAGCGAGTACACCGAGCCGAAGACCAGGCCGGTTGCCGCCACGATCGTGAACCACGGAAAGGCTTTGAACGCGCCCACCAGAATCAGGAATTCGCCGACGAAGTTACCAGTGCCAGGCAAGCCCAGAGCCGCCGCAGCGAAGAACAGGCTGATGGCCGGCAGGTACGGCAGACGTCCCCAGATACCGCCCATTTCGCGCATGTCGCGAGTGTGCAGGCGCTCATACAACTGGCCGCTGAGAATAAACAGCGCCGAGGCCGACAGACCGTGGGCAATCATTTGCACGACGGCGCCTTGCAAGGCGATCTGGCTGCCGGAGTAGATGGCAATCAGCACAAAGCCCATGTGCGACACGCTGGAATAGGCGATCAGACGCTTGATGTCGGTCTGAGCGAACGACAGCAGGGCACCGTAGATGATCGCGAACACGCCGAGGTACATGGCGATGTGGGCGAATTCGGCCGAGGCGTTAGGGAACAACGGCAAGGCGAAGCGCAACAGGCCATAGGCGGCGGTTTTCAGCAGGATACCGGCCAGGTCGACCGAGCCTGCAGTTGGCGCCTGCGCGTGGGCGTCGGGCAGCCAGGAGTGGAAGGGCACCACCGGAAACTTCACCGCAAAGGCAATGAAGAAGCCCAGCATCAGCACATATTCGGTGCCTTCGGACAGCTTGGTCTTCAGCAGGTCGGCGTAGTTGAAGGTGATCACGCCGGTGGCGTTGTAGTTAACGAACACCAGCCCAAGAATCGCCACCAACATGATCAGGCCGCTGGCCTGGGTGTAGATGAAGAACTTGGTGGCCGCATTAATGCGGGTGTTGCCTTTGCTGCCGCTGTGACCCCAGAGCGCGATGAGGAAGTACATCGGCACCAGCATCATTTCCCAGAAGAAGAAAAACAGGAACAGGTCGATGGCCAGGAACACGCCCACCACGCCGCCGAGAATCCACAGCAGGTTGAGGTGGAAGAAGCCGACGCGGTTCTGGATTTCATTCCACGAGCAGAGCACAGACAGCACACCGAGCAAACCGGTGAGCACGATCATCAGCACGGACAAACCGTCCATGGCCAAGTGAATGGTGATGCCGAAGCGCTCGATCCATTGCACCTTGAACTCGTGGGCCCAAACCGGCTCCGCACCTGGCGCGGGCGCCAGGCTGAAGTTGCCAGTGGTCCACAGCCAGAGGCTCAGGCCGAACAGCAGCACCATGCTCAGTAGCGCGATCCAGCGCGGCAGGGTGTTGCCGAACCGTTCGGCCTGCCAGCACAGCAGGCCGCCGATAAAGGGAATCAGGATTAGCCAAGGCAGAATCATGACGGGCTGTTTTCCTTAATTCAAAATCAGAAGAAGGGCGAGCAGCAGCACGGCACCGCCGGCCACCGAGGCCGAGTACCAGCGCAGGTTGCCGGTTTCCGTACGGCTCATCAGGCTATTACCCAGGCGTACCAAGCGCGGAACCACACCGATGCTGCTGTTGATGGGGTCGTTGCCCAGCAGGCGGGTGATTAGCAGGTACGGCTGCACGAACAACTTGTCGTAGATCCAGTCGAAGCCCCACGCAGCGAACCACCAGGCCGAGAGCAATTTGCCCGGGCCGCTGTTGGCCACTGCGGTGGCGAAACGGCGCTTGCCGAGGAACAGCACCGCAGCCAGGGCGATACCGGCGATGGCGATTAGGCCCGACGACAGCTCCAGGCTGTGTTTGGCTTCGCCACCGGCGTGGCCGAAGCTTTCCGGCAGCACACCAGCCAGCGGCGGGCTGATGAGCGCGCCGATAAAGGTCGACAGCACGATCAGCACCGACAGCGGTAACCAGTGGCTGATGCCGTGACCGGCATGGGCTTCGGTTTTCGCCTCGCCGTGGAAGGCGATAAAGATCAGGCGGAAGGTGTACAGCGAGGTCATGAACGCACCGACCAGGCCGGCGTAGAGCAAACCGGTGTGACCGCTGGCGAACGCTTCCCAAAGAATTTCATCTTTGGAATAGAAACCGGCGGTGACGAAGGGCAGGGCGGCCAGGGCGGCGCCACCGACGATGAAACTTGCGTAGGCCAACGGCAGCTTCTTCCACAGGCCGCCCATCTTGAAGATGTTCTGCTCGTGGTGGCAGGCGACGATCACCGAACCGGAGGCGAGGAACAGCAGGGCCTTGAAGAAGGCGTGGGTCATCAGGTGGAAAAGCGCCGCGTCCCAGGCGCCAACGCCCAGGGCCAGGAACATGTAGCCGATCTGGCTCATGGTCGAGTAAGCGAGGATGCGCTTGATGTCGGTTTGTACCAGTGCCGCGAAACCGGCGAGCACCAACGTCACGCCGCCGACGATGCCAACCAGTTCCAGCACTTCCGGCGCCAGCAGGAACAGGCCATGAGTGCGGGCAATCAGGTACACGCCAGCAGTCACCATGGTGGCCGCGTGAATCAGCGCGGAAACCGGCGTGGGGCCGGCCATTGCATCGGCAAGCCAGGTTTGCAGCGGCAGCTGGGCCGATTTACCCACGGCGCCACCCAGCAGCATCAGGGTCGCCCACCACATCCAGGTATCGCCGGCCTGCAGTTTTTGCGGCGCCAGAACCAGCAGCTCTTGGATGTTCAAGGTGCCCAGGTGCTGGAACAGCAGGAACAGGCCGATGGCCATGAACACGTCGCCGATACGGGTGACGATAAAGGCCTTGAGTGCGGCATTACCGTTGTTGCGGTTGCTGTAGTAGAAGCCGATCAGCAGGTAACTGCACAGGCCCACGCCTTCCCAACCGAAGTACAGGAACAGCAGGTTATCGCCGAGCACCAGGAACAACATGCTGGTGATAAACAGGTTGGTGTACGAGAAGAAGCGCGAGTAACCGGCTTCACCGCGCATGTACCACGAGGCGAACAGGTGAATCAGAAAGCCTACGCCGGTGACTACGCCCAGCATGGTCAGCGACAAGCCGTCCAGGTACAGGGTGAAGCTCGGGGCGAAGCCGTCTACCGACATCCATTGCCACAGCACCTGGCTGTACACGCCGCCTTCTGGCGGGTTGACGTTGAATTGGTAGATCAGAAAGGCGGTGGTCAGGGCCGACAGGCCAACGGAGCCCACGCCAATCAGCGCCGAGACGTTTTCCGACCATTTGCCGCGCGAGAACGACAGCAGCAGCCAGCCGATGAGGGGGAAGGTAAATGTCAGGAATAAAAGGTTCATCCGCGCATCTCGCTGGCAGCGTCGATATCGAGGGTGTGGAAGCGGCGGTAGAGCTGCAACAACACGGCCAGGCCGATGCTGGCTTCGGCGGCAGCCAAGGTCAGCACCAGAATGAACATCACTTGTCCGTCAGGCTGTGCCCAGCGGCTGCCCGCCACGATGAAGGCCAAACCGGCGGCGTTCATCATGATTTCCAGGCTCATCAGCACGAACAGAATGTTGCGGCGCACCATCAGGCCTACCAGGCCGAGACAGAACAGCACACCGGCTACGGCGAGGCCGTGTTCCAGGGGGATCGAATTCATCATTGGATTTCCTTCGCCTCTTGACGGCCGAGGTGGAACGCGGCGACCACCGCTGCCAACAGCAGCATGGAGGCCAGCTCAACAACCAGCAGGTACGGGCCAAACAGGCTGATGCCAACGGCTTTGGCGTCAACGGTGGTCAGGCCGATGGCGCCGGCGCTCGGGTTGCCGAACAGCACGTAGAGCAATTCCGCCAGCAGCAACAACGCCAGCAATGCCGGGCCGAACCAGATGCCGGGCTTGAGCCAGACACGTTCCTGATCGGCGGCAACGGGGCCGAGGTTGAGCATCATCACCACGAACACGAACAGCACCATGATGGCGCCGGCGTAAACGATGATTTCCAGCGCCCCGGCAAACGGCGCGCCGAGGCTGAAGAACGTCATCGACACAGCCAACAACGAGATGATCAGGTAGAGCAGCGCGTGAACCGGGTTGGTGTTGGTGATCACTCGAAGAGTGGACACCACCGCCACGCCGGACGCGAAGTAGAAAGCGAATTCCATAGTCAGATTCCCACGACGGATACAGGCAGCCAACGGCCGGTCGCCACATTCAGAGTCAGTTGAGCGCGCATTACGGCAGCAACCCCTTGACGTTGATCGGCTCGGCTTCGTTTTGCGCCGCGCCCTTCGGCTTGCCAGCAATGGCCATACCGGCCACGCGGTAGAAGTTGTAGTCCGGGTTTTTGCCGGGACCGGAAATCAGCAGGTCTTCTTTCTCGTACACCAGGTCCTGACGCTTGAACTCAGCCATTTCGAAATCCGGCGTGAGCTGGATCGCGGTGGTCGGGCAGGCTTCTTCGCACAGGCCGCAGAAAATGCAGCGCGAGAAGTTGATGCGGAAGAATTCCGGGTACCAGCGACCGTCGTCGGTTTCGGCTTTCTGCAGGGCGATGCAGCCCACCGGGCAGGCCACGGCGCACAGGTTGCACGCTACGCAGCGCTCTTCACCATCGGGGTCGCGGGTCAGCACGATGCGGCCGCGATAGCGCGGCGGCAAGTACACGGGCTCTTCGGGGTACTGCAAAGTGTCGCGTTTGCGGAAGGCATGGGAGAACACCATCACCAGGCTGCGAAGCTGGGTATAGGTGCCATGCACAACGTGGAGCACATACTTAAGCATGGTCATTCTCCGTTACTGAGCCACGCCGGCCGGGGTGTTGAGCAACACCACGGCAGCGGTCACCAGCAAATTGATCAGGGTCAGCGGCAGGCAGAACTTCCAGCTGAAGTCCATCACCTGGTCATAGCGCGGGCGCGGAATCGAGGCGCGCAGCAGGATGAACAGCATGATGAAGAAGCCGGTTTTGAGCGCGAACCAGAGGAATGACAGCGACGGCAGAATGCCGAACGGACCGTGCCAACCGCCGAAGAACAGCGTGACCAGCAGGGCCGAGATCAACACGATGCCGATGTACTCACCGACAAAGAACATGCCCCATTTCATGCCGGCATATTCGATGTGGTAACCGTCGGCCAGCTCTTGCTCGGCTTCCGGTTGGTCGAAGGGGTGACGGTGGGTAACTGCCACGCCCGCGATAAAGAACGTACAGAAGCCGAAGAACTGCGGAATGATGAACCAGAGGTTTTGCGCCTGGTATTCAACGATGTCGCGCATGTTGAACGAGCCCACCTGCGCCACGATGCCCATCAGCGACAGGCCCATGAACACTTCATACGACACGGTTTGTGCCGAGGCACGCAGGCTGCCGAGCAGGGCGAACTTGTTGTTACTCGACCAACCGGCAAACAGCACCGCGTACACCGACAAACCGGCCATGGCGAAGAAGAACAGCAGGCCGATGTTCAGGTCCGCCACGCCCCAGGTCGGGGTGATCGGGATGATGGCGAAGGCGATCAGCAGGCAGCTCATGGCCACCACCGGCGCCAGGGTGAAAATCACCTTGTCGGCGAACGGCGGCGTCCAGTCTTCCTTAAAGAACATTTTGATCATGTCGGCGGCGATCTGGAACGCACCGAACGGACCCACACGGTTCGGACCGTAACGGTCTTGCCACAGGGCCAGCAGGCGACGTTCCACCCAGCTCAGCAACGCGCCGCACACCACCACGGCGAGCAGCACGACGATGGCCTTGAGCACGGCGATGATCACGTCGATCACTTCAGGCGTGAACCAACTCATTGCGCGGCCTCCTGCAGCGAATCAGCGGTTTTGCCAGCAATCGCGGCGGGGATGCCTGCCAAACCAACCGGCAACGCAACGATGCCCGCGCTCAGCTCTTCGCTGACGCGCAGCGGCAGGCGCAAGGTCTGGCCGGCTACGTTGAGGCTGACCAGCGCGCCTTCGTTCACGCCCAAGCGGGCCGCTTCCGAAGCGGCGACGGCGACGTAGGCTTCAGGAATACGCTGCTGAACCGGCGCGGCGCGCGAGGAATTTTCTTCGCTGCCGAACAGGTGATGAACCGGCACAACCTGCCAGGTGCCTGGCGCCGGGTTGAATGCGCCCGGAGCAGTGGCAAACCAGCTGAGGCCATCGCCTTTGCTTTCGATCAGGCGCGTGCCTGGGTCGCCAGCACGCAAGTGACCGCCGACTTCGTCCTGGAATTTGTTCCAGGCTTGCGGCGAGTTCCAGCCCGGCGACCACGCGAACGGCACTTGCTGACGCGGTTCGGCGGAGCCGGAGTAGCCTTCCATGGAAAAGGCGAAGGCGGTGTCTTTGTCTTGCGAGGCGCGCGGTTCGTGCACGCTGATATTGGCGCGCATCGAGGTGCGACCGCTGTAACGCAGCGGCTCACGGGCCATTTTCAGGCCTTTGATGCGGAACGAGGCGCCCGGTGCAGCATCGACTATACCGGCCAGCAGCGGCGTGCTGGCAGCGGTGGCGGCGGTCACTTGGTCGAGCTGAGTCCAATCCACGCTCTGGCCGAGCAGGGTGCTGCGCAGTGCATGCAACCAGCGCCAGCCTTCGTGAACCAGAATGCTTGGGTCGTAGTAGGTCGGATCAAACACTTGGAAGAAGCGCTGGGCGCGGCCTTCCTGGCTGACCAGCGTACCGTCGCCTTCGGCGAAGCTCGCCGCTGGCAACACCAGATGGGCGCGGGCCGTGGTGTCGGTTTGCTGGTGGTCGGCAACGATGACGACCTTGGCGGCAGTCAGCGCGGCGTCGACCAGCGCTTTGTCGGCGCGGGTGTACAGATCGTTTTCCAGCACGACGATGGCGTCGGCCTTGCCGTCGACCACAGCTTGCAGCGCGGCGTCGGCAGAGTCGCCGCCGAGCATGGCCAGGCCCAGGCTGTTGGCTTCGCTGACCACCAGGCTGAGGGAGCCGTTCTTCTCGCGCAGCTTGAGGGCCTTGGCAATGTTGGCAGCGGCTTCGATCAGGGCTTTGTTGCCCAGCGACGTGCCGGCAATCACCAGCGGACGTTTGGCTGCCAGCAGGCTGTCGGCGATGCGCTGGGCCAGTTCCAGGGCTTCGGCGTCCAGGCCGGCAACGGCCGGAGCGCTGGCGTCGATGGCGTGAGCGACGGCAAAGCCGATGCGCGCCAGGTCATCCGGTGCGGCGTGCACGCATTCTTCGGCCACGTCGTCGAGCTTGGTGGCGTCGAGGCTGGCAATAAACAGCGGGTTCAGCGCGTGCTGGCCGATGTTCTTCACTGCGGCGTCGAGCCACGGCTGTACGCGCATGGCGTCGGCCTTGC
>Ga0157370_10002184_pt1 | contig 23875 bp, 21 predicted proteins | sample C35metaG_FD_113463 | JGI IMG/M metagenome (GOLD analysis project Ga0157370, IMG submission 113463) | Corn rhizosphere microbial communities from Kellogg Biological Station, Michigan, USA - C3-5 metaG | ecosystem: Host-associated > Plants > Roots > Rhizosphere > Soil | place: USA: Michigan...
GCCGAGCAGCAGGAAGGCAATCGCGTCACCACCCGAGCCCGGCAGCACGATGTCTCCCCCGGGATGCGGCAGGAACAGCAGCCCGAGCACGGCGATGAACCACCCGATGCCCGGCATGAGAGCGGCCTCGCGCGACGCGAGCCCCCAGGCCGCCAAGCCGCCAAACAGCACATTTAGCACCAGGGCCGCGAAACCCCCGACCGACACATGCAGCGGCCCCCAATACAAAAGCCGCGTCGCCTGGAAGCCGGTGAACACCCCCACCACGAGCCCGAGCGCGAACAGCGACCCGAACGCCGTCCGGGAAACGGCGGACGGCGGTGAGGGCGGCGGGCTCGACACCAAATGATCTTACGAGCGGACGGCGAACAGCACGCACACGTCGTCCGCGTACCCGCTGTCGTCGCGCATGCCCTGCACGACCGCGTCGACCGACGCCGACCCCGCAGGCCGCCCCGCCAGTAAAGAACGCAACGCCTCCAGGCCGTTGTCGATGTCGGCACGCCGGCGCTCGACGAGACCGTCGGTGTACATGAAGATGCCGCCGCCCGGGGGCAAGGTGAGCAGCCCGCTGTCGGCGTCCGAACCAGTGAAGACGCCAAGTGGTGGCGACGCGAAGCCGTCGAGGTACCGCGGCGGTGCGGACGGCGAGGTCAAAAGCGGCGGCGGATGCCCCGCACTCGCCCACGCCACCTCGCCGGTGCGCGGGTCGAGCTCAGCGTAGAACGCGGTCGCGAACGCGTCTGGCTCGAGTGCGGCAATCAGGTCGGACAGGCACCGCAACGTCACCGCCGGCCCGCGTTCGAGCACCGCGTACGCCCGCAACGCGTTGCGCAGCTGACCCATCAGCGCGCCCGCCTGCAGCCCGTGCCCAGCGGCATCGCCGACGGCCATCGCGATCCGCCCCGACGGCAGCCGGAACACGTCGTAGAAGTCGCCGCCGATACCTGCACCGCCGCGCGCAGGCTCGTACCGTGCAGCCAGCTCGACACCTTCGATCGCAGGCAGCGCCTCCGGCAACACGGCTTCCTGAAGCGCCTGCGCCACGGTGGTTTGGCGTTCATACAACTGCGCATTCTGGACGGCGAGTGCTGCCCGACTTGCGAGCGTGACCGCCAGCTGCACTTCGTCTGGCTCGAACTCGTTGCCTGCTTCGGCCCGAATGAACGCCATCACGCCGACGACCTCGTTACGCGCCACCATCGGCGTGACGAACGCCGAGGCAACTCCCATGCCCGCGACCAGATCATGGGCTTGCGGGTCGGGGTAGGTGTTGACGACCAGCGCGTCGAACATGTGCTGTTCGAGAATCGGCACTCCGGTACGCGCGGCCCGCGCCACCATCGCGTCGGAGGCGAGGTCGATCGGGTACGCGCCAACCAGCGCCTCAACCTGCTGCGCGAACCGGGGATCGCGATGCGCCGCTGCGACCCGATGCGCGACGCCATTGTCGACGACGTACACGCTCACCCAGTCGGCGAGCCGGCCCACTGCGTGACTCGCCAACCGGCGGCAAACCTCGGTGGGGTCGAGTGTGGTGGTGATGTCGGCCGACGCCGCCGCGATGAAGGCGAGTCGGCTGCGCGCGAGTTCGGCCTCCGAGCGCGCGTGCCGCGAGGCAGCCCGCAGCTGAGCGCGCTCCTCCTCGAACTGGCGCGACTGGCTGACGTCGGCGAAGTAAATCCCGAGCCCTTCAGGAATCGGGTGAATGCGCACCTGCAAGTGGTGGCCGGTCTGCGGCAGGTGGCGCTCGAACGTCACTGGGCGTTGGGTCGTCATCGCGCGCCGGCATTCGCGCTCGTACAAGCCGTCGCCCGCATTCGGGAACTCGTCCCAAACGACACGGCCGAGCAAGGATCCGCGCTCGCGGCCGAGCAGCCGTTCGGCCGTCGGGTTGACGTAGGTCACCCGCCACTCGGCGTCCAACGAAAGAAACGCTTCGTCCATGTGCTCGAGCGTGCGGGCAACCCGGTCGCGGGCCTCGCGCAGTTCGGTGGAGTCGAAAGAGACGCCGATGAGCCGGCTCGCCTTTCCGTTGACGTCGGGCAGCACCCGCCCGCGGGTGTCGACCCACCGCACCACGCCGTCGGGGCGGCGAATGCGGTACTCGGTGCTGAAATCACCGAGTCGCGTCACCGCCTGCGAAACGGCCGCATCGAAGCTAGCGCGGTCAGCGGGCAGCACGGCGTCGAGAACGCCTTCCATCCGGCCCTCGAAAGCGACCGCGTCGACACCGAAAATCCAGCGCATGCGCTCGTCGAGGACGACGTTGCCGCCTTGCAGATCCCAGTCGAAAGTCCCGATCGATGCTGCTTCGAGCGCCAGATCGAGGCGCGCGTGGCTGGTGCCGGAGTCCGAATGCCACTCCGCCTGCACCTCGCGAAACAGTCGCGCGTTCTCGACCGCCATGCCCGCGCGGCGGCCCACGTCTTCGGCAAGGCTCACGTCGCCGGCGCTGAACGGCCGCGTGGGATCGCTGCGAATCAGACTCACGGCGCCGACGACGCGACCGGCTGCGCGCAACGGCACGATCAGCACCGACGAAGGCCCGAGTTCGCGCAGCATCGAGAGCTGTCGATCGTCGACCGCACGGGCGACCAACATGTCGTCGGTGATGTCAGTGACCAGCAGGCTCTCACCCGTCGCAATGACACTCGGCACACCGCCCGGCGAGTCGAGCGGCTGGGGATACAGCCGACGGTAGAGCCGGGCGAACGCCACCTTGTCGGGGTCGACATGCGCGACGGCAACAGAGGAGATCGCGTTCCCCTCGATCACATCGATGCCACACCAATCCGCAAGATGCGGCACGGCGAGATCGGCGACGGTCTGCAGCGTTTGCCGGTAGTTCAGCGAGGCCGCAAGCCGCCGTGATGCTTCTGCCAAGAACGCGAAACGCTCGCCAACGCGGGTTGCCTGTTCGAGCGCATGCGCACGCGACAACGCCTGGCCGCATTGGTCGGCAAGCGCCCCAAGGAACGCGAGTTCGCCGTGATCGAACCGGTGACCCGGGGCGAACGAAAGGGTCAGGACGCCGCCCACCTCCCCCGCCGCGCGCAACGGCAGGCAGACGACCGGATGATCGAGCGGCGGCACGCCCTCGTACCGCGACGCTTGTTCGGGACGGTCGAACCCGGTGCCGATGATGATCGTTCGCCCGGTGCGGAAAGCCTCGGGGCCGGGCAGCGGGCTGTCGACGGACAGCACCTGCCAGTCGCCGTCCGATCGCGCCTCGGGCCGGCCGACCAACTCGATGAGCCGAAGGTGCGCGTGGTCGGGAGTCGGCAGATAGAGGGTGCCGTAGGTGGCGTCGACGGCGGCCACCGCGTGCCGCACGGCCGCCTCGGCAACCTCGCGCACGCCGGACCGCCGCGACAGTTCGGCCGCCACCGACTGGAGCCGCGTCAGCCGCGAAGCCACCCGCGCCTGCTCGCCACCCGCCGCTGCGCGCGGTGCCGTCGCGAGCCTCGTTACTTCGTGCAGCAGGTACTGCTCGAACGTGGGCGGCACGCCGGGTGTCTCGCCGCGCGCCTTCGCCCGCAACTGGTCGACGAGCGACTGCACGTACCAGTGCCGGAACGCCCGCTGGTCGGGCGGTGACTCGACAGTCAAGAGCCTGGCCGCCCGTGCGAACTCGTCGAGTTCGTCCAGCGCGGCGATGTAACGCTCGCCGGCGTCCGCCATCGAAGCACCCACGGTGAGGGTGAGCCGGGTGCGCTCGTCGCCGCGCGCCGCGGCAGCAAGCGCCTGCCGCTTGATCGATTGCCGAGCCTCTGAGAAGCCGGTCACCACGTCGTGCACGAGCTCGGCCAACTGGTCGCCCAACGCACCCGCGGCCTCGGAAGGGGTGTGGTCGTCGGCGTGCTCGTACGACGCAAGCGTGAGTTCGCGGACGACGTTGTCGACGTGCGCCTTCGCGGCGAGCAACAAGTCGGTCGGCACATCACCAAGCACGACCTGGTACTGCGGTTCGGTCGCGAGCAGGGCGAGCACGTCGTCGTCCCAATGCGAGAGGAGCGCGCTGACGTCAGTGTCGCCGGACCCGGCTACGCTGGCCGACCCGTTCTCGCCGTTCGCGGATAGCTCGGCCCAGACCAGCTTGCCGCTGCAATGATCGGACGCCGCGTCGACGCCCCAGCGCGCAGTCAACGAGGCGACCAGCGCCAGGCCTCGGCCGGTCATCGCGTCGGGCCCCGGCCGCCCGGGCACCGGCGGCGCGGCGGAGCAGTCGAACACCCCGATCCGCAACCGGTCGGCGTCGTAGGTCAGCTCGACCGAGATCGGCGGAGCACCGTGCAACACGGCGTTCGTGACGAGCTCGGTGGCGACGATCTCGGCTTCGACAGTGATCGCGTCGAGCCGCCATTCGGTGAGGATTTCGCGGGCGAATCGCCGGGCATGCGCGGCCGCCGAGCCGTTGTACTCGACCTCGGCAATCGCGCGAGCCATCGACCATCCTCGAACTACGGAAATGCGCCGGCACCGGACGGGCGGACATACGTCCCGCTCCACGGTAGCGGTGTATTCAACTCACGGGTACGCCGATCAAGGCCCCGAGTAGTGCGAGCCCGACCAGGAGCCAGGCCACGTAGTCGCCGATGTGCCCCGAATGGGCTTGCCGGACGACGCGGAACGGCTGGCCCAGGAGGGCACCGCTCTGGCGCACCGCGGCGGGGAGCCGCTTCGCGTAAAGCGCGACGAAAGCCAGGACAACCGATAGCAGCGCCGATGCGACGCCCAACTCGATCCCGAGTGGCGACCAGTGCATCTCAGGGATATGCGGCACCGCCGGGGCTGCGGTGTTCGTCAGCGCCGCGGCGACGTAGCCACCGCGGTCGATGAACATGTGCGCAGCCTTCCCGACCTGCTCGGCGAACCCCGGCACGACGCCGAGGGCCAGGCTGCCGGCCAGCAAGGCGCAGATCGGGACGACCATCGTGACCGGAACCCGGGCAAGCGTGCCCTCGACCTCGGGCTCCTCCTCCGATCCGGAGGTGGCTTCGGGCTGGCTCAGCTGGCTGGGCACGTCGCCCAGACCGAAGTAGATCCGTAACGCCGCGCGCAACACGGCAGCCGCCGTCACCGCGGAGACAGCGGTGAAGAGCGCCGGAAGCCAGGTGAAGCCAGCCTTGATCGTCGAAGTCTCGGCGAGATCTTTGCCCAGGCCGGTGCCGAACGGCGGGCAGGCCGACAGCGCAATCGCACTGGCGATGAACAGCCAGGGCATCACCCGCGCCCGTTTGCCGCGGCCGAAGAGCTCGATCTCGTCGACCGACCCGTAGCGGTTGAGCACGACACCGGCAATGAGGAACAGCGCCGACTTCGCGCCGGCGTGGCCGAGCACGTACAGCAACAGGCCGGCCGTGCCGCCGTCGTCCAACATCGAAAAGGCGACGAGGAAGAGCCCGACATGGGCGATCGTCGAGTAAGCAAGGAGTCGTTTGAGGTGCCGCTGCGAGAAGCACATCACCGATCCGACGATCGCGGTGATGGTGCCGAGAACGACGAACGCTCCGCGCATGTCGTGGTGCGGAACGGTGCCGCTGAACACGATCCAGTAGACCCGCGCGACTCCGTACACGCCGAGTTCGACCATCACGCCGCTGAAGAGCACGCACACCGGGCTTGGTGCGACGGCGTGCGCGTCGGCCAGCCAGAAGTGCAGCGGCACCATGGCTGCCTTCACCAGAAAACCCGCCATGATAAAGACAAAAGCCAGGACGACGAGGGCAGAAAGCCCGTGCGAATCGACTGCTTTGGCCAGTAACGGCAACTGGAGCTGGCCGGTGAGCGCGTACAGGATGCCGATACCGCTGAGCGAGAAGTACGCGCCGAGCGAGTTGATGACGCCGAAATTGAGGCCGCCCTGCAGGGAAGACGGGTCTTCGGTCTTGAAGCCGGTGAGCGCGTAAGCAGAGGCGCCCATCAACTCGAAGAAGACGAACATGTCGAAGATGTCGCCGCTCAGCGCGAAGCCTTCCATGCCCGCAAGGAAAAGCAGCATGAGCGGGTGGAAGTGGCCGCCGATGTCGTCGAAGTATTTCCACCCGAACAGCAACGCCAGCGTCATCAGAACCGCGATGAGTACGGCCAACCCGGCGCTCAGCCGGTCGCCGACCAGCACGAGCCCGACGGTCGTGCCGTTACGGTCGGGCTTCCAGCCGGCAAGCCACGACACGACGCGGCCCGGTGATCCATACGCGCTCGTTGCCATCAGCCCGGCTATCGATCCGACACCCGCTGCGGTCGCGGTCGCGAGCACGTCAACCAGGACGCGAGGGACGTACTCCGCGATGGCGACGATGATCGCCGCGACCGCGATCGGGACGACCACGATCAGCGGCAGGAGGTTCGCTGCTCCCGAGGCTTGCGGCACTCAGCCCTCCAGAGCCGAGAGCTCGTCTGGGTCGACCGTGCCGTGGCGCTTGGAGATCTGGATCGCGAGCGCGAGAAGCAATGCCGTCACCGTCGCTGAGACGACGATGTCGGTCAACGTCAAAGCCTGGACGACGGGGTCGACCACATTCGTGTTCGGCTTCGTCGTTGAACCGAACACCGGCGCCGTGGCTTTGCGTTGGTAGCCGACCGACAGGAGGAGCACATACGTGCCCGCCTGCGCGATAGCAAGCGAGACGACAGCGTGCACGAGGTTGCGGCTGCGAACGATGCCGAAGCAGCCCGCGAGCAGCAGCCAGCCGGCGACGAAGTACGGGTAGTAGCTCACGACCGTGCCTGCGGATTGCCGCGGAGGACGATCGCCTGCTCGAAGAAGTGCGCAAGCAAGACGACGACACCGCACGAAATCTCGATACCTACGGCGAAGTTGAACAGGTCGATAGTGCCGGCCGACAGAAAGCTCCCGAACGTGCCGAACGGAATGACGTTCGCCAAGAACGAGCCCGAGACAGCAAGCCCGGCGAAACCCAGGCCGACGAAAGCGAGCGCGCCGGTGACCTCTCCGTGCTCGAAGACGGTGACCGGCCGCAGTCGGTCGAGCGCGTCGTAGCGCCCGGCGACGTAGAGGACGTGCAGACCGGTCGCGAGCACGACACCGCCCTGGAAACCGCCGCCGGGTGTCAGGTGCCCGTGCGCGACGACGTCGAAGCCAACGAGCAACGTCAGTGGCAGCAGGACGTAGCCGAGCAGGCGGGTCGAGGCCAACACCTGCAGAAGGTTGTCGCGGTTGGCCGCATGTTGTTCGCGCTCTTCTTTCGAGGGCCGCAACAGGGCGGCCGCTCCGACGACAGAAGCGAAGAAAATGGTCTCCTCACCGAGGGTGTCGAAGCCTCGCTGGTCGAAGTTGACCGACGAGACGACGTTCGGCGTCGCGTGCGCGACCGATGCGTGCACCGCCCGGTCGCGGTACGGGTGGTCGTGCGAGCCAAACGACGGCATGCCGACCACGCCCCACACATAAAGCACGGCGATCAGCGCGCCGCCGGTGAAGAAAAGCACATAGCGGGTCGAGCGATTCATCGCCGTCTCACTGCCGCCCGCCACGGATCTTGCGGATCGTCAGCATGACCATCAACGGCACGAACGCCGTACCCACCGCGAGCTGTGAGAGCGCGACATCGGGTGCCTGCAGCGCAAGGAAAAGCAGCGACAGCAGCACGCCGAACATGCCGAGCGTCACCGCTTGGCGTTCGGGCGAATTCGTCATGACGACTGCGGTGCCAGCAGCGCCGACGAGGGTCAGCAAGACGATGAGTACGACGTCATTCATTGTGGCGAGTCCGCTGGCGCGATCGCTTCGCGCTGCGCAAGCACCCGCGCGGTTGCAGCGGCGATCGCCGGGCCGGAGAAGGCAAGCAGGAAGACGATGAGCAGGATGAGGCCGGTCGTGAGCCCCCACCCGTTGGCGATGCCCAACGCAATGCCGATGAGCGGGCCACCCAACGACGTCACCGGCGACAAGAAGTGCAACCGCACGAAAGCACCGCGTAGCCAAAACGCCGACAGCGCTGATGCGACGATCACCGCGACACCTAGGTAGAGCAGCACATACGACAGGGTCTGCACCAGCGTCACCTCGGCCCGAGCAGCCGGGTGAAGACAAGCACGCCGGTCACCGACAGTGTCGCGAGCACGAGCGGCACGATCAGATACGAGCTTTGCCCGTACGCCTGCGACAGCACAAGCATCGTGAGCACCGCGATCGAACCACCCAGCGCGAGGCCGATGAGCCGGTCGGTCGGCCCCCGCCTCGAGGCGAGCAACATTGCAGGTCCCATGCCACCGATGAGCAAGATGATGCTTGCGACGTACCAGACCGTCATCGCGCCACCGTGCCTTCGAGGTCGGGCGGCCCAGTCACCAGCGTGTGCTTGAGCAGCCGGTGACTCTCGGGCTCCGCGTCGTAGATCACCGAGCCGGGGGTGCTGGTCACGGCAAAGGTCGCCAGCGCCCGATGGATGTCGGCGTCCGCGGGCGTTGAAAACTTCAGCTGGACGACGCCGAGCTGCCCTTCGACGTCCCGCCGTCCGACATGCCGGACGGCGAGGAGCAACACGCGAGCGGTGTCGGCAAACAGCTTGAGGACGACGACGGGCAGCCAACGCAGCCAACGCGGCCGTGGCAGCCACCGACCGCCGAGCATGCGCCGAGTGACCACCGCCGCAACCGCGGAGAGCAGACCGGCTCCCAGCGCGGCGCTGATGTCTGGCAGGGTCGTGCCAGAGAGCGTGAGATCCCAGACGCCAACCATGAGCGCCCACCACAGGCCGACCTCGACGGCGAACCTAACCATCGCTTCTCGACTTCCCACACCAAGGGTCCGTGCGCCCTCCGGCGAGCGCGATCTTGTCTGTGCATCTGCCCCCGTCGCGCGGCGCTCAACCCGTCGCGTCAGCCAGGAGCGGTCGAGAGCCGGTCCCGCAGCCGGTCGAACGCGGCGGCGAAGGGTGTGGCGATGCGTGCGATCCACGGTGTTGCCGGGACGTCGGGATGCGGCTGCACCGGCAACCAGCCGCCTTCGGCCGTCAACCGCGCGGCCACCCGAGCCTGGTCGGCAGCTGGCAGCTGGCTGGCGAGCCTCGGCAACAGTTGCTCCTCGCAGCGCAGGTAGGTGTTCACGTAGCCAATGAGGACGGTGAGCTGCTGGTCGAACAGCTGCGAGCGTTCGTCGGCCCACCGCAGCCTGACGAGCTCGCGTTCGACCACCCGCAACCGGTGGAGCAGCTCGTCAACGATCTCCGCATCTTCGTACAAACGGCGCCGGACGACGGGCCACAAGAACCGCTGCTTGCGGCTCTCGCGCGGCAGCATCGTCCGCCGCAGGTTGCGCAGTGCGCGATCGCGCCGGTCGACCACGGCCTGCGGTAAGACACCTTCGGGGTGCGGTTCGGGATGGAGATCGGCAAGAAGCACGCGTGCCTCGTTCTCCCAAAGCGACAGCAGCGCCACCAGCGGCGTCTCGGCGTCCGGCATCTCGGCGTCCGGCATCTCGGCGTCCGGCATCTCGGCGTCTGGCATCTCGGCGTCCTTCATGAGGCCCGCATGCCCGTCCCCCCTCGCCGCGACACGGTTTAGCTGATACACGGTTTAGCTGATACCGAGCGGGAGATGGCTACTCACACCGACGAAGGAGGCCCGGGTGCCGACGCGCGAGCAAGTGCTTCGGCTGCTCGACGCTGGCCTGACCTACGAGCAGGTCGGGCAACGGCTGGCGATCAGCCCGGGCCTGGCCTACATGATCGCGACCGGCCTGCCGGCCGATGGCGGTGATGCGGTGACAGCCCGCGAGCGCAACCGGCCCGGCTACGTCGCCGGCAGCACCCAGCACCTCGCCAACCTCGCACAACCGCGCAACCCGACCGGCAAGCCGGACGTCGCCGAGTGGATCAAGCAGCGCGTGGCTTCCGACACGCAGATGGCCACGGCAGCGGCGGCCGGAGACGCAGCCACAGAACCGGCGGCAGCGGCGAAGTCCGGCAAGAGTTCGGGCAAGCATGTGAAGACAGCGAAACATCAGGAGTCGGCGTGAGCGTACGCACCTGGATCGGCAACTGGCCCGTCGTCCGGCAGGCACCTTCAGGAGACCTGCTCGGGCGAGGCGAAGCAGCCATGAGCCCCAAGACCAAGTCCCTCAGGCCGCGCACCGAGACTGCGGACAAGGTAGTGAAGTCGGTCTGCCCGTTCTGCGCTGTCGGCTGCGGCCAAAACGTCTACGTCAAGAACAACCAGGTCATCCAGATCGAGGGCGACCCCGATTCGCCTGTGAGCCGGGGCCGGCTCTGCCCGAAGGGTGCCGCGAGCCTGCAACTCACGACCGGCTCGGCGCGGCAGCATCAGGTGCTCTACCGTCGCCCGCACGGCCGCGACTGGGAAGAACTCAGCCTCGACAAGGCGATGGACATGATCGCCGATCGGGTCATCGACGCCCGGCGCAAAGGCTGGCAGTGGGAGGTCGACGGCAAGCGCACCCGGCGCACGCTCGGTTTCGCCTCGTTGGGCGGCGCCACGCTCGACAACGAAGAGAACTACCTGATCAAGAAGCTGTTCACCGCTTTGGGCGCTGTGCAGATCGAGAACCAGGCTCGCGTTTGACACTCTTCCACGGTGCCCAGTTTGGGTACCTCGTTCGGCCGCGGCGGCGCCACGACCTTCCAGCAAGACCTGCAGAACTCCGATTGCATCGTGATCGAGGGTTCGAACATGGCCGAGTGCCACCCGGTCGGGTTCCAGTGGGTCATGGAAGCAAAGGCCCGCGGCGCGACGCTGATCCACGTCGATCCGCGATTCACCCGCACCAGCGCACTCGCCGACGTTCATGTGCCGCTGCGCGCAGGCAGTGACATCGCCTTCCTCGGCGGGCTCGTCAACTACGTTCTGCAAAACGAGAAGTACTTCCGCGACTACGTCGTCGCCTACACGAACGCGCCGGCGATCCTGCGCGAAGACTTCCGCGACACCGAAGATCTCGACGGTGTGTTCTCGGGCCTCGATCAGGCCAACCGCTCGTACGACTACCACAGCTGGCAGTACGAAGGCACCGAAGTCGCATCGTCCGCCGGCCAGCGCGACCAGCAGTACGAAGACCGGGTCGGCGGGGCGAGCAGTGTTCGCCAGTCGGCCCGCGGCGAGTCGCACGGGTCGGGCGGTGCGCGCACCGGCGGCGAGCCCGAGCGCGACCTGACCCTCGAACACCCGCGCTGCGTGTTCCAGGTCGTCAAGCGGCATTTCTCGCGCTACACACCTGAGGTGGTCGAGCAGGTGTGCGGGGTGCCACCGCACTTGTTCGCGAAGGTGTGCGAGGCAATCACGCGCAACTCGGGCCGTGACCGCACGACCGCGTTTGTCTACTCCGTGGGCTGGACCCAGCACACGGTGGGCGTGCAATACATCAGGACGGCAGCGATCCTGCAGTTGCTGCTCGGCAACATCGGCAGGCCGGGCGGCGGCATCATGGCGTTGCGCGGGCACGCGTCGATCCAGGGCTCGACCGACATCCCGACGTTGTTCAACATCTTGCCGGGCTACATCCCGATGCCGCACGCACACGAGAACGAGACCCTCGACGACTTCCTCAAGGCCGACTCCGCCACTAAGGGGTACTGGGCCAACATGCGCGAGTACACCGTCAGTCTGCTCAAGGCCTATTGGGGCGGTAACGCCAAGCCCGAGAACGATTTCTGTTTCGACTACCTGCCGAGGCTGACCGGTAGCCACAGCACTTACGAGACAGTTCGAGCGCAACAGGACGGCGACTGCAAGGGTTACTTCTTGCTTGGCGAGAACCCCGCTGTCGGCTCGGCCAACAACAAGGCACAGCGCCTCGGCATGGCGAATCTCGAGTGGCTCGTCGTGCGCGACTTCTCGCTGATCGAGTCGGCAACATGGTGGAAGGACGGCCCAGAGATCGCGACCGGCGAGTTGCGCACCGATGACATCGCGACCGAGGTGTTCTTCATGCCGGCCGCTGCCCACACGGAGAAGGACGGCAGCTTCACCAACACTCAACGCATGTTGCAGTGGCACCACGCCGCGAAAGAGCCGGACGGCGACGCGCGCAGTGAACTCTGGTTCACCTACCACCTTGGCCGCATCATCAGGCACAAGCTCGCCGGCTCGACCGACGAGATGGACCGCCCGGTGCTCGAGCTGACCTGGGACTACCCGACCAAGGGCAGCATCGCCGAGCCGGAGGCGGAGGCCGTGCTCGCCGAGATCAACGGGTGGGACGCCGACGGGAACCCCCTTTCGTCGTACACCGACCTCAAGCCCGACGGCTCAACTGCTTGCGGCTGCTGGATCTACTGCGGCTGCTACGCCGACGGTGTCAACCAGCCGGCACGCCGCAAGCCCGGTTCCGAGCAGTCATGGGTGGCCCCCGAATGGGGCTGGGCGTGGCCCTCGAACCGACGCATCCTCTACAACCGGGCCTCGGCCGACCCTGACGGCAAACCGTGGAGCGACCGCAAAGCCTATGTCTGGTGGGACGAATCGCAAGGCAAGTGGGTCGGCCACGACGTGCCCGACTTCAAGGTCGACAAGCCTCCGTCGTACGAGCCACCCGAAGGTGCCAGCGGCGTCGAAGCGCTCACCGGCATCGACGCGTTCATCATGCAGGACGACGGCAAAGCCTGGCTGTTCGCGCCGTCCGGTCTTACTGACGGACCATTGCCGACGCACTACGAGCCACAAGAGTCACCGTTCTCCAACCCGCTGTACAAGCAGCAGCGAAACCCGGTGCGTCAGGTTTTGCCGCCACGCAAGCACAATCGCTACCACCCGAGCGGCGACGCGCCCGGCAGCGACGTGTACCCGTTCGTGGTGACGACGTACCGGCTCACCGAACACCACACAGCAGGCGGCATGAGCCGTTTCGTGCCGTACCTGGCAGAGCTGCAGCCAGAGATGTTCTGTGAGGTGTCGCCAGAACTCGCGCAGCTACGCGGCCTGGAGCATCACGGCTGGGCGACCATCGTCACGGCGCGCAGCGCCATCGAAGCACGGGTACTCGTCACCGAGCGCATGACACCGCTGACTGTGCAGGGTCGCACGATGCATCAAGTCGGCTTGCCCTACCACTGGGGCAACAACGGTTACTCGAAAGGCGATTCGGCCAACGAGCTGGCGCACATGGCACTCGACCCGAACGTCCATATCCAGGAGGTCAAGGCGTTCACCTGCGACATCCGGCCCGGACGCCGGCCACGTGGCCCCGATCTCGTGCGCCTGGTCGAGGACTATCAGCGCAAGGCAGGTATCACCGAGACGACGGGCACGGAGGTGTGACGTGACGGCCGACCATCACCCGCCGCGCATGGGGTTCTTCACCGACACATCAGTGTGTATCGGGTGCAAGGCATGTGAAGTCGCCTGCAAGGAGTGGAACAACATTCCCGAAGACGGCCTGAACTTCACCGGCATGTCGTATGACAACACCGAAGGGCTCGGTGCCGACACCTGGCGGCATGTGGCGTTCATCGAGCAACGAAAGCCACTCGCCACGCAGGTCGCCGGCGCCGAGGAGGGTGACCTGCGATGGCTGATGGCAAGCGATGTGTGCAAGCACTGCACGCACGCCGCGTGCCTCGACGTCTGCCCTACCGGGGCGTTGGTCCGCACGGAGTTCGGCACGGTCGTCGTCCAGGAAGACGTCTGTAACGGCTGCGGATACTGCATTCCTGCGTGCCCGTACGGCGTCATCGACCAGCGCAAGGACGACGGGCGCGCCTGGAAGTGCACACTGTGCTACGACCGACTGCAAGTCGGTATGGAGCCGGCTTGCGCCAAGGCCTGCCCTACCGACTCAATCCAGTTCGGGGTACTCGACGAACTGCGCGAGCGGGCAGCTACGCGCGTCGAGAAGTTGCACGAGGCCGGTGTGCCGGACGCCCGCCTCTATGGCCACGACCCGGACGACGGCGTCGGTGGCGACGGCGCGTTCTTCCTGCTCCTCGACGAACCGGAGGTCTACGGCTTGCCACCCGACCCTGTGGTGACGACACGCGATCTGCCGTCGATGTGGCGGCATGTCGGGGTCGCCGCAATCACCATGGCAGCCGGGATCGTGGCGGCCTTCGCGTGCGGACGTCGGCCATGAGCACCTCGGACGTCACAAGGGAAGGGCTCAAGGGCGTCCAGCCGGGGCGCGACGCGATGGTCGGCGTACCCGGTGGCAAGCGGCGGCGTGGCGGCGAGCAGCCGGTAGTACCCGACGCGAAGTTCTCCTCGTACTACGGGAAGCCCGTCATCAACCAGCCGGTCTGGAAGGCGCCGGACATCGCAGGCTACTTCTACCTGGGCGGGCTCGCGGGCGCGTCGTCCGTGCTCGGGCTGGGCGCGCACATCACCGACCGCCCGGCCCTCGCGAAGTCGTGCAAGCTAGGCGCGCTCGGAGCGATCAGCCTCGGTACCGTCGGGCTCGTACACGACCTCGGCAAGCCGAGCCGCTTCATCAACATGCTGCGCGTCTTCAAGCCGACGTCGCCGATGAACATCGGATCGTGGCTGCTCAGCGCATATGCGCCGGCTGCAGGGGTCGCGGCATTCGCGGCCGCGACGGGCCGGCTCCCGAAGGTCGGCGCATTTGCAACCGCGGGCGCAGCGGCATTCGGGCCGCTCGTCTCCTCCTACACGGCAGCGCTGATCTGTGACACCGCAGTGCCTTCGTGGCACGAGGGCTTCCGCGAGATGCCGTTCGTCTTCGTCGGTTCCAGCGCGACCGCCGCCGCGGGCCTCGGCATGCTCGCCGCGCCGGTGGCCGAAGCCGGGCCTGCTCGGCGCGCGGCCGTTGCGGGTGCCGCCCTCGAACTCGGCGCTTCGCAGCTGCTCGAACGGCGGATCGGCAAGCCACTCGCCGATCCGTACCACCAGGGCAAGAGCGGGATGATGATGCGCGTCGCCGAGGGCCTGACGCTCGCCGGCACGATCGGGGGCGTCGTCCTCGGGCGACGCAGCCGGGTGGCCGCTGCCGTCTGCGGCGCCGCGCTGATGGCCGCGTCCGCGCTGACCCGCTTCGCAATCTTCGAAGCAGGCATGGCTTCCGCGCAGGACCCTGCGCACACTGTTGGCCCGCAGCGTGAGCGGCTCGAGCAGCGGTCTAGCGCAAAGCAGGGGTAGGCCCGGTCGCCTTCTCCTGAATGCCTTCGGTCAGGTCGAGCAGCGCCGCATCAGCGGACATGCGTGGCTGCCAGCCGAGTTCGGTGCGCGCCCGCGTCGAATCCATCAACGGGGTGAGCGCCCCCATGTCGACCCACCCGGCGTCGGTTGGCTGCAGCCGCAACCGGTAGCTCGCACTCGCCATCGCCCGCAGCACCGGTAGCGGCATGTTGACCGGCCGCGCATGGAAGAGTTCCGCAAGCCGCGCCGTGTCGAGCACCGGATCAGCGGCGAGATTGAACGCACCCCGCACGTCGCTGGTCAACGCCGTTGCAAACGCCTGGGCGACGTCGTCCGCGTGCACCGCCTGGAAGCGAAACTCCTCCGGCAGCGGCACCACCGGCAGGAAGCGCGGACGCACCAGGCCGCGCGGCACCAGCGGGCCGAGGAAGTATTTGGCAATCTCCGTACCGGCGTCGCGCTGGAAGATCAGCGCCGGCCGCATCCGCACCACGCGCAGGCCCTGATGGGTCGCCTCGAGCCGGTCGAGCATCGCCTCGACAGTGGCCTTGTCGCGCGAGTACGACGAGGTCGCGACGCCGGTGTGCGGCCAGCTCTCGTCTACTGCCCGGTCCTTCGGGCCTGGTGCATAGACACCGACGGACGACGCGTGCACAAGCGCCTTCGCACCGCTCACGAGCGTGGCATCGAAGACCCGGCGGCTGCCGTGCACGTTCGTCAGATGCAGCTGGCTGCGGCGGCGCGCGGGCTGGATCCGCCAGGCGAGGTTCACCACGGCGTCGGCGCCCTCGAACGCGGCGTCGAGGTCGTCGGTCATCAGATCGGCGGCGACCCAACTCACCTTGCCGCCGTAACCGCGGTCGGCCGGCTCGTCGTTGCCGGGAGGCCGGCGCGCGATGCCCACGATGTGGTCGACCTCGGGGCGGTCCTTTAACGCACGCAGCAGCGCCACACCGACATTGCCCGTAGCGCCGACGATCACGATCCTCATGGCCGCAGCACCACCTTCACGACACCGTTTTCCTTGCGTTTGAAGGCTTCGTACATCGCGGGTGCCGCATCCAGCGGCGCTTGGTTCGTGACCAGGCCGGCCGAATCGAGCGGGTCGCCAAGCCGCAAGACGTCGAGAATCTCGGCGGTCCACCGCCGCACGTTCGCCTGACCCCAGCGAATCGTCACCTGCTTGTCGAACAAGTCGCCGAGCGGGAAGTTGGGAAACCACGTGCTGTACACGCCGACCACGGAGACTGTGCCACCCCTGCGCACCGAACCCAGCGCTTGGCGCAGGCTGATCAGTCGGTCGGGCTGCACTTTCAGCGTCTGCAGAACGCGGTCAGGTGCCGAGCCCGCAGAGTCCATGCCGACCGCCTCGATCACCGAGTCCGCGCCGCGGCCCTTGGTCAGCTGCTCGATCGCTTCGATCACATCGCCGGCCGAGCCGAACTGCGTCGCGTCGAGCGGTTCGATGCCGTGGCGCGCGGCCATCTGCAGCCGCTCGGCCACCATGTCGACCCCGATGACCCGGCCGGCGCCCCGGTGCAGCGCAATGCGCGCCGACATCTGGCCGATCGGCCCCAATCCGTACACCACGACCGTCCAACCAGGCTCGACGTCCGCATACGCGACGGCTTGCCACGACGTGGGCAGCACGTCGGAAAGCAACAGCGCGGCAAGCTCTGGCACCGACTCGTCGACCCGGATCGGTCCGAAGTGCGCCATCGGCACCCGCAGGTACTCGGCCTGCGCGCCCGGAACTCCGCCGTACATGTGCGTGTACCCGAACAGCGATCCGCCCTTGCGGCCACGGAGGTTCTGCGTTTCCTCGCATTGGCTGTAGAGACTCTTGGAGCACATGAAGCAGTGACCGCAGGAGATGTTGAACGGCACCACCACCTTGTCGCCCGGCGCGATGTGCGAGACCTCGGAGCCGACCTCCTCGACGATGCCCATCGCCTCGTGGCCGACGATGTCGCCGGGCTTCATCGCCATGGTCGCGCCATGGTCGTATAGGTGCAGGTCGGAGCCGCAGATGCCGGTGCCGGTGACCTTGATGATCGCGTCGGTCGGCTTCTCGATCTTGGGGTCGGGCACCTCGTCAACACTGAGCTTGCGTGGCGCCATCCACCGAACAGCCTTCATGCGGTTGCTACTGCCCATGGGGCACCGCGCTAACCGCCCACTAACCGCCCGGCGTCAGCCGATGTGCCGTAGCGCTTGCGCGATCTCGCCGACGATTTCGCGGGCCAGAAATCCCACCGCACCCACGCGCGCGGCGAGCCGGTTGCCCGCTTCCGCGTGCAGCCGCGCTCCCCACACGGCGGCCTGGGCAGGCTCGGCGCCGCGGGCCAGCAGGCCGGCCACGGCGCCCGCCAGCACGTCTCCGCTGCCCGACACGCCGAGGCCCGAAGCACCGTGATCGTCGCGCCAACACCGGCCGTCGGGAGCTGCGGTGACCGAGATGGCACCCCCGCCGTGCACGACCGCGCCGGTCGCTTCGGCCGCGGCCTGAGCCGCTGCCACCACGTCGTCCGAGACTTGCCGCGGGCCGACGCCGAGCAGGATCGCGAGTTCGTCCAGGTTCGGCGTGAGAACCGCCGGTGGCTCGCCGATCCGCAGCGATCCGCCGTCCGCCTCGACGAAACACAACGCGAGCGCGTCGAGCACGCAGTGGCCCTTCACAGCGGGGGCGAGCGCTTCCACCAGCGCTCGGGTGTTCTCCTTCCCGGTCATCCCCGGACCGAGCAGTACAGCGTCGGCTTCCTGCGCCAGATCGAAAAGCAGGTCGGACGCCGTGGGATCGATGTGGCCATCGCGTGTCTCGGGCAGCGGCCGAACCAGCGCCTCGGGCAACGCGACGCCAAGGTGGTCTGCGCGCGACTCGACGGTCGCGACCTGGAGCTTGCCGGCGCCAACGCGAAGCGAGGCCTCGCCCGCCAGAAGCACGGCGCCCACTGTCTCGCGTGATCCACCGACGACGAGTACGCGCCCGCGATCGTTCTTGCTGCCGGTGACCTCGGGCAGCGGCCACGACCGCAGCAGAGCGGCAGTGACGATTGCCGGCTCAGACGTCGACATGAGAGTCATGTCCTGCGGTTGCGGGTGTTTCGGTCTCGTCAAGGTGGTCGATCGCATCGTGTTCGATCAGTCGGAGGGGCTTTCCTTCGTCTGCCGCGTAGCTCGTGATACCGCCGTTGTGAAAACGCGCGTGGCGGTCGATGTCGAGAATCTCCGCCTCTGTAAGGCCTTCGATGACGTATCGCAGCACGAACAGCACCGCTTGATGCGAGAACACGGCCACAGCGGCGCTCGGGTTGTCGTGCCACAGTTCGCTGATGAAGCTGCGAACCCGGAGCGCGACGTCGACCCAGCTCTCGCCATGCGGCGGCCGGTAATAGAACTTGCCGAGTTTGGCGCGCCGTTTTGCTTCGTCTGGGTAGCGCTCTCGGAGGCCCAACGCAGTAAGCCCGTCGAAAAGGCCGAGGTCGCGTTCACGCAGCCGCTCGTCGTGCCGGACGTCGAGTGCCAGTCCCGATTCTTCGATTGCGATGCGTGCTGTGACTAACGCCCGTTCGTAGGGTGACGAGAACACCGCGTCGGGGCGCTCGCCCGGATCGCTGTTCTTCCAGAGCTTTCCGATGGCGGCAGCTTGTCGTCGTCCGAGATCTGACAACGGAACGTCGGGATCGCGGAGGTCGATGGGCACGGTCGGCGAGCCAGACTTCTTCGCGGCGTCGTCGGCGACGTTGCCTTCGCTTTGGCCGTGCCGGATGAGCCAAAGTCGGCGGACGCTCGTATCGCGGTTCACGGACGAAGCCGTACCCACGGAGCTGCGCGTCGTATCGACGGCCCACTACATCCGCGCCGTTCGACGGCCCACTACATCCGCGCCGTATCGACGGCCCACTACATACGCGCCGTATCGACGGCCCACTACATACGCGCCGTATCGACGGCCCACTACATACGCGCCGTATCGACGGCGCGCAGGCCCAACCCCTCCTAAGGGCCCGCGCGCCGTCACGGTGTCATCGGAACGACGCGTGCTCCGCTACGTCTGTCGCACCAGACGCTTGTGAGGGTGCGTCCCGAAGATCGATGACCGTGTCAGCGGTCTTGTTGTTGGCGGCTTCGAGGATGTCGGTGATCTCGTGCCCGATGAGTTCGTGCCGCTCGAGCAACGCGTCACGCAGCGCTTCGACGAGGTGCTTGTTGGACTCGAGCAGCCCCTTGGCCTTCAGCTTCTGCTCCTGCAGCAACTCTTCGACCGCAATGCGCCCGTCGCGGTCACCGAGCACGCGGCCGACGATGTTGGTGTCGGAGAATCCGCTGTTCTGCACGGCAGCGTGCGACACCAGCGAATTCGTCATGCCTGCGGCACCGACCATTTGAGCGGCCGTGTTCGTAGCCGCGAGCAGGTCACCCGCCGGGCCGGTCGAGATGTCGCCGAAGAAGATCTCTTCTGCTGACTGGCCGCCCATCGCGATCTGGATCATCGAGAGCATCTCGCTGCGGGAGCGGGTGTAGACGTCCTCGCGGTCGCCGTGTGCCAGCAGACCGAGCGCGGTGCGGCGCTTGATGATGCTGAGCACTTCGAGCCGGCGCTCGGGCGCGACGAGCCAGGCGACCGTCGCGTGGCCAGCCTCGTGCGTCGCGATCAGGCGAGCTTCGTGGTCGGTGTAGTGCACGGGCTGGCCAAGGCCGATCTCGCTGTCGAGACGTGCCTGCTCGACGTCGATCCAGCTCATCGCGCGCCGGGTGTCCTGCACGGCGTTGATCAGAGCTTCGTCGAACAGGCCTTCGAGCATCGCCGGGCTGTAGCCCTGCGTGACTGCGGCGAGCGCATCGCGACGCTCAGGATCGTCGAGTTCGGCGGCGTGCGCCTTGCGAGCCAGGAAGTGGTCGATGAGCTCACGACGTCCGGACTTGTCTGGCCGTTCGAACGTGAGCCGTTGGTCGAAGCGGCCCGGCCTGAGCAACGCCGCGTCAAGTGCGTCGGGCCGGTTGGTCGACGCGATGAGCATGATGTTCGACGGCTTGAGCGGTGCCTTCTTCAGCTGGTGCTGCGCGGGCATCAGCAGGTTCAACGTGTCGACGATCTTGCCACGGAACCGCTCGCCCGGAGTCGGCTGGTCGAACGACTGCAGTTGCACGAGCAACTCCTGCACTGCCATGCCGAGGTCGCCGCTGCCGACGAAGTTCGACCGCTCGAGCGCGGGAGCCGCTGCTGGCGCCAACATCTGCAGGCCTTCGAGGCCGCCGCACTGCAGGTGGCTCGCGTGGGTGTCGGGTGAGAACGCGGCGACGCCCGAGCGTGCGCCGCCCAGCGCATCGAACTCGTCGATGTAGCCGATCGCGCCGCCTTCCTTGCGCGCCAGCGTGCGCAGGGCCCGGAAGTACGACCGCACCTTGCGCTGTGTCGCGCCCTGGAAGCTCGACTGGAAAGACGTAGCGGTCGCAAAAAGGAACGGGACGTTCGCTTCGGCCGCAATGGCCTTCGCCGTGTAGGTCTTGCCAGTTCCTGGCGGCCCGTCGAACAACAGACCGCGCCGCGGCCGGCCACCCATCTCCTGAGCAAATGTCTTGTGCGCAAGGAAAAGGTTCAGCGAGCGAACGACTTCGGCCTTGACGATGTCAATCCCAACGACATCAGAAAGCCGGACGTCGATCTGCTCCGGCCGCACAACCTGGTGCGGCGAGCGCCCGAGGGCGACGAAGTACACGACCATCGCGACGGCGAGCAGCAGGAAGAACAGAATCGGGGTGACCAGCAGCCAGTTGATTTCCGGCAGGCCGAACTTGATCGGGTTCTGGTCGAAGTAGCGGTACCAGACCCACGAGGTAGGGACGGCGAGCACTGCGCCGAGGCGCCACAAGCGGCGCCGGCGGTTGCGCTCGCGGTGCCGGCCGACGTCCGCGATACCGGCGTTGAGAACCGTGCCGGTCGAGACGCTGGCAAGCTGGTCGAACGCGTCGACGTGCCGCGTGCGGCGAGCCTTCGGGTCGTACGGCGGCTCGTCCATCGAAAATCCCCCTCATTCGGGCTCAAGGTGGGCGCCGCAGCTGCCGATGACGTCTTCGACGCCGGTCGTTCAGGCGGTGCGCTGTGCTCTTGGAGTCTTCCAGCGCTGAGGCGCCATGGCTACTGTCGGTAGTCGTCTTCACCCGTTCGGCGTAGCGGTTTCTCACTGTGCGTGAGCCTCTGCCGGCGCCCCTCGCCACCGAACAACGGAGCCCTAGACCCCGAAACTCGCGCTTAGACACGGATATAGACCGGTCCAAGCACGAGTTTCAGGGTCCAAGGAGATCGTTTTCGCCTTGGGTGGAGGCCAAAGAGCGGCAAGGCCGTAGAAATCTGGACCGACTCCGAGCGCCGAGCTAGGTTCGCGTCTCATGAGCGTGGTCGATTGGCTGCTCGACTCAGATCCCGCCATCAGGTGGCAGGTGCTGCGCGATCTCACCGACGCGCCGCCGGACGTGGTCGCTGCCGAGCGGGCTCGGGTTGCAACAGAGGGCTGGGGCGCCCGGCTGCTGGCGCTGCGCGACGACGATGGCCAGTGGGCGGGCGGCGCCTGCTTCCCCGGGCCGGGTCGGCGCACGCAGAGCGAGGGCCAGCCCTGGACGTCGACGTTCCCCACGCTCGAGTTGCTCCGCGAATTCGGGCTCGACCCGTCGTCCAAAGAAGCGCTCGACGCGATCGCCAAGGTGCGTGACAACTGCCGGTGGGAGTACGCGGGCGAGCCGTTCTTCAGTGGCGAAGTGGAGCCGTGCATCAACGGCCGAACGGTCGCGCTCGGCGCGTATTTCGGCGAGGACGTCGGTGGCATCGTCGAGCGGCTGCTCGGTGAACAGTTGGACGACGGCGGCTGGAACTGCGAGACCGAGAACGGATCAGTACGGTCGTCCTTCGCCACCACGCTTTGCGTGCTCGACGGGTTGCTGGCCTACGAACGCGCGGTGTGCGCGACCCCTGCCGCCGTAGAGGCGCGCCGCCACGGCGAGGAATACCTGCTCGAACGCAAGCTCTTCCGACGGCTGAGCACTGGCGAGGTCGTCAATCCGGCGTGGCTGCAATTCTCGTTTCCGACGCGATGGCATTACGACGTGCTGCGAGCGCTCGACTACTTCCGGGCCGTCGGCGACCGTCCCGATTCGCGAATCCATGAGGCTGTCGACTTGCTCCGGTCGAAGCAACTACCCGACGGCACCTGGTTGCTAGAGAACACGCATCCGGGAGAGGTGCATTTCGAGTTGGACGACGGCGATGGCCACCCCAGCCGGTGGAACACGTTGCGCGCACTGCGAGTGCTGCGCTGGTACGAGAAGTAGCGCCGCCGGATACGCCCTCTACAACCCGGCGAACAGGTCTGACTCCCAGCCGAACTCGCCCTCGCCCGGCCCGCGCTTGCCGTGCATCAGCACGAAGTGCTCACGCCCGAACGCCTTTTGCCCGATGTGGTTCGACAGGGCGAAGAATGGCCCGCCAACCTCGATCTGAGAAGCGTGTGCACGCATCGCGTCCATCTTGTGGTCGAGGTAATCACGCGCATCGACCTCGGTAGTGATGACGTCGTCCGGCTTGGCGAAGGGAACGTCCTCGGCCCGCTCGACGCCGTCGAAGAACGGCTGCCCGGCCTCCTTGAACGCATCGATGCCGGCCTGGATCACGGAGCGCGGCACCGCCGTCCAGTAGAACTTCTGCACGATGTCGCGGGTCTGCTCGACCGCGCGAGTGGCGACCCGATGCGCCTGGATGTGGTCGGGATGGCCGTAGCCGCCGAAGTCGTCGTACGTCACAACCACCTGCGGCCGTACCTCGCGAATCACCTCGACGAGATGTGCCGCCGCTTCGTCGACGTCGGCCTGCCAGAAACAGCGCGGGTTCTGGTTGGCGGGTGTGTCCATCATCCCGGAGTCGCGATAACGCCCTGCGCCACCGAGAAAACGATGATCTCGGACGCCGAGTGCAGCACAGGCCTTGTCGAGCTCGTGAATGCGCCAGCCACCCAGCTGATCGGCCTGATCGGCTGCCAGCATCGCGAGCGACGGAACGAGGATCTCGCCCTCTTCACCAAGCGTGCAGGTCACGAGGGTCACACCCGCGCCCTCAGCGGCGTACTTCGCCATGGTTGCGCCGGTGCCGATCGTCTCGTCGTCCGGGTGAGCGTGCACGAGCAACAGGCTGCGGTCGGTCCTAACAGTCATGCCGTAACCCTATTCGGCGCCCCCGACTGGCAGGATCTGATTTTGTGGCCGACGTCCCGTTCCCGATATTGCAGGCCCGCACCGCACGCTTCACGCTCGGGCGCCCTCGCGGTTTCTGCGTCTCGCCCGACGGGCGGCGCGTGGTCTTTCTGCGCTCGCGATCCGGCACCGACCGGGTCACCTGTCTGTGGGTCTACGACGTCGGGACCACGACCGAGCGGCTGGTGGTCGATGCGCGGGCACTCTCGACCAGCGACACCGAGCTGCCTCCCGCCGAAAGGGCGCGGCGAGAGCGCGCCCGCGAGCAGGCGGGCGGCATCGTCGGATACGCCACGGACGCTGATGTCACGAAGGCAGTCTTCACCCTCGCGGGCCAGGCTTTCGTCGCCGACCTGACTGCTGACCCGGTGACCGCGCTGCGCACGGTCGCCGCCCTTGGTCCCGTTTTCGATCCCCGCCTCGACCCCACCGGCCGGCGCGTCGCGTACGCGAGCTCGGGCACGCTGCGAATGACCGACCTCGCAACAGACGAAGACATCGAACTCGCCGGTGAGGACGACGTCTCCTGGGGCGTCGCCGAGTTCGTCGCCGCGGAGGAGATGAA
>Ga0157370_10002187_pt1 | contig 23846 bp, 19 predicted proteins | sample C35metaG_FD_113463 | JGI IMG/M metagenome (GOLD analysis project Ga0157370, IMG submission 113463) | Corn rhizosphere microbial communities from Kellogg Biological Station, Michigan, USA - C3-5 metaG | ecosystem: Host-associated > Plants > Roots > Rhizosphere > Soil | place: USA: Michigan...
CAGGAAAGCCCTGTGTTTACCAATGTGCCTGCAGGCCCTCATAAGGTAACGGTATACGATGTTAAGACAGCCTTTAGCTGTGGAGCGTTAGTCATAGATGGTGTAAGCATAGTAGATTACCCTAACTTCTTTACCCCTAACGGCGATGGTTTCCATGACACCTGGAACATCATAGGGTTACAGGACACAGGATCTGTGATCTATATCTTTGACCGCTACGGTAAGCTTATCAAACAGATAAGCCCTGACCTGGAGAGCAACGGATGGGACGGTACCTTTAACGGGGCACAGCTCCCTGCAGATGACTACTGGTTCACTGTAACCTACCCTGAGTTTGATGGTGTAAACACCGTAACCAAAGAATTTAAAGCACATTTCTCACTTAAGAGATAAGTAAAACAATCCACACACAAAGAGAGTTTTTAGTTGAAAGCCCTGTTCATTCTTAGAATGGCAGGGTTTTTTTATTGTTGAAAAAAAATTTTTAACAATAATTATCTAAAAAAATAATTTTGGCAGGATTTATGCTTAGTAAAATTTAATGTAATACTTTTGCAATCACAAATGAGAGTAAACAAGGTACATATCGGTATGAGGGTTATGTGGGTGCTAATGGCACTACACATATTCAACTTTAGTATTGATAACCCCCATACTCTTTTTGATCACAGTAAAGTTGATTCAGACTTTGAAGAGATTGATAGTGTTGTGGAACTTGTACTTGAAGATGTTCTTAATATAGATAACGCTATACCGGAACATCACACAAAAACACCTATCAGCCATAAATTCAATGCAAAAAAAGTAGTTTTGATGTTTGAGCAGCAGGAACCTTTAAAATTTAGAGAGCCAATGGCTATAAATTTTGAAATCGTTCAGCCGGATATTCACTACTCAAATCCTATATATATATCACCATTAGTGAATATATTCTCTCCTCCACCCGAGGCTTAAATACTATTTGTTTACGGTTTAACAAATTAAATTTTGTTAAGAAATTTTGCGTACTTTTATGTTAACTTGTTGACTGTGCGTCAATATTTTGCGTAAAATTTTGCATTATTATTTCCTATATAGTATTTAAAACACAATTTTACCTATGGAATTTAAAAGTAAATTCTTTGCAGGGATAGCTATATTGTTTATCCAGGCAGTAAGTGTGGCGCAGACTCCCGAAACTGTCACGCTTACAATAAAACAGGCAGAAGAACTCTTCTTCAAAAACAATTTTTTGCTGTTAGCACAGCAGTACAACATTAATAAGACTGATGCCGCAATAATTCAGTCTAAAGTTTACCCAAATCCTGAAGTAACAGCAGATATGATCGCATACCAGGGACAGGATAATGCATATTTTCCAACAGGCAACAGAGGCAATTTTGCTGCCGGGCTTGAGCAGGTAATCCTTATGGGTGGTAAGCGTCGCAAGCAGATTGAGATTGCTAAATTGGACAAACAAATTGCCGAGACTGAGCTTACCGATCTTACCAGAAACCTGCAATTGCAGATATGGGAATCCTTCTACACGCTTCACCATCAACAAAAGGTAATTGAAAAATATAATAAGCTACTGGATAAACTTCAATCACTTATAACAAGTTATGAAGTGCAGGTTACCAAAAACAATATTGCACTTAAGGATTTGGTTCGATTAAAATCGGTCTATGTAAAGATTAATAATGATAAATCTGAAGAATCTGAGGTCTTAATTGAAGAGCAAAAGAAACTGAATATCCTTTTAGGTACATCTACCACAATACAAACTGTGTATACAGGAACAGACGCAGATTCTTTTGCAGGAAACCCTGTGCTCTATGATTTGATCTTAAACAAATCATTAGAAAACAGGCCCGATCTTAATGAGGCAAAACTGGAGATAGAATCAGCTAAACTTAATGTTTCCTTACAAAAAAGACAAAATATTCCTGATGTTACTTTAAGGGCTGGCTTCAATCAAAAAGGAGATGCCTTTAACAATCAGTACAATATTGGCCTTGGTATTCCATTACCAATATTTGACAGGAATAGAGGAAATATTCAGGCTGCTAAAGTTAATCAGGAGCAACAGACAAAAAATGCTTCTTACAAAGAGCTGGAAATCCAGAACGAAGTTTTGGCCGCATGGCAAAATTATACACGAAGTGTAGATGAGTATAAGCACATCGGTAAACTTATTAATACTGATTTTGATGATGTTTATAATGGTATGACTTCTAATTTTCAAAAAGGGAATGTGTCTATGATTGAATTTACCGACTTCTTTGAGGCATATAACGAGACACAAACCGAAGTAGAAAGGATAAAAAAACAGCTTGCCCTTGCCGCTGCCCAGATTAATTACGTAACAGGAACCAACAATTTTTAAGCAATGAAAACATCACATTATATATATGCAGCAGTAACACTGGCAATAGCTACTGTAAGCTGCGATCACAAAAAAGAAGAAACTGCTGAAGTAACACAGAAGTTTGAAATGACAGACAAAATGCACAGCGAATGCACATTTGCTGATGCTAAAGAAGAATTTGCCCAAAACGAAATACGCCTTTTTGGTAAAGTATCTGCCGATAATAATAATATGGCTCAGGTATACCCTGTAGTGGGCGGTAGCGTTATAAGCATTAATGCAGAATTAGGGGACTATGTAAAACAAGGTCAGCTTTTAGCGAGTATTCGAAGCAGTGAGGTAGCAGGTTTTCAAAGCCAGACCAGCGATGCTGAAGCCGATGTTTCTATTGCAGAACGTAATCTGCAAAGCGTAAAGGACATGTATGAAGGCAAACTGGCATCTGAAAAAGAATTGCTTGTTGCCCAAAAAGAGCTTGATAAAGCCCGCGCTGAGAAAAGCAGAATGGGTGAAATAAACCACATTTATAAATTAAAAAGCGGATCAGTATATAATTTATATGCACCTATTAGCGGTTATATTGTGTTTAAAGACATAAGCCCTAATGAAATGCTTGTTAATAACCGTGACGAAGCTTTGTTTACAGTAGCAAAACTGGATAACGTGTGGGTGTTAGCAAACGTAAACGAAAGCGATCTTGAAAATGTAAAACAGGGACAGGATGTAAGTATCCAAACTATTGCTTATCCTGATAAAAAGATCAGTGGCAGGATTGATAAGATATTTAATGTTATAGATCCTGATACACGTGCTGCTAAGGCAATGATTAAAGTTCAGAATGCGGACGTGGCTTTAAAACCTGAAATGAATGCTACGGTTACGGTTCATTATGCCGATACTAAAAAGTTTATTGCTGTACCGTCAGACGCTATTGTTTTTGATAAAAGCAAATATTTTGTAATGGTTTACAGAGGTAAAAATGATGTAGAAACCCGTGAAGTAAATGTTTACAGGGCACTTGACGAAACTACCTATATATCTTCAGGACTTAAGGAGGGAGAAAAAGTGATTGTAAAAGGTAACCTGTTAGTGTATGATGCTATAAACGATTAAATGATAAGCCATGAATAAGTTGATAAAAAATATAATTGGCTTCTCGTTACGTAATAAAATGTTTACCTTCTTCTGGATAGGTATCGTTGTTATTGCGGGCGTTATTAGCTACAAAAACATTCCGGTGGAAGCATTCCCCGATGTTACCAATACCCAGATTATTATTGTTACGCAATGGAATGGCCGTAGTGCCGAAGAGGTAGAGCGTTTTGTTACGTCGCCCATAGAAATTTCCATGAACTCTGTACAGCGCAAAACAAATGTGCGTAGTATTACCATGTTTGGATTATCTATCATCAAGATCATTTTTGATGATGATGTGGATGATTTTTTTGCAAGACAGCAGGTAAATAACCAACTACGAAATGTACAGTTACCGGATGAAGTCGAGCCTGATGTTCAGCCGCCTTACGGACCAACAGGGGAGATATTCAGGTATACTCTAAAAAGTAAAGATAAAGATACACGAGACCTGCTTACACTTCAAAACTGGGTTATAGACAGGCAACTACGTTCTGTGCCCGGTATTGCCGATGTTGTGGCTTTTGGAGGTCGTGAAAAAACATATGAGATAGAGATAGATCCTGTATTACTTCAAAAATATGAACTTACTTCTCCCGAAGTATATGAGGCTATACATAAAGCTAATTTAAATGTAGGTGGCGACGTTATTGAAAAAAACGGACAGGCTTATGTTGTAAGAGGTGTTGGTATGCTGGATGGCATAGCCGATATTGAAAATACGATTGTTGCCCAGTATAATGGTAACCCAATTGTGGTTAAGAATATCGCTAAAGTTGTGGTATCTAACGTACCAAGGGTAGGTCAGGTAGGGCTTGATGAAAATGATGATGTGGTAGAAGGTATCGTAGTTATGCGTAAAAACGAAAACCCGTCTGAAGTATTGGCACGCCTTAAAGAAAAAATTGCTTACGTACAGGAAAATGTGCTGCCTAAGGATGTAAAAATGGAAAAGTTTTACGACAGGGACAGGCTAATGGAATTCTGTACACATACCGTAACACACAATCTTGTTGAAGGTATACTACTTGTTACAGTGATTGTATTCCTTTTTATGGCCGACTGGCGAACTACGCTTATTGTGTCTATAATAATTCCGCTGGCATTGCTCTTTGCATTCCTCTGCCTTAAACTGAAGGGTATGAGTGCCAATTTATTATCATTAGGTGCAGTCGATTTTGGTATTATTATAGATGGGGCGGTCGTTATGGTCGAAGGACTCTTTGTGACCTTAGACCAACTCCAGCATAAAATAGGGGTTGAGCGTTACAACAAACTGGCTAAACTTGGTCTTATAAGAAAAGCAGGTACTAAACTTGGTGTTGCTATCTTCTTTAGTAAACTTATTATTATATCTGCATTGCTGCCAATTTTCTCTTTTGAGAAAGTAGAGGGTAAAATGTTCTCACCACTGGCATGGACGCTTGGCTTCGCATTACTTGGAGCATTAATATTTACGCTTACGCTTGTACCGGTACTATGTTCTATTTTGCTCAATAAAAATGTTAAGGAGAAACACAACGTTGTTGTTGAGTTCTTTAATAAAATAGTGGGTAAAGGGCTTAATGTAACTTTTAAAAATAAAAAAGTTTCAATCATCATATCAATGGTTGTGCTTGTGCTAACGTTGTTCTCTGCTAAATTTATGGGTACAGAGTTCCTGCCCCCCCTTAACGAAGGCGCTTTATGGGTAGAAGCTAAATTCCCTATGAGCCAGTCGTTAACAGAAACAGTAGCCAGAGTTGCCGAGCTTAGAAAAGTATTGAACACTTTCCCTGAAGTTAACGGAGTATTATCTCAAACAGGTAGAAGTAATGACGGTACCGATCCTAGTGGTTTCTACTACGTTCAGATGCAGGTAAACCTTAAACCGAAAGACGAATGGAAACGCAAAATTTCGATGGATGGACTTGTGGAGGAAATGGATAATAAGCTTAAAAATTATCAGGGTATTAACTTCAACTATTCGCAGCCTATTATTGATAACGTTGCCGAAGCTGTAGCAGGTATGAATGCTTCTAATGCGGTTAAGATTTATGGTGACGATCTTAAAACCCTTGATAAAATTGCAAATGAGGTTATAGGGCGAATGAAAAATGTTGATGGGGTGAAAGATATTGGTATTCTTAGGAATATTGGCCAGCCTGAAATGAGCATTTCTTTTAATGAAGAAAAAATGGCATTATATGGTGTACAAAAAAGTGATGCACAAGGCATTATAGAAATGGCCATTGGTGGTAAAACAGCTACTGAAATTTATGAAGGTGAGAAAAAATTTGATATAAGGATTCGTTACCAAAAGCAATACAGAAGTAGTGAAGAAGATATCATGAACCTTATGGTACCTACGCTTCGTGGTACAAAAGTGCCGCTTAAAGAAATCGCTACGCTAACTACTGATACAGGACCTGCATTTATTTATAGGGATAATACAAAACGTTTCATAGGGGTTAAATTCTCGGTACGTGACCGTGACCTTGGAAGTACTATTGCAGATGCGCAGGCAAGAGTAAAAACACTGAAATTGCCTCAGGGCTACACTATAGGATGGACTGGAGAATTTGAGAACCAGATAAGGGCAAGTGCTAAACTGGCTCAGGTAGTACCAATATCTCTGATACTAATATTTGTGTTGCTGTTTGTAATGTTTGGTAATATTAAAGATTCTTTACTGGTATTGGTTAATGTACCGTTTGCCATAATAGGAGGTATACTGGCATTACAAATTACGGGTATTAACTTTGGTATCTCTGCGGGTGTTGGTTTTATTGCGCTTCTGGGTATATGTATACAAAATGGTGTGATACTCGTCTCGGAGTTCCATACAAACCTCAAGGGCAAGATGTCATTAACGGACTCTATTATACAGGGAGTTAAAACCAGAACAAGACCTGTTGTTATGACTGCGCTTATGGCAGCGATAGGTTTAATGCCGGCTGCTTTATCTACAGGTATTGGTTCTGAATCTCAAAAACCACTTGCAGTATCTATTATCGGCGGACTTGTTACAGCTACCGTATTTACACTATTGGTTTTCCCTAACTTCTTTTATTGGGCTATGCGAAAAAAACATCAGAATTTGATGGAATAAAATAAAGATTAGATTTGGTTTTTGTTAAGTGAAACCCGCTCCGATATTTATATCGGGCGGGTTTCCAATTTTATGGCTATACTATGCTTACTTCTTTTGTAAGGTAAACATCCTGTATGTCATTTAGTATTTTAACCCCGTCTTCAAATGGCCGCTGAAAAGCTTTACGCCCTAAAATAAGACCTGTCCCACCTGCACGTTTGTTTATTACAGCAGTTCGTATAGATTCTGCAAGGTCTTTCTCACCTTTAGATTCTCCACCTGAGTTGATAAGTCCTGCACGGCCTGCATAGCAGTTCAATAATTGGTAACGGCACAAGTCGATAGGATGGTCAGATGATAGCTCACTATACATTTTCGGGTTGGTTTTCGAAAAACCTATTGTTGTAAATCCGCCATTAACTTCAGGTAGTTTTTGTTTTATAATATCGGCTTGTATGGTGACACCAAGGTGATTTGCCTGTCCCGTAATATCGGCAGCGACTTCATAGTTAACACTGTCTTTTGTAAAGGCATTATTTCTTGTATAGCACCATAAGATACATGCCATACCAAGTTCGTGTGCTCTTTCAAAAGCTTGTGCAACTTCTATAATCTGGCGGTTTGAATCTTCCGAACCAAAATAAATTGTAGCACCTACAGCCGTTGCACCAAGGTTCCAGGCATCATCTACACTGCCAAACATTATTTGTTCATATTTTGTAGGATAGGTAAGCAGCTCATTATGATTAATCTTGACAATAAACGGAATCTTATGCGCATATTTTCTGGACATTATAGCAAGATTACCAAAGGTCGTAGCTACAGCATTGCAGCCACCTTCAATAGCTAATTTAATAATATTTTCAGGATCAAAGTAAAGTGGGTTAGGTGCGAAGGAGCTTCCTGCGGTATGCTCAATGTCCTGATCTACAGGTAAAATTGAGAGGTATCCCGTTTTGGCAAGCCTGCCATGGTTATACAATGAAGCGAGGCTTTTTAAAACCTGTGGGCTTCTGTTACTGTTGCTAAAAATGGTATCGATAAAAGTAGGCGACGGTGTATGCAGCAGGTCTTTTGAAACTTTAGGGTTGGTAAACCCCAATAAATTTTCTGCTTCTGCACCAAGAAGTGTTTGTATAGCTTTGTAATCCATAATCAGATGTTTATATGTCTTATAAAGATAGAGAAATACTAAATCTGATAATCGTTTTATTAAAAATTAATGAATATAATGTGCTGTTTATTTATATGTTAGCCATAGAGTATGAAGAGATTAAGAATCTTTATTCTCAAAAAGGAAAGGATTTTTGCATTAAAATTTGTAAATTTATATAAATAAGCCAAACAAGTTATATGAACTATTATCATAAGAAAATACAATCTCCCGTTGGTGAATTAAAACTGGTGGCAAGTGATAACGGACTTGCAGCCATTCTTTGGGAAGATGATGATCCTGAAAGGGTGAAAACTGTAAAGGATAGTATGAAAGATGATAATCACGCTGTGCTTTTAGAAACAGCAGAACAGCTTGAAGAATATTTTAAAAAAGAGCGCACCTCTTTTACGATTGTGCTTGATTTTAAGGGAACAGATTTCCAAAAAAAAGTATGGGAAGCTTTATTGGAAATACCATTTGGCGAAACCCGTACTTATGGAGACATTGCAAAACAATTAGGAGATATAAAGGCTGTTCGTGCTGTAGGAGCTGCAAATGGTAAAAATCCGATTTCTATCATTGCTCCTTGCCACCGTGTAATCGGTGCATCGGGCAAGCTGACAGGATTCGCAGGAGGTCTCGACAACAAAGCGCGATTGCTTAATCTTGAGGCATCAATAAAAAATCCTACACTTTGGTAAAAAACTGGTATTCAATAAAAAAGCGGCTGAATTAGTATTTAGCCGCTTTTTTGTTTTTAAGCACTTCTTTTAAAGCCAACAGTAAATGAACTGCCGGTTCCAAACTCGCTCGACAATGCTATATAACCGCCCATCGCTTCTATAAATTCTTTACTTATAGCTAAACCAAGTCCGGTGCCTTCTTTTTCTGTGCCGGGTACCCTGAAGTATTTATCAAATACCTTATGCTGAAACTGTGTATCTATACCTATACCGTGATCTTTTACCTGTATTTCAATATATAATGGCATGGTCTTACTTTCAATTTCAATTTCCGAATTTTCATATGAATAGCGTATGGCATTAGAGATCAGGTTAGATATGACCCATGTTGCTTTTTCTTTGTCGGTAATAATTTCAGGCAAAAAGTTATCCAGTTTGTTTTTTACTGTTATACCTTTTTGTCGGGCTAATTTTTGGGTTGAATTAAGAGCATCAGCTACAATTTCGGTCACGTCATATGATTCAATTTTTAGCTCTGATTTCCCGGTTTCAACCTGCGTTATATTAAGTAGTTCTCCTGTCGTTCTCAGCAGTCTTTCGGTATCATCTTTGAGTCCGCTAACCAGTTCTTTTTGCTCGGTATTTAAAATGCCTGTCTGTTCATTTTCTAATAGTTGCAGGCTCATTTTCATGGAAGCTATAGGTGTCTTAAATTCATGAGATACTGTTGCTATAAAATTAGTTTTGGCGGCATCAAGTTCTTTATAGGGTGTAATGTTTCTTAAGATGATAAACGAACCTATTTCTTTTTTATCTGTTTCTCCGGTGGGTACAATGCCTATGTTTACAATCTGTTTCTCAAAATAGCTCTCTTTATTGTCAGAGTATATTTTTAGTGTTTGATTTTGCTTTGCATCGTCCGAAACCAAATGTTGTAACAACGAACGTATAAGATCATTATGAAGTGCGATTTCTTCAGATTGCCTCCCAACCAGTTCTTCGTTGTTAAGCCCAGAAACCTTTAAAGCAGCTTCATTAATAAACAATATCCTGTTGTTTTCATCAAGGCCTATCACCGGATCGTGAAGTGTGTCAATGAGTGTTTCAATACGTTTCTTTTCCATCATTAATTTAGAAAAATCACTGGCATTGTATTCCTGTAATTTTTCTGCCATGGAGTTGAACGATTTTGCAAGTGTGGTAAACTCGTCATGCCCTTTAAAATAAAGCCTCTGCGAATAATTTTTAGCAGCAATCTGCCTGATACTTTCCGTTAGGTCGCGAATTGGGTTTGCAATATATCCCGGAAGGTTAATGATCAGTGTAAAACCAATTATGAAGCAAAACGAGCTTACTAAAGACATCCACATTATGGAATCATCGGCTGTTTTTGCGGCAGCATTGCTTTTACGCTGTATAGCGTCCATATTCAGTTTCATGATACTATTAAGGTCGGCTCTTACTTTTTCAAGTACTACGGTATCCTTTGGATTTTTTTCAAGAGCTGAAAAATGTTCAATCAGGTCAGTTGTTATTTCGCTTTCTCCTATTTCGGTAACATTTTTTTCCTGTTTGTAAAGAAAGGTTTTAAACTTTTCAAAGTCAGGGCCTGATTCCTGTTCGTCCAGTATCTTATACATATTACGGGAATAATCCAGTGAATGATAATTGTCCGTTAATATGTTTTTTGTTTCGCCGGCAAGTACATTTACCTGGCGTATTCCTATTGCAGATAATACCGTTATCATCAGGAATAACAGGCTAACGGCTATAATGAGTTTCGTTTTAATTTTCATGATCAGGACAAAATGATAAGGTCAATCTCACTCGAAGATAGTTTATTTAGCAATGCTTTAAAAATGTTTGTAGACAAGATAACCTTAAATAAAGTAAGGTGTGGTTTGCCAACACATATTGTCGTTGCTTTACGTGCTTCTGCCTGTTCTATAATGGCATTAGCTATTTTAGTATGCTGTATTCTTATGATCTCAGCACCAAGTTCTGTAGCCAGTTTGAAGTTATTTATAAGATGCCTTTGCTTATCAAGTGCTATCCTGTTACTGCTTTCATGAGGGAGTTCAACATAAAGCACAAACCATTTACTGTGGTAATAATTAGCTAATCGTGCTGTTTTACGAATTACTTTTTTTGCAGTTTGATGATTACTGCTTATGCAGGCTAAAAAACGTTCCTGCTTAAAGTTGCTAATCCCTGTAATTTCGCTTTCAACTTTGCGTTCTACCTGGCTGGCAACTTCTTTTAAGGCGAGTTCACGTAGTTGCAGAATGTGATCTGCCTTAAAAAAATTAGACAGTGCCGATTGTATTTTATCTGAGGTATAAATTTTACCTTCTTTAAGGCGCGTTATAAGTTCATCAGCAGTAAGGTCAATATTTACAACCTCATCGGCGGCTTTCAGTACACTATCAGGTATTCGTTCTTTAACCTCAATACCTGTAATCTCTCTGATGTCATCATTAAGGCTTTCAATATGCTGAATATTTACAGCACTTATCACATTAATGCCGGCATCAAGAATATCCATGACGTCCTGCCAGCGTTTTTCATTTTTACTGCCTTCAATATTGGTGTGGGCAAGTTCATCTACAATAACCACTTCAGGACGAAGGTTTATTATGGCCTGAACATCCATTTCTTCAAGGTATTTACCTTTATAAAAAATAGATCGTTTAGGTACTATAGGTAAACCGTTTAATAGATCGTGGGTTTCTTTACGGTTATGGGTTTCTATAAAACCTATCTTAATATCAATACCATTTCGCAATAATGTATGGGCTTCCTGTAGCATACGAAAAGTTTTGCCTACACCGGCACTCATGCCGATGTAGACTTTAAACTTACCTTTTCTCGATTTTTGAATCAGGTCGAGAAAATGCTTAACATTATTTTCTTTTTCAGTATCCACTTTTATAGTCTGAAGTTAACTGCAAGGGTTATCCTGTTTTCGCTCTTTTTCAAATCGGCTGCCCAAGGAGTTGTGCCTGTAGGTCCGTTTGTCCATCCGCTTGCCGATGTTGTTCCGCCTGCACCTGTGAAGTAAGGTACGCTTGAACTTCTGTAATCATACTCTAAACGAAAGGTTACAAAATCACTTGGCATAATATCAAAGGTAGTGGTAAACTGAAATATTTTCAGCTTATCGCCATTAGCCATAGCATTGTCAAAATTGTTGGGAACATCACCGGCAGCAGCAGGGGTAAAGGCAAGGTAAGGAGCAACGTTTACCCCATTTACTACCGATTGATTTGTCATATAATCACCTCTTAAGGTTAATGCCATTTTGTTTTTATTAAACCAAATACGATTGGCCAATGATGTACCTATCATAAAGTTGTCTTTTGCTTTTACAATATCGCCTGCCTCATTGTTGCTTTGGAAGCCATAGTGAGAGTTAAGGCTGAATGCCGCCTGAGAAATTCCTTTAGATTCAGGATTTTTATAGTAACGGCCTACTATACTGTTATCATGATGAAAACGAACTCTCTTAGACTGGTTTCCTTCGGTATCCGGATTTTGGGTATCATGACCAAGGTAGAAGTTAGCAACTAACTGAAGGTTTTCACTTGGACGGTAGTATGTTGAGCTTCCAAGACCGGGGCCTTTGCTAAAGCTGTTATAGCTTTGCCACCCGTTTAGTAACCATATTTCTGTTCTCAGGTTTTTAGACGGGTGCATTTGTACACGCGCTCCGGTAAAGTAGAAGGGAGTAAAGTCACACAACATGCTTCTCTGGTAGCTCCAGTTTTCCTGCGTTACATAACTTTCAAGACCAATGTAACTCATAAAGATACCCATCTCTACATTAATACCATACCAGGTATTAAAATGATAACCGGCTGCTGCCTCACGAATGTATTTTAGATTATAAATACTTGTGTTGCGTCCTCTGTTTACCGATCCGTCAAGGTCGTTAACAATAGATCCCATTTGCCCATATTGTAGCCATACACGACCTATAATGTTTTTGTAATTGGTTTCAAGACCCACACTGGCAAGGTTTAACGTAAACTCGTTGTGACGGCCAATTGTAGACGATATTGTTTGTGTATTATCTGTAGGATTGGCAAAATTATAGTTGTAATAAGCATCAAGATAAGTAACACCTGTAAGTATAGTTTCGCCATCCTTGTCTTTTAAAGTTAGTGGAAAATTTTTCTGTCTGTTCTGTCCGTTTACCCAGGTAAGGTCCATACTGTCAAAAGGAACTTTTTTAGTTATGGTGTCCTGTGCCTGAACAGCCATAACAGTAATAAATAATAATACAATTGTGCTAATTGCTTTCATGAGAAATGTTTATTTGTTTTTAATTTGTTACTTATCATTAGTGTCTAAGCAGTCAGCCTTTACACCCGGCAGGCGGTAGGGCCTGCCAGGGTTTCAAAGCTTCTAACTCACAACAACAAAATTCTTTATTGATTGGCTGATTGGTCTATTGCTATTTTTTTAGTTTGTCTAAAGCGATATTAAGCTTCAGCACATTTATTTTTTTCGGTCCAAATAAGCCTATCAAAGGTTTATCAGTGTGATTTTCTATAAGCGTTTCCAATTCTGAAACTTTTATGTTCCTAGCTTTTGCAATGCGTTTCATTTGGAATTTAGCTGAGAGTATAGATATGTCAGGATCTAATCCGCTGGCGCTGGCTGTTACCATTTCAACAGGAATCTCTTCTTTTTTCATATCAGGGTTTTGTGCCAATATAATATCGATACGTTTTTTTACGTCATTTAGATATTCAGGATTAGAAGGACCTTTATTACTGCCACCGGAACCGGCGGCATTGTATGCCACCGCCGATGGTCTTGCATTAAAATAACCTTCGCTTTTAAATTCCTGCCCAATATTGGCATAATATGTTTTTCCGTTGGCTGTAATAAGGTCGCCTTTGCCGCGGTTAGGCATAACCTGCGCAACGCCATATACAACCGCTGTATATATTCCTGAAAAACAAATAATACATATAAGTGTAAGTTTCAGGGTTTGTAAAAATGTATTTTTCATGATTTTAATTATTAGATAAAGAAGGCCACGGCAACGTCTATAATTTTTATACCGATAAATGGGACTATAACACCGCCAAGACCGTAGATAAACAAGTTGCGTCGTAGTAATGCCGATGCACCGATGGGTTTGTAAGCAACACCTTTAAGCGCAAGCGGAATAAGGAACGGTATAATAATCGCATTAAATATTACCGCCGATAGTATGGCGCTTTCAGGGCTATGCAGATGCATAATATTAAGGCCCTGTAGTGCAGGTATAGCTGCTATAAACAATGCAGGAATGATAGCAAAGTATTTGGCAACGTCGTTAGCAATACTAAAAGTTGTAAGTGTACCGCGCGTCATAAGAAGTTGTTTACCTATCTCTACAATCTCAATAAGTTTGGTAGGGTCGTTATCAAGGTCTACCATGTTACCTGCTTCTTTTGCCGCCTGTGTTCCGCTGTTCATGGCGACACCCACATCGGCTTGTGCAAGCGCCGGGGCGTCATTAGTACCATCGCCCATCATGGCAACTAATTTGCCTTTTGCCTGTTCATCTTTTATGTAGTTCATTTTATCTTCAGGCTTGGCTTCGGCAATAAAGTCATCTACACCTGCTTTTTCGGCAATAAATTTGGCAGTAAGCGGATTATCACCTGTAACCATCACTGTTTTCACGCCCATTTTACGAAGCCTTTCAAAACGCTCCTGTATGCCTGTTTTTATAATATCCTGAAGTTCTATTACTCCCAGTACCTTTTCATTTTCGGTAACAACTAATGGTGTTCCTCCTTTACCGGATATTTTAGCCACTTTAGAAGCTACCATTTCCGGGAAATGATTGCCGTGTTTTTCTACAAGGTTTCGCATAGCGTCTGATGCTCCTTTGCGAATTCTTTTTCCATTTACATCAACACCTGAACTTCTCGTTTCAGCAGTGAACTTTATAAATACTGAGTCTTTAACCTTAAAGTTAGGATCAACACCTGCAAGCTCTATAATACTTTTTCCTTCGGGAGTCTCATCAGCCAAAGAACTTAATACCGCTGCTTCTATAAACTGTTTTTCGGTTACACCATCGGCAGCATAAAAATGGGTTGCTTTACGGTTACCAATGGTTATTGTTCCTGTTTTATCAAGAAGCAAAACATCAATATCGCCGGCAGTTTCTACCGCTTTACCTGATTTTGTAATTACGTTGGCACGCAAAGCCCTGTCCATACCCGCTATACCAATTGCGGATAGCAGTCCGCCTATTGTAGTAGGTATAAGGCATACAAAAAGAGATATAAATGCAGCAATGGTAATAGGAGCGTGGGCAAAATCGGCAAAAGGCTTTAATGTTACACATACAATAATGAATACAAGAGTAAAGCCTGCAAGAAGTATGGTTAAGGCAATCTCATTTGGCGTTTTCTGCCTGCTGGCACCTTCTACAAGGGCAATCATTTTATCCAGGAAACTTTCACCTGCATTGGTAGTAACCATTACTGTAATTTTATCAGACAGAACTTTTGTACCACCTGTAACAGAACTTTTATCGCCACCTGCCTCACGTATTACCGGAGCGCTTTCTCCTGTAATAGCGCTTTCATCTATAGTAGCGAGCCCTTTTACGATCTCACCATCTATTGGGATAATGTCACCTGCTTCACAAACAAATACATCGCCTTTAACAAGGATAGAAGAAGGCACAATGTTTATTTCATCTACATAAATATCGCCAACAGGAACTATTTTTTTAGCCGGGGTTTCTTCACGGGTTTTTCTAAGGCTGTCTGCCTGGGCCTTACCACGTGCTTCGGCTATAGCTTCGGCAAAATTGGCAAACAGTAGCGTAAACAGGAGGACAAGGAATATTACAAAGTTGTAAACAAAACTCCCTTGTCCCTGTTCACCGCTAAGTATCCATAAGCATACGCACAGCATAACAGCAGTGCCTATTTCTACCGTAAACATAATAGGATTACGGGAAAGGCTTTTAGGGTTCAGTTTCATAAAAGACTGTTTTAATGCTTCAAGCACCAGTTCTTTCTGAAACAAGGATTTATTATTTTTCATACGATTATTATTAAGCTATTGAAAAGAATTCTGCAATAGGGCCAAGTGCCAGTGCCGGGAAGAAGGATAGCGCAGCGATGATAAAGATTACTGCAAATACCATAAGCCCAAAGGTCGAAGTATCTGTTTTCAATGTACCGGAGCTTTCAGGAATATGTTTTTTTGCTGCCAGTATACCTGCAATTGCTATTGGGCCAATTATAGGCAGGAAGCGCGATAGCAACAATACAATTCCGGTAGAGATGTTCCACCAAGGGTTGTTGTCACCAAGGCCTTCAAAACCGCTACCGTTATTAGCAGATGAAGAGGTAAACTCATATAATATCTCACTAAAGCCATGATAACCGGGATTGTTTAATGTACTTGCTCCATATTCTGAAAATGCGGTACTAAGCGCTGTTCCGGAAAGGATTAATAATGTGTGTAGTAGTGCTATTATCATGGCAATCTTCATTTCGCGGGCTTCAATTTTTTTACCCAAAAATTCCGGTGTCCGCCCCACCATAAGTCCGCTAATAAAGACTGCCAGTATAATAAATATGTAGAAGTTAAGGATGCCTACGCCGCAGCCGCCATAAAAGCAGTTTACCATCATGGCCAGCAATTGAGACATGCCCGATATTGGCATGGCACTATCGTGCATTGAGTTTACAGATCCGGTAGATATTACCGTAGTTGCAATACTCCAGTAGCCGGAAGCCGCTGCGCCAAACCTTGTCTCTTTTCCTTCGGTAGCTCCTGCCGAAGTATCAATACCCATTTGGCTTAGCGCGGGATTCCCATTCATTTCGGCCATGACCGTTGGTATTGTAAGCAGCAGAAATCCTACTGTCATTACACCAAATATCATTAAAGCCAGTTTCTTTCTTTTCAGGTAAAATCCAAGGGCAAATATCATAGCAAACGGCACGATCATCTGTGCGGTCATTTCAATGATATTGGTAAAGTAATTTGGATTCTCTAACGGATGTGCAGAGTTGGTCCCAAAAAAACCTCCGCCATTAGTACCAATGTGTTTTATAGCTGTAAATGCTGCCACAGGCCCTGTAGATACCTGTACAGTTTGTCCTTCAAGGGTAACCATATCCTGTTTGCCGTCGAACGTCATAGGAGCTCCATTAAATATCAGTATAACAGCTGTTATAAGAGATAGAGGTAATAATATACGTGTACACGATTTGATGAAATACACGTAAAAATTGCCCAGTGTTTCTGTAGTACGTTCTTTTAATGCGTTAAAGAGTATGGCTCCTGCGGCAAGTCCTGTTCCGGCAGATACAAACTGCAAAAACATTAAGAATAATTGCGAAAGATAGCTCAGTCCTGTTTCACCCGAGTAATGCTGAAGATTACAGTTGACTACAAATGATATTGATGTATTAAATGCCAGATCTGGTGTCATATTCGGATTATTGTCCGGATTGAGAGGCAGCCATCCCTGGCACATCAGCACAGTCATCCCTAAAAGAAACCATATAAAATTGATAGAAAGTAAAATTTTCAGATGTCTTTTCCATCCCATTTCCTCAGTGTAGTCTATACCGCTTATACGGTAAAACAATTTTTCAAGAGGGTTAAAAACAGGATCAAGAAAAGTGTTGCTGCCCTGGTAAACGCGTGCTATATATCTTCCGAAAGGAATTGCCAGCAGCAGTGTTAAGGCAAACATTAATATAATGCCTAAGATTTCTGTGTTCATTGCTTAGTTTGTGTGATTGCACAAAATGTGCAGGTTAAAATTTTTCCGGTTTTATGAGTACATAACAGATGTAACCAAAAACAAAAACGGCGAGTATAAAGAGTGCTGTCATACTATTAGATTTTATCAAAAAAGTCTATCGATTTAAAACAGATGGCAAAAAGCGCTATACCTGCTGCCACAAGAATAATGGTAAGTATCATAATGAATAAGATTAAACTCCCGATGCGTTAACCTGAGCGATGTATTCTTTTCGCAGCGATTGCGGAAAAAGATTGGCAATACTGCAGTTGTGCATTTCCATAAAAGTGGAAACCGAAAAAACATAAACATTAGATATTACATTTTTTGTTTCTGTATTACCCGTTATTAATAATTGCTCTGCTACGCTAAGGCATTTTTTTACTCTAAGGATATTTCCTTTACGGATAAGGTTTTTAGTGATCTCTGCAAACTGAACTGCTTTTGCACAAGCAGATTTGGCCTGGTTTTTCATTTTGATAATTATTATTTGTTTTACCACTAATAGCCAAAATGAATGCCCCTAATTGCAAATTGATGTTTATGTGTTGGTATACAGTATTTTATTTTTATTTTGAACATTATGCCAATAAAAAACCCTATCAAAATGATAGGGTTGGTACTTTCAAAACGATAGTGTTTTATTGAATTTTATATTCTTCTAACTTCCTGTAAAGGGTAGTAAGGGCAATATTGAGCAGTTTTGCAGTTTCTGTTTTATTGCCGTTTGTATAATTCATTACTTTTTGGATATGTATTTTTTCGGCGGAAGCCAATGAAAAAGCTGATAACATTTTGCCATCTTCGTTTTCTTTTACATCACTTAATTGCTGTATCTCATACGGAAGGCTATCTACAGTAAGAGTATTGCTGTTTTCCAGTATTACGCTTCGTTCCAAAACATTCTTAAGCTCACGGATATTACCCGGCCAGTTGTGCAGTTTTAAAAAATGCAGGTATTCCGGTGAGAGCTGATGTATTTTTTTATTGGTTTTATTGGCAAATGATTTCAGGAAATAGTTGGATAGCTGTTCTATATCGGCAATTCGATCGCGTAGGGCAGGGAGGTTAATGCTAAAAATAGACAATCTGTAATATAAATCCTGGCGAAACTGACCTGCTTCGATCTCTTTTACAAGATTACGATTGGTTGCAGCAATAATTCTGATATCTACTTTTGTTACTTTGCTTTCCCCAACTTTTATAAACTCGCCCGATTCTATAACCCGTAAAAGTTTCGCCTGAAGGTCAATAGGCATTTCGCCTACCTCATCAAGAAATATGGTTCCGTTATTGGCTTCTTCAAATAAACCTTTTTTGTCCTTTATCGCTCCTGTAAAGGCACCTGCTGCATGGCCAAACATTTCACTTTCTAAAAGGTCATGGCTAAATGCCGAACAGTTTATCGCAACAAAGTTTTTATTTTTTCGTGTACTGTTTTGATGTATAGCATTGGCAAATACCTCTTTTCCCGTACCGGTTTCGCCTGTTAGTAAAACAGTAGTATCGGTTGGGGCAACTTTACGGGCAAGTTCAATAGCTTCTTTAATACTTTTAGAAAATCCTATAATGCCTTCAAAAGAAAATTTGCTTTCCAGTTGTGCTTCCAGTTGTGCAACGCGCTGGCTGAGGCCTGCTTTTTCAATAGCACGATCTATAAGGGGGATAATTTTATTGTTATCGTCACCTTTTACGATATAATCAAAAGCACCGTTCTTTATAGCCTGTATACCATCAGGTATGTTGCCATAAGCAGTAAGCAGTATTATTTCGGTATGTGGATAGGCCTGCTTTATGGTTAGAGTAAGATCTACCCCGTTTCCATCAGGGAGTTTTACATCGCAAAGCACAATATCAATAGTTTCTTGTTGTAACTTCTTTAAACCGGATTTGCAGTCACCGGCCTGTATCACTTCAAAACCCTCAAGGGTAATGATACGTGCCATTAAGCTTCTCAGCTTTTCTTCATCGTCAATTAAAAGGATTTTTTTCACTGTAGACAATTTGAAGCAAAGTTATAGTAAAAATGAAATATAAAACTAAAATAACTTTTATGAATGATTTCAGCTTAAAACAGAAACCAAAAAAAAGCCCGTTTTATAATTAAAACAGGCTTTGATTATGTGTAACTTACAGAATTATATTTTTTTGAAAAGGTATTGTGTAACTTCTGCAAGTCGGTTAGAAAAGCCCCATTCGTTATCATACCATGATGCGATTGATAAAAGGTTACCTTCTTTAATAGTAAGTGGTAAATCTATTAAAGATGAATGTGAATCTCCCACTATACGAGCAGATGTCCACTCGTCTTCTAATACATCCAGCACTCCTTTTAAACCTTCTGATTGTGATGCTTTTCTGAAAGCTTCTTTTACTTCTTCAACGGTACAGTCCTTTTCAGTTACAAGGTTAAGTTCGGCAATACTTCCTGTACGAGTAGGTATCCTGTATGCCTTACCTGTTATTTTAAGGTCTTTCCATATAAACTGTAGTGCTTTTGCAGCACCCGAAGATGAAGGGATAATATTTTCTGCTGCAGCCCATGAATCCCTGCGGTCTTTCATCGGCTGATCGGTTAATGATTGTGTATTTGTGTAAGAGTGCACGGTAGAGAACAATCCGTATTGTATACCAAAGTTTTCAAGTATTACCTTGATAGGTATTGCCAATGCATTTGTAGTACAGCTACCCATACTTATAATCTTTTGTGTTTCAGGATTAAATTCTTCCAGATTAATACCTTTTAAAAGTACAGCATCACAATCGGCTAAAGACTTGCTCGGCGCACTTACCAATACATATTTAGCACCTCTGTCTATGTGTACCTGAGCACCTGCACGTGTGGTTGCCCTGCCAGAACAATCAACTACAAGATCAACACCTAATGCAGCCCAATCAGGAGTTTCTGCTTTAGAATTGATATATGTGATTGATTTATTTCCAACCTTTAATGTTGATTCCCCATCGGCAGATACGTTTTCTTCCCATCGTCCGTAATTAGTATCTACGCTAAGCAGCGCGGCAAGTGTTTGAAGTGGCTGAATATCTGCAATAAAGGCAGGAAGCTCACCATTGTTTTTAAATGTTGCTTTTAGAAATTGCCTCCCAATGCGGCCGAATCCATATAATGCTATTTTTCCCATGTTTTTTGGTTTAAAGTTTAACTGTATTAAATTACTAATTTTTAAGCATATAACGATGCTCTCCCTGTAAAACTAATTCACTATTCTGATTGTATACCGTTGCACGTGTTACAACTGTTCCTGTAATGCCGTTATCTATCAGTTCTATTATTTCTAAGGCAGGATAAAGCGTATCTCCGGAATGCACTTCTTTTATAAACTCGCATGATAACGAGGTAAAGGCAATGAAGATATTACCTATATAATGTGGAAATAATGTTGCACCCGGTGCAGTAAATGCAAGAACCTGCAGTCCATGGACAACAGGGGCAGAGTGACCAAATCGTTGTGCATATTCCTTATCGTAATGAATAGGATGATTATCGCAAGATACAGTTTGAAATGCAGAAGCATGTGCATCGGTTAAAGTCCTGCTTGGTGCCCTGAATATCTCGCCAACTTTTAAAGATTTAAAAGTTCTTTGCTCTACAATGCCTGTTTTTTCTTTATCAAAAACTGAAGCAGTATTGTTTTGATCTTCCATTTTTTAATGCGTTGAAAGTTTTTTGATCATATCCGCAGAAAGTGCATCGGCATAGATTCCAAAAGCGCTTGTTAGTACTCCTTTCAAATTATAAACATCTGAAACAATGCCATAGACTATGTCTTCATCTCCCGGATCTGTCTCGCCTTCAAAACGAAATACATATTCAATGCTGAATTCATCAGGAGACATAGCCTGTGTATTGTTATTAAAACGTATACAGTCTTCATCAAGATTAAAATCATGTGTGAAGCCTTCGGTATTAAGCCATTGCAAAGCTTCGGTTACTGTGTCAAAAGACGGTTGCTGATTGTTATTCATAGTTAAAAAATAGAAACCTGTAGCGGTTTAATGCTACAGGCATGAATTAATAATTACCTTATTGCTTTAAGAATTTGATAAACTCTTCATTGAATTTGTCTTTCTCTTCAATAAAAGAAGCGTGTCCGCTTTTATCAAACGCAACCAGTTTAGATCCTGCAATCGCTTTATTCATTTGTTCTGCCAGTGCAAAAGCTACAATTTTGTCTTCTTTCGCATTAAATATAAGCGTAGGCACTTTAATTTTTGGCAGGTCACCTCTCAAGTCTTCGTCACGTAAAGAGATTAATGCCTGTTCCATCGCATAAGCAGAAGATTGTATTTCAATACCTCCAAGCCAAGCACCAATACCCGGAGATACAGAAGTTGGTGTTAAAGTAAAATACTGTCCTAATGTGCCTAAAAGTGCTGGCCTGTCTGTATTGTTTAGTTCAACCCATTTCGTAATATCTTCTTTAGTAAATAACGGATAAGGATAGTCAGCTTTTTTAGTGTGACATGGTGCAGCAGCAGAAAATAAAGCCAGTTTGTTGATGTGTGCGCCATTGTATTTAGCTACATAATGTAGTGCAATAGCACCTCCCATAGAGTGTCCGCCTATTGCAGCATCTTTAATGTCAAGCTTATCAAGCACTACTTTAATATCATCTGCAAACTGGTCGTAGTTATATTTACCATATGGTTTGTCAGACTGGCCAAATCCTCTAAGCGTAATTCCTATTACTCTATAACCTGCCTTAACAAGTGCATGGTACTGATATTCCCATGAGGCATCGCTTAATGGGTATCCGTGGATCAGGATTACCGGTTGGCCTTCACCAAGATCGGTAATGTGTAGTTTTACATTTGGTGCTACTTCAACATATTCCGGTCGCCCTTCTATTGTTGTGTTTTCAGTAGTTTTTGTTTGTGTTGTGTTAGTTTCTTTGTTGCACGAAACCACTAGAGCTGCAAATGTGAATAATGTTGCTAAGTAGATGTTTTTTACTTTCATGTGTTACAGTTTTAAAATTAATAATGATTGTAATACATGTAGTAAGCCAAAGAATATGCCTTTAATTTATTTGGCTGATTTTAAAGGGTTTATTCTTTTTATGCAGTTTTCAATTTACGATATGGCGTAAATTTATAAAGCAGTTTTATTCTGATAGAAAATGTTTCTTTTTAATGCCCAGCTTCTGCATCTTAGACTGAAGTGTAGTAGGAGGGAGGTCTAAAAGTGCAGCTGCCCCATTAGGCCCCGAAATTCTTCCGTTACATTTAGATAATACCCATATTATATATTCCTTTTCAAATTCAGATAAAGGTTTTATTGTAAAAGAATTATCACTTTTTGCTGTTTTATCTGCAAGAATAGCACTTATACCTATTTCTTTAATTGAATCGCCGATAGTTAATAAAACGGCTCTTTCAATAGCGTGTTCAAGTTCACGGATATTACCCGGCCATGAATACAATTTCATTGTATTCAACGTTTTAGCAGCAAGTTTTTTTGTTTTTTTACGGGAATATTTTTTTAGAAAAAAACTGCTTAACTCGTCAAGATCTTCTACGCGTTCACGTAGGGGAGGAATACTTATAGGAAATATATTCAGTCTGTAATAGAGGTCTGCCCTGAAATTACCAAGGGCTACTTCCTGTTGCAAATCTCTATTGGTTGCCGCTATAATTCTTACGTTTACAGGAATTGTCTTGTTGCCGCCAATGCGTTCTATTTCTTTTTCCTGTAATACACGAAGTAATTTAACCTGTAGGTCCATTGGCAATTCGCCAACTTCATCTAAAAATAAAGTGCTGTTGTTAGCACGTTCAAATTTTCCTGTCTTTTGCTGCACTGCTCCTGTAAAGCTGCCTTTTTCATGGCCAAAAAGTTCGCTTTCAATTAGGTTTTTAGGTATTGCTGCGCAGTTTACCTTAACCATTTCATTATTTTTATACGCCGAATTTTCGTGAATAGCGCAGGCTACCAACTCTTTCCCTGTTCCACTTTCACCTAAAAGTAAAACCCCGGAATCAGAATCTGCAACCAGCATTATTTTTTCCTTTACATTTTTTACAGCTATACTTTGCCCTATAATTGAATCTAAAGGACTCGTTTTTTCAGCATCATCATTTGCAGTATCCGCTTGATTTACAGATGACGTATATTGTGGCCTTTCCCTTAACAGTATATTATCAATAGTAACTGCCATCTGGATAGACAAACTGCTTAGTAGTCTTTGGGCACTTCGGGTTAAAGTCCCCGGTTTTTTAAAAGCTGCAAATACAACAAGAGCTTTGTTGTTATGGTTATGCAGCGGATATGATATTACTTCGCGTATTCCCTGCTCAAATAATTCTTTTAAAAAGTAAGGTGTAGTATTACCTTTTTTATTGCAAAGATCAGACGTAATTGCAATTGGCTCGGCAGAATTAAGGCACGCATCAAAAAAACCATCGTTTATTTCATGGGTGTCTTTTTTAAATTTCTGATAAGAATCCCTGGCAGAATGGTATTGTAAATGATACTTGTTTTCAGCCTCATTTCCAGAGCAAATAATAAAGCTGTCAAAAGCAATCTGCGGCTTTAATTGTGTGTTAATAACCTCATTAAGTTCATTATGGTTTGTAATTGGCGCAAAACGCTGAATTAAAGAGAGCAGTGATAGTTGTTCCTGTTCTCTTTCCTGTATTCGCTTTAA
>Ga0157370_10002188_pt1 | contig 23838 bp, 20 predicted proteins | sample C35metaG_FD_113463 | JGI IMG/M metagenome (GOLD analysis project Ga0157370, IMG submission 113463) | Corn rhizosphere microbial communities from Kellogg Biological Station, Michigan, USA - C3-5 metaG | ecosystem: Host-associated > Plants > Roots > Rhizosphere > Soil | place: USA: Michigan...
ATTTCGCGGCAGCATAGAAAATAAACTGTTTGTCTTTATTCTCGCCACGTCCCTGGCCAATTGGTACATACCATTGGGCAGTAAAACGTTCTTTATGAAATTCTACCCATTTGTATTGATCCGCCGGTGTCAATGTAGCGCCGTTTCTAAATAAAGAATAGGGTGGCGTTAACTCTGTGCTCAAAATAAAGTTAGAACCGCTTGTTGGGAAGATTGGGTTTGGACCTGCAGAACTTCTTGCAAGAGTAATTTTAAAACTGATGTTATTTGAAATTCCGTTTAATAATCCAGGGAAAATATTGTAATTCTTCAATTTATAACGCTGATAATTTAACTGGTAAACCAAAGAGAAGTAATCATCTGGCCATTTCAACTGTTTTCCAAGTGATACACTGATCCCTGTATTTTTAATGTAAGAAGAATCTGCATAAGCGCCATTATAATATCCGGTTCTGGGATCATAAGCATTTGCATATTTCGTATCATAATATCCGATAGTGAATGGATTTCTTTTTTTGCCGCCAAGCCATGGTTCAGTGAAGGAGAAATTATAAGAACGGAATTGTTTTCCATTACTTTGGGCTCTAAGGCTTAATTTTTGTCCATCGCCAACTGGCAGAGGATCCCAGGCTTTTTTCTTAAAAATATTATAGATGGAAAAGTTATTGAAAGTAACGCCGAGAGTTCCGGTTAATCCGATTCCTCCGCCAAAGCCAGCAGAAAGTTCAAGCTGATCGGAAGATTTCTCTACTAAATTCCAGGTAATATCTACGGTTCCACTTTCAGGATGAGGATCAATGCCGGGAGAAATTTTTTCAGCATCAAAGTATCCTAATTGTGATAATTCACGTTGCGTTCTGATGATCTTTTCACGACTGAATTTTTCACCTGGAATAGTTCTTAATTCACGGCGGATCACATACTCTTTTGTTTTATCATTTCCGCTGATCGCTACTTTTCCAATCGTTGCCTGTGGCCCTTCACGGATTTGAATTTCGTGATCGATGGTATCATTATAGACTGCAGTTTCTACTGGTGTAACCTGAAAAAATAAATAGCCGTCATCCTGGTATAAACTGGAGATATCACCTCCTTCAGCCGAAGGCGTAACACCAAGTTTTTTGTTCAATGTTTCCGCATTATAAACATCGCCTTTTTTAATTCCTAAAATCACGCTGAGCAAAGAATCGGAATATTTTGTGTTTCCTTTCCAGGTGATGTTTCCAAAATAATACCGGTGGCCTTCAGACAGTTTGATCGCAACATCCAGATCGCCATCAGCATTATAAGTTGTATCAGCAAGGATTGTGGCATCCCGGAAACCGCGGGAATTATAATAATCGAGAATTTTATTTTTGTCTTCCAGGTATTTCTTTTCATTGAATTTGGCCGAAGTAAGCATTTTAAATCTTACATAAGGATCTAAAAGCTCTTTTGTTTTTGTAGGAAATAAATACCCGTTCTCATTTAAATATTGACTAAAGGAAAGATGGTTCTTTTTGGTGGAATCATACACATTTACATCTGGTGAAGGGAAGAGTGTGAACCTGCTTTTTTCTTTGGTTCCCTTCATTTGTTTTTTCAATTTCAAATCAGGGATCTTGTCATTTCCGGCAAAATAAATATTATTGATCCTGACCTTACCGTTTTTATTGATTGTAAAAAGAATATTAACTGCGTTTGTGGCTTTTGTATCTTTTACTTCGCTGATAGCCACATCCACATTTCTGTATCCTTTATCAATAAAAAACTTTTTTATCGTGGAAATTGAGGAAACTTTAAAACCTTCTGTAACCCTTGTTAAACGCCCTTTTTGGAGGTCGAGTTTCTTGGTGATATCGTCCGCTTCTGTTTTTGAAATCCCTTTAAATTTAAAGTTGGATAAAACAGGTCTGTCAGTAATATGAATTTCAATTGAAAGATCATCACCAACTAATTGTGTCAGATAAATTTCCACATCAGACACCAGATTTTGTTTCCATAAATTCGTAATTGCATTAGCAAAAGCATCACTTCCGGGAATGGTAATTTTATCTCCAACAGCAAGACCGGAAATAGAAATGATTAAATTCGGATCGAATGTAGTTCCCGTAACGGTGATGTGAGACAGAGTATATTTTTTCGGGTTTTTTGAGTTGAAAATATTTTGTAGTTCCACATTTACAGATGAAGGGGTTGTATCTGCCTGGGCAACAGGGGGGGGAATACTATCAGCTTTAAAAGACACTTTTGGAACAGTATCTGTTTTAGAAACCGGAGATACAGAATCCTTCACAATCTGAGCGGAAACAATAGTTCGGGCAGTAAAAGTGACAGCTATCAAGAGGAGGATCTTGTAGATCTTACGCATTAAATCGATTTTAATAGGGCGGCAAGTTAATTTCAATTATTAAAAGTTTTTGTTAAATCAGTAGGCCAGCTTTACCCTTGCACGGGTATGGAAATCGTTTATACAATCATAAAATGGGTAACAGTAAAATAAGTAACCGTAAAGGTTGCTACAGTTGTTCACTTGTTTTGCCAAATCTTCTTTCACGGTTTTGATAATCAAGAAGAGCTTCATACAAGTTTTCTTTCCTGAAATCCGGCCAAAGTGTGTCAGTAAAATATAATTCTGAATAAGCCAGCTGATACAATAAAAAATTACTGATCCTGTATTCTCCGCTTGTACGGATCATCAATTCGGGATCAGGAAAATCAGCAGTACATAAATGTTGTTTAAACACTTCGTCAGTAATTTGATCAGCTTCGATTTTGCCACTATTTATTTCATCTGCAATCTTTTTTACTGCATGTATAATTTCCCAACGGCTGCTGTAACTCAGTGCCATTATAAGATTGAGGCCCGTGTTGTGTTTTGTTTCTTCGCAAGCCTCGTTCAGTTCGCGACGTGCATTCGGTGGCAGCATATCGATATTTCCTATCACATGCAGCCTGATATTATTTTTATTGAGCGTGGCAACTTCTGTCCGGATGGTTTTTACCAATAATTCCATCAAACCTGTTACCTCGTCTTTTGGCCGATCCCAGTTTTCAGTACTAAAAGCATAAAGTGTTAGAAATTTAATTTCTAATTCCGCACAGCCTTCTACAATATTCCGAACGCTTTCGACACCGCTGTAATGACCAAACAACCGGTCTTTGCCTTTTTCCTTCGCCCAACGTCCATTGCCATCCATTATAATGGCAATATGCCGGGGAAGTTTTTCGGCGATTAATTTTTCTTTTAAATTCATGGTAATCGTAAAAAAAGGAAGTCAGGCATTCAGCAGCCTGACCGAAACAAAAGTAAGAAAATAGTTGAACAGAATTCGCTAATTTTTTATGGTTTTGCTGTTGGGCAACGATAGGAGGTAATATTGAATGAAACGCCAAATTCGGCAATAATATATTGATCATTTTGTTTGCTAAAACCTCTTTGGCGCCCTTCTGTTCCAATTGCGGGCCCAATCTCAATAGATCGGTCCTGCATAATGGCCGCTATTGATTTTCCTCCATTTGGGGATGGAAATTTATCAGCACCAATATAAGTTTTGCTTACGTCATCAATGTAATCAGTGGTTGTGAAACGATGAGTAACTTCAAAAGAAAGATTGATCTTATCATTGACGGCATACTTTAAACCAAAACCTATTGGAAAACACATTGCCATGCTCCCATAGGCTTTTCTTCCTTTATAAAAAGTTTCGCCTTCCGTATTTAACGGGCGTAAATACACTTTTTGATTTTGATAAAAAGCATAAGGATCATAACTGAAGAAACCAACGCCTAAGGTGGCATATGGGGTAAATGAATGATTGGGATCTGTAGGAATAAATTTGAAAAAATTGAAATCACCCTGCAAGGCAATTTCAAAAATATTTGTATTAAAACTTAAATTTCTTCTTACCTGGTATTCATTATCACTATAAATATCGCTGTATCCGAGAAGCGCATAATGGCCTGAAAGACGAACCGATGTATAGTTTCCAAATTGTTTTCTAACAAAAGCGCCTAGTGCTATTTTCGGACGGTTAATTTTACCCCGGTTGTTCAGATCTCCAAAGTAATGTCCTGCTCCAACAGTAATTCCAAACTCACCTTCCTGAACATATTCATTCATCTGGGCCTGGCTTTGTATTACAAAAGCAAGCGATAAAATCAAAAACGAGATAAGTTTTTTCATAATTGCAGAGCAAAATAAGTAAAACAACGAAATAAGTAAGATTTAATTACTCATAAAGTTAAAAATTATCAATTCCTTTTATCCAGCCCCCACGACAATTTACTTCTAAGAGTTTGAAGAAAATTGTTTTCATTTAATCTAACAAGGTTAATGCCGAAAACTTCTTTACGAATTGCCAATAAAACTTCTTTGGTTACAATTTCCCGGCGACTGTCCAATGTACATAAAAAGCCGTCGGTTCGGCCTTCTACTTCGAAAGAAATAATAGAATCGTCCGGAATAACTAATGGCCTGATATTTAAATTATGTGGTGAAACAGGAGTGATAACAAAACTGGCAGAATCCGGGAAAACAACCGGGCCGTTACAACTTAAAGAATATCCGGTGGAACCGGTAGGAGTTGCTACGATCAAACCATCCGCCCAGTAAGTATTTAAAAATTCGCCGTTGAGATAAGTGTGAATTTTAATCATTGGCGAGGTGTCTTTTTTGTGAATCGTAAATTCATTCAACGCGTAGCTTAATCCTTTAAATAAAGGCATGTTTGCATCAAGGTGCACCAAAGACCTTTTATCCAATTTAAAAGTACGTTTTACCAACGCTTCCAAAGCAGAATGAATTTCATCACGCCGGATACTTGCTAAAAACCCAAGCCTTCCATAATTGATTCCCAGAACCGGAATTCCCTTATCTCCAACAAAAGTGATGGCGTCAAGTAAAGTTCCATCACCACCTAAACTAATTATAAAATCAATTTCGTCCAGGTCTTCTGAACAATTAAAAGTGGAATATTTATCGGTAATATGAATTGAAGAATAAAATTGATTAAAAAAATCCTGGTAAATAACCGGCTCAATATTATAATTAGAAAATTCTTTTAGTAAAACTTTTAACCCTTCCAATTGTTCTGACTCTAAACCACGACTATAGATGGCTATGCGCATAACTTTTCCCGTTGATTTTTTTTAAGTGCAAAGGAATATGATAGCATGTAAAAATAATTCCTTTTGAATTAAATTAGCTGACTATCTTTTTATAGTTCATGGTAACTTAATAATTATTGTGGAAGCAGAAAACGATTTTGGAGGGCTTGATCAGCAAATTTTCAAATTCAAATTTGAAGGTAATTCATCAGATTATTGTAGTTCATGCTGATTTCGTTTTCAAATAATTCTTCACCTGAATAAAAAGAAACAGAGTATTCATATCTTTCAAAAGTGGCGATAATTGTAGAAACTTCTTTCTTGTTTATTTGTATTGTCACTTGCATATGGTCAGGCAATACATGTGGACAAACGTTGAGATGAAGTATTGTAGCACCATCACTTTCAACAATACTATTGAGTTCTGAAATGGTAAAACGGCTGCGTTCCATTTCCAAAACGATCAATGCACCAAATTCAGAAGAACCGCTCAGGTTTCCAAGTGCAGTGATCAATGCGCCGGATGAAATTGTGCCCAGCAACTCATCCTTTTCATTGATCACAGGAATTACATTTGTTTGATAAAGATCATAAATCGTTGCAGCTTTTAAAAAATGAAGGGTGGAATTGACAGCCGCAGAAATAAGATTAGTTTGAAAAACTTCCAGTTTTTGATCTTTATTTTCTTCATCCACAAGGTCTTCATCACTGATCAATCCTAAATATTTTTCGTCAGAAACTACTGGCAGATGAGTGGTTTTGAAATCATTCATTAATTGTAACGCTGTCGCTACGGTATCCTGCAAATGCAATGAAGGATAAATATTGTCAGATAGCTGCAGAGTTGTCATTTCTTATTTTTTTGGTTTGCTGCAAGGGCTCTTTTAATTAACAAAGACAACAAAAATTAAATAATCGTTGCAGCAGGTACTTTTAATTTTGAAAGAAAGGTGCTAAGGATCTTGTTGAATTCCTCCGGCACTTCCATCATTGGTGCATGGCCACATTTATCGATAAAATGTAACTCGCTGCTGGGAATAAGTTTATTAAATTCCTTTGCTACAAAAGGCGGAGTGATTGTATCATTATTTCCCCATATAAGGCAGGTGGGTTGTTTAATCTGATTCAATTCATCGCCAAGATTATTTCTGATCGCAGATTTTGCCAGTGAAATAATCTTAATAACCTTCAGCCTGTTATTGGTGATCTCAAAACATTCATCAACCAATTCATCTGTTGCCATTGCCGGGTCATAAAACGTGAGTTGTGTTTTTTTACGGATGTATTCTTTATCACCGCGTTTTGGATAACTGTCGCCCATTCCATTTTCAAACAAGCCTGAACTGCCGGTTAGGATCAGCGATTTCACCCTTTCCGGATTTTTTAAAACATAAACGAGTGCCACATGCCCACCCAGGGAATTTCCAAGCAAATGAATCTGATCATAGTTTCGAAATTCAATAAATCTTTTTACAAACTTTTGCAATCCGCCAACAGTCGTATGCAAAAGGTCTAAATCAAAAAGTGGCAACAGAGGAACAACTACTTTATATGATTTTCTAAAATGTTCAACAAGGTGTGTAAAATTACTTAGCGCTCCGAACAATCCATGCAGCAACAGCAACGGTTCTCCCTCTCCTTCTTCAATAAATTTAAATTTTCCTTCTTGTATTAATTGATATTCCATGTGGTAGTAAGTAGCAATTTTTTATGCCTGTTAATTATTGCTAAAATAAATGTTTCTGATGAAAAAATCAGTGAAATAATATTTTGCAGCAATTATGATGCAGCGATTTTATGACCTAAATTTTCAAAAAAAGATTGAAGTTGTGAAAATAAATCTTTAAAAACAGGAATGATTTTTCCAAGATTATTAATGATTTCCGGCCCCCATGGAGCTACAAAATCATGCACAAAAGATGCAGAAACAGTTTCAGTTTTTATAAGAGATGTTTTTTCAGCAAAAAATAAAATTACGCTAAAAATTAGGGTGTAAATAATGATATAAAGCAACACTCCTCCCAGTTTATCCAACCAGCCCAACATGGCAATATGGATTGTTTTTCTAATAATTCTTGCGCCAATACTAACCAGCAAAACGACGATGATAAAAACAACCGCAAATGAAATTACCGGCAGCCATTTTGCAAGTACTCCTGCTGAACTTTCAAAATAAAGTGCCACAACTGTTGAAAGTTTCAAAGCCGCCGCCAGCCCAATTATGAAAGAAATAAATGAAAAAATGCCAACGATAAACCCTTTGCTAAGACCTTTAAAAACAGCAATGATGATGATTATAATGAAGGCAACATCTATGATCATGATGGCTCTTTTATCTTAAGCGTCATTTTTCATCTGGTATTTACTTTGCAGCAAGAATTTCCTTTACAATTCGGGCAATTGTTTTTCCATCAGCTTTTCCCGCCAGTTGTTTGTTGGCCATTCCCATCACTTTTCCCATATCAGCCGGACCGGAAGCACCTGTTTCATCAATAATTTGCGAAATGACCGATTTTAATTCTGCCTCCTCCAATTGTTTTGGTAAAAATTTTTCGATCACTTCAATCTCTTCTTTTTCTTTGGCAGCAAGATCTCCACGATTTTGCTTCTCATATATTTCCAAAGAATCCTTTCTTTGTTTTACTAATTTTTGCAGAAGTTTTATTTCATCATCATCTTTTATTTCTCCCCCGGCTCCTTCAGCTGTTTTTGCGTTTATGATGGCGGCTTTTATAGCACGCAGAGCACGCAAAGATTTTTCATCTTTTGCAAGCATGGCAGTTTTTAAATCTGACATTACTTTTTGTTCTAAAGACATAAATTATAAATTAATTGATGAATAATCAGGTTAGTTCGATTTTATTGGGATGCATTTTCTTTATCCATAAATTTCCGGTGAAATTCGTTCGCAAACTTTTTAATGTCCTGGGCAAGATCTGCATGTTTTGTAGCCCGCTGAAAAGTGTCGCCCATTGTTACCAAAAGCTGGTAGTAAAAATCTGCCATTTCATCAGTCATCATGTCTTTTGTCCAAAGATCTATTCGCATCGCCGTTTTTTCGATTCCATCCCAAAAAGCAAGGAACATTGCCTTAGCAGCTTGTGGTGTATCAGCGCTGCTGTCTGTTGCATTCCAGGTGATATTTAAAGGAATTTTTTGCGGGTCAAGCTGGATCTTGACATTGATATTTGATTCTGTCATAATTGGCTGCAAATTTAATACTATTGGCATTGAATATTCATTTGTATTTAACCTTTCTTTAACCCTGTAACAAATACATTTGCCAACTTAATTATATTTATGAAGAAAATTGTTTTTGTAGTTATCAGTTGTTTGTTTGTTTCTATGGCTTTTTCGCAGGATGCCGGACCTTCAAATACAAGTAGCAACAAGCTCAGTTTTGCCAATCGTTCCGGTGATCATTTTATGCTTCAGCTTTCATCAGATCATTGGGCAGGAATGCCGGATAGTATCAGCAGCCACCAAAGTGGTTTCTCCCGTGGTTTCAACGCATATGTGATGTTGAATAAACCTTTTAAGACTTCTCCAAAACTCAGTCTCGGTATTGGTTTGGGAATTAGCACCAGCAATATTGTTTTTAAAAAAATGGATATTGATGTAAAAGCTGCCCCGGGATTATTGCCTTTTAACGCTCTTGACTCTGCCAATCATTTTAAGAAATATAAACTGGCAACTAGCTTCCTTGAAATTCCCCTGGAATTCAGATATACTTCAAAACCCAATAATCCAAACAAAAGTGTAAAAGCAGCAGTTGGTTTAAAAATAGGAACTCTTGTAAATGCTCATACAAAAGGAAAATCTTTACAGGATAAAGATGGCACCACGCTTAACGCTTATGTTGAAAAAGAAAACAGTAAGCGCTTTTTCAACAGCACTCATTTTATGGCGACAGCAAGAATTGGTTATGGAATTTTTTCAATATTTGGCTCTTACCAATTGAATAAATTTTTGAAAGATGGCGCGGGCCCCGATCTGAAATTATACCAGATAGGTATTACTTTGAGTGGATTATAAAATAATTCCTGGTAATCTGGAGGCGGGCTTTTTGTTTTGATTGTTTTGGAAGTTTTTGGTCTCATATTTTTTATTTTGGTGAAGACCAAAAATAATTTGAAAAGGGTGCTTTATAAACCGGTTTTCAGTTTCGGAAGTCGCCTGTTTCTTTGTATTTCTGCAAAGTATGGAATTTGCCAATTTTAATTCATTACGTTGAAAATCTCAAACAGGTGCAGGCCTTCCTATCTCCCTGTCCGTTACTCAATTGAGCATTCCTTGTTTCCGATCCCTTAAAATAAAAATTGTATCTGTTTATCTGTTTACTGTAAATAATTCGCCGGAACCAGGATTTGCAAGATGAAAGAATAAGAAGGATTCGGCCGTATTTGGTTCTGTGGCAGATATTGGCGAAGAACTCTATGACAAAACAATGGATTTAAACCTGAAAAGTGTGTACCTCACGATTCATAAAGCGCTGCCCTATATGAATGATGGCGGGTCTATTATACTTATCGGCTCAAATGCAGGGCACCGCGCCTATCCATCTTTTACTCTTTATGGTGCTGCAAAAGCGGCGGTGATCCATTTTGCAAAAGGATTTTCAAACGACCTGTTAGACAGAAAAATCAGAGCAAATGTAATATCACCGGGTACAACGGATACACCCGTATTTGACAAGTTTGTTCCTGCCGACCAATTGGAAGCTGTAAAAAAATACTATTCAGATGCAATGCCCATAGGCCGAATCGGGCAACCATCTGACATCGGCAAAACAGCAGTTTTCCTGGCTTCGGATGATTCATCATTTATGCTTGGCGCTGAACTCCTTGTTGATGGTGGCCTAACCTATTTGTCGCCTGCTCCATAAATCCCAATTCAAGAAATCACATTAATAAAAGCTTTTGAAAATAAAAACAATGAGTAATTTAAAAAACAAAGTAACAACTTACGCAATTATTGGCTTTGGCAATATCGGCCAGGCTCTGGCCAGGGCATTTGCCCGCAAAGGCATCGAAGTATCCATTGCAACTACACGAGACCCTGAAAGTTTTGCCTCCGGCGCAGCCGCAATCGGCCCCACAATCATTCCCAAAACACTGGCGGAAGCTGTCAGGGCGGACATCATCTTTTTAGCGGTCCGTTTCGATTCGCACCGGGATGTAGCGAAGGCCCTGCCCGACTGGCAGGGGAAGATCATCGTCGACGTGACCAATGCCTACGGCGTTTCCCCTGAAAAGTTGGGAGGACAGCCTTCTGCCAGGGTCGTCGCGCAGGCTTTCACTGGTGCAAGCCTGGTTAAGGGCTTCAACCATTTAGCCGCTGCCGTGCTTGGGCGAGATCCTTTCGTAAATGGTGGCAGGAGAGTTGTGTTCCTGGCAAGCGACGATGAAGGTGCAGCAGCCGAGACAGGTGCGCTGGCAGAAAATCTCGGTTTTTCACCCATCCAGCTTGGCGGGCTTTCTGAAGGAGGATTGCTTGTGCAGGCACACGGAACTAGCTGGGGTCAGCTGATATTTAAGGACCTGGTCAATTTCAACTGATGAATCATGATGGCAATTGATGGTCAAATTTAAAAGAAAGCCGGTGAATTGATTTTATCATCTCTTGTCTTAAGATTTCATGGATTAAAGGATGAAAGAGTAATCCTGGTAATCTGACCAAATCCCGGTTCAATGCTGAAGGTAAATGCAAAAGGTGATTTTTTTCTGCCTCAAGTCTAATGAAAGTCACTAAAATCATTCCTTCGCCCAGGCTATAGGAAATCTGCTGTTTGTCCACAGTTTCAGTATTTAAAATTAGGCCCGATGTGAGTCTTGGCGATGAGCAGATATTCTGACCCTGCGGGGGTTTTGCAATATAATTTTTGCGTTGACGGAGGTGGCTGCCGAGTTGATTTTGGGTACAAAGTATCAGTCCGCTTTTCTAATGTTGTTTTTAAAATTAAATCGCTGGTTATTAATAACTCTTTCTTAAAGTTTCTTACATTCGGGAGTTCACTTCAGATTAAAAGCAGCGTTTATTTTTTATTCAAACCTTGATAACCTTTAGCCTCCGGAATCAACTCTTATTTTTCCTCAAACAAAGCAGGATGAATTATTTTTGCCTTCTAAAAACTTTCTATTGGTCGAAAAAAAAATCAATTATAACAATCCAGTCAATGCCGTACTCGTGTCGGTAATTCAGAATGGGCAGACAGAACATCTGGTAAAAGAATACCTGTCAGAATTAAAATTTCTTGCGGAAACAGCAGGGGCTGAAACCGTCAAAATATTTACCCAAAAACTGGATCACCCTGACAGCCGCACCTTTGTAGGAAAAGGGAAATTAGAAGAAATAAAAAATTTTACTCAAAGAAAACATGTTGATCTCGTCATTTTTGACGATGAACTTACCGGCTCCCAGATCTCCAATATTGAAAAGGAATTAAACGTTACAACGATAGACAGAAGTGACCTGATCCTGGATATTTTTGCTTCCCGTGCTAAAACTGCCCAGGCCAAAGTGCAGGTAGAACTTGCGCAATATCAATACATTCTTCCACGGTTGAAAGGAATGTGGAAACACCTTGAAAGGCAGGGTGGTGGAATCGGGAGTCGCGGTCCTGGTGAAACAGAAATAGAAACTGACCGCCGGATTGTAAAAGACAAGATCAGTTTGCTGCGCAAAAGATTATTGGAAATTGACAAACAATCTTTTACCCAAAGAAAAGAACGGGGCGAATTTATCAGGATGGCTTTGGTTGGTTACACGAATGTGGGCAAATCAACCATCATGAATTTGCTGAGCAAGAGCGATGTTTTTGCTGAAAATAAATTGTTTGCCACCCTGGATACAACGACGCGAAAGGTAGTTCTGGGCCATACCCCATTTCTACTCAGCGATACTGTTGGTTTTATCAGAAAGCTTCCTCATCATTTGATCGAAAGTTTTAAGAGCACATTGGATGAAGTACGCGAAGCGGATATTTTATTGCATGTCGTTGATATTTCGCATCCCAAATATGAAGAACAATTAGCGGTGGTAAATAAAACTTTGCAGGAACTGAAAAGCTTTGAGAAGCCTGTCATTACGGTGTTTAACAAAATGGATGAATACGAAAAAAACACATTTGACCAATGGCTGGAGCCTGAAGTGAAGCAACAATTGCTTGAAGAATTGAAACAGAGATGGCAGGAACAAACGAATGGAAACTGTGTGTTTATTTCGGCTACGGAAAAAACAAATCTTGAAGAATTAAGACAAATAGTTTTGAACCAGGTAAGAAAACTATACCATCAAAAATATCCTTACAAAGCCGAATTTTTTTATTAATGGATAAAAACGAAAGCTGGATAAAAATCGCTGCCCGTATTGAGGAGATTGATTTTAAAGAAAATGATATTGCCAGTATTCAGATTAATGAAAAAAGCATTTGCATTATTAAAACAGCCAATGGTTTAAAAGCCTGTTCTTCCAAATGCCCGCATGCAGGAGGTGATCTGTCTGGCGGATTTTTAGATAAAAGAGAAAATATTATATGCCCTGTTCATAATTATCGCTTCAACCTCAATACTGGACGCGACACAGGCGGTGAAGGGTATTTTCTGAAAATCTTCGAGATGAAAGAAGACCTGAAGGGCGTGTTCGTAAAAATGGCTTGAATTAAATTTTCTTTTTCAGTAAACCAACAAATTCCTGTTATTTCTATTTAGGATTATCATAACGCAAATTCTTCATTATACACTAATATAAAACCTACAATTTAGTAACTTCGCAAACCTGTCAAATTGGCTAAGAATATTTTCCTGCATCAATTTTGACACTAACATTTATCTTTTTAAAATAACAAATTATATATGGCCGGGCTTCTCTCTATAATATTCGGTGGCAATAAAAGTGAAAAGGATGTAAAAAAGATCAGGCCACTGGTTGGTCAAATCAATTCCTTTTTTGATCAATACCAATCTATCTCCAACGATGAATTGCGCGGAAAAACGTTGGATTTTCGTAGCCGCATCAAGGAATATCTGAAGGATCTTGATCAGGAAATTGAAACCAAAAAGGCCGAAGCAGAGCAACTCGATTCCGCAGATATTTCAGGACGGGATGCCATTTACCGCAATATTGATGACTTAAAGAAAAACCGCGATAAGAAATTGGAAGAAGTGCTGATGGAAATTTTGCCGGAAGCTTTTGCCGTGGTAAAAGAAACTGCCCGTCGTTTTAAAGAAAATACCACCCTTGAATCTACAGCTACTGAACTGGATAAAACTTTTGCATTAAAGAAAGATTATATAGAAATCGTTGGCGACAAAGCCATTTATAAAAATTCATGGAAAGCCGGCGGAACTATCATCACCTGGAACATGGTCCACTATGATGTTCAGTTGATCGGTGGTATCGTTTTGCACCAGGGAAAAATCGCTGAAATGGCAACGGGTGAAGGTAAAACACTGGTTTCTACTTTGCCCGCTTATCTGAATGCACTTGCCGGACACGGAGTTCATATCGTAACGGTGAATGATTATCTCGCCCGTCGTGATAGCGAATGGAACGGAACTTTATTTGAATGGCTGGGACTTACTGTTGATTGTATTGACAAGCATCAGCCCAACAGTGAAGAGCGCAGAAAAGCGTATGCCAGCGATATTATTTATGGAACAAACAATGAATTTGGTTTTGATTATTTGCGGGATAACATGGTTCACTCTCCTGAAGAAATGGTTCAGGGGAAACATCACTTTGCCATGGTGGATGAAGTGGATAGCGTGCTGATCGATGATGCAAGAACTCCGCTGATTATTTCCGGCCCGATCCCACGGGGCGACCAGCAGGAATATGATCAGTTGAAACCACGGGTGGAAAAAATTGTAGAGGCTCAAAGAAAAGTAACCAGCAGTTTTTTAATTGAAGCAAAGAAAAAGATTGCGGAGGGAAATGATGATCCGAAAGATGGCGGACTGGCGCTTTATCGTGCTCATCGTGGTCTTCCAAAAAATAATGCTTTGATAAAATACCTCAGTGAGCCGGGCATGAAAGTAAAATTGCAGAAGTCAGAAAATTATTATCTCGGTGAGCAGCAAAAGAATATGCACATCGTAGATGACGAATTGTATTTTGTAATTGACGAAAAAAATAACCAGGTTCAGCTTACAGATAAAGGAATTGCATTGATCACCAAATCAGGTGAGGACCCCGACTTTTTTATTATGCCGGATATCGGCGTAAAGCTGGCTGAAATTGAAAAAAGCGATTTAACCGCTGAACAAAAATTAGAACAGAAAGAAACTTTATTAAATGATTATTCCATTAAAGCCGAAAGGATTCATACGGTTCAGCAATTATTAAAGGCGTATACACTTTTTGAAAATGATGTGGAATATGTAGTTATTGAAGGTCAGGTAAAAATTGTGGACGAGCAAACCGGTCGTATCATGGAAGGCCGGCGTTATTCCGACGGATTGCACCAGGCGATTGAGGCGAAAGAGAATGTGAAGATCGAAAGCGCTACACAAACCTATGCTACTATTACGTTACAGAATTATTTCAGAATGTATCATAAGTTGGCTGGTATGACTGGTACAGCCGAAACGGAAGCCGCAGAATTCTGGGATATCTATAAATTAGATGTCGTTTCTATTCCCACAAACGTTCCTGTAATCCGGGCAGATGTGCAGGATCTGGTTTTTAAAACTAAAAGAGAAAAATTCAAAGCGGTAATAGAAGAAGTAGAAAAAATGTCTTCAGAAGGCAGGCCAATCCTTGTGGGAACTACCTCTGTAGAAGTGAGTGAATTATTGAGCCGGATGATGAAGCAAAAAGGAATCACCCATAATGTTTTGAATGCCAAACAACATGCTAAAGAAGCGCAGGTTGTTGCTGAAGCAGGTTTGGCGGGCGCAGTTACCATTGCTACCAATATGGCCGGCCGTGGCACGGATATTAAACTTGGACCCGGTGTGAAAGAGGCCGGCGGGTTGGCGATCTTAGGAACAGAAAGACATGAAAGCCGTCGTGTTGACCGCCAGTTGCGTGGACGTGCCGGACGTCAGGGAGATCCTGGTTCTTCTAAATTTTTTGTATCACTGGAAGATGATCTGATGCGCATGTTTGGAAGTGAAAGAATTGCCGCATTGATGGATAGAATGGGCTACAAAGAGGGCGAAGTGATTCAGCACAATATGATTTCAAAAAGTATTGAGCGGGCCCAAAAGAAAGTGGAAGAAAACAACTTTGGTATTCGTAAAAGATTACTCGAATATGACGATGTAATGAATAAACAACGTACGGTCATTTATGGAAAACGTAACCACGCTTTGTTTGGAGAAAGACTGGCACTAGACCTGGACAACGCATTTTATTCAGTTGCTGAAGGAATTATCAATTCATTTAAAGAAATCAATAATTACGAGGAATTCAAGCTTGCTGTGATTATGAATTTCGGAATTGATACGACCATCACCCAGGAAGAATTGGATAAAGAAGATTTAGGAACTTTAGCGAACAAATTATATTACGAAGCCAAAGATCATTATAATCATAAGAATGAATTAATGAACCAGCAAACGCTTCCTGTTATTAAAAACATTCGCAAGGAACAAGGCGCTCATATCATTAATGTTGCCGTTCCTTTTACCGATGGAAAAAAAGCAATGCAGGCAATTGCCAATTTGGATAAAACAATCGAAACCAACGGCGCGGAATTGACGAACGCTTTAGAACGCAATATCACACTTGCTTTGATTGATGAGGCATGGAAAGAACATTTGCGTGCAATGGACGATTTAAGACAAAGTGTACAAACTGCCGGGTATGAGCAAAAAGATCCGTTAGTAATTTATAAGATTGAAGCTTTCGGAGCCTTTAAACAAATGGATGACCAGGTAAATAAAGACATTGTGAGCTTCCTTGCTCATTGCGGCATTCCGGCTGAGCAGAACCAGCCAACAAGAATTACGGAAGAAAGAAGAAGAAGAACCGACATGAGTAAGATGCGTCAGCGCAAAGAAGAATTTGCCGGCGCCGCTGCGGGACCCGATTATCTTCCGCAGGAAAATGAATATATTGATCCTTCAGAAACGATAAAACAAGAACCAATAAGAGTTGGGCCAAAAGTCGGTCGTAACGATCCTTGTCCATGTGGAAGTGGCAAAAAATATAAAAATTGCCACGGAAAAACCGAAGGATAAAATCGTCTCTAAATTATTGATAACTCCATTTTTAGAAAAATCAGTTCTTAAAAATGGAGTTTTTTATTTTATTTCATCCCATAAAATCAGTTACCGTTAATAAGAAAACGGATTCTTTAATGGCAGCCACGCTGTGAGGAACATTTCTGTGTAACGCAATCATTTCACCCTTTTTCAAATCAAAAGATTTATCCTCCAAATTAAAATTTATTTCTCCATCCAGCACCTGCACACTAATGATTCCGTTTGTTGTATGCTTTTCCATTACTGCATCTTCGTGTAATGCAATTAGCACTATTCGCATCCCCTTTGTTTTGTAAATCGTCATTGCATTCCGATCGCTTTTTTCCCATGCTGCCTCGTTCTTTATTTTTTTTATAAACTCCGGTACATTGATCGGCACAACCGGGGCATCCATTAGCCTTCCGCCTTCAGGCCGTAATTCTGTAGATTCATTATGTTTTGCTTCCATTAGAATGTTTTTACAATGGTCAAAAAGATTTTGATTCCTTAAAAACGGGCTGCAAAAACTGCTCCTGAATTAAGAAACATTTTTAAAATAATAGAAAATCAAAACGTAAAATCGCTTTAAAGACATCTAATTTTTCGCTGTAAATTTCTTTCTTGTTACTTTTGTTAATAATGCAATTTCTTTATACGGCATATACTTTGAGACAATCATCAATAAAAAATTAAAAAAGAAAAATGGAATCAATTGAACAAAAAGGAATAAATACAGTTCGGGTTTTATCAGCAGATGCAGTGCAAAAAGCCAATTCAGGTCATCCTGGAACACCCATGGCGCTTGCTCCGATAGGCGATGTTTTATGGACAAAAGTGATGAATTATAATCCTAATGATCCTGGATGGCCAAATCGTGATCGCTTTGTTTTATCCGCTGGTCATGCATGTATGTTGCAATATTGCTTTTTGTATTTGACAGGTTATGATGTTACATTAGAAGATCTGGAAAATTTTCGCCAGTTGCATAGCAGAACCGCCGGTCATCCTGAATATGGATTGTTGCCCGGTATTGAAGTTACTACAGGCCCGCTCGGACAAGGCTTTGCAAATGGAGTAGGAATGGCAATTGCCCAACAATATATGGCTTCGAGATATAATAAGCCTGGTTTTAATTTATTCGATTATAAAATTTATGCTATTTGCAGTGATGGTGATATTATGGAAGGTGTAAGCGCAGAAGCGGCTTCACTTGCAGGTCACCTGAAACTTGGCCATCTGATTTATTTATATGATGACAATAAAATCACCATCGAAGGTGAAACCTCAATTGCCTTTAATGAAGATGTAACAGAACGTTTTCAGGCTTATGGCTGGCACGTACAATCAGTAGCCGACGGAAATGATACTGATGCAATTCATACCGCTATCATTAATGCACAAAATGAAACCGGCCGGCCTTCATTGATCAAAGTGCGCACTCACATTGGTTTTGGAAGTCCTAATAAAGTTGATACGGCTGCTGCTCATGGAGCTCCTTTAGGAAAAGATGAAGTGCGTTTGGTAAAAGAAAACTTTGGTTTCGATCCTGATAAAAGTTTTGTTGTTGCTGATGATGTGGTGGATTATTACAGAAGCAAAGGAAATTCAGGAGTTAAGAAGGAACAGGATTGGAAAGATCTTTATTCAAAATACAAGGAAAAATATCCGGCTGAAGCAGCCGAATATGAATTACTAACTGCCGGAAAATTACCGGAGGGCTGGAAAGATAGTTTACCCGTTTTTAAACCAGATCCGAAAGGAATTGCAACAAGAAAAGCTTCGGGAAAAACATTAAATGCGGTGGCTGATAAATTGCCGTTATTAATTGGAGGCTCTGCAGACCTTGCACCTTCCACCGATACAGAATTAGATTCTTTTAAATCTTTTTCTGATGAAAATCATGGTGGCCGAAATTTTCACTTCGGAATCCGGGAGCATGCAATGGGGGCGGTTTTGAACGGGATGGCACTTACAAAAGGAATGATTCCTTTTGGTGCTACTTTTCTTATTTTTTCTGATTACATGCGTCCACCAATAAGGCTTGCTGCAATCATGAAAATCCGGCCGGTTTTTATATATACGCATGATAGTATTGGTTTGGGAGAAGATGGAACTACTCATCAACCCGTGGAACAATTGATCGGTTTGCGTTCTGTTCCAAATATGACCGTCATTCGCCCGGCTGATGCGAATGAAACTGCACAGGCATGGCGCATAATTATTGAATTTTCAGGGGGGCCGGTTGCACTTGTTCTTACAAGACAAAATATTCCAATAATCGATCAGGAAAAATATGCAAAAGCAACCAATCTTGAAAAAGGAGCGTATATCTTATCTGACTGTGAAAATGAACCGCAGGTAATTTTAATGGGTACCGGAAGCGAAGTTCATTTGCTGCTGGAAGCGCAGGAAAAACTGAAACAGGAATCAATAAATGCAAGGGTGGTAAGCTTCCCAAGCTGGGAAATTTTTGACAAGCAGAGCAATGATTATAAAGAAAAAGTCTTTCCAAAAAATATTCGTAAACGCCTGGCGGTTGAAGCCGGTTCTCCAATTGGCTGGTGCAAGTATGTAACTGATGAAGGTGATGTTCTTGGGATTACAAAATTTGGTGAATCAGCGCCCGGGGATGAAGTGATGAAAGAATACGGATTTACTGTTGAAAATGTGGTTGCAAAGGCAAAAGCATTGCTTTGATCGAAAACTATTTTTTTAAAAATTCAAACGTGCAACATGAAAAAAATTCTGATAGCAATCGACTATAACCCGACAGCACAAAAGATTGTGGAAGCCGGTTATTCATTGGCAAAATCAATGAACGCAGAAATTACTTTACTGCATGTGGTAGCTGATTATACCTATTATTCTTCCCTGGATTATTCACCTATTATGGGCTTCGATAGTTTCAGCAATCTGGGCATGCTGCAAACAAATACAGTAACTGAATTGCAATCTGCGGCTGAGGATTATCTGCAGAAAACGAAAGCTCATTTAGGGGATCCCGCAATTAAAACTCTTGTAAGGGATGGCGATTCGGGTAGTGCTATTTTAGATGCGGCTAAAGAATTGAATGCTGATATTATTGTCCTGGGAAGTCACAGCAGAAGAGGTCTCGAGAAGATTTTAATGGGAAGCGTAGCTGAAAAAGTTTTACGCAGCAGTGATATCCCATTATTTATCATTCCGGTTACCGAAAATGAGAAAAAGTAATTTTAATATACTTTTTAAAATAAAAAATTTAATGATGAAACTAAAAAAAATTTAAAATGGAAAATTATCCTGATGAGGAACATGTAGTTAAAATTCTGAAAATCGAAAACGTGACACATAATGTAAAAAGATTCACACTGAGCAAGCCTGAAAATTATCCATTCAAACCTGGTCAGGCCACTGACATTGTGATCAATTTACCAAGTTGGAAAGATGAAAGAAGGCCTTTTACTTTCACTTGTCTGAACGATTGGAAGACATTAGAATTCACGATTAAGATTTATAATGATCATGAAGGAGTTACTAATGAATTGGGGAAATTAAAACCGGGAGACGAATTGATTATTCATGATGTTTTCGGCACTATTCATTATAAAGGCGAAGGAACATTTATCGCCGGCGGCGCAGGTGTTACACCTTTCATTGCTATTTTCCGTGATTTGCAGAAGAGTGGGAAATTGGGAAATAACCAGTTGATCTTTTCCAACAGAACCACCGACGATATCATTATGAAAGATGAATTCCAAAATATGCTTGGAAATAATTTTATAAATACCATAACAGAGGGGGAATCTGGCCAATACGATCATGAAAGAATTGATGAAAAATATCTTTCAAAAAAAGTGGCCGATTTTACAAAATACTTCTACATATGTGGTCCAGATCCAATGGTAGAAGGGATACGTCACAACCTTTTAAATCTGGGCGTAAAAGAAGAAAAGATTGTAATTGAAGAATTTTAATTACCTCCAACCTTCCCGGCAAATTACTTCTGAGAATTGATTTTTTGAAAAAGAATGTCATTTTTTAATATATAATACGCTTTCATTATGGCAAAAGATCTTTATAATATAAAAAAACTTTTAAATACCAAAAACGGGAATTTTACTTATTACAGTTTGCCGGAATTAAGTAAGCAAGGGCATAATATCAATAAATTGCCCTTTTCAATTCGCATTCTTTTGGAAAATGCGCTGCGGAATTTTGATGATTTTGCTGTCACAAAAGAAAATGTGGAAACATTATTGAACTGGAAGCCAACTGGTTCTGATAAAGATATTCCTTTTAAACCGGCCCGTGTTCTGATGCAGGATTTTACAGGCGTACCAGCTGTTGTTGATATTGCATCACTTCGTGCAGAAGTAGCCCGCAAAGGAAAAAATCCTGATGAGATCAATCCATTAATTCCGGTTGACCTGGTTATTGACCATTCAGTTCAGGTCGATTATTTTGGAACCGGTTATGCTTATGAAAGGAATATGGATGAAGAATATAAGAGAAATCATGAACGGTATTCTTTCCTGAAATGGGCTCAAAAATCTTTTAATAATTTCAGTGTTGTTCCGCCTGGAATGGGGATTTGTCACCAGGTAAACCTGGAATTTTTGTCAAAAGGAGTGATTGAAAGAAATGGCGAAATTTTTCCTGATACTTTAGTTGGTACCGATAGCCATACTCCGATGGTAAACGGCATTGGTGTCGTTGCCTGGGGAGTCGGAGGAATTGAAGCAGAAGCTGCGATACTCGGCCAGCCAATTTATTTCATCATGCCTCAGGTTATTGGGTTAAAACTTACCGGCAAACTTCCATTAGGTTCCACTGCCACAGATCTGGTTTTAAATATTGCGGAACTTTTAAGAAAGCAGGGTGTGGTAGGAAAATTTGTTGAAGTTTTTGGCGATGGGTTAGATACTTTGTCCGTGCCTGACAGGGCAACTATTGGAAATATGTCCCCTGAATTTGGTTGCACCATTACTTATTTTCCAATTGATGATAAGACATTGGAATATATGCGCAAAAGCAATCGCTCTGAAGAACAGGTGAAACTGGTGGAAGATTATTGTAAAACAAATTTACTCTGGAGAACCGGCGATGAAAGTATAACTTATACTTATGTGCTGGAATTAGATATGGGAAAGATTGAACCTTCAGTTGCTGGCCCAAAAAGACCCCAGGATAAAATTTTATTGAAAAATCTGAAATCAAGATTTTATGAATTGATGGATCAAAATTATGGTCGAAAATATGTGCCGGCTGATAAGCAAATTTCAAGATGGTTTGCAGAAGGGGGTGGACAACCTTTGGATGAACCTGCACCTATGCCTCCTGAAACTAAAATTGAAGAAAAAGAAAAAAATGGTTTAAAAACAGTGTGGATCACATTGGCTCAACAAAAATTTGAACTCAATGATGGCTCTGTTGCCATTGCGGCAATTACATCATGTACCAACACTTCCAATCCTTTTGTGATGATTGGCGCTGGTTTGGTAGCAAGAAAAGCAAGAGAACATGGTCTCGATAAAAAACCATGGGTAAAAACTTCATTAGCTCCCGGTTCAAAAGTAGTAACTGATTATTTAGAAAAGGCTGATCTCCTCGATGATCTGGAGGCGTTGGAATTTCATCTGGTAGGATATGGCTGCACTTCCTGTATCGGAAATTCCGGTCCTCTTCCTCCATATATTGCAAAAGCTGTTGAAGATTATGACCTGGTGGTTGCTTCTGTTCTTTCGGGCAATAGGAATTTTGAAGCAAGAATTCATCCGCAGGTAAGAATGAATTATTTAATGTCGCCAATGCTGGTAGTTGCCTATGCAATTGCCGGGCGTGTAGATATTGATTTGATCAATGATCCGATTAGTTACGACCCAAATCAGAAACCCGTTTATTTAAAAGATATCTGGCCAACTGACGATGAAATAAATGACATAATGAGTAAGGTACTTTCTCCAAAAGATTTTGGAAAAAACTATGGAGAAATATTCGAAGGAAATGACATTTGGAAAAAATTAAATGTGCCGGATGAAAAGTTATATGTGTGGGATAAAAACTCCACTTATGTAAAAGAAGTTCCATTTTTTTTCAATATTTCTGAAAAGCCGGAAATGATTAAAAATATAGAAGGGGCAAGAGTTTTACTGATGCTGGGCGACAGTGTAACAACTGATCATATTTCTCCGGCCGGATCATTTAATGAACACTCTCCGGCAGGAAAATATTTGATTAACCAAATGGTTGAGAGAAAAGATTTTAATTCTTATGGATCGCGGCGTGGCAATGATGAAGTTATGGTTCGGGGAACATTTGCAAACGTGAGGATTAAGAATTTCTTAGTCAATAAAGAAGGCGGATATAGTAAATATTTGCCGACCGGTGAAGAAATGTCAGTGTATGATGCGGCGATGAAATATAAAGAAACCAGTACTCCATTAATTGTTTTGGCAGGAAAAGAATATGGAAGCGGATCTTCAAGAGATTGGGCAGCCAAGGGAACCTTTTTATTAGGAATAAAGGCTGTAATTGCAGAAAGTTATGAACGCATCCATAGAAGTAATTTGGTTGGAATGGGGGTTTTACCACTTCAATATAATGAAGGCGAAACAGCAGGGAGTTTAGGTCTTACCGGAACAGAGATTTATTCTATTTATGGCCTCGAACAAGACATCAGACCTTTGAAAGAAGTTCGGGTTGTTGCCAAAAAAGAAGATGGGTCAGAAATAAAATTCAATGCAATTGCACGTATGGATTCCTCAATTGAAATAGAATATTATCGCCACGGAGGAATCTTACAATATGTTTTGCGTCAGTTTTTGGAAAAGGTAGAGGCAAACAAATAATTTGCAGATTTGTTTTATAACAGAAATTTTTCCCTAAAAAACAGTAAGAGTTGTAAAGGCATTTTTCTAGTAAAGAATGATGTTTTAATACTTATAATTTAAAGAAGGAAGTTTATTTCACATGGCGTAAATTTGCAAACTAAAATAAAAATTAAACAGATAAATTATGAGCACAGTAAAAGTTGCCATTAACGGTTTTGGCAGAATTGGCCGCTTGGTATTCAGGCAGATCTACAACATGAAAGGAATAGACGTTGTTGCTATTAATGATTTGACCAGTCCTAAACAATTAGCACATTTATTAAAATATGATAGTTCCCAGGGAAGATTTGAAACGGAAGTAAAACATACTGACAATTCAATTATTGTAAACGGTGAAGAAATAAAAATTTATGCTGAAAAGAATCCGGCGCAAATTCCATGGGGATCACACGACGTGGACGTTGTTATCGAAAGCACCGGATTTTTTGCTGATAAGGACAAAGCCCAGGCTCATATTACCGCAGGCGCAAAAAGAGTAGTAGTTTCTGCACCTGCAACAGGAGGAGTAAAAACAGTTGTTTTTAACGTAAATCATCAAATCCTGGATGGAAGCGAAACAATTATTTCCTGTGCTTCATGCACTACAAACTGCCTAGCTCCAATGGCAAAAGTTCTGAATGATTCTTTTGGAATTGAAACAGGTTTTATGACTACAATTCATGCTTATACCAATGATCAAAATACTTTGGATG
>Ga0157370_10002189_pt1 | contig 23830 bp, 24 predicted proteins | sample C35metaG_FD_113463 | JGI IMG/M metagenome (GOLD analysis project Ga0157370, IMG submission 113463) | Corn rhizosphere microbial communities from Kellogg Biological Station, Michigan, USA - C3-5 metaG | ecosystem: Host-associated > Plants > Roots > Rhizosphere > Soil | place: USA: Michigan...
TAGCACTTAAAAAAATAAAGGAGGTAAAACGATGAGAACAAATTTTTTTCAGGCCATTCAACGCCTTAACGGTGTGGGCGCATGGGTATTTAATATATCATTTACAGCAGAAAACGAAATGGTGGTTTCGGTTATGTTAAAGGATAAGGCGATAAGTGACGGGAAATATCCGATTCCCCCAATGGTTTACAGGGGAACTCCGCAGGAAATCGATGAGGGCATTTTTGATGCACTTGTTCAGCCTGTCAAGGAAACCAACGGTTTATTTGCCAATATTTCAGCTTACAATAAAGGGCTTGCAGAGGTTAGGGCAAGGATTACCCAAAAGGCCAAGACCGATAAAAACATAGTTGAAAAACCTGTCGAAAATAAAAAGGATGCTGATCGTGCAGGAGAGCCTATGCAGGAAAGGCCAAAATTCGAGGAGGTTTTGGCCGAGATCAATAAACTGAATGCAGAATGTAAGTATGCCGAAGCACTTGCCTTGCTTCCTACGGCAGAAAGCTATCCCGAGAAAAAAACGGAAATCGAGAAGCTGAAAAAAGAACTGGAATGGAAAAGCAAACAGTTGTCCTTATTGTAAACCCTAAAATTTAAATATTATGTTGAGCGCAAATCTATTACCGAGGGTGTTCGTCCTAAAAGAAAGGGAACGGGATATCCGCTTATCTGACCCATCGGTGTCTTTCAGTCCCGAGCAGGTCATGGATTTTTATTCGGGAACATACCCGATTTTGACTACAGCCAAGATCGAAGGCCCCGAAATCACTGGGGATGAAATCGAGTACAGGTTTATAACCACACTCGGAACTAAGGGATAAACATGAAAAGGAGGACAAGATGCATCAGAACCAAACCCTATACCAAGGAGTACTATCTGCACCAACAGCTCGCACGCTTCGTGCAGAACCTAGACCATACGCCCGATCTTTCAGAGATCAGAAGCACTCAGCGAAAACCTGCACCATTGAGCCTTGTGGAAATGGTTTTTTGAATTTCGCTTTTACACCTATGGTCAAAGATATTCCAGAGGAACTCCGTAACAGAAAAAAAACGGAACAGGATTTTTTTAACTCGGTCGAAAACCTGTGCAAACTCTATGGGATTTGTGTGGACAGATATGATTCAGCACCATACCCGCAGAATATAGCCATCACATTTAAAGCGCTAAATGAAAAATTAGGGGCAATTGATCAGGAAATTGCCCTTAACTTGATGGCTTGGGAAGATAAGACGGCCTGTTTAGTCACCGTAAAAAAATACGATACAGGCACGACCCTTTTCTATCTGCCCGTTGAACCCCTGCACAGACTTTTGCAGGACAGGCAGAGGAAACCCACCGCAGAACTTTTGCTCTCGGTCTGCGCCTATCTCTATCAGGCCGCAGGAATTTCTTATCACACAGAGGACAGCAGTTATTTAAGCTATATCTACAGTATGGTGGAAGAATGGAATCTTGAACCCGAATGCTTTGAGCAGGAGGGAGAGCAGGAAATTTTTTTTCGTGAGATCAGCTACATAAGGAAATCAGGGGAACAACTACTTTCTAAAATCAGCGATCCCCGACACCTCAAAGCCTTAAAAAAAAGGTACGATAAATTTCAGCCAATGGGCGAAACAGAGGAAAAGCTGAAAAATATTGCCGAAAGGGTTTGCAGATTAATGCTTGATTATCCCGACCGCTCGATCATGGACAGTATATATAGCGGTGCATTTGCGCTGGATTCTGATGGAGATGGCCTGATCAGTGCCGATCAGTACATTTCCTTTTTTTGGAGCAGTTCGGACTGTCTTTATGATCAGTTGATGGATTCGGTAAATGCGGAACTAAATGAGATCGGTTCGATAGATGAGCCTGTTAGCGTTCAGTTTTTTGATACCCCACAGCCCGCCATTTCCCATGATCTCTCCTTTGAACGGTGCTTTTTTGATCTCCTACACGAAATATCGGATAACCTAAACAGTTTTGAGCATGAAAAACATCACACAATTACTGAATAAGATTTATCAGCCGCATAAAGCTTTGCTATTTTACCGTTCAGAAAGCGAAAATGAACATTATGTTGAAAGCTATGACATAGACAGCCTTGGCAGGCCGATAAATGCACATCCACTCTCGGTAAAGGAAAGCGAAAGGCTTGCCGAGGCTTTGAAAAATTCTACTGAAAAAAGCTCACTGTTTCTACAGTCCGAGGGACTGATCCCCGAAAACTTACTTTATTTCAATGGGAAAGGTGATGGCTGTGCGGTATGGTTTACCAAAGAGTGCAGAAAATATCTCCATTTTAGAAAAGAACTCGGTATTTCGGATGGCGAAGCTTCTCTGCCGCCATTATTGTGGAAAGCGACAAGATCGCAGGTTTGGATTTGGGCATTGGAAAAGAATGAACGACCTGATCTTTCGGCAAAGCTATACTTTTCTCCATTCTTCAACTGTTATACTGATGGCAGGGTTTGTATGGGAAACGTAGATATCAAAATCCCCCAAGGGTGCAGACTGGAAAAGTTTATTACAGAATGGGAACGTTATTACTTTGCCTCTGCTTTCAGCCATCTATTGGATGATGTATCGCCAGTTAAAACCAATGTTGTTCAGCTTTGGAAAAAACTGATCGGAAAAGATAACGCATTTCCTAAAAAACTGCTCAAAAAGTCCAACCAAAAATTTAGCGATCTTTTAATATGAACAGCGAAAAAAAACGTGTACACATCGTACCTCCGTATCTTTTGAATCCTACCAATCCGATTTCTGTAAATCTCATAGGGGCAGGAGGGACAGGCAGTCAGATGCTTACTGCCCTTGCGCGGATAAACCACTCACTTAATACCCTTGGCCATGCAGGGTTAGATGTACGGGTTTTTGATGATGATCTAGTGCAACCCGCAAACCTAGCGCGGCAGTTGTTTACCGAGAACGAAGTCGGGCTTAATAAGGGCGTGGCATTGATCAACCGCATCAACCGCTTTTTTGGAACCAACTGGAAAGCTGTTCCCGAGCGTTTCACAAAGGGAAAGAATTCCACAGCAAACATCACCCTTTGTTGTGTCGATACAATTGGGGCAAGAATAGAAATATCGGAAATCCTGCATACCAAACAAAAAAATACACAAAGGGATACCAATATTTACCTCCTGGATTTTGGTAACAGCAAGGATTCTGGTCAAATGGTGCTTTCAACTATGGGTGAGGTCAAACAGCCTGAATCGCAAAAGTTCGTTACTGTTGGGCATCTTCCCTCGCTAGTCCCAGATTATAGGCAAATGTTAGCTGATGGGGGAGAACAGGATGACCAACCAAGCTGTTCGCTTGCCGAGGCTTTGAACAAACAGGATCTTTTTATCAACTCTGTTTTGGCCAACTTGGGAGCGTCATTCCTTTGGCAGATGTTGCGTATAGGGGTAATAGAAAACCGTGGCTTATTCCTTAACCTTGGCGGGTTAAGGACACAGCCTATAGTGATATAGTTGTTTTTAAACTTTCCGGCGGCGGGCTTCGCCCGCCCGATTTTCGGCAGCTGTTTTCTCCCCCGGCTTTATTCCGCCCCAAAACAGACTGCCGTCTTATCCGTAAGATTTTTAACGAGTTTAGGTTCAATAATATTTAACAAAACAATAAATTATCGATTAAATTTCAGTGAGTTAATTTTAGATAATTCTCCAAATAGGGCGGTTTGGTATTTAGTGTCTTGGAAAAAATTGGGGACTAAATTTTAGTTAATTGGTGGTCAACATTGGAAGCCTATTTAGAATTTAAATGTTAAACTATTATCAGTACAAAATTTAATTGTTTTCTATTATTTATATATTAGCTGAAATAAATTAACAATATGCTCAAATTCTCCTTACCCTTTTCCCTATCTTACAGATTCCTGAAAGATGAAAGACATGAAACTCTTTCGAATGATATATTGATTGGAATAAGTTTCTTTTGTAAAGAATTGATAATCAGTTAGAAATTCTATGGATGGGGCTTACATAGCATTAAGGGGTTATAAATTTCAGTTTGACAGAACAATTATTGAAATCTTTAGGAATCCAAAAAGTAAAATTGGCGTAGAACAACTTCAGGATTATGGTTTTGATGACTACTTAGTTCAAGTCAAATACCATAATACAGATTATAACGCTGCACAACAAAAACAAAAGATTAAGAAGCCATTATTGCTGCTTTTTGATCAGTTTTTAGCCAACAGAAAAAAAAGATTTATTCTTTATATATATCTTAAAAATGTTTCTCCTGCGTCAAAGAAACTAACTCTCAAGGAACTCGACGATATTTTTGGTCGAACAAACAAATTTTCTTCAGCAGATAAGCAAGATTTTATAAAGAAATTCACTTTGATTCATGCTGGTGACTTTGAGCAGCAATACACAGACGTGCTGAAATTAATAAAGGACAATTATTCCAAAACTAATGAGGAGGCAGAGCTATATTATTCGATTATATCCAGCTATTTATTAGAAATTGTCATTAAAAATCCACCATCAAAAATTACTAACAGGGTTACTTCAAAAAGTGATATTGATACACTTATTGAAAGTGGAAAAAAGATAATTTTTCATTCTACTTTTCTTGATACTCTCAATAAAGAACAGCAGCTAAAATATTTAAATAAAACATACTTTAAGAAAGGTTTGAACACAGAACCCTTTGAACGGCTTTTTGTAGTTGACATTGATGAGGACGTATCAAACAGTACTGCTAAAGAATTGATTTTGAAAATCAAGGAAAAATGGAGTAAAAATAAAACTAAGATTATTCCAGATGCAGACAGATTTGTTCCTTATATTTTTTACAAAGGGATCTTGCCTGAAAATCTTGCAAAGTTGAAGACAGATCTCCAGAAGGATGGATATGTTATTTCCGACGGGTATGATTTTTTAAATGCGGATTTTAATCTAAACAGTATAAAGGAAAGACCGACATATCAAAACCGCTTGTTTTTCAAATTCTTAAATACTCAGAATGAGCTAGAACTATTATTAAATAATCTAGATCGCACTGCCGAAATTTTTGAGTTTTTTAGAGAAGTCCCATCTGAAATTTCTTTTGATGGAAAACACATGAAAATTCAGGTAACAGATTTTGATGACATAAAACACATAATATAAAATGGGAGAAAGTAGAGCCAACGGTGAAGTAATTGCTGTTTTACCTAATAAGGTTAAAATCAAAGTCGATGATTTAAACGCATTTAAAGGGACAGAACAGTTAAAGGTAGGATCCTATATCCAGATTGCCGATAATGAAAGTTCAGATATAAGGTTGATTGCTATTATTGAAAGCTTCCTAATTGAGGTGGGCGAAAATGGGGACCGTAGATATTTAATTGAAGCTAACCCTCTCGGTACAATCGAAGATGGAAAGTTTCGTAGAGGAGGTGATTCAATCGCTCTCCCTCCAAAGGAAGCAACCAAAGCATCAGTAGAAGATATAAAAGCAATTTACTCAAGTGGTGAAAAAGACAGTGGTTATGAACGCTTTTGTTTTTCCACTCTCGCGCAATCGGGCAGAGTGAAAATAGAGGTTCCTGTGAATGGGAACAAATTTTTTAATAAACACTTTGCAATTGTCGGTTCAACAGGTTCTGGTAAATCCCACACAACAGCAAAGGTATTGCAGAATGCGACGAAAGAAAGAAAAACGGATTTTGTTGGCCTAAACAACTCGCATATCGTCATTTTTGATATACACTCAGAATATGCAACTGCATTTCCCAATGCAAATGTGATTACGATTGATGATCTGATATTACCTTATTGGCTTTTAAATGCAGACGAACTTGAAGAATTATTTTTGGAATCCGGAGATAACAATAATTATAACCAATCTTCTCTCCTGAGAAACTTGATTACCGAAAATAAATCAGTAAAAAATCCAGGCGAGTCAAAGGTATATTTCGACAGTCCATTAAAATTCGATATTGATGAAATTCTAAATTGCCTTCAAAATTTACGTAAGGAAACCAAGCATAGCGAAGACGATTTGAATATCCAATTTTCGACTGGACCGATAACTTTTGAATCCGATTCTAAAAAAATACAGCACTATTTTTCCCAACCCTTCGCATTCAGTTCAACAAGAAGAGAAAGTAAAGATAATGGGCATGGAATATCGAAGGGGCCTTATTGTGATGGATCTATAGATAAATTTGTATCCAGGCTAAATACCAAAATTAATTCACCAAGGCTTCGGCAGTTTCTTTTCGGAGAAAAAAGTAAGGACATTTCTTTCGAAGATACCCTTCGACAGTTTTTAGGATATGATTTTAATTCGGAAAAAAGAAAGAATGCAAAATCTAACGTAACAATCATAGATTTGAGCGGGGTACCGTTTGAAGTTCTAAGCATTACAGTATCTTTAATCTCAAGATTACTTTTTGATTACGCGTACTTTTATAAAAAACAAGTTGGGGATAACGATATGCCTCTTCTTTTAGTCTATGAGGAAGCCCATAAATATGTTCCTAGAAGTGATCTTGCCCGATTTAAATCTTCCCGAGCCTCTATTGAACGTATTGCCAAAGAAGGTAGAAAGTATGGGATTTCTTTAGCAATTGTAAGTCAGCGTCCGTCAGAATTATCAGAAACCATTTTCTCACAATGCAATAATTTTATTGCAATGCGGCTTACAAATCCAGATGACCAAAATTATGTTAAAAGGCTTCTTCCAGATACATTAGGTTCAGTAACAGATATTTTGCCATCACTTCAATCTGGTGAGGCACTTTTAATTGGTGAGGCTACTGTAATGCCATCAATTGTAAAAATCGATAGATGTGAATTTGAGCCCTCTTCTAACGATATTTTATACCTTGAAAAATGGAAAAATGAATGGCACGAAAAAGTGGACTTTGAATCTATCATAAAAACTTGGAGAGGTTAAATTAAAATGAGTTTAATAGATTACCATAAGACAACCACCAAAGAATTATTGGCATTAACTGATAAGGTCAGAAATCTAATTAATCATTGGGGAGAGGAAGGAAGATACAAAGAAGCTGTATTGAAAAATATTATCAGAAGATTTCTTCCTGATAAGTACGCTATTGGAACTGGCTTCGTAATTAAGCAGACCGAAAATAGGGGCGAACACTTATCCTCCAGGCAGATTGATTTGTTGATTTATGATAATACAAGTCCAATTCTGTTTAAAGAAGGTGACTTTGTTATTATAACGGCAGATTCCGTTCGTGCAATAATTGAAGTAAAGGCAAATTTGCAAAACCAAAACCTCACCTCAATAATCCGACAAGCAAATGAAAATGGAAAATTTATTTTTTCGGGCAAGATAGAAAAAGAACAGCCCTTTTTCAATGGTGTATTTGGTTATGTCGGATATGAAAACCAGTTTTCTCTTGAAACATTAAGACAAAGTTTTGTTACGGCTAATGATGAATATTCAGATAGTGAAGATTACCAAAAGTTCAAGGTTAATCATGTCTCTCTTAATAAAAACTGGTTTCTAAAATATTGGCCATTAGAAGAAAACGAACCACATTCATTATATAATATTGAAGATTTGTCGTTTCCTTTTTTTATTTCGAATCTAGTTGACACACTTGCGGGGACTTCTGTTCAAAGAAATAATTTTATTTGGTATGCAGATGATAAGGAACTAAATAAGCGCTTATCGTTTTAAATTTTTTATGAGGTTGAAAAAAGCATCAACATCCGGGGCTGAAGAAATTATTAAAGAATTCTTTAATAAGTCATCGGCCGAGCTTTCAGAAGTTATTCCAAAATGGGCGTTGGGAAATCACTTAGATAAACTCCTAGACTATCAATTACATCCAAATCGCGGAAAATATTCCATTTTCTTTGTTGAAGTGAAACAACTAATCCAAATTTCAAATTTTGGAGAAGTGATCTTAGACAAATTATTTACTGATGCACAACTCAATGACATAAGGATTTCTAGAATTTTATCTAGATGGAGGGATGGGCTTTTTATTGATCCTCCAACCATTTACATTGATAGTTCTAAAAAGAAACTCAATTTTTCAGATGGCAGGCATCGCACAAAAGCTGCGCATTTTTTGGGAAATAAACTGATACCAATTGCAATAGAAAAATGCGAGGTTAATGAAATTGGTCTATTAATTTCTCTTAATAAATCTATATAATTGTGATAACTATTTATAGCCGATAATCGTATTTAATCTTTTTCCTTGAATACTCGTAGGCATGGTTTTCGTCTGCTTTTGCCAGTTCATCGTAGTATCGGTTTGCCAATGTTTTGTAGCCTTCAAATAATTTTTTGCGCGACTGGATCTGGGAATTATTGAACATCCAGGATTCGTCCCCTGTAAACCTAAAGCACAATTCGGCATAGATCTGCGCACGTAATAATTTTAACCTGGGATCTCTCATTTTTAGAATGATGGATTTTTCGGTCATATCCTTGGCTAAGGTAAGGTTCTCCAGTGTTCCTTTAGTCCTCTGATAGGGAGCAGCTAGAAGCTGGTTATAACTATGATAAATAAGAGATCTGTAAAATAGGCTTGTTGTATCATTCGGGTTGCGTTTTATATTTTGATCGAGGCTGTCTACCAATTTATCGTATTTCCCTTTTGGAGGTACTATTAGCATCCCGTCTTCCACGGTTCTAACTATTCCGTCTGTGATCCTGGTTTGTGGGAGCTGGGCAAATGAGGATAATGTGCCTATCATAAATAGTACGGTTAGGCATTTCTTTCTTGTTTTCATGGGGATCAGTGTATTTTATATTTAGGATTCATTACTTGTTTTTGCTGGACCAGGAGCGGAAAATACAATTGGGGCATCTATCTGGAGTTCAAAAAAGCCATCTTGCTGTTTATGGTTCATTGTTGCCTGGTCACTATAAATTATCTCAAGTCTTTGTCGGATATTTTCTAACCCTGTATTCAAACTGTTACCGGCCTTGGCGGTTTTTGCCAGGTTTTTAGTGCTGATTCTGATCAGCTCATTTTCTACTGTGATCTTTAAACTGGCTGGGGATGCTTTATCCTGGAATATCCCGTGTTTAAAAATGTTTTCGGCTAGAGTTAATAGAACAAGAGGTATAAACGGAGTGAATAATGCAATTTTATCATAACTCACCTCAACATAGATTTCTCCGTCAAATCTTGTCCTTTGTAGCGCAATCAGTTTCTCTACCTGTTGAATTTCTTCCTGCATAAAAACAGTTTCGGTTTTGTACTCGCAGCTGATACTGTAGCGCATCATATCCGATAGTTGCATAATTGTTTCAGCCGATTTGGGAGAGGTAGTAAGGATGTCCTGATAGATCATACTTAACGTATTGAACAGTAAATGTGGGTTTATCTGTGCTTTTAAGTGTGAATTTCTCAGGTTAGCAAGTTGCACCAGGAATTGCTGTTCCGATATTATCCCTCGAAGGATGCTTTGCTCGGCCTGTTTCCTCACTTCTATCTCTTTGATGTGCTCCAGGAAAAGGTAATAATAACCTGAAAATCCCATAAAGAATAAGCCGCGCCAGAGCTGTGTGAAGATATATCTCTGGTTAAGACCGATTTCATGAAATCCGAACCAGCTTTTTGATCCGAGGGCATATACATCAATTAAATAACTGGAAAAAATGTAGATCATGATTATACAACCGCCAGATAAAGGAAGTTTCCATATCCAGCTTAAACCTTTTCTAAAAACCTCTGGATACACAATTTTTGCACAGATATAAAAAAGGATGATATTCTGTCCATAGTGAAATAGATAATCCTTAAAATTTCCGAATATCCCTGTCGCGAGTCCGATGATTCCTGCCTCGGCGATGATATAAATTGCCCAGCTCAGGTAATGTATTTTATACTTTGATATATAAGTCTGAAAAAATTTCGTCACGGCCATAATAGGGTTTTGTATTACGTGAAATATCAGTGGTGTAATAACTTCTTTTTGCCATTGCTGCCAAGCTAGTTTCATAAAAAAAAGCTATGAAACAGCATGAAAAAAGGCTGAAGAGAAAAACAGTTTTTGTCTTCCGAACGGTCGGGAACCGAAATTCCCAATCTACTGATCCGACTACCACAAGCGTGATTATCACAATTACCGGAATCAGATCTATAGTAGATATCTAAACATTTTCAATGCTATATCCGGCCGGTAAGCAATGTTTTTTCTTCTAAAAATTTCAATAAACCACTCTTATAGGTTTCTGTCATCTGGACTTGATATCCTTGTCCTAAATTGATCGTATTCCCTACAATCTTCGTTATTTTTTTTGCGTTTATGATATGGGATTTATGGACTCTGTAGAACAGATCGTTACAAAAGATTTTCTCTACATCCTTGAGGGTCAGATACACCAGCTGCTCTGTCTTTGCAGTGACCATCGTTACATAGTTTTTTGCCCCTTCAAAATATAGGATATCCCGCTTCTTCATACGGATAAGCTTTCCTTTTTCGCCATCCTTATAAAATGTAATGTTCTTTCCGAGAATGGGCTTTAAGGCAAGTTCGTTATCAATAATGGCCATAACGATTTGGGTGAATTTTGTAAGTTTAATCGGTTTAAGCAGGTAATGGGTTGCACGAACTTCAAAAGCTTCGAGGGACCTGTCGTAGGCACTAGTAAATATCAGGGATCTGGCCTTTGGCCTGAGGTCGCGGGCAAGCTCAATGCCTGAAAGATAGGGCATTTCAATGTCCAGAAAAATAATATCGATATTATCTTTTGCACTTATTCCGGATAATGCCTGTAGTGGGTTGGTGAAGGTTTTGACCAGTTCTAGGTTTGGGATGGAACTGATGTAATTGGTGAGTAGCAGAATAGCATGACGCTCATCATCGATAATGACGCATCTGATCTTTTCTTTCATAAGCGGTAGTTGTAGATAGGTGGATGATTTATATTTATAACATTTGTTAGATTTTAAAGGGTTAATAAATAAGGATATATATTGGATATAGAGATAATGTAAATGTTTTTTTATTTTGGATATGTTCTTTCGAGATCTCCAGGAATTGGCACATCAGGAAAAAAATCTTTAATAGAACATTCCAAGATTTCTGCAATTTTATTAAGATGATTCAAATTATATTTATCATCAGTTTTTGTACTTTCAACATTACCAACGAATTTTGCACTCAACCCCATTGCAATTGATAACTGTTTCTGACCATGCTTCTTTAAAAGCCTGATTTCCCTCACTTTATCAATTACAAACTGCTCTATTTCAGAAGCTTTACCCATTGAAACTAAGTAAAGAATAAAGAAAAAAATGTTTGCCCTACTATAGCAGGGTTTTTGTTTTTTTTAGTTATATTTGGAATATATTTATATAGGTATTAATAAGAGTCTTGCGGTCGCAATTTCTGACGCCGTGACGTAGGACAGCAGGTTAATACCCATATCTATGCGTAGAAAACAATATATTTGTATTTCGAAATAGATGTGGGAACTGCTGTAATTCCGTGTCACTTAAGGCGTCAGAAACTTTATTGCACCACGGTTAGTAGTTCTCACATTTATTGAACTCTATCATCAAGACTCGTATAACAAATACGAGGATGAAAAACGACAAACATTATTACGTAGCAGCTAACCATTGTTTTAAAAATGGATTGTATGGGTTTGTCCTCTATTTTTTGATTTTTCTATTAAATTTCTCTATCATTTTATGCTACTGTCCATTTGATAGGATGTATGCATTGAAACCCAAAAATCCTGAATGAGATATTTATGCCTACAGGCGGAATTCTTCTTTTTAATATAAATTGAGTAATGGTTCTTAACCGTCTGTAGGTATTTTACTGCTTCCAAAAAAGCTTTGGAAGATTTCCTATTTATCAACTAACCAACGATCATGAAAAAAACGATATTATTTATCGCTATGGCATTCCTATGCCTAAATATTCCAGGAATTGCACTTGGAAGGAGCGGTAATCATTTCCAATCGACAGACCTAATACCGCTCAATTTAGGTGAAAAGATACCAACCGAAATTTTTAACAATCTCATTCCTTCCGAAATTGATACTATTAATCTTCGCGACTATAAGGGTAAATCAATAATACTTGATTTTTGGGCGACTTGGTGTACAGCCTGTATACATGCTTTTCCAAAAGTGGAACGCCTAAATCAGAAATATGCAAAAAACCTCCAGATTATATTGGTAAATACTTCTGATAGAGATTCCAGACAAAAAGTAGAGGGATTTATCAGCGCTAAAAAGAAAGATGGTAGCATGCCCAATTGTCCTGTCCTTCTCCACGATAAAGTCCTTATTAGGTTATTCCCGCATAAAGTTATTCCCCATTATGTGTGGATTGGACAAAACGGCAAGGTAAAAGCCTTTACGGATTCTGAAGATCTGACCGATATGAATGTAGAAAGGTTAATGGCCGGGCTGGAACTGGATCTAAAAAAGAAGGAGCAATAAGATGGGCAATTTAAATTTTAAGAATGCTACCTCTAGTTACAAACTTCAATGGGGCATAGTTTTAATTATGATACTGTTATCGGCAGCATCAGTTTTTGCACAGGCTCCGGTGAAAAAAGCATCAGTTATTGCCATTGCGAAGGGAAAAGTTACGCTCGTTGATGGGAGAGACATGAGGGCGGTTGTCAGAGCGAAGAAAAGTGGGATGGTTGCATGCGATTCAAATGGTAATTTTTCAATTAATTTAAAGGCTCTTCCCGATACGCTACGGTTTAGCGCGATCGGATATTTTGATGTCATCAGAGTTCTTAAGAACACTAAGGATGCAACAAAGCCAATTTCCATAAGAATGGTACTTGATACGAAAGATCTTGGAGAAGTTCAGGTTAGCACAGGATACCAGAATGTAAAGCCAAATGAAATTAATGGTTCTGTTGCTGTGATTGATGAGAAAAAATTGAATGCCAGGCAGGGAACAAACATCCTAGACCGAATTGTCGGTCAGAGTTCAGGAATTCTATTGAACGTTGGAAAAACGAACCCTAATCCACAGAACAAGACGAATATATCTATCAGAGGTTTAGGTACCATTAATGGGCCGCTAGATCCTTTGATCGTACTGGATGGTTTTATTTATGATGGTGATATCAATAATATCAATCCTAATGATGTGGAAAATGTTTCGATCTTGAAAGATGCTTCTGCAGCTTCAATCTGGGGAGCGAGAGCAGGGAATGGGGTAATTGTAATTACGACCAAGAAAGGTAGGCCGAATCAGGATTTAAAAATTGGTTTTTCTGCGAATCTGCTTCTACAAGCCAAACCTGACCTATTTTCCCTTGATCAAATGAGTTCAAGTGATTATATAGAAATCGAGAGGCTAATTTTTAACAATGGATATTTCAATGACCGTATTAACCGGACACCATATCTGGCACTTACCCCGGCAGTTGAGATTTTTCTTGCAGTAAGGTCGGGGAAGATATCCGCCGGAGAGGGAGAGTCACGTCTCAATGTGCTCAAAGGCCAGGATACAAGGAGATCTGTAATGGAAAATTTTTATACCAATGCCATAACCTCCCAGTATTCTCTAAACCTTAGCGGAGGAAGTGAAAAGCATATTTATTCACTTTCAGGTAACTATGACAATGTATTGGGAGAAACCTATGCTGGTTCGGATAAATTTAATCTCCACTTTTCAAATGAATTCAGGCCAACTAAGCGATTATCCTTTTCAACCAACCTGTATATTACCAGTAATAACCAGACTTCTGGCCGACCTGGGTATATCACACCGTTTTCGTTCAGGAACCCGGTTTATTTAACATTCAAAACACCTGAGGGAATCCCCGTACCAACAGATGTTACCTATAGGGGACTTTATACGGATACAGCGGGTTCAGGGCGATTAATGGACTGGAAATATTACCCGAGTGAAGATTATAAACATAATTTTCAGAAAACAAAAAGGGGTGAATTATTTGGTAGTGCGAGGATTAATTATAAGATTTTTGATTATCTGGGACTTGAAGTCAGCTATCAATATCAGAGGCAAAGGATTGAACAGTTTGCAACAACGGACATTGACAGCTATAGCTCCCGTAATCTGATCAATTCGTTTTCACAACTGAACAGGGCTACAGGTGTGGTAAAATATATTATTCCTAAAGGAGGGACATTACAGTCGATAAACGGGGATGTATCTTCCTCAACTGGTAGGGTACAGCTAAATCTTGATAAGAACCTTGGCCCGCATGTGATAAGAGGAATAATAGGTGCGGAGGCAAAAGAATCAAATGCATCTGAGTACGGGGTAAAACGTTACGGGTATTCCGAAGATCCGTTAACATTTGTTGGTATTGATCAGGTAAACGGGTATCCCGACTTTCTGACTGCAGGAACCGTTAATATTGGGGGAGATCAGCGGATGTCTTCTACAAAATATCGGTTTTTGAGTTTTTATGGAAATATGTCCTATACCTATTTAGGCAAATATACCCTATCAGCCAGCGGCAGGAGGGATGGCTCGAATCTTTTTGGTGCCAACGTAAATGACCGATGGAAACCTTTATGGTCTGCTGGATTGGGCTGGAATGTTTCGGAAGAAGGCTTTTATAATATTGATTGGCTTCCCTTCTTGAAGTTCTCTGGAACCTTTGGTTATAGTGGTAATGTGGACCTCACTAAAACAGCGCTGCCAGTAGGATCCTATGCTACAAATGCACAAGTCCCATTGCCTTTTACCAGAGTGAGCGCGATCAATAATCCTGAACTGAAATGGGAGGAGCTTTCCCAGCTCGATCTAAAAGTAGCTTTCAAAACTAAGCGGGACAGGTTGACGGGCGCAATTTCCTATTTTATCAAAAGAGGAAAGGATCTTTATGGAATCACTGCTTATGATTACACTACCTGGGGGGGCAGGCAGGACATTACAAGAAATGTTGCTGACATGAGGGGATGGGGACTTGATGCGGAACTTCATTCAAAGAACCTAACTTTCGGGAAGTTCTTCTGGAATTCTGATTTATATTTCAACTGGAACAAGAATAAGACCGAAAAATATTACAGCCGTACAGTTTCACCATTAATTAATATCCTAAATGGGGGTGATGATATCTTTCCTGTGGAAGGGTATCCATTATATGCAATTGCTGCATACAAATGGGGTGGGCTGGATGCTAAAGGTAATCCACAGGGATATCTGAATGGATCACTGAGTACCGACTATGCCAATATAATTAGAGAAGGCAGCACGTCTGGAAATAATTTAGTCTTTGCTGGTCCAGCAAGTCCTGTTTGGTTCGGGAGCTTGGTTAACACTTTTACATATGGTCCCTTAAGTCTAAATGTAAATGTTTCATACAGACTGGGGTATTATTTTTATAAGCCGTCCATTAGTTATTCAGCGCTGGTCAATTTCGGTAGGTCACATGGTGATTATGGTAAAAGATGGCAAAATCCGGGAGATGAAAATGTGACGAATATTCCATCATTTATTTATCCCATTAATCAGCAACGTGACTCTTTTTATGCCGGATCGGAAACGAATGTTTTGCGGGCAGATAATATCCGTCTCGATTACATCAGTTTTGCTTATGCACTTAGTACGCAAAACTGGAGAATACCTTTTAGAAACCTCAACATTTCGGCAGGAATACAAAATGGTGGGATAATTTGGAGAGCCAACAAAGAGAATCTGGATCCGGACAATGTGGGGGCGATACCAATGCCCAAAACCTATGTATTGACTATTAAAGGGAATTTTTAAATGTATATTATGAAAACTAGAAATATAGTGAAATGGCTGTTGTTATTGACAATATGCATACTGTTCAATAGCTGTAAAAAATACCTCGATGCCAAATCAAATACGGCATTGGTGACACCGCAAACTCTTAAAGATTTACAGGGATTAATGGATGACGGAATTTATATGAACCTCGGTACAACACCTTCCTATGGTGAAAGTTCAGCAGATGATTATTTTTTGCTCCCGGCTACCGTTTCAGGGTTGAGTACAATGCAGCTTGATGTATATACGTGGACGAAAACTGATTATATTTATGGAAGAGATTGGTCTAAGGCATATACAGCGATATTCAATTCTAATTTATGTCTGGACTTGCTTGGGAATATTGAGCGGACAGAAGCTAACAGACAGGAATGGGATAATGTAAAGGGCTCTGCATTATTTTTCCGAGGCTATTATTACCTCCTTTTGAATTTGCAGCATGGACTTGCCTTTGATCCACTTACTTCTGACACAGATCTAGGCATCGTATTACGGGAATCCTCTGATTTTAATAAGGTATCGGTCCGTTCAAGTGTAAAAAAATGTTATGACCAGATTTTATCAGATATCACTGGGTCGGTCGTATATCTTCCTGATTATCCCCTGAACCTTTTGAGACCATCAAAGGCTGCTGCTTATGCGCTTCTTTCAAGGCTAGGGTTATATCTGCATGATTACAATATGGTTGTGAAAAATGCCGACCTAAGTTTAAAACTTCAAAAAGATCTAATGGATTATAACGGCGATGCCGATATTATTGGATTAACTTCTTCATTGCCTTTCAAAAAGTTCAATAAAGAAACAATATTTTATACTGAGATGCTATATAATTTTGGGCTCCATACCGCTACCGTCGGCTTTACAGATTCTTTGTTGTATTCATCTTATGATTTAAATGACCTGCGTAGGACGGCTTTCTTTTCAGCGAGCAAAGGATATCAGGTATTCAAGGGAAACTATGGTGCTAGCGTAAACGCGCTGTTCAGTGGACTTGCTACGGATGAGGTTTATTTAAACAGAGCTGAAGGAAAAGCCTTTCTTGGGGATGTTTCTGGAGCAATGCAGGATCTGAATACGCTTATGATAAAGCGGTGGAGAAAAACAGTAGTTTTTACTCCTTTTTCAGCAGATACAAAGGATGCAGCTCTCGCTTTAATTAGGCGTGAGCGCAGAAAGGAACTGTTGTTTAGGGGATTAAGATGGGGAGACATCAAAAGGTATAATAAGGAAAATGCGAATATTGTGCTTTATAGAAATATAGCTGGAAGACAGATAAGTCTCGAGCCAAATTCAAAGTTTTATGCGCTGCCATTACCATCAGATATAATACAGATTACAGGTCTGCCACAGAATTAGGGATTTAGTTGGTTAATGAGTATATATGGCGGGACCGGATGGCCCCGCCTATATATTTAATTAGCCCTGTTGGTAATTTCCATGGAAGCGTCGTCCGATCCTGAAATATAATATTCATTTGTATCGTGCTGAGTAGCCTGGAGATCGATATCAGGATCCAAAGCAGTTGGTGAAGTCGGATTATCTACGTAATCGTCATCAACCAAAATTGTACACGGTACATTATCAGTTGGCGTTCCACAGCTTTGGGTACCTAATTTCCAGTTGCTCGGGTCTTTAACCTCATTTTCAGAATAATCAGGACCATCGTAGTAGAAAGTATAAGAAGCCCTGTGGTTTGTTGACTTAAATGCAGATTGGGTTAAAACAATTGCAAGACCGAAAATCATGGCGAATACGCCAAAGCTTAATTTTTTTAAATGTTTCATGTTTAAGGATGTTTTTTACGTTTGAAAAAACAGGCAAAAAAGTTTAGGTGTATAATTTTTGTTTTTATGGTGATATATCTTCGTAAAAGGAAAGCTACTGACCTTTTGCGATTTATGTTGTCGCAAGTTTTCCTGACCTCCTTTCTTGATGGTGAATAAAATATATTGTCCCGATGTTTATTATGAGAAAACTCAAATTAAAAAGTAGATGTTCAGGCCAGCTCATTTCTTTCAGGACTCCTCCACAGCTGCATGGCACTTGAGCATAAAAGCCACTTAAAATAAGAGCCACATAGCCTGTAAACATTAGCAATAGGCTAGCTGATAAGTATAGGCCTACCACTCTTGTTTTTGTTATCGCCAAGAGTACTGGGGTAGTGATTTCGATGGCAGGAATTGCCCATATGAGAAAAGCTGTCAATTCGGCACCAAAATGCTGTAATTTCAACTGGTGATGGAATTCCTGGAAATCAAATACTTTAGATCCAGCAGTGTAGACCCACAATATAATGAGGCTAGAAGTACCGAAGATATTAAAGCGATTTTTCATAACACGAAGTTTGTTATGCAAATCTCTCCAGAGTAAGGTTTGTAACTATCTCATCTTCATGAGAAAAACGAGTATTTTTTGCTGTAGTTGTCTCATTTAGATGAGACTCTTTTGGTGATTTTTGAATTAAAAGTTGAACTTTTTGTTCTTGAGTGTACTAAGGGTATTCGCTCGCATACCAATTGCTGCCGCGATATCATGTACTGTCGCGATCTGAAATATATTCGGTTCTATTAATAAAAGTTTTCTTAGGCGCTCTTCGGCGTTATGATTATGAAGGTCAAATGCTTTATGAAATAAATCCAATAATAGATCCTCGTAAATCCTGTCCATTAAAATTATAAAATCGGGAAACAGTTTATGCAGATTTTGAACGTGCCCATCTGAAAGCATTAGTAAAGTCGAATTGTTTATGCCATAGGTTTCAAGTTTATAGTCTTCTTGATCCGTTTCTGTTAACCTGGGAACTATAGATCCTTCGAAATGGAACCGAAGTAATTCCTTACCAGGTTCCAGTTTGCTCTCTAGAAAGGTCTTAACTATACCTTTTCTCACAAATATTATTGGAAATGCTTTTTTTAAATTGATATCCAATACTTGGTTATCTAAAAGATCATGTTCCTTAAAGGCAATCCTTAGATACGCTTTAAGAGAAGAGCTGACCGGGGCGATACCCTCCAGGTGCTTGTAAAATGTTTCGAAATCCATAATAGGATAAAAATAATCAACTAGGACCTGCCCTGTCAAGTGGTAGAATTTACCACCCCAGCCACCCTTTTTATAAAAAGGCATTTAAAGTGTTGTAATGCTTCTATTTATAGAATTTTATCTGTTCCTAATTAATATTTCTCTTGGGCAAGTGCTAACATGCGTGCTAGCTTGTCTGATACTTTCCTGATATCTTCGGGGCTATGGACGTAATACCCATTGCTGAAACTTTTTTCAGAAATCTCCTGTTTTTCTGGTGTACTCACCCTGGAGATCACGTATTGATGGATTTTTGTAGCTTTTTGTTCGACTATTATTCCCGATTCTACGTTTAGGAAAATATAGAATGCAAGCTGTTTGACCGTAAATGAAACTTTATAATTTGAGTCAAGCATTCCAGAGTTTATTAGCTCAGTATTCAAAAAGTCCAATTCTTTTAAGAAGTCCAGTTCTGAATCGATCATCTTTAGTAATGAGGGCTGGATTTTTTCATGATGTTCAGAATATACAGGAATATCCATGATTGGGATTTGAACCAGGCTCTTGCGCATATATATCAGTTCTCGGAAGTGATCCGCGATTACAGATAGCCCATTTAACTTTTCTGTTATTGCAAACCTGCAAAATTCATAAAATTCCGGATGGTTAAACTGTCTGGAAATCAACATGATTGCAATCATCTCCTCAGATAATTTAAGTCCTTTTTTCGCTTCAATAAATTTAAGAAGGTAATTGTTGAACGAGATGTTGTTATACGTCACTTTTTCGGGGAGTTCGAGTTGGATGATCTTTCGGAGGATATCTAATAATCTTGGGTTTATGTCAAGTCCCTCCAAGTACAGCAACGTGTCATCAATTGTGATTTTATGCTCAGATAAATAGTTCGCAATGCCTGTTTTGGATACAGGAATAGATGATTCGAAGTCTGATGGGTAGTACTTCCAGATGTATGTTAAAAAACTACAGAGTTCATCAAGCATCATTTCTAATATGCCACTATGAATCACTTCATAAGCAATTGCACGGGCCAGGTGGTCCTCAATTTCTTCGATCATTCGGCTAATTGAACGTTGCTGGAACTGTAGTAATGTTCTAAAATTGAATTTGGAATCTAGACAGAAGGAATTTAAGTTATTTCTTAGCCTTTTAATCTCATTTTTAATTTCAGATTCAATATCCTCTTCTATTTCAAATGAAGTATCATTGGTTGTTATAGAATACAGGATCTGTTGTAAATAATCAAACTCTAGAATCATTGAGAGGAAATTTTAGCTTTACGCCATAAAATTACCCGATACTTTTTTTGATACATAAGTAATTACACCAACGGTATTTGTGGAAGGACCAATGCCCCGTATAGCCGTGACCAAAGTAGGATCTTTGGTCATAAAAGATCGAAAAAAAAGGATCTATTATTTGGTTTTCAACCTTGGTGGTAACTTTTACCACCATTCTACAACTTGACAGTTTGAAAATAGATTAGTCTTTTTGTATCAACTATTTATTGTTTCAAATCCAGATTTTGCTATCTGATTTTAATCGAAATCGATATGGACAAACTTAACGCTATTCTTGATGTTTTACTGAAAATTTATGAAATTATGCAATTGATATATTCTAAATCTTATGGCAATTATACATTGCCCGAGGATCAGATGCTGACCAGGCTGGAAGTGATGGAGTATCTTGGAATAAGCGAAAGTACTTACAAGAGAAAGGTAAGAAAGGGGATTCTAAAACCTAGCAGGCTTCCCGGTGGAGACAGATTTTATAAAAGTGAACTAAAAGAGGAATTTTTAGAAAGTAAAAGGCGGGGAAGAATTTAATCTACCGTGTTTTGAATGTAGGATGAAAATTATGCCTGCAATCAATTATAGATATATGCAATCGTTTAAAAGAACCCTGCCGATCATTTAGAGTATAAGGTATCAACTCAGTTTATTGATCTTCCAAAAGTTTTTCAAGTGCACCTCTCAATTCGGGTTCTTTATCGAATTCTTTTTTTACGAAATCCATTAGACCTGAAGAATAATCAAGATAATATTCTTCAAATTCCTGTAGGGATTTGAAGCGGTCAGCGCATTCACTGACAAGTGAGAAAAGGTTCGAATACAATGGTTCTTTCATTGAGACGATTATTTTTGAGATCAGATCGGTCGCCTGAATAAAATAAAGGGTTTGACTATAATTCAAAGTTGCACTTCCATTGTGAAGCAGATCATTTAGCTCTTCCTGCTTGTCCAGATTTTCATATGTGGTAACCACTACCGGACCATGTTCTTTTCCGGAAATAATACTGGTGTTTTGTAAAATCTTTAATGTTATATAACCATATTCCCAATCATCCCTTCCGCTTTCAAAATGTAATTTAATTGTGCCCATAACTGATTATAGATGAAATTATTTTTCTCCTTTTTTTAATATGCATTAAGTCAAATTTTTATAAGTGGATTGTTTATTATGCAATATAATAATTTCCAAAATTAAATGGTATGCGTCGGGTACCCTGCTAAGGGAAGGTTTTACAAACTAATTCTATAACGAAGGCGATCAAAATCTTCTCATTTTGTTAAAAGAAACTTTAATAAAGGCAGTACATGCTTTAACTGGCCTTCCTGCCCTTAAGATTTAATCCGCAGGTCACTTTCAGGTCATTTGCCGGCCAATTCAGGCCATTTCAGGCCAAAAATTTCATCGCTATAAATTACTGGATACGTTTGGTCTATGAAACGGGGTAGCCTGTTTTTAGAATAACTGAATAACTAGATAAAGAATCCTTGATCTATGTAACCCTCATCGAAGATGTGGTTCCATACTTCAAGCAGGAGATTTTCTTTAAAGTAAATCTTTTCTGCTAATGGGAAATAAATAGGTGCAAAGCACCTGTTCTTTGAAATTGTGGGATGAAGCATTATTCCGTGAGGAACGGAAAATTCTTGCGAAGTTGAGATCATATCGATAATACGAAAGCGCAGAGGCAGGCGACGGCCAGGTCCGTATGGACTTACGTGAGTAATCCCGGCATACCATATTGAAGACTTGTTTTTTGTTTTTAGTTTAGGTAGGAGGGGCCATTTGGCCCCTTTTTTTATGTCCTGATTTTGAGGAAATTAAACAAGCCGACTATTTATATATGTAGGAGTTTGTAAATAAACCCTTAGTTTTTTTATACCCGCAAGATGTCTTTTTGTCGGACAATAATCCGGGGGATTATGCCCACAAAAAGAATCTTGCCCCAATGCGGAGCATTTGGGGGATGAGAAAACTCGCAACTCGTTTTCTCCCTTAGAAAATATCAGAATGGAAGGAAAGAATAAACAGATCGGACGGCCTCACATGAAAACTGGCAAAAGAACCAGAAAGATCAGTGTACGGTTTTCGGAAGAAGAATTTAGTTCTATCTTATCTCTTGAAAGACTTCTTGGGCTTAAAAGGACGGATATTATAAGAAAACGGGTGCTAGAGGTTAACCTTCAGTTAGTTTTTGATGGGCGTTCGGTTTTGGCGAGCATTGATCAGATAGGACTTGAACTTTCCAGAACCGGAAATAATATCAATCAGCTGGCCAGGTATGCCAATATACTGAACAAGCAGCATGTGCTCTCGCCGGTAATCTTTAGCCGGTATAGTAAAGAACTTGACAAACATTCCCTGCTATTACAAAATCTCAATCTGGAAATAAAGAAAATGATAAGGATGATGGGTGGCTAATCTTTTATGGTTAATGTAGTTGTGTGTATAACCCGTTATGCTGTTATATTGTTCTACTGTTACTCTGTTATGTGGTTGCGGAACTTCAGCGTTAGCTTGCTAACCTGTTTGTAGTCTAACTGGTTATGTGGATTTAGATGTAGCCCCAGAGCTGGCTATATTGCTAATTGGTTGTAGAAAGAACGGTTTAGCTGCGATTCCAGTTACCTTGTTCCTTTGTTTTAAAGTGATCTGGTGAGCAGGTTGCATAGTCGCTTAGTTATATGATCGTAAAGATACTCGGCTCCTCTGCAACTTTTGCCGGGGTAAGATATAACCATGAGAAGATGCGATCCGGCAAGGGTGAACTGTTAAAGGTCCGGAATTTCGGTAGCCTAATGGGGCTGGAGAGGATCGGTCCACAGGATTATATTAATTACCTGAAAGCGGTTTCAAACGTAAATAAGAGGGTGAGTAAACCGCAGTTCCATGCGGTGATCTCTGCTAAGGGTAAATCTGTTTTAAAAGATGAGCTCTTGAATATTGCTGAAAAATGGATGGCAGAAATGGGCTACTGTGAAAATCCATATCTGGTGATCTTTCATAACGATACAGAAAATAACCATGTACATATCGTATCGACAAGGATCGATAAGAAAGGTAGGAAGATTTCTTCAGCCTTTGAAAAGCTCCGCTCGATAAGGGCATTATCTACAGTAATCAAACGTGAAAAGGCTGATCTGACAAGGCTGGATAAGTTGCTCGGATACAATTTTGCTAGTGTTGCACAAGTACGAACACTACTTGAAGGCTCGGGGTTTGAGGTCCGTTTTGAAAAAGAAAGGATCGAAGTATCTCATTCAGGGAAACTCATTTCAACCTTAAAAACCTCTGATATCGAATCTTTATGCCAGGATCAGGGCAGGGGTAAAAACAGGTGCCGACAGCTGAAAGCTATCTTTTCAAAAATCCTGACCGAGAGGTTTTCAAAGGATGATTTTTTTTCTCCAAAAACTGATCTAAGAGTAGAACTGCAGGAATTTTCCACTATGGTCAAAAAGAAGACTGGTGCTGAACTGATTTTTCACAGTAAGGACAATAAAATCCCATATGGGTATACCATCATAGACCATTCCTGTAAAACGGTAATGAAAGGTTCTGAAGTGATGCACCTTAGGGATATTAATTCGTTTCTGAATCTTGAGGATCAAAAAGATCTGACGCCTAAGGACTACAGGATTTCTTTTGCAGACCCTGCCCTTGAGGTCAATTATATTCTTTCTGGGTTGGAGGATGCTGGTTTCTACGAAGAGCCGATCAGGAAATTTGATCTCCAGGAAGACATTGATGATGAGGCCATTCTTGGGCGCAACCGTCAGCGAAAAGGCAAGGCCCGGACAAATACCCGTTAAATTTTAAA
>Ga0157370_10002191_pt1 | contig 23828 bp, 11 predicted proteins | sample C35metaG_FD_113463 | JGI IMG/M metagenome (GOLD analysis project Ga0157370, IMG submission 113463) | Corn rhizosphere microbial communities from Kellogg Biological Station, Michigan, USA - C3-5 metaG | ecosystem: Host-associated > Plants > Roots > Rhizosphere > Soil | place: USA: Michigan...
CGTCATTGCCAGCTTCCACTCCGTGTTGCCGAGTTCGAACGCCAGGTATAACGTGGACGATGCACGTGGGCGGGTCGCTGCTGGTCGCATGGGCTTCTCCTGATGTGAGAGTCGGGAAGAAGCTCGAACAGTGGCGGCCCGTCCGCGGCATCCGCCAGCTCCTACATAAGTTCTAACGATGTGAAAGGCGCAGAAAACAAAACGGCCCGCCTGCGATCGTATGCAGTCGGGCCGTTTGCCTATCTTGGAAGGGCCCGTCGGTTAGGCGTCTCGCAACGCCGCGACCTCCGAGGGGCAGCAACGGCGCGGCAGCAGATCGAGCAACCGGGTGAACTGCGCGGCGTTTATTGATTGCCCGTCGCGCAGAGCGATCAGGGCATCGCGGTCGGCGCCCTTGGCTTTGCGGATGCGCGCATCGAGCATTTTGCAATTGGCGTTGACTTCCAGGAGCAGTGGCTCCGCCGAGGCCGGCCGCCACGATTCCCGAGTACGTAGCACCTCCTGACCCCACGCGAACCGCAGGGCACGCAACTTCGGCGCGACGTGATCGGCCTCCACGAACGCTATTGCTTTCGACAGCTGTTTTTGCTAACGAATGAGGCGTTAGGCCACGGGCATTCCCCAAAGCTGCGACGGTGAGTGCCCTGCAACAGACTGGAACGGTGCGCGAAGCGCTTCCGTCCGTCGAGCGTGCCGAAGGACGTCGTCTTTGCCCTGATCGGCAGGCAATGGAGAGTCCGATTCGGTGTCAACTGACTCAACGCAGCACCGAGCTCCCACAACCTCCGCGGAGTCGCATACTCCGCTCCCGCTGCCTTCGCTCCCGAAGGGTGGCGGAGCGATTCGGGACATCGGAGAGAAGTTCTCCGTCGGTGCCCCGACAGGCACCAGCTCATGCACCATTCCGATCTTCACTTCGCCGGGCCGAGGCGGCTTCCACCCCGAACTGTCGCTCGCCTACGACTCGGGCAACGGCAACGGGCCGTTCGCCCTGGGCTGGAGCGTGGGTGTGCCCTCCATAACCAGAAAGACCGACAAGGGCCTGCCGCGGTATTTCGACGCCGCCGAGTCCGACGTGTTCGTGCTCTCCGGTGCCGAGGATCTGGTACCGCGCCTTGATGTCGCCGGCTCGCGAGTCACGCGTACCAACAACGGATTCCGCATCGAGGAATACCGGCCCCGCGTCGAGGGGCTCTACGCCCGCATCGAGCGCTGGACCAGCGTCACTGACGGGGACGCCTACTGGCAGGCCACGACGCGCGACAACGTAACGAGCGTGTACGGCCGCTCGGCCGCGGCGCGGATCGCCGATCCAGACCGCCCCGCGCGTGTCTTCCGCTGGCTACTCGAAGAAACGGCAGACGGCAAGGGCAACCTCATCCGCTACCTCTACAAGGCGGAGGACGCCGACCAGGTCGACCAGCGCCAAGCCTCGGAGCAACGGCGCCGCGCGACCAATGCCTATCTCAAACGGATCCTTTACGGCAACGAGACCCCGGACGACGGGAGCGCCTTTCACTTCCAGGTGATCTTCGACTACGGGGAACACACCACCGACACCGCCGACGAGATCGTGCCGTGGAAGTCGCGACCCGACCCAACGTCATCGTTCCGGTCGGGCTTCGAGGTCCGCACCCATCGCCTCTGCGAGCGCGTCCTGATGTTGCACCGCTTTCCCGGACTGGGCACCGGCGACTGGACCTTGGTTCGCGCGACGACGTTCCAGTACTCGGGTGACGCCACGGCGTCGTTCCTCGACGCGGTGACGCAAGTGGGCTACGACGCCACCAACCTCGCGCAGCCCGAGCTCACCCTCCCGCCCGTAAAATTCGGATACTCGACAGCCGAGGTCGACCAGCGCGTGCAGCTCCTCGACGCGGCCAGCTACGAGCAGCTGCCGGCGGGCCTCGACGGCCGTACGGCCCGCCTCCTCGACCTCAATGGGGAGGGACTCTCGGGGATCCTGATCGAGCAACCCGATGCCTGGTTCTACAAGCGCAACATGGGCGACGGCCGATTCGATCGCACGACCACCGTCGCGCGACGTCCCGCCGGCGCGCAGCTCGCCAGCGGGCGGCAGGAGCTGACCGACCTCGCGGGGGACGGGTTGAAATACCTGGTACAGTACCGCGGCTCGCCACAGGGCTTTTACGAGCGCACTCCGACCGATGATTGGACCACCTTCCAACCATTCGACTCGGTGCCCACTTTGGATTGGGATAATCCCGAGCTGCGATTCATCGATCTGGACGGGGACGGCCTTGCCGACTTGCTCGTCGCGGCCGACGACGGATTCCGCTGGCATCTCTCGCGCGGAAGGTCGGGGTTCGGTCCTGAGGAGCGCGTGAGCGCTCCGACCGACGAGCGGCTGGGACCGCGACTCCTGTTCGCCGACGAGACACAGTCGGTTTTTCTCGCGGATATGTCGGCCGACGGGCTCACCGATCTGGTCCGCATCCGCAATGGCGAGGTATGCTACTGGCCCAATCTCGGCTACGGCCGATTCGGCCCGATGGTGACGATGGACCGGGCACCGGTGTTCGACGCCCACGACCGGTTCCACGCCTCGCGGATCCGCCTCGGAGATGTGGATGGCTCGGGAACCAGCGACATTCTCTACATCGGCCGCGATGGCCGGGTGCGCTACTGGGCCAACCAGTCGGGGAACGGATTCGGTGCGGCGAATGATGTCGCGCGATTGCCGATCATGGATGACCTCAGCACCATCTCGGTCATCGACCTACTCGGTAAGGGCACTGCCTGCCTCGTCTGGAGCTCGACCCGCCCTGGAGCGGCTCCCGACGTCCGGTATGTGGACCTGATGTCCGCAGGAAAGCCGCATCTGATGACCTCGGTGTCCAACGGCTTGGGAATGGAAACGCTCATCGAGTACGCTCCGTCGACCCGTTTCTACCTGGAGGATCGTCGGCAGGGTCGGCCCTGGATTACCATGCTGCCCTTCCCAGTTCACGTCGTGCAGAAGGTCACGATCATCGAGCATGTGACCGGTACCACCATGGTGACCGCTTACCGGTATCACCACGGATTCTATGACGGCGTGGAGCGGGAGTTCCGGGGCTTCGGCATGGTCGAGCAAGAAGACGGCGAGAGCTACGCCGCGTACCAGGTCACCGCGGCCAATAGCGGAACGACGGTGCTCGAGGCCGATCTGCACAACACGGCCACGCTCACCCGCACTTGGTACCACACCGGCGCCTGGATCGCGGCGGGCTCAGTCGCGCGGCAGCACGCGCACGAATACTACGCCGGCGACCCGCAGGCCCGGCCCCTCGACGACTCGGCGATGCCGGCGGGACTCACCGCCGCCGAGCAACGAGAAGCGGTGCGCGCGATGCGCGGCCAGGTGTTGCGTCAGGAGGTCTACCGAGCTGACGTGCCCGACCACCCCTACTTTGTCACGGAGCACAGCTCCGCGCTCGAGATGCTTCAGCCCATGGGCGCACGCCACGCCGTCTGCTGCACCCATCCCCGCGAGACGGTCACGTGGCAGTACGAACGGAACCCGGCCGATCCGCGCGTTAGGCACGAGATCATACTGGTCATCGACGAATTCGGTAACGTGCGCCAATCGGTCACCATTGCTTATCCGCGTCGCACGACGCAGCTCAACGCGCAGGACCGCACGCTCGCAGTGATGGCCGAGCGGGATGTCGCCAACGAGGCGACTCAAACGGATTGGTACCGGATCGGCGCTGAGTACGAGACGCGATCATTCGAGATGACCGGTCTGCCCGCAGCGCTGGATCGCTACACCCGGGACCAGGTCGCTATGTTCCTCGCCGGGGCCATTCATGTGCCGTTCGAGACGCCGCCGGCCGGAACGCCGCAGCTGCGGCTTCTCAAGCGCGCCCAGCACCTCTTTTGGGACGACGCGCTCGCTGGCCCACTCCCGTTAGGCCAAGTTGGGCGGCGCGCCCTTCCCTACGAGAGCAGCCGTATGGCACTCACGCCCGGTCAGCTCGCGCTCTACGGTGGACGCATCGCCGGCCCGCAGCTTCTGAACGCGAAATACCGAGCCGATGCCTATGGCAACTGGTGGGCCCCTTCCGGCGTCCAGCGCTTTCGGATCGACCAGTTCTGCCAGCCGGCGAGCTTCACCGATCCATGGGGTGCCACCACGACGTTGACGTGGCTCAATGCACTGGTCGTAAGCGCGGTGACCGATCCACTGATGCATCAGATGCTGGTCACCAACGATCTGCGCGTCCTCGCGCCGGCCCTTCTCGAGGACCCCAACGGCAACCGCTCGGCGGTGCACTTCGATGCGCTGGGCCGGGTCGTGGCAACGGTCGTCATGGGGAAGAGCGGCCAGGCGGTCGGAGACACCGACGCTGATCCGACGACGACCATCGAGTACCGTCTTGACCAGGTGCCTGTCTTTGTCCACGCGATGGCGCGCGAGGAGCACCATTTCGTAAACGCCAATCCCCGCTGGCAACACTCATACTCCTATTCCGACGGCATGGGCCGCGAGGTCATGAAGAAGGTACAAGCCGAGCCGGGTGACGCGCAGACCGTTGACCAGAACGGCAACCTGCAAACGGTGCGCGCCGATCGGCGCTGGGCTGGGACCGGCCGCACTGTGTTCGACAACAAGGGGCACCCGGTCATGAAGTACGAGCCCTACTTCAGTACCACATCTGACTACGAGAACGAGTCTGCACTGGTGGAGTGGGGCGTGACGCCGGTCCTGCGCTATGACCCCATCGGCCGGCTGATCCGCACCGACCATCCTAACGGCACTTTCGAGCAGGTTGAGTTCGACGCTTGGCAGCAAATCGCCTCCGACACCAACGACACCGTCGCCCAGAGCGCCTGGTACGCGGCCAACAAAGACAAGCTCGATCATGACGGCGACGCCGCCCGCGCCGCATTCGCGCATCGCGACACGCCGACCGTGTCCCGGCTCGATCCGCTAGGCCGCACGTTCCTGACTGTCGCCGACAACCAGACCGCGAAGTTCGTAACCGCTGTGGAGCTCGATGTCGAAGGCAGGCAACGGACGGTAACCGATGCGCGCGGCGTCCAGGTGTTGCTCCAACACGTGGACATGCTGGGCCGGCCGATTCACACGGTGAGCCCCGACGCCGGCGAGGCCTGGGCATTCGCCGACGCTGCCGACCGTCCGGCCCTCACATGGGACGCAACGGGGCGGGTCGCGGAGCATGTCTACGACGAGCTCCATCGCCCGACGCACGTCTGGGTGACCGAGTCCGGCACGCGGAGCCTGGCTTTGCGCTCCGCGTTTGGAGATCTCCATCCCCTGGCAGCGTCGCTCAATCTGATCGGCCGGGTCTTCCGCCAATTCGACGGCGCCGGACTCATGACCCACGACAGCTTTGACTTCAAGGGGAACCCGACCTCAATCGCGCGCCGGATCGCCACGGGCGACGCCAGCGCGCCCGACTGGTCGCCCGTGGACATTCTGCCGGATCCGAGCGTGCTGCCGCCGCTGGCTGACCAAATGCTGGACAAGGAAACCTTTACGACCGCGACCACCGTCGACGCGCTGAATCGGCCGGTCACGATTACCACACCAGACAGTAGCGTCACCCTGGCGACCTACAACGCCGCCGGCCTTCTTGAGACCATGTCAGTCCAGCTCCAGGGCGGAGCTGCGACCAGCTTCATCGAGAACGTCGAGTATAACGCAAAAGCGCAGCGCACTATGCTCGTGTACGGCAAGAGTACGAACACCGCCACGACGTTTGAGTACGATCCGCTGACCTTCCGCCTCACTCGTCTCGCGACGCTGAGGGCCAAAGACGGCGTGCAGATCCAGGATCTGCGCTATACCTACGATCCAGTCGGCAACATCACATTCATTGAGGATTTGGCGCAGCAGACCGTTTTCTTCGCCAATGCGATGGTGGGGGCGAACGCGGGGTACGTCTATGACGCGATCTATCGGCTCATCCACGCGGAGGGCCGTGAGCACATCGCCCAAGCGGCGTACGATCAGACGCTCATTCCGGCGGCCGGGCAGCTCTTGAGCCCGAACGTCTTCGCCGCGATGCGGCGCCACCGAGAGGATTACGACTACGACGCGGTCGGCAACTTCAAAACCATGAAGCACACGCCGGCGACGGGGAGTGCGCCGCCCTGGACCCGGACCTACACGTACGTCGTCGACGGCAACCGTCTCGAAACGACCAGCCAGGTCAGCGCCGGGGTCTCGAGGTACGCGCACGACCCCAACGGCAACATGATCGTGATGCCGCACCTCAACGGTCTCGACTGGAACTATCGAAACGAGCTCCGCCAAGTCGGCCTCCTCGACGGTCGAACTGTGCGCTACACCTATGACTCTTCGGGCGAGCGCGTGCGCAAAGTTGTCATGCGCGGCAGCACCATTCTGGAGGAACGACTCTACCTTGGCGGCTTCGAGGTCTATCGCAGCCACTCGGGCCCCAGCATGCTTGAGCGGCAGACGCTGCACGTCATCGCAGATAAGGGCCGCATCGCGCTGGTGGAGACGCGCAGCCAGGGTCAAGACTCCTCACCGGCCCACTTGATCCGCTACCAGCTCGGCAATCATGTCGGCTCTGCGATTCTCGAGGTGGATGATGCCGCCGCCTTGATTTCGTACGAGGAGTTCCATCCCTACGGAACGACCGCCTACCATGCGACGACGTTGGGGACGTCCTTTAAGCGCTACAGGTACACGGGCAAGGAGAGAGAACAAGAGACCGGACTGAACTATAATGGAGCGCGGTGGTATGCGACTTGGCTTGCCAGATGGGGAAGCCCCGATCCTGCGGGCTTCGTCGACGGTCCACAGCTGTATTCCTACGCGCGCCTTAACCCAATCACTCTGTCCGATCCGACAGGTACCGAGGGCACACCGTCGCCGCCCAGCTGGGGTATCGGTCTCGCGAATGCGGAGACTTCGTACCGCATGTCGCGGGAGATCAAGACGAGAGAGGCGGAATGGCAGTATTTCCCGACCAACCGCGATCGGGCGGAAGCACTACTGGGTGTCGTGAACGCGCAGCTCACCGCGACGGGTACCCCAGCTATTCACCTGTCGCGCACCAAACCTGCCGAGTTGAATGCGGGCGAATTCGAGGGGCAGAGCTGGTCCATGCGCCTCGACTTGAGGAAGTTTAGCGCCGACAGCTCGTTCCAAGACGCGCTCGACACCATTGTTCACGAATCGCGACATGCGGAACAGGCTTTTACCGAAGCCCGTTACCTCGCCGGCCAAGGCAACTCAGCGCATCAAATCGCGACTCGCCTCAAGCTCGACCGTCGTGTGGCAAGAGCGGCGAGTCGAGACCCCGTTCCCAGCCGGCGTGAGCCGGACGGATTCGATGAAGGCCTTGCAGCGAAAATGGGTCGCACCTTGCTCGAAGACGAACCAAAATGGCCTGGGGTGACGGCCGCGCTCAACACTGCAAATCGCGTCTATAAGCGTATCGGCAGCATAGTGGAGCACGACCGGCGAGCGGTCCGCGCAGCGTTCGACAGATTTTATCGGCATCCAACAAAACGAGCAGCCTCCGGCTTATGGAGTCGCATGGCGGAGGAGTGGCAGCATAGGAGAGAATTGACTGGACCGTGGATCGACTTGCGTGTCCGGTATGGGAACTACCGCGACCTCCTTCAAGAGCAGGATGCGAGAGCCACCGCTCTTGAATACATCCGGGTGTCCAAATTGTGAATCGTGTCTCGAAGCAGGAGAGATCAGGTGAATCTTTCCGGTCGAACCCTGGCAACCGAATCACGCGGCGACGAGGTCAAGCTCCTCCAGTCTGAGCTCGCACTCCTCGGTCTGACAGTTCCTCAAGCCGATGCCGCCGCCGCGACCTTTGGCGTCGGCACCGAACAGGCCGTGATGGCCTTCCAGCGCCGACACGAGCGAGACGGCCTGAAGATCACCGGCGTCGTGGACGAGCTGACGGCGAAGCTCATCAACGAGGACGTCGCGAAACTGACACCCTCGGCGCCGCAACCGCCGACGCCACCGGCTCCCACGCCCCTGCCACCGCCCGCTCCCGCGCAGCCACCAGGCCCTGTGGCCGAACCTCTATGCGTGGTTCGGGGGACCATCCGCAAAGCCGACGCGACGCCGCTGGTTGGGGCCCGTGTTGTCGCCTTCGATCAACGTATCGCCGGCCCTAAAGTGCTGGGCGACACCGCGACCGGCGACAACGGCACCTACTCGATCGGCTACCTTATGGCACCTGCCGCTGCCGCCGGGCCGAACGGTGCCTATCTTTTCGTGCGAGTCCTCGCCACCGATGGTAGCGTCGCGGCCGAATCGCCGCTGGTGTGCAACGCGGCCTGCGAGTCGGTGGTCGACCTGATGCTTGGCGGCGGCCGTTACGCCGGCCCGTCCGAGTTCGAATCCATCTCGGCGGCGATCGCGCCGTTCCTTGAGGACATCGCGGTCCAGGACCTCAGTAAGGACCAGGTCGTCCTGCTCTCCTGCCGCACCGGCCTAAACCGCGGGCTGATTCAGCTCCTGGTGTGGGCAGTGAAGCGTGGCCACGAGCAGCAGATCCCCGCCGAGGCGCTGTACGGCTACGCGCGCGCAGGTCTGCCGACCGCGCTCCCCGCCCTCGTCGGCCAGTCCCCCGCCGTCCGGCGCAACGCGCTCGAGCGCGCATTGGCCGACAATCGCATCCCGCTCACGACGCAGGGTCGCCTCGACGCAATCGAGCAAAGCCTTCAGGCCGCCGCTGTTCGGCTTCTTGGGGCGGGAGCCGACCAGCCCGCCAAGGCGACGGTGAGGGCGGTACTCGCCGCCGCCGGACTGTCCTCGGACGAGCAACAGAAATTTCTGACGCAGCAGGTCGCCAGCCGGGGATCGGCTCAAGCCCTGTGGGCGGCGGTTGCGACAGACCCAACCCTCGCGCCTAAGGCCGCGCGCATCCAGCTCGCGATCCAGGTGGCCGCGATCACCCGCAACCACGCGCCGCTGATCAACGCGATTCTCCAGGCCCAACAAGGGACGCTCACCACAGCGCGTGATCTCGCCCGACTGCCCCTTGCCTCGTGGCAAACGCTCATCGCCGGCTCCGGAGTCCCCGACGACGTCCCAGGTGCCGATGCGGCCGCGAAAGCGGCGAACTACGCCGCGACCATCGTGCGCACAATGGAGGTTCTGTACCCCACAACCGTCTTCGCCGCCAGACTCAAGGCCGACATGCCGCGCGCGGCGCCGGCACTGAGCCGGTTCTTCGATCAGAATCCAGATTTCGAAATGCGCGACACCCACGTGGACGCCTACCTCGCCGCTCACGATACCGCCCTCGCCGGCGTGGAGAAACCCGATGAGCTTGTGCGCAACCTGCGACGCGTGCAGCGCGTCATCCGCCTCACGCCGCGCTATGACGACGTCCAGCGACTCATGGAGGACGGCCTCGACAGCGCCGGCGACATCGTCCAGAGGGGGCGGGCCGCCTTCCTCGCCGCGCATGGCGACGCGATCGGGCCGGATCGCGCCACTGACATCTTCGACCGGGCCCGCCAGGTCGCGGCGGTCGCGGCGATGCTGTTCGCGCGGCATGCGCGCCAGATGAACGCCATCGACCTCAGGGTAACGGCCAATCCCACTGGAAGCGGAGCCTGACATGGCCGATCAGTTCAAGTACAGCGAGACGTTCGGATCGCTCTCCTTCTGCGCGTGCACAGACTGTCGCTCCATCTACAGCCCCGCGGCCTATCTCGCAGACATTCTGTTCTTCCTCCCTAAGGACCCGCGCGACGCGCTTCTCTCGGCCGCGCGGCGGCCGGACCTTGGAGAGATCGAGCTGTCTTGTGCAAATACCACGACGCCACTGCCCTATATCGACCTCGTGAACGAGGTCTTGGAATACGCGGTAGCCGTGAGGCCGGCCACACCACCGACCCCGCCGCCCGCGGAGCCGGCACCGGTATGGCCGCAGACAAATGGCGAGGAGAGCGACGTCGCCTCCAGCCCCGAGCACATCATCAACGACGCTTACACGATCCTCGGCGACGCCATCTACTCCTGGGACCTGCCGTTCGACCTGTGGGCGGCTCAAGCGCGCGTCTACCTCGAGAAGCTCGGCGTGCGCCGCGCTGACCTGATGGAGACGTTCCAGGACCAGAGGGGCGTCACCTTCGCATCGCGTCAGTCGGACAGCTGGGCAGCGCCTAACGAGGTGGAGATCGGCGCCGAGTACCTTGGCATCACGCCCGCCGAGCGGCGCATCATCACCGCGCGCCTAAGCGTCAAGCCGGTCCTCATCGCACTCACCGCCATGCCTCAGCTGTCGGGCGTGCAAAGCCTTGACGGCGTGCAGCTCGCCGACGGCGACCGGGTGTTGGTGGCGGCCGGCAGCGACACAAAGAACGGCATCTACGTGGTGCACGCCGGCCCCTGGCAGCGGCCGCCGGACGCCGATGGCACGACGGTCCACGACGGTGTGATGGCCGTGGTCAACAAGGGAGCGCAGGCCGGCACGAGCTGGGTGCTTACAACCAAGGAACCATTCAAGGTGGATGCTGATCCGCTCACCTTCGCCCCATTCGTCCAAGCCGGCGAGCCAGACACGATGGCGATGCCCCCTTGGCAAGCCTGGTACGCGGTCACCGATGCAGCCAAAGCGGCGACGGATCGCATCACTCTTACAACGCATGTGCGCTACCTACTCGATCGCTCGGGCCTCGAATTCCAGGAGCTCGACGACTTGCTCCAGACACGCTACATCAATTCGGCCGTCAAGGCTGCGGACCTTTTTACCATCGCCTTCGACCCCGCCGCGCCATGCGACGTCGATAGTGCAACCTTTCCGAACCCGCTCACGGACCCCGCGCTAAGCCGCATCCACCGCTTCGTGCGCCTCCGCCGCAAGCTCGGCTGGACCAGCCGGGAGCTGGATCAGGCCATCGCGGCGCTGAAAGCGCCCGATCTCACCGACCGGTTTCTAGTGCAGCTGTCCCACATCCAGCGGATTCACAACGAGCTGGGTGTCCCGCTGCTGGAGTTGTTCAGCTGGTGGTCGACACTCGACACCACGCGCGACGTACAGCTCGCGCCGTCTTTTTACGAGCAGACCTTCCAGAACCCTGCGGTGCTCACGGCAGAGGGGAGCGTCGCATTCGCGCTCGATCCGGGCCGTAAAGAGCTGGCCGCGACGCCCGTGATCGCTCCGGCGCACCAAGCCGGTATTATCGCGGCCTTGGGTATCAGCGCCGACGATCTAGCGCTGCTGCTCGACCGGCTGGCCGCTACTTCGCCCAATCCCTCCCTCAATATCGCCAACCTGTCCTGGCTCTATCGCCACGCCTCCCTGGCCAGAGCGCTACAACGGCCGATCACCGAACTGCTGTCGCTGCTCGACCTCAGCGGCATCGAACCCTTCGATCCGGCGCGGTCGGCGAGCATTCAGCGACTGATGCTGATCTCGCGTCAGGTCACCAATTCCGAATTCAGCATCGCGGAGTTGGACTACTTGCTGCGCGACAGGGTCGAGGCATCAGACGGAATCGCCCCGACGGACGAAGCGGTAGACGTGGCGCTCAGGGACCTCCAGACCGGACTCCGTAAAATCACCGCCGACACGCCGCCTGATCAGGACCCTAACGGCGACCAGCTACGCGGGAAGCTGGCGACACTTCTGGCGCCGGCCGACGTGGACGAGGCGATGAAGGTCGCCAAGGGCACGTCGGCGAATCCGGCCAAGTTCATCGCCGACCATTTCGGCGCCTTCTGCGACCCCGACGACGCGCTCGACAAGCTCGTGACCCACCCGCTTCCATCGGAGGGGGAGCGCTTCGCCTACCTGACCCGCTGGCTGCTCGGAGCGGGGCTCGTGGCACAAAAGCTCGCTGCGGCTTTTCGGCTCGATACCGCGGTCGTCTCACCACTAGTCCTTAAGGGTTTGCGTTCACCCAGCGGCGGGCGATCGGCCCTGGCCGAGCTGCTCGACTCAGTGTTCATCGCCGCAACCGACTCGCTTCCTGACGTCACACAGCGGACTTGGCTTAAGATCGCCAAGGCGGCGCTGGTGCTCCAGCGCTTCCGCGTGACCACCGACCGGTTCGGCACACCCGCGGATGTCGCCTGGCTGACGAATCACGCTACGTCGCTCGGCTGGCTGGATCTCGACGCGCTTCCGCTCAACGGCGGGGTCGCCGTGCCCCATCCCGATCCAGCGTTGTTCAATGGGTGGCGCCGCCTCGCCGATCTGTACGCCGTCTGGGACGCTCAGCCACGGGGCGTGCCGTCGCTGTTCGCGATCATCGATCTGGCGGCGAACCCCAAGGTCGACGACTACCTCGCGGCGCTCGCCGGTCGCACCGGCTGGAAGCCTGATGATCTCCAGGCCTTGGCGAACAACTTGGGCCTCGTCTATCCCGACGACTACCGGGACGAGCGAGCGCTAGTCCGGTACGCGGCATGCGCCCGTCTGCTCAAGAAGCTCCGCGTCAGCGCCGCGCAGGTGCTGCCTTGGCGCGACGCGGCAACTGGCGGGGGGTCGCCCGCGGCGGCGGCGCGCGAAATCCTCCAAGCGACGAAGGCGCGTTTCGATAGCGCCAGCTGGAGCCAGGCGGCGGGTCCGCTGCAGGATCTCATTCGCCAGCGGCGTCGCGACGCATTGGTCGCGTACCTCACCTCCCAAGGCTCGGCGGCGGGTCATCTCTTCGCGGACACCGACGCCCTCTTCGAGTGGTATCTCCTCGACGTGGAAGTGACGCCGGTGGTGAGAACGTCCCGGATCAAGCAAGCGATCGGCTCGGTCCAGTTGTTCATCCAGCGGGCGATCATGAACCTCGAAGACGGTGTGACGATCGGCGCCGACAATGCCTCGCATTGGCTCACCTGGATGCAGAGCGAACAGCTCTGGGAAGCCAATCGCAAGGTCTTCCTCTATCCCGAAAACTGGATCGAAGAGGACCTGCTGCTAAACGCCACGCCGTTCTTCGAGGACCTGAAGACCGACCTGCTACAGCGCGAGGTCACACTCGATAGCGCCGAGGAGGCGTATCGGAAGTACCTCGACCAACTCGAACGCGTCGGGAGGCTGGAGGTCATGGGCATGTACCACCAGCGTCCCGACGTCGGTTACGACGGCCCAGAGGTACTGCACGTTTTCGGCCGGACGGCCAATGACCCGCACCTCTATTTCTACCGGACGCTGACGTACGACACGGTGGATGCGGGAGTCTGGTCGCCCTGGGAAAGGGTCGACCTCGACATCCAAAGCGACCAGCTCATTCCAGTGGTTTTCAACCGGCGCCTCCACCTCTTCTGGCCGCTTTTCACGGAGGTGGTGGATCAGCCCAAGGTCAAAGACCAGAACACCACGCACATCGAAGTGCAGCTGGCCTGGAGCGAATACCGGAATGGCAAGTGGCTACGGAAAAAGCTTGGTGCAGCCAAGGCCGGTGCCGCCGGGGCACGCATTCTCCCGCACGACCCCGGTCTTCAGGCGTTCTCCTTTCAGGCGTTCTCCGCCGACACGCTTCGCGTGCGCATCCGTTGGCTTGAAGCGAGAAACAGCGAGATGGACGACACGGTCGCCGACATCACATGGGAGTTCACCGGGTGCAGCGCCTCGCCAACGGTGGCCTCTGTGGACGCGCAGGACTTGGCGAACTTTGCAATCCCACCGGACATGAGTGTCAATGGGATGCAGTTCCACGGGGAGTCCGACGTTCAGCCATTTTCTTTGCCCATCAGCGGGCCGGGTACCTGCGACGTCACATACTACCGGTTGTCGCTATTTGACGTGCTCTATCCGCACCAGTACGAGAACTACCTCGGGAACGACTCATTCTTCTATCAGGATCTTCAGCGCACCTTCTTCGCCCAGTACCTCGGGAATACGACCCGTCGTCCCGGATGGCTGTCCACACCGTTCTTGGACGCAGGCGTCATCGCCGCATGGATCCCGTACACGGGGGCCGAGCGGCAGGCTTTGGTGAATCCGCCACGCGACGAAGCCATCTCGCTGATCGACGCCGAGAGCATCGCGTCGGTCGAGGTGAGCGCGGCGTTCGGCGTAGGCTCCCCATGAGCAACAGGACTTGGGTCTCGATCCCGACGGAGCTCAACGCGAACCCGAACTCAGTTGTCGAGCAGGTCCACCATTTCTTTCCGGCGGTGCCGGTCTTCCGTTTCGAGACCTTCTACCACCCGTACGTCTGCGAGGCCATCCAGCACCTGAACCATGGCGGGCTTGACGAGCTGCTCGGCTGGCCGATTAAGGCCGGCAGCCCGGCCACGCAACCGATTGCGCTCAAGACCGACTTTGTGTTCGAAGATCCGAAGCAATACCACCCGGATGCGACGACCGTCGATCACGACTATCCGCGGGAAATATTCGACCTGGGGACTGACGGCCGCTATCCGTACTCGCAGTACAACTGGGAGCTGCTCTTTCACGTGCCGTTCCTTATTGCCTGCAAGCTGACCCAGAACCAGCGCTTCCGTGAGGCGCAGAAGTGGTTTCACTACATCTTCGATCCGACCGACCGTTCGAAGTTCCCGGAGCCGTCGCGGTTCTGGAAGATGCGAGGGTTCTACGACGCCACGGAGGAGATCCGCAGCCACGGTGGCAAGCCGCCGACGCTTGAGCAGCTCGTCAAGTCGGGGAAAGACCTCCAAGAGCAAGTCAACATCTGGATGGCGTCGCCCTTCCAGCCGCACCTGATCGGCAAGATGCGGCCGATCGCGTACCAGAAAGCCGTGGTGATGAAGTATCTGGACAACCTCATCGCCTGGGCGGATCAGCTCTTCCGACAGGACGGCCTCGAGCGGATCAATGAGGCCACCCAGCTCTACATCCTGGCCGCCGACATCCTCGGCCCCAAGCCGCAGATAATCACGCCTGTCGCGCAGGCCGCCGATCACAAGACCTTCAACCAGCTGGCCGCCCTCGCGTCAGAAGCACTCAACGACCCGCTGGTAGACATCGAGAACTTGGTCCCCGCCGACGCGCCCTTGGGCGTCGAGACGGTCACCGGAGTGCAGATCCTGACCAGTGTGGCCACTCGGGCCGATTACTTCTGCATCCCGCCGAACGACCACCTGCTTCAATATTGGGACACAATCGCCAACCGGCTCTTCAACATCCGGCACGGGCTAAATATCGAAGGCGTGGCGCGACCGCTGCCGCTCTTCGATCCGCCGATCGATCCCGCAGTGCTCGTGCGCGCGGCTGCGGAAGGCGTGGATCTCACCAGCGTGCTCTCGGACCTCAGCGCGGGCATTCCGCTGTACCGGTTCGGCACCATGATCCAGAAGGCCACCGAGATCTGCGCCGACGTCAAGTCGCTTGGCGCCGCGCTCTTGGCCGCGCTGGAGAAGCGCGACGCGGAGGCGCTGGCCCGACTACGCTCAGGCCACGAGATTGACCTCCTCAAGGCTGTGCGGCTGGTGAAGACCAGCCAACTCGAGGAGGCGACACGCAACCAGGAAGCAATGGATGCCGGCGCGGCTCTGGTGGCAGCCAAGGTGACCTACTACACCAACCTCATCAAGGGCGGGACTAGCGGCTACGAACGCTCACAGCTGGACAACATGAACGCGGGCCTAATCCTCCAGACCTACCAACTCGAGCTGGAATCGATTGTGGCGATCCTTCACCTCATTCCGGATACCAAGATCGGCGTCCCGACCACCATTGGCGTCACCTACGGCGGCGAAAACGCCGGCCAGTCGCTGCAAGCCATCGCGAGCGCCCTTGGGCTGGGGGCTTCGCTCGCGAACGCGCAGGGCGCGATGAGCGGAGTCCAGGGCGGTTACCAGCGACGGGCGGATGAGTGGGCGCAGCAGCTCCTGCTGGCGCAGGACGAGAGCGCACAGATCGCCAAGCAGCAGCTCGCCGCGCAGATCCGGGTGGATATCGCCCAGAAGGACCTCGACAACCACGACCTCCAAGCGAAGCAGGCCGGCGAGGTCGCCGACTTCCTCCGCGACAAGTTCACCTCAGGCCAGCTCTACGACTGGATGGTGGGGCAACTCTCGGCGCTGTACTTCCAGAGCTACCAGCTCGCGTTCGACCTCGCCAAGCGGGCCGAGCGCGCCTGGCAGTTCGAGCGCGGCGACGACACGTCGCACTTCGTGAGCTTCGGCTACTGGGACAGTCTCAAGAGTGGGCTACTGTCCGGGGAGCGGCTCCACCTCGATCTCAAGCGGATGGAGTTGGCGTACCTCGATCAGAACCGTCGCGAGATGGAGATCACTCGGCACGTCTCCCTGGCGCAACTCGACCCGACAGCGCTGCTGAAGCTGCGGCAGGCCGGCGAGTGCTTCGTCACCCTCCCCGAGAGCCTCTACGACGCGGATTTCCCGGGGCACTACCTGCGGCGGCTCAAGACCGTGGCGCTTAGCATTCCCTGCGTCACCGGGCCGTACGACAACGTGAACGCGACCTTGACGCTAGTCTCACACGGCACCCGCACCACACCGGTCGCTGGTGGGCTGCTCCCGCCGACGGTCGGCGTGCCCGAGTCGATCGTCACGTCAAGCGGGCAGAGCGATAGCGGCCTTTTCGAGACACCGTTGCGCGATGAGCGCTACCTGCCCTTCGAGGGCAAAGGTGCGGTGAGCAGCTGGCGGCTCTCACTGGCCACAGATACCAACACGATGGATCGCGACGCGATCGCCGACGTGATCTTGCACCTCCGGTACACCGCGCGCGACGGCGGCGAGAATTTCGGCAACCAGGTCCGCACCCAGATGGGGCTGGGTTCTTACGCCGCGGGAACCGGGCCCGCGGACCTGAGAGCCCAGCCGCAGGCGCGGCTCTTCAGCGCCGCGCACGACTTCGCGGACGATTGGTACGCTTTCCTCAACCAGGGCACCGACGTTCAGCCACAGACGCTCACGCTAGCTTGGACCGCCGACCGGTTCCCGCCTCCGCCCCGCAGCAAAGTCATTCAGGTCGACGCCATCCTGGTGTACCTCAAATCGTCGCCGGGTTCCGCGCACGACGACGTGCAGATAACCCTGCGAGGTCCGAAAGGGACGGTGATAGCGCAAACGCTGAGCTTCGACGACACCGCGCCGCAGCTACTCACCAACGGCCGGCTGGACTTCAGCGGTAAGAAGGAGCCGTCCGGCACCTGGACGCTCCAAATGACGGGAATTCCCGCGAGCCTAGGCAAGGGCGGAGGAACCAGTCAGCTCGATCCGGCTCTCGTCGAGGATCTGGGATTCCTCGTGTTCTTTTCGTTCGTGTGACGTGCGAGCGTCGCCGATCCGGGAAGGGAGTGGAGGGAGACAGCAGCCTCAGAGGCAATTCGCCGAGTGGACACGGGTGGCGGCTGTTAGGCCCCCGCTTCGTTGCGCTAGTCTCGACTCGACGTACGTTTTTTGAGTCCTCGGCCGTATGGTCGGCATCATCGCCAGCGTCGTGGCCCTCGCGCGTCGGATCGAGCCGGCGAAGCACAGAGCGCACCTTTTTTTCCGCTGCCACGGACCGCCTAGCAAAGGGTCCCGTGAAGCGACATAGCGCCAAGGAGAGCACAGGAGGCGATATTGATGGCGCTGGAAGGGCTTGAACGTCCGACTTCGCACCGGTTAGGCGTGTGCTCCGGGTCTCGGTCACGCGCGCTCTTGATCGCGCTCGAGAATGGCGTCCCGAATCGATCGCCTAACTTTGGCAATGAGGGGCGTGCGGGCTCAGGGACGGCGAGCGAGGTGTGAGCGACTTCGAACGGGAGAGCCGCGCGCCAAACCGGGCACGTGAGTCCGCCACACCGTCGCCACGGGTCCGGTCCTTAAAGGCCGCGTGCACGGCGATTGGCGACGCGAGTCTGTCACAATCGAGGCACAACGTGACGCCAACGGAGACGCCGCGCACCTCGCGAACGACGACAGCGCGATGACGGTGAAGCCAAGTGACTGTACCAGCCACTCTACCCACACGGGCGCCGTTCCGTGCCGCATGCCGCACTACGCCGTGTCTCACGCGCCTAACCCCCTGGTTCGGCTAGGGTCGGAACTCAAAATCCCGGTACAACAGCACCACCTGCGATACAAGCTTTGTCGGGAGGTCGCCGAGGTCGTGCTCTACTGATCCATACACGAGTGTGCCGACCCGGAGTGAGAAGGGAACGTCGCTGCTGATCCCGAGATCACACCTTACCTCGAGCAGATGTCTCGCGTTCGCCGCGACCTCGACGCGAAGTCCGCGTGCAAGGCTCTTACGCTGTCGACGCGGCTTGAGCCACAGTAAACTCTGCGCCGCCGAAAACACCGAGCAGGACGCGCGCAGCCCGGTCCAAGATCGGCGACATGTCTCGAGTGAGATGGTTTGCATCGGGCGCGAGCGGTACCCGCGGCTGGTGGCAAGTCGGTCTGCAGGATAGCGTCTGCTCTGCCCAACGACAAGCGTGGTGTGGTCCAGGTTCGTCTGTCCGTGCCGACATGGCTCGCATCAAAGCGGCCGCGGAAGACCGCGCCGTTTCGACTTGGCTGCGCGACTTGTTGCTTCGGGAGCGGTCACGTTCAGCCCTCGCCCGACGATCGCGCCGTAACAGCGGCGCTCGTCGCTGCCGGGCGCGCGCTCGACATCCCCACCAACGACCACATCATCGTCGGGGCGGGGCACTACTACTCGTTCGCAGAGGACGGTGCGCTGTGAGCCAGCTCGCGATCGAGAACCACAGCAGTGTCGTAGTCCTGCGCCCGCTCACCGGACCGGCGCGTCGCTGGCTTGAGGAGCACACTGACGGGACGTGGTGGGACGGCGCGTTCGTCGTGGAGCCCCGCTACGTGCCGGAGCTCCTGCACGCATTCACCGAGGCCCTGTCCTGATGCTCGAGCTGCCGGAGGGCGTCTATCACAGCGTGCAAGTGGTCGATGAGGAGCGTGCGCATCCGCTCGAGCCCACGCCGGAAGAGCTGCGCCGGATTATTCGCTACGTTCACCTCTACTAACGCAGACGCGGCTCCTGGCCGGCCCTTTCGGGACCGCTGCCAGGGAAGCCGCGTCTTTGCGTGCTCCTCTTCTTCACGAAAAATTACTGGGCGTACCACCGCTCGGGGAAGCATGGCGCGTAGGTGGCGATCTGCGAGCTCGCAGCGTTAGCACCAGATCGGAGGCGCGGCTTCTTGGATCGGAGCCACATTCCTGGCACGTTGTGCGACAGCGCGCTACTCTCTACGTGTGCTGGGCTAACGCGGCGTCGTTCAAGGTCTGCTATTCGCCACCCGAAAAGCCCCGCGCCGACTGGGACGCGCGGCGCGGATCGCGCGCATTGTTGACCCAAGTCCCCACTAGCGAAGCCAGGGTCTTCGGGGAAAAGTGTGGGTAGATCTGACCGTTTTTCGGCCGGTTGAGAAGCTGTTTTCAGAGGGGAAGGTGAGGCTTGCAGGGAAGAGGGAGGGTCATGAAGTTCGTGCATGGTTTCCCGACCCGATCTTCGCGGCGAGCTCCGCGACGCGTACCGCTTCCCCGGTTTCACCCCGAGTCGCACGGTAGCCGGCCTTCCCGGTGATCCACTCGCGAGAGTAGTCACCCTCAGCCGGCGCCCAAAAAAACGCTCTGCGGTGACTGCGGCACGGCCCATCGTACTTGGTACGACCGCAAGACACGCCGGGTGCGGGATCTCCCATGCGGCGACCTGCGGATCTATCTCGACTTCGAGCTGCGCCGTGTCGATTGCCGGAGCTGCGGCAGTGTGAAGCGGGAGCGGCTCGACTGGCTCTCGGCCAATCCGCACTATACCAAACGCTTCGCGCGCTACGTCGGCAAGCAGTGTCGAAGCGCACCGATCAAGGAAGTGGCGGACGACCTGCGGCTCGACTGGCACGCCGTGAAGGAGATGGAGAAGCTCTACATGATGGAGCAACTCTCGCTCTCCGGCGAGCCCCGGCCCGCGGTCATCGGGATAGACGAGATCTCGGTCCGTCAGGGGCACGCCTATCGGATCGTGGTCAGTGACCTGGAGCGCCACCAGCCGATCTGGTTCGGCGGCGCGGACCGTTCGGAGGAGAGCATGGCCCTGTTCTATACCTTCCTCGGAGCGGAGCGGAGCAAGGAGATCCGACTGGCGGTGATGGAAATGTGGAAGCCCTTTCGCAACGGCACGGAGGCCCATGCCCCGCACGCGGCGATCCTCTACGACAAGTTCCATGTCCTGCGCCACCTCAATGAGGCGATGGATCAGGTGCGGAAGGCGGAGTACAAACGGCTCACGAACCGAGCGGATCGAAAGTACATCAAGGGGCAGAAGTACGTCCTGCTCTCGCACCGGGAGAACCTCTCGCCGGAGAAGCGTCGAGCATTGAAGACGCTCCTCGCAGCGAACCAGCGGCTGAACACGGCCTACGTCCTCAACGAACAGTTCGCGCAGGTCTGGGATTACCGGAGCGAGCCGTGGGCACGGAAGTTCTTCGACCAGTGGCGCCGCTCGTTGCGCTGCCAGCGCTTGAAGCCGTTCGAGAAGTTCGCGGAGCTCGTCGCGCGGCACTGGGACGGCATCGCGGCCTACTGCCAGCCGGAGAACAAGGTCGCACTCGGCTTCGTCGAAGGCCTCAACAACAAGATTCGTGTGATCCAGCGCCGCTGCTACGGACTCCGGGACGAGGACTACCTCCACCTCAAGATCCTCACGTGCACCCTTCCGCCCCTGCCCCGCACCTAGAATTCCGGAAATTCACCCACACAAATCCCCGAAGAGCCACAATAAGAAACGCCAGCGTAGCGGGCGAAATCCATGACTCGCCCGTCAACTCCAGCGACTCGTAATGCCGCCCGTTTCGGGAGCACCGTCGTTACTCACGTGAAGCGAAAAGCGATACCGGGCGAAGTCCTCCGCAGCGGCGAGCGGTTCAATTACGCCTTGTTCCGCAATGCCGAAATGATCCGCAATCAGGCGATATACTCCTGCGGTATGACGGATTGCGGCACCGAGAATTTGCTGGATCGTCTCGCGCTCATTCTCGGCATCAATCTGTGCGGTAAACGTGAATCCCGGATGAGTATGCGCGCTTGAGTACTTCCAAAAGACAGCATGGTCGAATTCCAGAACGGCATTCCCTTCAATCATGTCGAAGACAGAGGGAAGCCGCTTGATGGCGCTGTCTGCAACGAGTGCTCGGCCAGCATCCGAAATGTCCGACGCCACAGGACCGATGGACTTTGCGGCTGCCGCTTCAAAGCGGTCTCGCTCCACCTGACGCTCTTTCAGAACACGAGGCCACCGGCCTACGAAATCCTGAAGCAACCAATAGGTGAGCGCATGGGCTTCATACAATGTGCGCACATGATGGAACATTGTAAGAAGAGCCATCCGTCCCTTGAGGATACGCTCGATAGCCCATAGCTCCGCAGCGGCCTGAGTGATTAGACCCTCAACTACAAGTAGCCCGTCCGAACCATTACTCATATCGTGCGGCAGCTTGAAGAAAGCGGCTTGGAGTTGGAGGGGCACGTGCGTCACAAGTTCCAGTTCGTGTTCCAAGAACTGCGTGACAAGCTCACCACGAGGCGCGCCTTCGTCCGTGCCGAAGGTCATCATGGATCGAAACGGCAATCCCTCCTTTGTCTCGTCCTGCGGATCGACCATAGCGTACCCTCATGTTGGTGGCGGCATAACGCCCGAGTTCACCTGCAAGGGAATCAGATAAAAGCGCGTGGCGAAGCCACGCGCAATCCTCAGCTCCCTTGTCAGGTGCAACGATGGTTAGATGGCGGTCGCGATGCTCAACGAAGCGCAGGCTATCGAGGCACGCGACGCTCGGTAGACCCGACGGACCTACGAACGGAGCGGTGGCGCTTCGTGTAAGGACACGCGCACCGTATCGGAGAATGAAAAGGAGGAAATGTGAACGTCCAACTCCTCAGTCACCTCGACATCCCCGGTGTAAACTGTGCCTCGAAAGCGCCATCGCAGCGGTTGCCCATCTTCATCCTTCTTATGGGACCGCAATGAAACCTCATCAGCGGCGGATAAGGGAAGTCGCGCATGACCGGCTCGACGTTTGAAAACGTCATTCTCGTCGACAACTAAGAATCCTCGTCCTAAGAACTCACCCAGTTGGGCTTCGCGAGCTTTCGATTCGAAAACGCTGTTCTCGCCGCCGGCGGCTTGGCCGCCGATGAGTCTGTAGTCGAACGACATCTTGGGCTACGTTAGTGGTTTTGTACACTCGGTCGGAACGGCCACGCGAGACTGCCGGTTACAGCAATGCGCGCGCCGAACGAGCTCAGGGATCGATGATGGGCATGCAGGCATGACACAGGCACATGACTACTGCTTCACCACTCCGACGGGGCAGTCAGTAGGGCGCAGTCGGTTCCACGCATCGATCAGCTTTGTGCGGTTGTCCGCGTACCATTCCCGGATGTTTCGCTGATAACGATCCAGTTCGCCATTGAGCTTGGTCCCATCGGTAATTCTGTAGTTCGCAGTCTTGCCCTGATAGCGTACCCGGAAGTGCGGAGGCGGATGCTCGTCGGCAAAGATGTCCACGCAGAATCCCCCAAACTCATCGACCTTTGCCTCTGTGAGCAGGCGCCTTCCCTGATCATCGACAATCGGTCCGGCATTAAGTGATCGATGAAGTTCGGCCTGCAGTTGCGGATCAATTGGTACCTGCCACGTCTTTACCATTCTTGAAAATGAGTCAAGTCGGCTGGCATCGAGCGCAATCCGTGGTTTTCGGGTAGACCGAGAACGGAATCGCGAGCGGCAGCGATAGCTGCGGCGGGACCACCCTGCTCGCTGACAAAGTGGATGCGATCGGGCATTGGGCTGTCATCGCTCAGCGGTATCAGCGTGGCGATGCCCGATCCACCTAAGAGCCAGGAGCTAGCGACGATGAAGTATGGGTGATAGGCGCCGACTGACGCGGTGTCACCGCCCGGGGGCAGGTAGAGCGAAAAGCTGAGTTTGAGACGAGACGGGTTTGTCATAACATGAAGGTTGTTGCCATCTAACTACCGAATTATACAGCCATCTTATGCTGCGACGACGCGCGGATCACTGCACGGTCCCGCAGCATATCCTGCAGTCTCCCGCGTCCCACGGCAAGCCAACTCGCGCTGTTGCTCCACTTTGGAGCGATGACGATCAGGTAGGGTCGCACGTTATGCAGCGGGCGCGCGCAGCGTAACACGCGAAGAGCGCCGCGAAACGGCCGAGCACGCGCAAGACGGTGCACGCCTGCGAGCAGCGGATCGCGGAACGCATCTACAGCTCGTCGCCGTCCCCCAGCCGGCGGCGCCATGCTTTCGCCCCCGGCGGCCTCATCACGCCACATGGCGCGCGCGCCGGCGATTCCGTATCGTATCCGCCGGAAGCGACTCATTCCTCCCGCTGCCGTTTCACTCCCGTCTTCGATACTCCGCACCTCCCTACACCTCCGCTCTCCATCCCCCGCTCGCCATGCTCCTGTACCACCGCCCCGTGCCGCTCCTCGGCGCCTTCGCCGCCCTCTCGCTCTTCGCACCCGCCACCCCCGCCCAATCCCCCCGCCGCCCCGACTCCACCCTCGTCCAGGGCGTCAACGTCTCCAACCTCACCTACCGCTTCATCGGCCCCCAGGGCAATCGCGTGAGCGCCGTCATCGGCGAGCCGGGCAACTGGAACGTCTACTACGTTGGCGCGGCGTCGGGCGGGGTGTGGAAGTCCACCGATGGCGGCATCAACTGGCGACCGGTGTTCGACAAGATGCCGGCGCAGTCCATCGGCGCGCTCGCCATGGCGCCGTCGGATCACAACGTCGTGTGGGCGGGCACGGGCGAGAGCTTCATTCGCAGCAACATCTCGCTGGGCAATGGCGTGTACAAGTCCACCGACGCGGGTCGCACGTGGACGCACATGGGGCTCGACAAGACGGGCCGCATCTCGCGCATCGTCATCGATCCGCAGAAC
>Ga0157370_10002192_pt1 | contig 23827 bp, 20 predicted proteins | sample C35metaG_FD_113463 | JGI IMG/M metagenome (GOLD analysis project Ga0157370, IMG submission 113463) | Corn rhizosphere microbial communities from Kellogg Biological Station, Michigan, USA - C3-5 metaG | ecosystem: Host-associated > Plants > Roots > Rhizosphere > Soil | place: USA: Michigan...
GATTGAATTTCGGGATTTGAATATATTTGGTCTAAAGGCGAAGATGTCTTCCGAAATTAAAGGCAGAAGTTCGGGTGCACAGTTTGGAACGAAATGAAGTGTCTACTATCTGCGAAATATACACACTCAACTTGAAAATTCTATTTGAGGCGCGCAGAAATGAAATAATATGTATATTTCGGTAAAAGTGGGGAAGAACCAGTTTGCAGCGAAATGAGGTGTCAGTTTAAACGCGGAACGAGCGGCCATTTTCGATGAAATACCCAGCCGAATACCTAACTTCAAAAAATAGCGTATGACGATGGTATAGCATTCTTCTTGAAAAGTTGAAATACTTTGTTATTTTTGATGAAACAATGTTATTTAACGCTTCTTATTAATGCATTATAAGCCTGGTCTTCACATCCTTTCTGAATTTAATTCAGTTCAGAGGGATTATCTTTTTTCATACGCGGCATGTGAAGTTTTATTTAATGATCTGATAGATAAATACGAACTCACCAAGGTGGGCGAGGTGTATCATGATTTTGAAAACGGGGGCTTTACCGCGGTGATATGTCTTACAGAATCTCATTTATCTATTCATACATGGCCTGAATTCGGTTTAGCCACATTTGATATCTTTTTGTCTAATTATCAGAAAAATAATGAGGAAAAGGTAAAAGGGCTCTATGCTGAGGTATTGGGCTTTTTTGAGGGGGTGGAGCGTCAGAAAACAGAATTGATCAGATAAGGGTATGGCCACAATTTCTATAACTTCCTTTCCCGAATCAGAAAAAATTAGCTGCCCAAATTGTAATTCAGCATTCACTTTGTATGATCCTGAAGGAAGTGAATTTTGCATTTGCGGATTTTGCCATACTTATATTCAGTTCGTAGATGAGGTTCCGAAAGAAGTAAAAACTTTAGGCCCGTCACAATTGAAGCCGGCTATTCCATTGGGAACTGAGGGTATACTGCAGGACCTTTCATTTAAGGTAATCGGGTATATGGAAAAAGATGAGGGAAACAGTGCTTACCCGGGGTGGAGAGAATATGTGTTATACAATTATGAGAAAGGGTATGTCATACTCTCGGAATATAACGGGCATTGGAATATCATTTTTGATAAAGCATTTTTACCAAAACTAGAAAAGGTATTGTATGGGAATGATTATGTGTTGTATGATGATGTTGAGTATAAATTGTTCCATAAGTATAAGCCAAGAGTACTTTCTTTAGCCGGTGAGTTTGATTGGGACGTGCTTAAAGAAAGGGTGAATACTGCTGAATATATTGCCCCACCTTATATTATTGCCCGTGAAGCTGGCTTTGGAGTAAAAGCCAAGAATATCAATTATTATCGTGGAGAATACCTGGAGCCAGCGGTAATTGCCAATGCATTTAACCTGGACTTTGCTTCATTTCCGGCTAAAGTCGACCTCATATCAAATCAACCTTCAAAAGCTTATAGCGATTGGAAATGGTCATTGTACACCACGCTTTATCTTATTCTTGCCCTATTACTAATTGAATTATTTGTGGTTTGGACAAAACCCGAGCAGGTTTTGGTAGATAGCGTGTATAATCTTACTTACGATCCTGAGAAAGGAATTAATGAGTTTAAACCATTTGTAACCTCTGCATTTAATGTTAACGACAACTCATCGCCGCTGGAAATAGAGATTAGTTCGGGCGTAAATAACAATTGGCTGGAAACAACTATGGTACTGGTTAATGAAGCAAGTAATCAAACCTGGGAGGTCACCAAAGGATTTGAATATTATGAAGGCGTGGAACAAGATGAAAGATGGACTGAGGGAGAGACCAGTGCTAAAGTCCTGCTTTCTGAGATTCCCAAAGGAAAGTATCATCTTAATATTTATCCTGCCTCGGGTGATCCGGCCAGGAATGCTTTAGCGGTCAAGGTGGTTAGTAATGTAACTTTATGGAGAAATTTACTGGTTTGTCTCCTTGTATTGTGTCTTCTTCCCGCTTATACGTATTTAAGGATGCGCAATTTTGAAAAAAGGCGTTGGTCGAACTCTAATTATTCACCTTTTGAAGAATGATATTATGAATAAAGCTTTTAGAACTATTTATCTTGCCTTAACCCTTGGTATCACGGGTTATTTTGGTTATTCCTTGTATTATGGCAAAGCTTTCTGGGAAAGCAGTGCAGTGCAGAAGAATACAGAGTATACGGGTAGAAGATTCTATGGCGGTTACGGAAACAGATTAAATCATAAATAATTAAAACGATATGAACCTAAGCGAACTTATTAATTACAAATACATAGTGGCCTCGGTGGTTTTCTCTGTATTGGGCATTCTAATCTTATTTTTAGCCTTCTGGATTGTAGAAAAGATTACCCCTGAAAATCTTTGGAAAGAGATCCTGGAGAAACAGAATATGGCATTAGCTATTGTTTTTGCTGCCTTTATTATTGCCATAGCAATTATTATAAGCTCTTCAATCCATGGATAGCAATGCATAAAAAGCTGCCTGTTTTATTACTAACTTCAGTTTTTGTTGTTGCTACCTGCGGCTTAATCTATGAACTGATCGCGGGGACACTTGCCAGTTATTTACTTGGAGACTCTGTTACCCAGTTTTCAACGATCATTGGCTTGTATCTTTTCTCCATGGGTATTGGCTCCTGGATATCGAAGTACTTCGAAAAGGACATTTTGTTCTGGTTTATTCAGATTGAAATTCTGGTTGGTCTTGTTGGAGGAACTAGCTCCAGCATTTTGTACCTGGTTTTTGAAAGCGCTGCTTCTTTTCGCATTATTTTATATAGTCTGGTCGGTATTACGGGAATCCTCGTTGGATTGGAAATTCCCTTACTCATGCGTATTTTGAAAGATCGTTATGAGTTTAAGGATTTGGTTTCAAAAGTATTTACCTTCGATTATATAGGAGCGCTACTGGCTTCTATTGTTTTTCCTTTATTGCTAATTCCCTATCTCGGCCTGATAAAGACTTCTTACCTTTTTGGTATTCTTAATGTCGCTGTTGCTTTAATCGTGTGTTTAAATTTTCATAAGGAGATTAAACGGGCAAGTTATCTTAAAATAGCTTCTATAATCTGTTTACTGGCGTTACTCGCCGGATTTGTGTTGGCTGATGCTATAACTAAGTACTCAGAAAGTTTGGGATATAACGATACGGTCATCTATTCTAAAAGTACTAATTACCAGCGTATTGTGTTGACTAAAAAAGGTAAGGTGTTGCGCCTATATTTAAACAGCAATTTGCAGTTCAGCTCCGATGATGAGTACAGGTATCATGAAGCACTGGTACATCCTGGTCTTTCGGCAATACCAGGTGCTAAAAAAGTACTGGTTATGGGAGGAGGTGATGGCTTGGCAGTAAGAGAAATTCTTAAGTATCCGGGAGTTAACCAAATCTCGCTAGTTGACCTTGATCCGGGTATGACAAATTTGTTTAAGTCTAACCCAATGTTGACCGAATTGAATAAATCTTCGTTGCTGTCGCCCAAAGTTAAAGTCATCAATGCAGATGCTTTTTCCTGGATCAGGTCTCAAAATGAAAAGTATGATTTTATAATTATAGATTTTCCGGATCCTTCTAATTACTCTGTTGGGAAGTTATACAGCAACTCTTTTTACCGCCTGGTTAGATCCATTCTTTCAGAAGACGGCATGATCGTGGTGCAGTCGACATCACCTTTTGTGGCACCTAAATCCTTTTGGAGCGTGAATAAAACACTGGAGTCTGTTGGTTTCTTTACCACACCATATCACAATTATGTGCCTTCTTTTGGTGACTGGGGCTACATTATGGCGGCAACCAAGCCTGGATATAAAGTTCCTGAACATTTTCCTGAAGAGGTAAAGTTTCTTACTAAAGAAGGAATAGCTCAGATGCTGTATTTTCCTAAGGATATGCAGAAGCAGGATGCAGAAGTTAATAAACTGAATAATCAGGTATTGGTTAAGTATTTCGAACAGGAGTGGGGATCGGTTTCCTATCAATAATATGGGGTTTAACAGGAAAGGCTTTTTACTGCGTTCTGCACTGGTTATGGGTGGGATCTTTTTAAATGGATGTGTTCGAAAACTAAGCGGCAGAAACGAAAAATACAGGCACATCAAAGGTCATCTTAAAGGACCTGATGAAAAGGCCGGACATATGTTGAGAGATAAAATTGTTATTGCGGAGCCCAGCTATTCCAAAAAAGTGAAAACGCTGATTATAGGCGCTGGGATTTCGGGACTTTCTGCAGGCAGATGGTTAAAAAAACAAGGTATGGCAGATTTTGAAATACTAGAACTTGAAGATCATGCAGGTGGAAATGCGCATAGTGAGGGAAATACGGTGTCGTCCTATCCCTGGGGGGCACACTATATTACCATTGCAAACAACGATGATGAGTTACTAATGGATTTTCTTAAAGAAAATGGGGTCATTACCCATTTTGAAAACGGATTGCCATTTTACAATGAATTTTACCTGTGTTTTGATCCTGAAGAGCGTTTGCTTATCAAAGGGCAATGGCAGGAAGGATTGATTCCTAAATTTGGTATCTCACAACAGGATCAGGAACAAATAGATAAATTCTTCGCCTTGTGTAATCAGTTAAAGTATGCTAAGGGAGAAGATGGCAAATATGCATTTAATATTCCCCTTGATGCTTCGTCTGAAGATAAGCGCTACAGGGATCTTGATCAAATGTCTTTTAAGGATTATCTGGTAAAAGCAGGTTATAATTCTGCTTACCTGTTATGGTATTTAAATTATTGCTGTAAAGATGATTATGGACAGCAGATTAAAGATGTTTCGGCGTGGGCTGGTTTGAATTATTTTGCCGGACACAAGGGTACAGCTGCAAATGCGGAATCTGGAGCGGTACTTACATGGCCGGAAGGGAATGGCTTTTTGGTAAATAAATTGAAAGGCTATTTAAAACCGCATATCAGAACTTCTGTAATGGCCACTTCGGTGGTAAGTAATAAAGATCATGTTGAGGTTGATGTTTTTGACATGCTTAAAAACCAGACCTATACAATCCTGGCTGAGCAGGTAATTATGGCTTGTCCGCAATTTGTCAATAAACGGATTTTGAAAAATACAGATAGAAATCTGTTCGATTATGATCAGCTAAATTATGCGCCCTGGATGGTTGCAAACATAACATTAACTGATTTTCCTGCTTCAGGTCTGCAAACTTTATCCTGGGATAATGTTCCTTATGGAACACCATCGGTAGGCTATGTCTATTCGGGTCATCAGCAAGTTGATCATGGTAAGCAGGCTAAAGTGATTACCTTTTATTTGCCCTTATGTGATCGTGAACCCAGGGTTTCCAGGTTAGCCGCTTATTCCAGGAGTTATGATCAATGGCTGGATATGATTATTCCTGAATTGGAGTATATGCATCCGGAAATCACCCCGCTGATTGAGTCGGTAGATGTTTGGGTGTGGGGGCATGGAATGATCAGCCCGTCGGTGAACTACATTTGGGGCGAGGATAGAAAAAAGGCCCGGTCTTCTGTTGCTGGTCAGATTTTCTTTGCACATACAGATTTGAGCGGCATTTCTTTGTTTGAAGAAGGGTTTCATCAGGGAATTAATGCAGCTAAATCTTTGTTGGAGGTGAACAGATGAGCAGAGCGGAAATTAAATTGAAACAGCCCTGGATAAATACGGCCTTATCAGACAGTGTATTCATTTTATCACCACCTTTTTTATCATTGTTACTGGTATTCATTTTTCCAGAACAATTTAAGGTAACTACGACAATGCCTGTTGAGTATTGGGTTTTGTTGGTGGTATTTATCGATGTTGCGCATGTCTATTCAACGCTATACAGAACTTATTTTAATGCAGGTAGGTTAAGGAAACAGCATACTTTATTGACAGTAGTTCCATTGCTGTGTTATGTTTCCGGTGTCATGTTATACCATGTGGATGGGCTCTTGTTTTGGAGGGTATTGGCCTATCTGGCTGTATTTCATTTTATCAGACAGCAATATGGTTTCATGCGTTTATATTCAAGGACGGAAAATGTCACTAAGATTGCCAGATTTATTGATGTTGTTTCTATTTATGCGGCAACATTATTTCCGATGCTATACTGGCATTTTGGTGAGTCCAGAAATTTTAATTGGTTTGTTGCCGATGATTTCCTCTATTTTCCTTCTAAAAATTTAGCTGCACTTTGCGGCGCTTTATATTTTGTGGTGATATTGGTTTATGTCGCAAAGGAAATCTGGCTGTTGATCAAGAGACAGGGTTTTAATATTCCAAGGAACATGTTAATTCTGGGAACTTTTTTATCCTGGTACTTTGGTATCGTTTATTTTAATGGTGATATGGCTTTTACGACCTTAAATGTGATCTCTCATGGAATTCCGTATATGGCATTGATCTGGTTTTTTGAAAGAAAAAGTTATGCCCAAAACGCTCCCCGAAAAAGTATGCTGATACGGGCTACTTTTGGTAAGTATGGTGTTTTGCTATTTATCCTGATACTTGTTTTATTGGCTTATATTGAGGAAGGTTTGTGGGATGGTTTTATATGGAAGGAGCATGCTGATGTATTTTCCTTTTTCTCTTCTTTACCAAAAGTAATTGACATGAGTATGCTGACTTTACTAGTCCCTTTACTGGCATTGCCGCAAAGCACACATTACGTGCTCGATGGTTTTATCTGGAAATTGAAAAGCAGTGAGGAAAAGTAACCTCCTCTGGTTCTTGGTTGTGAATTTCTTCTGCCCAATCCGTTCCCCATACGCAACCCTCATGGGAACTGCAGACCAATTGGCTGGCGATCTTTGAATAATCAATTTAAGACGACTATGCCTGTGACAATCGATCTCATGACACGCGAAGACTTTCAGCAGTTCAAACAAGAGCTGTTAACCGAACTCAAAAATATGCAATTGGGCAACGCCCAAACTGTCCAACATAAACAATGGCTGAAAAGTGCCGATGTACGCAAGATGCTGGGTATATCTCCTGGTACCTTGCAGAACCTTAGAATTAACGGGCAGCTGCGATTTAGCAGGGTTGGGGCAAGTATGTATTACAAAAGGGAAGATATTGAAAAAATGCTTCTGCAAGGTCTAAGCAAGCCATGATGAAACTTGCCGAACCTTTGGATTTGTTTTTAGCCCGGGCGGGCAAGGACGATCGCTTGTTGCCAACGCACATGAGTCTTTTTATGGCAGTCTTATATCATAGTGATGGGGGTTTTTCTTCAAGACCTTTCAGGATCACGCGTCGAAAGCTAATGTTGTATTCACGGATTAAATCCAAAGCCACTTATCACAGGTGCCTCCGTGAACTGGTAGGTTATGGCTATGTTACTTATCAGCCTTCATTTGATCCGATCAAGGCGAGTACGATGACGATTATCCTGGATGAGACCTAAAAGCAGAACTCACTGAGGAAACTCAGGGTTTCCGCAGAAACTCCGGGTGATTCGTTCTGATATCCGTAAACTATCACTAGCCAATGTTTCTCAGACGGGATTGAATACTTAGACGTGCAAGTTGGGAAAATGGGTCTAATTTTTTATCTAATGGATCTATTTTGTTGTTCAGTGCTATTACCAACGCAGATATTCGGCTTAAAAGTAAATGAAGGGGAATTTGCCCTCCAAAATTTTAGCTATCAAATAATTCAAATTCTCGTCGTCCATATATGAGCTAACTTATGCTAATGGGCAAAGTTCTTGGAAGTATATGCGCAGCATCTCAAGAGCGGTATTTATTGGGAAGATTGCAAAAAATGAAAAATTGATCTAATCTTGTATTCCACTCAAGTGGTACTTCTTTCGTCACACGTATCGTTGAAAACAATAAGGAATTGAGCGATCTAACTACAGCCTTGTTTTATATTACACAATCTATGTACCTTGTTGGGAAATTTAATCCTGAAAATGATTAATGCCGATTGACAGGCTTCTGTTCAATGCTCCTATTCTTGGTTGTTGGCTTTTCGGGCAATGCTCAGAACAAACAAAGGAGATTAGTACCTTATTGCCACTTACCATAACCAGTCCATTGACGGCATCGCACAGATGATCGTTGGTTAAAACAGATATTAAAGATCTACTACAGAAAATTGGGTCATCTTGGCTTCCATTTCCCTTTTTTATAGTACATATTACCAAATTTAGGAGAATGAAAGACAAGGTAAAAATTCCAACTATCCCTATAGATTGTTGGAATGCTGTCGATTAGATGGGATCTAGGTTGGCGTACATTTAAGATAAGTCTTTGAGATTGGTACGGCTTGACTGTCTTTATAGTGCCGCTAATTGTATTTACAATTTTTCCGGCATCCATAATATAGAAATAGAGCGAATCATTTTCCTTGATTTCGAATTGGAAGCTATCGTATTGCCAGTCGGCATCTTTTCCAGGAAAAAAGTTTTTATTTATAATATAATGCCCATAAAAGTCATCTTTTTTGAGCAACTTTTTTTTTGTTAAAGTATGCATTACCAACGTAAGAATATATAGTCCAAAAATGGCTAACCAAATTAATCCGAGCGTTTTACCATAGATAACTTTTCTTGTTATCAACCATCCAATTAAGAGAATTATTGTAAGGGGAAGAAGAATTAAAAGGATTAATAGGTTAAAGCCAATTCCCATTATTAGTATTCTAGCGTTTTTTTGTAGATCGTTAATTATCGCGTACAAGATATTGATTATAATTAACTTAATAAGATCAACCATTCGTTGCTCGATAATCTTCGTATCTTCCTCCTTTGTTCATCTGTATAAATCTACATTAAAAATGACCGCTTATTAATAATAAAGGCAGTTTGTATTAACTTAGATCTAGGTACCAAATTAATAATAGGTCTATGAAGCCAAATGAGAGGAAAAATAAAATATGATCAAAATTACAGATCAAGAAATTGAGGCCGTATCGGCTTTGGAACCTTTAACTCGCTACCAATATGTAATAAAATCATCTGACACTGGTATCGTCGTATTTTTGGCTGAAAAACATTTAAGTGAATTTGTTCAAAACTATGATTATGAAACGTTAACGGATTCATTAAAAGATTTATTGAATTTGAATTATTGGAAGAATTTGACAGTAAATTATCCTGTTGGTGAAATTGCGATCGTATTTTCACAGGCAATCGATACTTTATCAGATTTAAATGGAAGCGGCATTTATCAAATTTATGATAATCCGCAAAACTAAAATACCTGATCTGAGCCTGTCAGCTTCTAAAGCTCTTTTTTTCCAAAGCTAATTTTTGAGTTGGAAATAAACGCGCCTCCTAAATAAATAAAAAATGAATAAGGCAATATTAAAAGATATAGAAAAGAACTATTTAGAGGCTGTTAAATTCTATGAAGAAGAAATAAACGGAAACAGTTATCCCAATATTAACTATTTTATAAACTTAGCTTTTTTGTATTGGTCATTTGCAGCCGAGCAGAATGAATTTAATAATCCAAATAATATACCTGATGAATGGAGTATAATTGGAGAGAAGAACTTTTTGCCGGTAATTGATAGAGGTTTGCGAAAATATCCAAATAGTTTGGAATTGATTTTTTGGAGAAAATATTTATCCCATAAGCTTTATATGTCTGATTTCTCTGAGAATGATTGTAAAGATTTGTTAAAAAGGTATAGAAACGACAATAATTTGGTGCCTTATTTTTTTCTTTATCTATTTGATAAAATTTCATATACTGAGAAGATTTTTGAATTACGAAAAATTTGTGCTATTCAGCCTACCGCAAAAAATATATACATTAAGTCTTTTATAGACTGATTCTTTTTAAATTTGTGTCATGAAAAGCTGTTTTAATATGATGCTAGGTTCTATGATCCGGTAATTGGCTGTTTTAACGTTATTGATAGATTTGTAGAGAAGTATGTTTACAAGTGTTAAATTCTAACTAGTTACAATAAACTTGAAATGAAATAGATAATTAATGTAAATGACGGAAAGAATTATCGAACTGAGAGGCTAAATGAAGCGATTGAAGAAATTTATCTGATAAACAGCAAGTTAGGAGCAAAAAAATGCAGGAAAGTGAAAAAATTTTCAACTTTCCTGCTCAAGTAGGCAATCGCGAAAAATTCACGAATCAATTCGTTGAAGATTTGCGACTTTTGGCGAATCTGAACAAGTTTTGAGATAGTTTGTAAATCTTTCGGTGATCTCGTCTTCACACTAGAATTTTGTTGAATAAAAGTTCTTGAGGAATGAGCATCTAAATCTCAATCCTCAAGATTATTTGTTACTCTATGACGTTACCCGATTAACACACGCAAGTTCAGGAGTACTTCGCACTTCGTCGAGAAACAGACAGTGTCCATTACCGGCCTTTCTTACTGGGCGTTCAATTTTGAATGAATAGTGCTCCTCAGATACTCCTGTAATCCTGACCTCCGGTATTTCCAATGTTAGAAGGAGCGATTTTTGAGAAATATGGTATAGGGAGGAGTAAGTCACTTTTACAAAAGCTGATGTTGTAGAAAAGATAGATGGGGTGGTTCGGGGAACATCAGGAGGTGATGCTTTAGTTTTTTGACTTTGTAAAATGATTGTGGTAATTTTTCAATAATATATAGCAAAATTACCGTATTTATCGGTTGTAATTTACAATATCCTGTAAGTATTCAGAAGTAGAATAAATTTTACTTCTTTTAGGTGAAACAACCGATTAGGTAAAAAATTTATTAATACTATATTAGTATATTTGAATTAGTGAAGTTTTAGAAAATTACGTATAATTAATATAACCTAAATGTTCAATTTAAACATCGGTTCTGCTGAAACTAGCTTTAAGCAATTAGCAAATATTTAAAAAAAGTCAAAAGCTTGCATTCTGCAAAATGCATTTTTATATTAGTAATATTAATGCAATACTTTAAATTCTATAAAAAATAATGCAAAACTTTCTAATTAAGCTCTTAGAACCGAGAACTAATGGCCCAGAAATAGCCCTTGTGCTGATTTCACAACTAAATGTTCGGATATCAAGAACCACCTTGACAAAAGAAATTGAAGAACACCCCAATTTTCCAAGTCTATTGAGTATCAGTGATGTTCTAAGTACTTACGGCATAGAAAACATTGGGATTAAATTTGATATTAACAAGATTTCAACTTTGCCGACGCCATTGGTCACTCAGATTGAAGGGGTAAGTAATAATATTCTTTTCTTTACGGTTATTAAAGAAATTAAAAAGGAATCAGTAATTCTTTATGATCCAGAGAGCCACCGTTGGGCTGAAGTTTCCCACTTAGAATTTAATGAACGATGTTCAAGGATAGCTTTACTGATAGACGCGGAAGAAGCTGTTGGGGAACCTGAGTATAACATCAATCGAAAAAAAGAGAGAAAAAAGGCTATGCAAACCTATGCTAAAATACTAAGCGTTCCTCTTATTGTTGCTATTAGTGCTGTTAGTACATTGATGAATTATGGAATAAATGCTTTATTACCTGTACTATATAGTATTGTTACCCTTGTAGGAGCAGGAATTTCGGCATTATTACTCTTCTATGAAATAGATATTCATAATCCAATATTGCAACAAATATGTAGTGCTGGCAAAAAAGTGAATTGTGGAAATATCCTAAGGTCGAAAGCTGCAAGCATATTTGGAATGAGTTGGAGCTCTATGGGTTTTAGTTATTTTATGGGTCTTTTGCTACTATTATTGTCAGGCATAAATAATCAAATTACTTTGTACATCGTATCTTGGTTAAATTCTGTCGCTGTGTTTTATGTGATATTTTCAATTTATTATCAGTGGCGGGTAGCCAAGCAATGGTGCATACTATGTTTATACGTACAGGCGGTGTTAATTATACAAATTCTAATTGTAAACATTGGCAACTGGCATCAATTCTCAAATTTCAGTATTGTTGCATCTCAGTCGATTTTGCCGGTAATATCCTCCTTTATTATTCCCCTAGTTATTGTCTCTATATTATTACCGGCCCTGCAAAAAGCAAAAGAAAGCAAACATAATTATACTGAGCTACAGAAATTAAAACATAATCATGAGGTTTTTGAAACCCTGCTTAAAAAGCAAAAGCATCTTACTGAGAATCCAGATGGGATGGGGATTTTATTGGGCAACAAAAATGCTACGCAAAAGCTTATTAAAGTCTGTAACCCATATTGTGGGCCATGTGCAAGAGCGCACAAACCTATGGAAGAATTATTGGAAAATAATTCCAACCTACAGATACAAATTTTATTCACCGCATCAAATAATGACCAGGATCTCAAAACCGCTCCGGTCAAACACTTATTGGCTATAGCAGAAAAGAATAGTGAAACTACCCTGAAAGCGGCATTAGATGATTGGTATTTGGCTGAGAATAAGGATTATGATGCCTTCGCTTTGAAGTATCCTATGAATGGCGATTTACAAAGGCAGGGAGTAAAGATAGAGAAAATGAGAAATTGGTGTGATCAGGCTTCGATAGCTTTTACCCCTATGTTTTTTGTGTCAGTTAAAAATGACCATGATAAAGATGAATATTACCAATTACCCGAAATTTATAATGTATCGGATTTGAAATATTTCTTTTCTTCATAATAAAAGATGTAAACATTATAATAAATAACAAAGCTCTATGGCTATTTTAAAACATGTCAGGCGATTGATTTATATTGATAGCCTAATTAAAAGAAAAGCGACTGGTAATCTGGAAAATTTTGCCGCTAAAAATGGGGTATGTAAAAGAGCGATGACAGATATTTTGAACGAAATGAAAGAATTAGGTTTTCCTATTAAATTTGACAGGAAGCGGAACACATATTACTATAATGAGAAAGGAGAAATGGTTAAAAATTTATTTGTTAAAGATGGACAAATTTTATCAAAGGAACAATTGGCTAATATTACCAGTTATGACAATCTATGTTTTTCTGAAGTAACAATCTTCGAACTCTGCAAATGAGATTAGAATATATTTTAACGTAAAACCATTGCAAATATAAGTTACGAAAGAATATGTGTTATTAGGTTAGCGTTATCATCAAAAACTAAAACGGAGCACCGGGGTTGAGGACAAATGATATGCTACCAAGGGCAATTAAAAAATCTCAATAGAATATAAGGGGAGCAGAAGTGAGCCAAGGAATAGTTGTGTTAAAGATAGAAAGTACTATATTTACGAAGCAAGTGAGAGATGTAACGAGGAAAGCAGCTCAAATGTATGAAATATGGGGATTGCATGATTATTAAAATGCTGCAGATCATATGTTATCTTTATATATCAAATGTTCGCAATCCTTTTCTAAATTCAGTTGGTGCAAGTAATTAACAGTATTGATATGAAAAAAATGTTTTTAAGTCTCTTAATAATAGTGTCTTATGTTTCAGGATTCAGTCAATTTAAATTTACTCTTGATTTGAAGACGAAAACTTTGTACGACAAAAAAATTTATGTCGAAATTTATAATAATAAAGATTTCATGCCTATAAAACGTGACTCTTTTCTTATTTTAAGCGGTCAACATACTCTTAACGGACAAGTAAAACAACCCAGTAACCGGGCTGCTATAGTTGTTAACTATAAGGGGAAAAATATAAAGACCAATTTTGTTCTTGACTCTGGTAAAAATATTGTAAGTCTAGACACACCTATCACCACATCGAGATCTTTAACTCTTCAATCAAATGCGAGGGGATATTTCATTTATAATGATCTCAATACATTGTTTTCAGAAATTGCTGCCCGCTATAAAAAACCAACCAGAGATATTAGTGGACATTTAAAAATACCAACAGATCTTCATGAACAAATCAGGAGGGCACAATTAGAACGATTGGAGGCGTACCCGAATGATTTCGGGAGCCTATTATATTTATATACCCTTAGCCGTATTGATGCGAAGCCTAGTTCTGCAAAGGAGAATTTGGAAGTTTTGGCAAAATTCAGTGAGGATGTTCGTAATTCCTCTTTGGGAAAGGAGTTATACGCTTACGAAACAAATCTTATTAGCAACAAAACATCTGCTAGTGTCGGGAATGAGGTCCACACATTTAAAGTAACAGATGTAAATAATAAATTATTTAGCAATCACTCATTGAAAGGACAACCATATATCATCGTTTTTTCTGCTACCTGGTGCGGACCATGTCAAAAACAATTACCACAATTGATAAAACTTTATCAGACTTATAAACGACGGGGTCTCAAAGTTATTTATTTCAATGATGACGATAACATACTTCGATGGAAAGAGCATATTTCAAGAAATAAATTAACCTGGATAAATGTATCGGAAAGACTGAAACCAGCCGTAAGTAAAATTCCAAAATCTTTTGGTGTGTATTCGATTCCTACATGTTTGGTAGTAAATAAAAAAGGTATTATTACATATAATTCTGATCAATCTGATCCTTTACTTGGTCATTTAGAAAGTTTCATAAAAAATGCTGTTGATGATTAACACCCTATTAAAAATAGTTTTTAAACCAACCATTATCATTGCGATATAAACAAGATGGGGTTAAAAATTATAAAAATTTAGCGTGTACCAATCTTACTTCATTATCGTAAAGTAGGGTTTGCCGTTAGGAAAGAAACATGACTGAATTCAGGAACTCCTAAAAAGCCCTTAGCCTCTTGTAGTCTTCCATTTTATAGTTCTATACTCATTTCCAAACAATTTTGATTTGCCTGCGAAAATAAAATAACAATCATAATACTTTGCAATTGAGAATTCTCCGTCGTTTCAGTAGCACAATAATTTCAAAGTGAACCCAAAACACCTGTTTGCAAAGTTTAACATATAATCATTAACTTGTGAGATATATCCAAATACTTAACTAAGTTAATGTGCTGGATAAATTAAATCGATCTTTTAAGGATAATAAAATGGCTTTACCGATACATACATACGCTATCAATCTAAAAAAAAGAATAGATAGAAAACTGAATCTCGTTCGTGAATTTGAAGATAAACCTGAATTTACCTTAAAATTTATAGACGCGATAGAAAATGAAATTGGAGCTATCGGTCTTTGGGAATCTATCGTTAAAATAATTAGAGATGAAGCACCTAGTGAAGCGCCGTATATTTTGATCTGTGAAGATGATCATATCTTCACAGAGACATATAGTAAAGATTTCCTGTTAAAACAGATTGATGTTGCTGCTGAACTTGATGCTGATTTTATAAATGGAGGACCAAGTGGCTTCAATACGGGATTTCCAATTACTGAGAATCTATTTTGGGTAGAAGATTTTTCAGGAAGTCAATTTTTAATAATTTTCAAACGTTTCTATCCAAAAATAATTAATGCAGAGTTTGCCTCGGAGGATACTGCAGATCACAAACTTTGCAACCTCACAAATAAAGCTTTTTATATTTATCCATTTGTTTCAATTCAGCAAGACTTTGGGTATTCAGATGCAACTAGTAAAAATAATGGAAGTTTTCGAATTGATAATCTATATTCAAAGAGTTTGGAAAAAGCTAAGAGAGCTCGTGAATTATTTCAACATTATCGGAATTTAAAGGACATTTCCTTCAATGATGAAGATCTCGCTGTTTCTGTAGATCAACTAACAATTCCAACCTATATAATACAATTTAAAACTAAAAATAGGAACATCAATCATATTGAGAAGCAGTTCATGGACAAAACGGAATTCGATATTAATTTTGTTCAAGCTTGTGAAAATGAAAAAGAAACTTTGGCAATGTGGCTAACTATTAGAAAAATAATTGGGATAGCCATTGAAAACGAAGATGATGTTATAGTAGTTTGCGAGGAAAGTCATGAATTTACAGAACATTACTCAAAGGAAATGTTTTTTCAAAATGTCATTAAAGCTCATTGTTTGGGCGCAGATTATCTAAATGGCGGCACAACTAACTTTGATCTAGTCATTCCCATATCTCCTCCTTTGTTCTGGTCTAGCATTTGTCTAGGAACACAATTTATTGTTCTATTCAAGCCTTTTTTTAATAAAATATTATCAGAGCCCTATGATCAAACTGTTTTAGCAGACAGATTATTTTCAGAAATGACGCCCAGAAAAATGTTGCTTTTTCCGCAAATATCAATTCAAAAAGATTTTGGTGCTTTCCCTAACAAAATGGCTTCCGATGATTTTCAAAACTTGATGAAAGCAGATTTTGATTTGTTTCAGCAGAGAATTAAGAGAGTTGTTAGCGCAACATCTATGATATACAGTGTTCCGAGATAAATCATCAATTGTCTGATTGATTTATTTGTGTGAAATCATTGGAACTTAAATAAAAAAATTGATGGCAAATATACTTCCATGAGTGGTTGTAACTTTACGGAGTTTAATTTTTACCAAAATCTAAAAAATGAAAAAACTAAAGTTAAAAGTTTTGGGTCTCGGCTCGAGCGAGATCCTTACAAGGGAACAATTAAAAAACATTATTGGAGCAGAGGGAGAGGGATCAGGACGTTGCTCAAATGATAGGTTGTGTTCAATGTATTCTGGTTGGGATGGCGGATGTGCAACCATGCAGACGGGACAATGCAGATGTGTTCGATACGAGAATGGATCTGCTGTTGAAAGCGTTCCAGATTCATATTGCTTAGCCTAAATTCTGGTACAAATTAGGACCCTTCCTAAATTAGGAGGGGTTTTAAAGAGATTATTTTTAAAATGAAGTAGAATAAGATTTATTGCAGCAAATCATTCGCTAACTTGAGTTTCTTTCCGTATAAATAGGCCTTTTTTACTGTAGTTGTACCTTTATCACGATATAAGGTTGTAAGATTTATTATTCCAAAAGTAATAACTGATTTTGAAATAATACTTATTGGAAACTGTGGTAGGTTATTTATTTTGGTCAAAAATCTTATTGAAGTTTCGCATAAACCTCTGTAGTAATGAACTTTCTTTTGTGACGATTTCAACATCTGCGACCATTCCAGGTTTGAGTGTAATGACATGCTCTGCATCTTTTTTTTCAAATCGTTGGAAATCTATTTTTGCTAAAAAGACACTATCTTTCAGTGCAAAGTCAGTAATATAGCTTATTTTCCCCCTAATCACACCAAATTCTTCGAATGGATAGCTACGAAGTTTAATCAGACTCCGCTGTCCGACCTTCACCTTACCCATATTATATTGGGGAATCTGAACCTCGCCGAAGAAATTAGTATTTCCAGGATTTATCATAAAGAGTGGTTGGTTCATTGTCAAATTCTGATTTTCCTGCAGAATGCCCACATAGCTTACGCGGCCTTTTGACGTTGCAGAAACAACATATTTTAATAACCAGCTTTCCGTATCACTAATTATACTATTTAAGGCTTCAACGAATTTTGCCTGTTGTTCCCGTATTGTATTCTCTAATGTAGCCAATTCTTTTTGCTTGTTAAGATAGCTGCTATTATTATTAAGGAGTGCAGTAGCTGTCTGTTGTAAAGGATATTTTCCCGAAAGATATTTGTTTTCCTGCTGCTTAAATTCGCTGTTGGAAATTACCCCTTTACTTTTAAGCTTTCTATAAGCTTCGTATTCTTCAGCTATATTTGCATACTCTTTTTCCTGTATCTGTTTCTGTAGTAAAATCTGGCGTTCTAACTTTCGTATCTCTCCAATGTCTCTTTGTATATAAGCTTTTTGGGTAAGATAAAAGCCTCCGGATTGCGTATTTGCAAATTGCAGATATTCTTGATAAAAAGATTGATAATTGCTTTGCAATTCACCAAGATTCATACCTTTGGTCTCAAAATTTATATTATTAATGGGTTTTCCAGCACTTACCAATTCGCTCAGCGCTTTTAATTTTGCTGCAAAGATAAGTACATCTTCATGCCTAGCTGTACTTTCTATAAATGCAAGCGGCTCCCCACCATTAACCATGCTATTATCTTTCATCAAAATTTTCACCAATTTACCCGACTGATGTGCAATTACTTCTTTTGGTGCATTTAAGGAATTTACCTTTAAAGAAGTTTTGATAATATCTGGATAACGGATGAAAGCTGACATCAATACGATCGAAATCAAAACCAGAAAGACCACAGTTATACCGCGCCTCAATATCCATGAAGGTACAGCGGTAATGATTTCATTTACTTCTTCACTATGTGAGGTTATGGTTTCTCTAGGTAATGGCATATAATTTTATTTATCGTTGTATTATTTGTCTAGCCTCCCAATTCGAGTTGGTTTTTTACTAGGTTAAAATATTCCCCTTTCATCTTGGTCAGTTCAATATGTGTACCTTGTTCTACAATCTTTCCTTTGTCTATTACCACAATATTATGCGCATTTTTTACTGTGCTTAGACGGTGGGCCACTATTACTACTGTACGGCCATTAAAAAAACTTTTTAGATTCTCCATAATCACGCTTTCGTTGTTGGCATCAAGTGCATTTGTTGCCTCATCAAAAAAGATAAATGCAGGATTTTTATATACTGCACGCGCAATCAAAATCCGTTGTTTTTGTCCGGCACTAATTCCATTTCCTTCTGCACCAATTTTTGTTTTCAATCCCAAAGGTAAATTCTCGATCAGATCTTCGATATTGGCCATCTTAATGGCGTGCTGTAGCTTAACTGTATTTGGATATTCATCAGCCACTGCTATATTTTTGGCAATGGTATCAGAAAATATAAAACCGTCCTGCATTACAACACCACATTGCGTACGCCAAAAGCCATAACCAATCTGGTCAAGATAGCATGACCCTATCCTGATGTCCCCTTTTTGAGGCCTATGAAACCTGAGCAAAAGTTTAAGTATTGTCGTCTTCCCACTGCCACTCATACCTACTATAGCTGTAGTTTTGCCTTGAGGGATATTTAAATCTATCTCTTTTAATACAGGCTCGTTACCAGCGCCAGGATAGGTAAAACTTACATTGTTAATCAATATGCTTTGGTTTTTAGGAAGCTCGTTTAAAAAACTTTGCGTTAGTGGTTCCTCATCCTCTATTTTATGGATTTCATTTAATCTTTCTAAACTAATCTTGGCATCCTGAAACTGCTGAATAAAACCAAGCAATTGTTCAATAGGACTGTTTACCTGTCCAACAATATATTGCACCGCCATCATTCCTCCAAGCGTAAGATCACCATCAATAACTGATTTAGCTACCACAAACGTAATTAGAATATTTTTGCCCTCATTAATAAAAAAAGCACCTGCCTGTTGAAGTTGACCTAACGAAAGGCTTTTAATACTAAATCTGAATAAACCCGCCTGAAGGTGTTCCCATTCCCAGCGCTTTTGCTGTTCACAGTTATTCAGTTTAATTTCTTGCATCCCACCAATTAGCTGAACCACATTGCTCTGGTTTTTTGCAGAAATATCAAAGCGCTTAAAATCGAGGTCTCTTCTCCGCTTTAAAAAAGCCATTACCCACAATGAATACAGTATGCTACTCACTAGAAATATCATAAATATATTGATGTTATAATAGGCTAAAATGATAGTAAAGGCAATTAGGTTCAACATCGAAAAAACGGTGTTTAGTGTTGATCCTGTTAAAAAAGATTCAATACGATGTTGATCGTTCATCCTCTGCATAATATCTCCGGTCATCTTGGTATCAAAAAAGCTCATAGGAAGCTTCATCAGCTTGATTAGAAAATCTGTAAGGATAGAAATATTGATCCTGGTACTTACGTGCAGTAGAATCCAAGAACGGATAAAATCTACACTTATTCTTCCCAGAAATAACATCGTCTGTGCAATCAGAATGATGTAAATGAAACTAAGATTCTTGGTGTTGATACCGATATCAACTACGGATTGGGTGAGAAAAGGGACAATGAGTTGCAAAAGAGTACCAACTCCTAATCCAATAAATAACTGACCAATTAACGTTTTATATCGATAAAGGTAGATTAGTAAAAAGTTGAAGTTAAAACGTTCATTTTTATCGTCTTCTTGATCGTAAAAAGCGGGACTTGGCGAAAGTGCTAACGCAATTCCTTTGCTATGTCCATTGTTATGGATACTTAACCAGTGCTGTATAAACTCGCTTTTGTTGAGGGCAATCAGTCCTTTTCCCGGGTCGGCAACATAGTATTTGTCTCCTTTAATTTTATAAAGCACGACAAAATGGTTTTGGTTCCAATGCAAGATGACAGGTAGTTCTGTTTCTAAGAGTTCAACCAAAGTAAGTTTACATCCCAAGGTACGGAAACCGATCTTTTCGGCGGCTTCACTAACTCCCAACATTGAAACACCTTCGCGATTGATCCCACTGATTTCCCTTAACCTGCGTAAAGTGAAATTTTTGCCATAATATTTAGCCACCATACGTAAACATGTGGGGCCACAGTCCATTTGATCGGGTTGTTTGTAAAAAGTAAAGGTTTTCAATACGGCTATATTAATTATCTAAATAATAATGTCGCTTTTAACACGCTCAGTATTTGATTAATCCGAGGCTCTATAATTAGAACATAAACTATTGCCATCCAACCAGATTGAGGATGCGGGATCATTTTAAACATAGAATTAGATAGATATATCTACTAATTTAATTTTTATACTGTATAAATCAAAAAAATACTTTATCTGTTGCTAACCATTCTATTAATATTGCAAGTAAAACTTTCAGACTGACGATTTTCTATAAATAGTCGTAGACGACATTTTTAATATTTGAATAATAGCGTTTACCTATATTGTCTCTAGCGGGATAATCTTTACCTATTAGCTTTTCGCTTTTGTACTTTGTTGGGTAAGGTTAGACGAAAACTTAAGCCTGTCGCATTAATCGAATTATCTTGATTTTTAATTCTAAATTTGAGCAATAGTAGTCAAGGACTCATTTAGTAAAATAGAGGTATGGATTATTTGACGCTTTAAATACACAATGAAAAATCAATCAAAGTTTTATGATACCCTCAAATAACTAATTATATATCCCAAAGCAACTCATAATGATTTGTACTTAATGGCTGATGCAAGCCAATATAGCTTAAAACTTGACGCAAGTCAAATATATCATTATAAAGAGGCCACTGTAGGTCCAGTTGCTCGATGGGATTGGCTAGGGCGGCTAAGCTTGACGATTCCAGCTGAAGAGAATTAAAAAGACAACGATTTCGCATTTGTAGAAATCCCAGATCTCCTTCTTTTAAAATTGTATGAGGAATTTCCGCTAGACTTGACAGTGTATCGAGGCCAAAGGAACACCAATAGTTCATTCCAAAATTTCGACCGTTCCTAATATAATGAAGTGAGAGTGTTTCGATTAAATAACCGTTTTTAATGTTAGACTCTCCTCTTAAAAAACCTATCGATAGATCAGTAAGAGCAATATGTAAAAATTTATCTACTGATGATATTAATCTTTGTACTTTCACGGTGCTCAATCTCAATTTATGAAAATCGCAAAAAAAACTAAACAACTTCGCGAAGCATTCAAAATACTTTTCATATCTCCGATCCATTAATGAGGTAGTAAGTGTAAGATCGTTTTCTTTGGAACAAAGAAAATCGCTAATTTTTTCCGTCAAATAAACCAAACATTCTTCGATCGCAATCATTAAGAATCTCTGTACTCCGGGATTTATACTGTTATATCTTAAAGTCAGGTATTTTAATTGGTTAAGCAAACCCTCTTCTGCAAAAATGTCGTCCAAGAATTGGACATTTGAGCCGAATGATATATCATAAATTAAATCGTCTAATGCTCCTAAGATAGGATCAGAATTTACAATTAGAAATCCATTACATTTCAACCATTCCACCGCCCACCCGATTCCTATAAGTCCATTATTAAATCCAAGATCTGTGATTTCATCGGTACGATTTAAGATCTCATTGAATAGCTCCTTTCCTCTGTTGGTGTAATAGATATTATTGCAACTGCTGCCTTGGAGGAAATAAAATAAAGCCCATCCCATTCTTCCATTGAAAAGCCCCAAGCTTGTATCACAAGGAATTTTTTTTTCAATTTCAGTTGTCAAACTTGTAATATCATCCATATACTCTGAAATCATCTCTAAGTAAATCTAAAAGCATGCTCTATATTAATGCTACAACTAGGCTTATCTAGATCATCTTGAAGCAATACAGCGCTATTTTTGAGATTCGACCACAATTGCATAGGGTTATTTGTAATAGCTGAATTAATCCCAAGAAAAGCACAACAAAAATTTTCGAAAACTTTAAACTTATTTAGATTAGACAAGAGAACATCATAATTAAGTATTTTGTTGAAAATTGATCTAAAAACAATATCCACATTGTACAGGTTATCCGTTGTTAATAATAAGTGCTTTTGATCATTTATTTTAATATTCATGACACTTTGTATTAGTACTTCTGCACTTAAAACAACATCTATATAAGTGAAAATCATTATGTTTTTGCATCTTTTCATAAAGAGACTCTGTGCATCTTCCGAAGAAAGTCTACTTAAATTAATTATATCATAATGTTTAGTAAAACTTTCCATCAGATTAATTTCATCATACACCATAACCAAGAGATTTATGTAAAAATGTTTATCAAGATATCTTCTAAGAACATAAAGTTTGTCTAAAACCTCCTCATCTACCTTATCGATGTAAACACAATAAGATACATCTTCTAGGTTTGCCCGGGAGCTGTATTTGAACTCGCGGTACTGATAAATTATTTCTACAATGTATTTACTTCCTTTTGACATATCGATCAAAGAAAAATCTTCATAGTATGGCGGATAATGGATAAAATTATTTTTTCTAAATACGGAGGTTTCAATTTCAGATATATCACCGGAGTAGTGCAAAATTTTTTTTTTACCTAAACCAATATACTCCGAGGTCCATATAAAATCAAGCTCCTGATGAATGAACACTTTGATCTCCGAAAGCCAAGCATTCCATAGTATACTCCACATGTCCGAACACCAGGCCTGAATATTAGATTTCTTAAAGCTTCCAGTTTTCTTATAATGACATTCAATATCCAACTTTTCATATTTGCAAAGACATTTATACAGCTTATAACAGTCTTCTTCAACTTTCTCCCAGAAAGTAATTGAAGTATTGCTAAAAAAGTATTGGGCTCCACCTGCATTAATATCGTTTTCAATCACCAAACTGGAGGGGATACCGATTAAATTACTCATTTCATTAAGCCCGTCTAGACCAATATTGGTTATAAGATAATTACTATCAATATATGATTTTGTATTAGAAACATACCAACCCATTTGAGTGTTAAGTAAATCAAATTTTGGAAGGTCAATGAATATTACGTCAGAATCAGTATAGAATATTCTTTCTTTTAAAAGATTTGGAAACTGCCGAAAATGCTGAACAATAATATGCGGACGGATGGAAGGTGCATATTCTTTACAAGATCTAAGATCGGGATATGGATAGATTTGGCAGAAGGTATTCTCAGAGCATAACTTTACAAAATCCTCTTGAAGTCCCTTATCTGGATTGTAACCAATTAATACATGAATATCAGACGCTGGAATCCCAAGTTTATTAAGATTGAAAACCTGCAACTCAAGTTGCCATAAAAAATAATACTCATCTGGCTGGGCAGATAAAAAAATCATATAGTATCACATTCTGCTCAAAAAATTCAGATCACAAAAGCGACTGAATCTTAAGCTAGCGGTAAAAACACATTCAAGGCACTTTTGTTTGACGTTTCCTCAGTAAATATGGCCTTTCTGTTCATAAAATGTGTCAAAACGCCATAATACTGGAAGCCTACAAATCAAAAAATAGGACGCCTGTAAAAAAACTCAACTCTTAAAAAATCTGCTCCATGACAGCGATTCCGATTTGAAGATAAAAACTTCATCAGGCAGTTTATGTGTGAATATACTTAAAAAGTGTAAGAAAGATTAACGTGGACAGACAACTGGGATACAATTTCCTTCGCAATACTCAC
>Ga0157370_10002193_pt1 | contig 23821 bp, 15 predicted proteins | sample C35metaG_FD_113463 | JGI IMG/M metagenome (GOLD analysis project Ga0157370, IMG submission 113463) | Corn rhizosphere microbial communities from Kellogg Biological Station, Michigan, USA - C3-5 metaG | ecosystem: Host-associated > Plants > Roots > Rhizosphere > Soil | place: USA: Michigan...
ATGGAACTCCGGCTGACCTTTGACTAGGGCATACCCTGCACGAAGGGTGCGGTTCCGATTCCAGACGGGGTCCAGACAGGCATGGTGGCCGTCGGGAAGACGGATTCGTCGGACCTTGGGCGTTCTCACTCGCTGCTCCTCTTAAGGGAAATACCCAAAAGCAGCGGGAGGCATCGCTTATCTTTTCTGAAACCGCAAAAAAGTGGCACAAACAGTGGCACACAGCGGTTTTTTCGTCGATTTCGGGCGGAAAAGGAGGTCTGGCGGTGGATGGAGTCTCCAGCGAACCGCTCTCCTAGGCCAAATTCCCTGCTAACTGGGAAATTTACAGGTAATTTCACGATTTTTGGCCTAGAATTTGTCACGAGGTTCTCTCGATAGTGCTGAATCTAAGTGAGTTCTGCAATGGTCTGATCATTTTCGCAGTATTCCAAACAGGGAATTAAACCCACATATCAGAGAATAGCAATTCCCTGATATGTGGGATTCGAATATCTGTAAGACTCTGCAGGAGTTCAAGTCTTGGCCCTCGGCCAACGCGGCCGACGCAGCCGTGCTGGCTGGAACGGCGAGGAGCGCAAGGGGGTAGGGACGACGGTGGCTATCAGGGTCAGACCGAAGGCGATCCAGACCGCGGCTCCGAAGGACCAGGATATGACCTACCGCAAAATGAAGTTCAAGCACTATGACGAAGGTGGAGCATCCGTTCCGCATTTGAAGCGGTCTTCGCCTTCAACAAGGGGACGACCGGGGCTTGCCGAGAACCACAACCGGCTGTGCGCGAACTTCGCCTTGGTGAACCTCGATTATGCATCGCAAACCGCCTGGCCATGCTTGGATTAGTCGGCACGAGGACCAATGCTCAGGGTCGCTTCGCGAGGGCTGTAAATAAGATGGAACAGAACTCACCTCGGGTTAGCTGCTCGTTGTCGTTGTTGGAGAGAGCTATCGATAGTCCCGCTGTCTTTAGGGCCTCTCCGAGTTCGCTGCGACGCACAGGCCCCGTTGCGTCGAATACATGTTTTTCTTCCGGGAGAGCGAGCGTAGTCCATTCCCGTGCAGTTTGACGTGTGATAGGGTCTTTGGATCGTGCAAAGTAATCAGGGAAAAAACCCTTCGTCCCGAAGTATTGCAAGGCCTGGAAAGCGGGGTCGCTGCGATCGATATCTTTGAAGTAGGTAAGCAGCTGCCCTCCCGCAATGAGCTTTCTCTGAAGCTGATCGATATCTACCTTCTGGACGGCGACGTGGTTGTGAAGAGATAGATGGGCAGCCGTTCCGGCAGCTTGGCCCAGCGCCATCCACGTTGGCTCCAGACGTATAGTGGCGAACGCAACATGGGTTGCAGAAGCAGCTACAGGAACCAGAAGTCCATCAAGCTGCTTCGGGACCATCACGCCATATGGAATCTGATAGGGATGCGTGAGTTGATCGAGCATGAGTATGTACCCCTCAAGCGCGACCTCGTGTCCGGGCTCGTGCTTCCGCACAGGAAAGCTATCGATCGGAAACTCTCCGGCGGAGATACTGTCGGCGTGAACGCGAGTTCGGCCAAGCTCCGGCCCAACAAGAAGGTCTTGTTCCGCGAGAGTCTCCGTGCCGACGATGCGGCGAGCTTCGCGCACATAAAGCTGCCAAGGGAAGTTGTCGTTATCCGTGAACTCATCCTTGGCCAGGTTGTAATGCCGGGCGAGCTGGCGCTGAGCTTCCGGGATCTCGGAATCGTTCTGCAAGAAGTACAGCAAGCCAAGAGTTATATTGCGAATCCTGGTTGCAATCTTCTCCCGCTCGTTCCAACCCGCTTCCGGATAGCCATAGTTCTCCTCGGGAAAAGGAAAGGCCAGCGGTCGCGGATTGAAGTTGACGTCAAATTTGTGGTTTGGGATCGCTGCTATCGAGAGTGCGCGCACGACCGTGTTAAATGTGGGCCCGTAGTATCCGACGCCTTCCTTCATCACCTTCGGAGGGGCCATACGCCCTGCCTTCCAGTCCTCGATATATCCCACATAACGCGTGCGATCATAGTCGGGAGGCGGAGTCTTGAGGATGACGGAGTTCGCTGGGTCATCAGTGAGGCAGAGACGATAGGTATACGCCGGCAGCCGTTTGTCGCCCTCTCCCGTGGTGCCGGGCAGAAAGGCCCGTGTTTCATAGTCCATGTATACGACGCCGGCGTGCAACTCATTCGTCTCGCGCCGTGATTCCCTGCCCAATCGGTAATCGACGCCTGAGTAGGCCGCGAGATCACCCTCGTAGGAGGCGTCGATAAAGACACCGCCACTTATCTCCTCTAGCTTTTCGTTGTCGAGCCGCATCAAACGGACAGCGACGAGGCGATTGCCCGTACGGATGGCCTGATCGAGCCTCCGCAGCTTCATTAGCTTAATGCGCGATTCCGCGCGCACCATTTCATCCAGTATGTGCTCGGCCACAGATGGCTCATAGTAGTAGCCGTTTTGCGAAAGCTTTGCATTTTCGCTATTGGCACCATACTTATCAACATAATATTGATAAACCCTTTTGGTGAACTCGAGAAAAAGGCCGCCAATAGCAGCTTTCGTCTCGATATCGGATTTACCGAGGCCACTGGTCATCATGCCGCCGATGTGGTTCTGCGACTCGATGAGAGCCACTGAGTCCCCAAGTCGTGCGGCGGCGATTGCAGCAGCTATTCCACCGGGCGTCGCCTCATAGACCACTACATCGAAATGCTGTGAAGTGACCGAGGCCGTCTGCGCCTGCGAATGAATCACTAGCAACAATGACAGTGCCATCCATGCGATACGCTTCAATGGGATGACTCCTCTAAGTCTGATAGTTTCACTTCACATACTTCGATATCTCTCTTGTTGACGGAGTACGCCACCCAGAGGGAGCCATCGTGCTCCATCGCATGTGGATATTGAAAGCTCCACTTTTGCGATGAAGCAGGCATCTGCGAACTGGCACGGAGAGCACGAGGATGATCAAAGGACCAGCCATCCTTGCTCAGTGAAATCGCCAGTGGATCTCTTCCTTTGGGAGAAGGATTATTGATCAGGATATAACTTCCGTCGCTGAGTCGAGTGGCAAAGTTCTTACTGGTCGCGTCAGGATAATTTGTTCTAACTGGTGCAGTCCAGGTACGGCCACTGTCCGAACTCACCGAACGCAGTAAAAATCCAGAGTGCGATCCATCGCGAATAATGAGTTGCAGTATACCGTCCGATGCCTGATACAGAGTCGGCTCGTCCATCTTGTTGAATGGCGGGTCCGAATGGATTGGAACCGTTGTCCACCGGCGGCCTTCTTTACCATTCGTCTCTCTTGCGATCTTCAAGCTCATCTTGCTGTCACGACATGGCATGACGTACGCGCCATTAACTCGCATCGGTGGGAAGTTGTTCATGCAATCATCCGCAAAGACGGAGTCGCGCTTCCACGTTTTACCTGTCCAGCGGAACCGTATCAGCTTGAGATCGCGCCAAACAATTCCCTTGCCTTGCATCTTATAATCCGCGCTGGCAATAAGGGCGCCCAGTGCATACAGGTGTCCGCGCTCAACGAACATGCCACGCGCGATCCACCGCTGCGGCCCTTCCGCGCCGTCAGGATCAGCAACTAGCACCCGCGGCGTGCTCCAGTTGTGTCCGTCTTTGCTGGTCGCATAGAGGATATGTTGGTCTGGATCCTCTTCGTGGACCTTCGCCGATGACCAGCATAACCAGAAGCGGCCATCGAAGTAGGCCAGATACGAGTGCAGGTTAAAGCCTGACTCTCCCACTTTGCCTACAAAAGCAGTTGTGTAATGAGCCTTAACCAGAGACAGGTTGGCCGGCGTTGCCAGCGATGCCGGATTCGCCAGCAACCGTTCCCGATTGTCCGCCGCATGCATGGTAGACACTGCAAGCAGCGCGATCATGATCAACAATCTCATTCTTCCTCCTAAAATGAAAGCCGCAAGGCGAGTTGCATTTCACGTGCATCGTTTTCCTGCGAGGAGACCGTTCCGAAACCGGCGGTCCCGTAGCCTCCATTCGGTGCAGAGAACCGGGGCGTGTTGAAGATATTGAAGAACTCAGCGCGAAACTGGCCCTGAACGTAGTGGGTAACGTCGAAGTTCTTGAAGAGCGATGTATCCCAGTTTCGCGTTGCGTCCGACCGCAGATTCGGCAGAGTTCGCGGGGTGTTGCCGAACTCGAAAGCGCCTGGGGCTGAGAATGCTGCGACGTTGAACCACTGGCCCAGGCGATCATGCTCACTTCCCTGCCGCACCCACTGGCCGTTTGTGTTTGGCCGAGTCGCCCCAGAGGTCGTGGAGATGGAGTTCTTGATGATAATCGGCGTTCCTGTCTGATACGTTGTAATCCCGTTCAGTTGCCACCCACCCAGAACCAGATTGGCGAGATAAGGGGTATTGGAAAGGAACTGCTTGCCACGTCCAAATGGAAGTTCATACACAAAGCTGAGAACGAAGCGCCTGGCGATATCTTCAGGAGCCACGGCACGGTCGGCACGAGGGTTGTACGCATCCTGATATCCCGGTGCAGAATCCAGGTAGCTCACCACCCACGGAGTCGTATCCGTAATCAGTTTTCCGCCCGTGAACGCAGCGAGCACGCTGAAGCCGTGCGTGAACCGCTTCTCCATTCGAAGGGTGAGAGCGTGATAAATCGACGACCCAATGTCGGCAGCGTTGTCCGTGATACCCAGAAACTGCGGGAATGGCTTCAGCAGTTGTAGGCGCGTAGTCGTCGCCGCCGAAAGTGGACCACTGGTGGTATACGGCTTAAACGGATTCGCCACACTTTGCAAGAGTGATGTTCCTTGCGAGAGCAGAGCCGAATTGAGATTATTCAGCTGCACAGGCATTGGGAGCTTTGTTCCCTTGCTTGCCGTATAAGCCGCTTCTACAACGAGATCTTCCTTCAAGGACTGCTGAACGCTCAGGCTCCACTCCTGGGCATAGGACACAGGAGAGTTCCGTCGCAAAGTTCCGAAACTCTGCCCGATGCTGCTGAGAAGCCCCGGAGTAGCCCCATCCGGTCTGGCCACGCCTGTTGGGAAAGGATCGCTGAGCTTGCCCGCGGGAGTGATTCCGCCATCCGTAGAACTGAGATACGTCGTATTCGTTGAGAAGCCCTGATTGGAAGTGGAGTTGAAGCGAGTTGTCGTTGGAAGAAACACCACGCCGTACCCGCCACGCAGAACGAGCTTCGAATAGGGGTGCCATGCGAAACCGAAGCGAGGACCGAAGTTGTTCCAGTCGATGTTCTGCTGGCGCGAGGGATTACCGGCGACGCCAAGGAACTTAAGACCACCGACGAGTCCCGAGATGCCCGTTGGCCCCGCAAGAGGGCTGGAAACGCTCGTATCAAAGTAACTGAGCCGATTCTTCTTCTCGGTTCGAGGTGTCTCGACGTCCCACCGCAACCCGGCGTTGATGGTGAGTGTTTGGGATACACGGAAATCGTCTTGAAAATATAGTCCGGTATATATCTGCGGAGAATCGAACTCATCGGTGTAGCCAATCGAGCCAGAGGTCGGATACCCCAGCAGAAGACTTGCGATGGTCGATCCGCCGGCCCCGGTCAGCGCATTCGGGCCGCGCGTAAAGCCTGTGTTGAACGAAAACGTGCCTCCAGCCGTATTGTTGACCAGCCAGTCTGCATTGTAGATTCGCCCATCCCAGCCAAATTTGAAGTCGTGACGCCCGGCCATCTTGTCGAAACTCACCGCGATAATATTAACGTTCGCGACTCGACTATAAAGCGCATTCGAACTCAAGCCAAGAAATCCCGACATGGCAAATTGCGGGAGCGTCGAATATTGGCGTCCTGTGGAGTAAGCACCTGGCCACCCGAACTTCGTCAAGTCCGTGTTGAGGCTGCGCGGTGCGCGCACGTTGTTCTGTTTGGTAAAGCCATACAACAGGTTTGCAACAAACGTTGAGGTGAAGGTGTGCGTGTCATTGACCACAATATTCGTGTTACGAATCTGCTGCGAGAAAACCCCTGGTGAACCGATATTGCCGAACCAGTCTGGAAGATCACCATTGTTGTGGTTGTAAGAGAAGCGCCCAAATAGCCTGTTTTTCTGCGAGATCGTGTAATCGAGACGGACATTGAACTGGTCTTCCACGTCCGTGGCAGGAGCTGACGCAATGTAGTTGCTGCCCGGCGTCGTACTATTCGGAAGAGGATAGAGGGCGACAACGGCCGCCGCCACCGGGTCAATTCTGTTCGATGGGATCTGATTGCCAGCGAACGCGGTACGGATGTAGTTGCTGCCCACATGCGTACTCGTTAGGGGATCGTAGACTGGCACGCTGAACTGTCCACTACGCTCTGCCGCAGTCGGCACATTTCCCGAGAGCGTGTTGCTGCGGCGGTTCCGAATACCTTCATAGTCGCCGAAGAAGAACAGCTTCTCATGAAGAATAGGTCCGCCTATTCGAGCGCCGAACTGGTTGTACGTGTACTTGCCGATCGGAAGCTTATTACGGTTGTTGAAGAAAGTATTTGCATCAAATGCCGCGTTGCGGATGAACTCGAAGACGCTGCCGTGAAACTTGTTCGTGCCGGACTTGGTTGCGTAGGTGATGACGCCGCCACCGGTTCTGCCAAACTGTGCATCGAACATATTCGTCCGCACCCGAAACTCTGCGGTCGTATCAATCGAAGGAATAAACGCAATCTGATTCTGGCAGCAGAGCGACAATGGAACTCCGTCGATCAAGACATCGTTCGTCGCCGTCATACCGCCGTTGATCAAGATGTTCGCCGTGGCCGCCTGAATCAGAGCTGCCCGTCCGTAAGGGATTCCACCACCAAACCCGTTCCCCGGAGTAACCCCTGTCGCAAGACCTGCGAGGGCAACAATATTCCGACCATTCAGTGGAAGATCCAGAATCTTGCGGTTCTCAATCGCTTGCCCCAGCGAGGCGTCGGACGTATCCAGCAATGTGGCGTTGGCTGTCACTTCCACACTCTGGGTCACTTCGCCAAGAGAAAGCTGAGCGTTTACGCTCGCGCGCTGGCCTACCTGCAGCACAATGCCATTCTGCACAAAGCGCCGGAAGCCCTGCATCTCGACCTTAAGCTGATAGGGCGCCGGAGGAACCTGGGTGAATAGATAATTGCCGCTCTCACCTGAAACAGCTTCACGCACGTCTGAAGTAGAGACGTTACGTAACTGGATCTTCGCTCCTAGAATCGGCGCGCCAGAGTGGTCGGTAATCTGTCCGCTGAGTTCGGCATTACTCGTCTGGCCTGACACGAAATGGGAGCAGAAGACGCTGGACATCAGCAGGAAGAGAAGCGCGACAAAGCGAACACGAGACCTGAACATAGACACTCCCAAAACCTAATCATGTTGAGCAAATTACTTCTACACGCATCGAATATCGTATGTCTACAAAAAAAATACACTGCGAGATCCACACCGCTGGAACCCTTAAATCTCTCGGCACCCGTCTATCGTGCCTAATTGCTCTATTGGCCAATAACGTTCTGCTTCTCCAGGCCACGAATGGTCTCGCAATGACGCTGGCACAGTAATGATCCACAATGCAGCAGGACTTTATCCATCGCTGCCATCTTGCATCCCTATTCAATTAAGCGCGCCAGATATTGCTGAGACAATCGGAGAAGCAGCTAATCAAATGGCGGTCGACAATTCGAATTACGACTGTCGCCTAAAGGGATGATCTTCTGCCCTTTAGAACCGGGCACAACCCCCTAAGCCCTGACGATTAGCGCATCCGCAAACCAGTAAATACCACTATGCACGCACTAGGCCAGCTCCCAGCATTGCGCCGTTCCGAGTAAACCATTCCGACAGCTCACGCGCCTGTTCCTGCCGATGCGCTGACAGCGGGAATGGGAATGCAGCTTGCGCGAGTCCTCGCGCCTCTGCGATCAATTTGATCCCCCATGGTGTAGGCAGCTTGTCCAACTGTTCGATGAACATCTCGAGTTTGCTGGATAAAGCGAGTAGCTCCGAAGTCGGTTCAGAAGCGGTTCCGGCTTCAAGGATTCTGACAATCAGCTCCGGCAAAACGCACGCCACTCCTGAGATGACTCCATCCGCCAGCCCCTCCTGCAACGCCTGCACGAGAACGCCGTCATTCCCTACAATGCGGCATGCGTCTGGCCTCTCTTCCTTGAGCAATCTCAAGGTCGCAAGCGATCCGCTGCTATCTTTGATACCAACGATGTTCTCGCACTCACGAATCAGCGCATGCGAAGTCACAGGCTCCAGGCCGCTGGTGAACTGCGGAAGATTGTAGAGCAGCACTGGAGAGTCCAACTGTCCGGCGACGCTGCGGCAAAAACTCGCAAGGTCGTCTTGAGAGTAGGGGAAGAAGTACGGCATCGGAAGAAGCAAGCCGCATGCTCCCGCATCGTGCGCGATTTGTCCAAGCCTGACAGCCATGGTACTTCCTGCAGCTCCAACCCCTGCCAGGAAAGGCACCTTGCCTCGGAGCGCATCAGCAACAGTTTCCATGAGAGAGCGAAACTCGTTTTCCGTCACAAGGCAGAACTCGCCTGTTGCCCCGTTGATGGCAAAACCCTGTATACCCGCCTCTACGAGGAATGTGAGCCAGGAGTGAAGGTTTTGCTCATCGATCGTTCCGTCCAGTCTTCTCGGTGTAACAATTGCGGCATACGTCCCCTGAATCAGTTTATTCATGCGTTTGCGTCTTCCACCTCGACGACGCTCCTATCCAAAGATTAAGAATGCTCTCTCGATTGACATGTATAACACAATTGAAACTTCTATTGTCGACAATCATTGAAAACACAAATAGATTCTCTCAGCAGATCAGGCGCGGAGTTGGATTAGATGCTGAACATGTCGGATACATCCAGCATGGCGAGATGAGTCTCTCGTTCACACATATCGAACTCGTCCAGACGTTCCCGTGCGCTCGCCTGGATGTGCTCTGAGAGCAGCTTCCGGGATCGCTCCACATCCTGTGCAATCACAGCCTGGAGTATCTCTTTGTGATGCCGGTAAATCCGCTCCAGTTCCTCGCACTTGTGCCCGCTGCGCTGAATCCCGAAGATGCGGATCATGAGACGAGTCTCATTCACAACCTTCAAAATCCTCACATTTGCAGCTAAACGGATGAGAAGCGCGTGAAACGCAAGATCCGATAATGTAAATCGCCTCATCTGCTCTACATCCAGCTCCCGTTTGCCGGAAGATTTCAGCTCTTTCAGTAACGTTTGCGTCTCCCCAAGGAAACTGTCCAATCGCTCCCGATCTGCAGGACGGAGACCATTCTGCGCCGCCCGTCCTACCGCAAACACCTCAAGAGCCTCGCGCAATTCATAAAGGTCCAGGATGCCCTGCCGCGTGAGTTGAGTCACAATAATGCCGCCACCTGGGCTCAGATCCAGCAGACCCTCCGCAAGCAGTTGTCCGGCGGCTTCGCGAACTGGCGTGCGACTGCTGCCCAATTCTTTGGATATTGCCACTTCCGAGATCAAGGTGCCAGCCTTCAATTCACCTGAAGCGATTTTCTTCTGGATAAGCAGATACGCCTGCCGCCGAACTGAGTGAACTGCCTGAGGATGATGAGTTGTTGAGCGACGTGGCATGCAAGAAGTCTAAAGCAGATCGAACTCGTCGACAAAAGAAATCATTGTGTCCTACAGCCCCGAATAGACCCGACTATTTCTCGATGAGCTGTAGACTATATGTCTACAATTTGAGTATAGTGACTCTCGCAATCATGCTGCCAAGCTATCTCTAGTTCACTATTACTCATCGAGGCTGGTCACATGACAAATCGCCGAGAGTTTCTGCTGGGATTGGGTGCCGCATTACCCATAACTTCTCTAGCTTTCCCGCAAACGGGGGCTGAAAAAACCTCCTCCAAGTGGAATGTTCTGTTTCTGTCTCTCCGAAAGGTCCTCCCCGTCTCGCATAACCGAAAAGATGGAGTGCCACCCGGTTGGGGTCAGGCGCCGTTTCTCCATGGATAGGACGAACTCTCTTACCGAAGGCTCGGTGATCTGTGCGTCGCGGTCGATTAGGTGTGCCTGCCGAATTCGTGCTTTTTCACCTTCCGCAGACGACCACTCGGGGAAATCCAAGACAATGGGATCCGTATTGCTAATTCGCCAGCCTTGCGTCAGGAGATCGATGACAACACTGAGAGTAGCCAATAGATTAAGTTCTTCCTCTTGTTGAGCCTTTCTCGGTTTGACCACGCATGTCGTCTGTCTGTCGACATTAATATACCGATTGAGCTAAAAAAGCATTCAGGCGGTGCTTCTGTCACTTGCCGGCGGAGACCTTTCGTGGTCATGTAATTGGAACAGTCGCGGGCATAGGTGATCTTCTTGGTAGCCTTGCCGGTATGACTGGCCAGTTTCTACTGGGAGAGATCATCCCAAAGCATGGATATGGTCTGGTCTTCATCGCTGCCGGCTGCATGCACAGCATCGCATTTTTGCTCGTATGCAGCTATATACCAAAGCTGGTGAGGTTCCGGACGCCTGACCGGCACGAAGTATGAAAGACCCTGGGGTGTGATTCCTCTTTCAAGCTCACCGAGAGGGTCGCGCCCACAACTCGGAAACGAAGTTGCTGCTATAACCGGAACTCTGCCAGGTCGCCATGATACGAGTACGATCTGCACCCACCGGAGAGCAGTTCCAACTAACTACGTGCCAGCCTCAAACCCATAGCTTTCGAGCTGTTTCCGTAAAGGCAAAAATCCATCGAACTCGCTCCCCCCTGCTTTCGCCGACCTAATTCCAACCCACCATAAAAACTCCTCAAACGTATTTTCAATGACTTAAATCTCCGGCTAAACCTAATAACTCTATGATAATACGCTAGTTACGCCACTCTAGCCCAAAGATTGTAGGTTCAAATCCTATCCCCGCAACCACTTAGGCAAAACGCCAACCCAGAATAACCCAGTGAGTCCTCGAAAATGCTTGGTGAATTTTCTGTGTTTGCAGGATCCTTTGCATAGTTACGCGCTCCTCAGTGCCATTCTGATCACCTTGCTGTTCGCTTCTCGCTTGGCACCGATCTCCTTGAGATGGAACCCCGACTCATTACGTTTTCCTCTACCTAATGAGTGCACATTTGCGGGAAGCTGGCTTCACGAGCCCAGCTTCCCAGTCCTCGATGGAATGGACGACCGACACCTAAAAGGTGATCTTCACCGATGCCTGAAGCGAGCGGCCACCTCCAATGCCATTTACAGTTCCCTGCCCTGAGCCCTGAGTGGTTGTCACCCGTCCAAAAGTCGAAGAAGAACTAGCCGAGTATGTCGAATTTGGGTTACCGAACTGCGGCGTATTGCTCAACTGGAACGCATCGATACGCGCATCCAAGCTGGATTCACGTATGAACGGGAAGGATTTGAAGAAGGAGAAGCTGTTTTGGATGTAACCCGGTCCACGAAACTGGTTACGCCCCGTGTTTCCGAGACCAACGTTGGCTGCCGTGCAGGGCGTGCTGATGCAACCCAATGGCTGAGCAAATGAAGTCGGATCAAACCAGAGATCGTTCGTTCCGATTCCCTTCTTCACGCGATAAGGTTTAACCAGACTGGCCGTTTGAGCTGTGCCCGGCGTATTAAGACTGCTCGCATTTGCTGTAACAGTGAATGGCTGGCCGGACACCAGCGAAATGATGCCGGAGAGCTTCCAGCCTCCGAATACCAGAGAAGAAAGCGTTGAGGAGGCAAAGTGGTGACCCTTGCCAAACGGCAGCGCATACGTAAAGCTTTCTACTAAGGTATAGGCTCGATCATAGTCATTGGGCGCATAGTTACGACGCTTATTAATGTTAAAGAGCAGCGCGCTATCGTCTGATGGCACGTAGCCCAGTCCCTTGCCCCAGGTCCATGCTGTGGACGTTGCAAAACCGTTGCGGAATCGACGATCAAGCTGAGCCTGAAGTGAGTTGTAGTTCGAGGAGAACGGCATGTCGATCACGATCGTAGATGCCGTGCGGCCGAAGGCTGCATAGAGCGGCTTGGAATTATTTCCGCCACCATAGGTTGATGGCAGATTCATATCCTGTTGCGAACCAATGCGCGTTCCGTGATTGCCGACATAGGCGAGTTGCAGCGTGAACTTCCCAGGAAGTGCTTGCTGCACTGCAACATTCCACGACTGCACATAGGGATTCTTGAAGTTAAGAGGAACGACGTTGTAGGACTGCTGGATCAACCCAGGAGTATTGGCTTGAACAATACCATTACTCGGAATCGTAACGGGTACAGGAGCAGGAAATCCAGCCTGAAAGGTTGCAACCTGTCCATTGCTGAGAACTGCCGGCGTATATGCGGTATTGCCGGCAGGGATGTAGCTATTGTTTGAGCGAATCGGGTAATTGAAGGCATAGCTATCATCCGGAAAAGGCGTATAGCTGATACCATAACCACCTCTCACAACCGTATTCTCAGTAGCTCTGAATGCAAGCCCCGTACGCGGAGCAAAGTAGCTATAGCGAGTCTGCATACCCAGATTTGATGGATTGCTACCAATACCTGCAAGCACAAGAGTGTTTGTAGTGGGATCGTAGTTCGAGAAGCCGCCAGCTTGCGCTGGAGTGGCAGGCGGATAGAACTCCCAGCGGACACCGAGATCAACCGTCAGTTTTGGTGTGACCTGCCACTTGTCGCTGAGGAACGAGAACAGCCACCACTGCCGATAGTGAGTGGGATTCACAATATCGCGACCCACGGAGTTGGGAAGATCGAGTAGAAAGCTTGCAACGGAATTTGCTACGTTGGTCACAGCGCCCGAAACGTTTGTGGAACTTTGACTACCCGTAAAGGCAATCGTACCTGGCCCACCATAGGTCTGCGACTGCGAGATATCATCGCGAACGCGACGCAGGTCCACGCCGAATTTAGCTGTGTGATTATGCAAAACCTTCGTCCAATTGTTGACGAAGTCGACGTTCGACTCAGAACGATTCCACGGAATTGATTTGGAATATCCGATCATGGGCGACGAAAAGCCATCCACAGTGACTGTCACCTGGCCGGAAGTGAAGGGAATGCTCGGAATATTGACCCCTGGAACTCCGATCTTCGTGGCATCGTCGCTTCCATAGTTGGTCGGACGTGCACGATTGATCAGGTGAGCTACACCAACGCGGGCTTCTGCGAAGAAGGTTGGCGAGAAGACATGACCATAATTAACTCCAGTGCTATACGAGGTCTGTAGGCCCGTTCCCTGAAACCCATTGCCTGCAGGGCCGCCTGCGGCAGAACTGAAAGCAGGTGCCTGATTGATGGATACGCGCTGGTAGCTGTAACGCGCGCTCAACCGATCGCCTTCCCGAACATCATAATCCGACTTTAGGTCGAAGCTTTGAGTGTCCTTGGTAAAAGGCAAATTCACGACATAGTTGTTTGTAGGAGAAGCAAGGTTACTTGTATTTTTATTTGGCTTCGGAAGCAATTGCAGCATAGCCAGCGACACTGGATTCACACGACTGATTGGAATCTGATTGTTTGCGAATGGCTGCCTGCCTGTACCATCTGCATTGCCGGTCGCCGGGTCATAAATCTGACCCGTCTTCTTGCTGGTATCCAGCGGTCCACTGAGGTCGATGAACCCTGCAGAGTTGGGTGTATAGAACGCCGACGGGACGATGGAGAAGGTGTTAGAGATCGCCTCCCGATCCGTTGTACGCAGGTAATCGCCGAAGAGAAACAGCTTGTTGTGAATCAGCGGACCACCGAGACTGCCACCAAAATAGTTGTACGCCAGATGACCAAGCGGTCCGCCAAAGTACGAACGAGCATTGACAGCATTGTTCTGAATGAACTCGAACGCGGATCCGTGAAGTTGATTTGTACCGGATTTCAGAATGACGTTCGTCACCGCACCTGTAGCACGACCAAGCTCTGCTTCAAAGTTGTTAGTTGAGATATCGACAGAGCCGATAGCATCTGCCGGAGGAATAATAAACTGCAGAAGGCCCGTGCGATTTGTATCGTCTATGCCTTCAATCTGATACAGATTGCCGTGCCGTGGAATACCGTTAACGCGGGTCTGCAAGGCACCCACCGCATTGAAGAACTGCGAGTTCTCAAAACGTACGGGTGTTGTACCAGGCACCAGGTTCAGCAGCGTCTGATAGTTGCGGGTTCCACCAATCGGCAGATCTGAGATCTGACGGTCTTCCAGTTTGGTGCTGATGTCAGCCCGATCCGTCTGGAGCAATGCAGGAGCGGCAGTTACTTCCACGGTATCCGACACATTGCCGAGGACAAGGGTGACATCGGCGCGCGTTGCCGAATTTACAAAGACAAGAACCTTATCGAGTGTTGCTTTTTTGAAGCCATCGAGTTCGACCGTGACGGTGTACTCGCCTGGGGCGATTCCTGGAAATGTGAAATTGCCGCTACTGTTTGAAACGGTCTTCTGTATGGTGTTTGTCTTTACGTTGACGACCGTCACACGTGCATTCGGCACCAAAGCACCTGTCGCATCCTCTACATTGCCCAGCAGAGTGCCGCTTACGGCTTGTCCATACATTGATGCCGCAGCTGCCGTTATAACCGCTATACATGCGACCTGACGAAACTTGGGATAATACATTTTTGTCTCCATAGAAAGATTTACGTAACTTAGGTTGAGACATTGGCACAGGTTCTGCACATCCGCAACCTGTGCCTTGGTTGTGGCACTCAACCGGGAGGGCGTGTGGGATCAAGAACAGTGGAAGGTGTTCTCAAAAGAACGACAATGCTCAGAGTCGCGAGCACAGGAAGCAGAGCAGCAACAAAGAATGCCGGCGTATAGCCAAATCGATCTACGCTATGCCCTACGCCAAAAGTGAAAGCTGTACCAGCTAAACCCGCTGCAAATCCGCTCAAGCCAGTAACCGTGGCCACCACGTCCTGTGGCAACAGGTCCGACGGAAACGTGAGCCCCATCGTGGACCAGCTCGCAAATCCCCAAAGTGCAATGCATACCAGCCCGACTGCCAGATAGGGATTTCTTGTTTGGGCAGCGGGCATTCCAGCCAGAATTGGCAAGCAGCTCACAACACAAATCAGAACACGTGCACGCAGTACTGGAATACCGTGACGAATTGCAAAAGCAGATATGTAGCCGCCAGTAAAGTTACCTATATCTGCCGCAATAAATGGAATCCATCCGAAAATGGCTATTTGCCTGAGCGAGAAGCCGCGGGCATCCGTTAAATACTGAGGCAGCCAGAAAACGTAGAACCACCAGATGGGGTCGGTCAGCGAACGCCCCAGGATGATTCCCCACACGTTGCGGTTAGACAGAAGACCAAGCCACTTTGCGCGTCCAGTCTGCGCAGAGACAACGGGAGCCAGCTTCCCTTGCATGATGAATGTGCGCTCTTCTTCTGTAACGCGAGGATGAGACTGCAATGGGTGATAAATACGCAGCCACACCACAAGCCATACAAACCCGAGGGCCCCTGCAAACAGAAACGCTGCACGCCATCCTACCCACAACGCGATCACAGGAAGAGAAATGGAGGCGAGCGCGCCACCCACGCTGGAGCCGCTATCGAAGATCGCAACGGACATACCCCGCTCTTCATCCGGAAACCATTCCGCAACCGTTTTAGAAGCACCTGGCCAGTTGAACCCTTCGCCAATGCCCAGCAGAAAGCGTGTGACGACAAAACCGGTCACTGAGCTTACAAGACCTGTCAGGGCGTTGACGACGGACCACAAAATCACCGAGACGCTCAATCCCAGACGGACACCTATACGATCGAGCAGAAAGCCACCCAACAACCAGGTCAACGCATATGCCAGCTGAAATGAGCCGAAAATCTTCGCCAGATCGGCATGTGTGAAATGGAGCTGCGACGAGATTGTCGGAGAAAGGACAGAGAAGCTTTGACGGCTGATATAGTTGATCACCGTCGAGAAAAATAATGTCCAGGCGATCTTCCACCTGAGACGCCCCCCCCGCTTTACCGTCACTCCGGACTTCAAATTAGTACTCCGATCTTTTCTGAGCGGGGAAATCTCTATCGCAAATCGAAACATAGAGGTATGGAGAGCCAACTGTCAATATAAATTTTCCTAATTTATTGGAAAATTTTCCCAAATAGCGCGGTTTATCCACTAAATTATTCAGAGTATTGCAGATAATAGAAAAAATGGCTGCAATAAGCTTGCAAGGAACTGCTTGTACAAATAAAATATTGGCAAATGTTGGCAAGCATGTGGCAATTTTCCATATCGCTTGCTACACTGCCGTTATCTCCATTGGGGGCAGTCCAGCATCCATCTCACGGGAGAACAGGACATTACATGAAGCGCCCAAAAAAAGCAGGCGGAAAAGTAGGTTTGAAGCAGGTCGCCGAACGCGCCAGGGTGAGCATTTCCAGCGCGTCACGTGTACTGAATGGCAGCAGAAAGGTAGACGCTGCTACGCGAGCGGCTGTGATAGATGCTGCGAATGCTCTTGGCCTGAATATGGCCAAGCTTCAGAAGGGCAAGGCACTGGCATTTCTACTCTGCAACCGCACCATGCACGATGCATTTCATTCCCGCATTCTTATGGGTGCGGAGGCAGCCTGCGCCGAGCATGGGTGGGAGATCATTTTTCTTTCATTCAACTACTCGCCTCACATCCCCTGGAACGAATTACACCTGCCCAGAGTTGTGCAGCGTCATGACGTAGTGCGAGCTGTCCTGCTGGCTGGCACAAATTCTCCCAATCTCATGGAGTTGCTCTACCGCAAAGACGTCACCTTTTCAACACTCGGCAATAACGTGCTGGGACTGCCGGAAGAGTTGAAGCCGGACATGGTGTATTCCGATGACGTTCAAGGCGGCTACGACATGACCCGGTACCTGCTCAACTGCGGCCATCGGCATCTTTGGTATGTTGGCAACCTGCGCTTGCCCTGGTTTGAGAGATGCTACAAAGGCTATACCCAGGCGATGGGGGAAGCGGGCCTGGAGCCTCGTCACTCCTCAATTGATTCAGAAGACCATACCGAAATCGGCTATCTGGGCACAAAGTCCATTCTTGCCAAAGACTGTAACGCAACAGCCATCTTCTGCGGAAGCGATTTTTCTGCCCATGGCGTCTACCGAGCGTTGCGTGACAGCGGACTCCGTATCCCGGAAGACATCAGCGTCGCAGGTTGTAACGACACCGTTGGTACATGGCTGTATCCAGGTCTTACGACAATCCGTGAGTTCCCCGAGCAGCTTGGCAAGAAGATGGTCGAAGCAGTCCTCAACCGCATTGCTTCAGTCGATGCTCCTCCGCAAAATATTGTGATTCCAACAGAATTCATTCGACGGGATTCATGTCGCGATCTGCGTCAGGAAAACCTTAACTCAATATCCGCATAATTCCAGTTTCGTTACGAGGGCGCATTCAGTTCTCGGCCCTCTGCATAGAAAGGACGCTCCATTGAAGACAACACAAGTAGGCACCTTGCGCGTCGTGGCATACGCCGATAAAAGCGAAGCAGGCAAGGCTGCCGCCAATGAAACGGCAAACGAGATTATCCGTCTTGCAGCTCTACAGGACGAGATCGGCGTCATTTTTGCTACCGGGGCTTCCCAGTTGGAAACATTGCGTTATCTGAGAGAGCGGGCCGACGTTCCGTGGGAAAAGGTTATCGGATTTCATATGGATGAGTACGTCGGCCTGCTGCCCGAACACAGAGCTTCTTTCCGGGGATATCTGCGAAAAGAGCTACCGCAGCAGGCGACGATGAAACACTTTTATGAATTGGATGCGACCGCCATGCCCCTCGAAGTCTCATGCGAAATATATGCTCGGGAGCTGAAGCGCGCAAACCCACAGATCTGCCTGCTTGGAATTGGAGAAAATGGTCATATCGCTTTCAACGATCCTTGGGAAGCAGATTTCAACGATCCGCGAGATGTCAAATTGGTCAGACTCGATGATCCATGCCGTGAACAGCAACAGGCGGAAGGTTGGTTCGATCAGTTGGAAGACGTCCCTGACGAGGCGCTATCGCTCACGATTCCAGCATTGATGCGCGTGCCCAAGTTAGTGGCCAGCGTTCCCGGAGCACGCAAGAGAGCCATTGTGAAGAAAGTGTTGGAGGTCCAAATCTCCACGGAATGCCCAGCCACGATTCTCCGCACACACCCAAATGCAACTTTGTACTTGGACTGTGAATCATCCGGCGAGATTGCTTCTTTGCTTCATTAAGTAATAACGGGTATTTAGAGATTTCGTCAGAATCAGGCGATCCAGTGAAGTGCGATCATCTTTCAACCGCGACGCTTTCCTTTAAACGAAATTGCTTTTTCTGAAGGAGTCTATGCAGTATTCAAGGAGATCGTTTCTACGTGTAACAGCCGCCGCAGCAGCGGTCACGCCTTTTGTTGCCCGAGCAGCAGTATCTGAATCCCTCGGTGCATCTGCTGGCTGCACGTTCCGCATGGCAGTCATCACAGACGAGCTATCACAGGACTTTGGTGAAGCATGCGAAATCGCTTCCAAGCATATGGGGCTTGGCTGGGTCGAAATGCGCAGCCTGTGGAACAAGAATGTTACCAACCTGGATGCAAAAGAAGTCACTGAGGCCCAGCGCATTCTTCTCAAGTATCGCCTTCAGGTTACGGATCTCGGAAGCCCACTCTTTAAGGTAGAGTGGCCCGGTGCCGGCAAGTCTTCAGCGAGCAATATTGGAGAACTGGACCGCGGCTCCTTCCATAATGAGTTTGGAGCGTCACAGCAGGCAGAATTACTGGACCGCAGCATCGCTCTGTGCCGACAATTCCGCACCGATCGCATCCGCTGTTTCGACTTTTTGAAACTTGAAGATCAACGGCCATATCGAGACGCGATTAACGCCACACTGCGAAGCACCTCAGAAAAGTGTGCGAAACACGGCATCTCACTCGTGATGGAAAACGAGGAGAGCTGCAATACCCAGACTGCAGCCCAGGCCGTAGAAGTACTTAGAGCTGTTCCCAATGCAAATTTTCTACTAAACTGGGACCCCGCAAATGAAGCTGCTGTCGGTGGCAATCCCTTCCCGCAGGGATGGAATCTACTCCCCAAAAACCGCATTGGCCATGTGCACTGCAAAGATGTTGTTCTAAAAGATGGTAAGTTCACGTGGGCTCCTATCGGTGGCGGAGTCATGGACTGGGTTGGACAATTCCGCGCGCTTGCAGCCATTGGTTATCACCTGGGCGTGAGCCTGGAAACACACTGGCATGGCCCCGGGACAAAAGAAGAATCCACACAAAAGAGTATGGAGGGTTTGAAGTCCGCTCTCCGCGACGCAAACATTGCTTGTCCCAATGTCCTTAACAGCTAAGGCACACGCGGCATAGCCACTCGCATCTCACAAAGGAGATATTTCCAAATGCATTCAAAGAACACTGGACGACGTCAGTTTTTGAAAGGGCTCGCTATGACAGCTGCCGTCAGCAGCGCAGCGTCAAATCAGATATTCGGTCAGGCAAATCGCGTACTGGGAGCCAACGATCGCATCCGCATTGGACTTATCGGTGCCGGATCTCGTGGCTCGGAAGACCTGCGGAGCGCGCTGCGTCAGGCCAACGTGGAATGCGTTGCGGTCGCCGACGTCTTTTCTCTTCAGCGCGACAAAATGAAAAAGAATTACCCGTCCATCGATACGTACAATGATCCTCGCTATCTTCTGGATCGCAAGGATGTTGACGCCGTCATCAATGCGACTCCGCTCCATCTGCACTCCAAATACTTCCTCGACACACTAGCAGCAGGCAAGGACCTGTACTGCGAAAAGACAATGACGTGGAATATCCCCGAAGCTGAAGCCTGCCTTAAAGCGGCTCGCATGTCCAATCAGGTTGTCCAGATCGGATTGCAGGATGCCACGGCAGGCTCTTTGTTGGATGCAAAAGATTGGATCGCCCACGGTCTTGCAGGAAAGATCACCATGGTCGAATCATGGATGAGCCGAAACACCCTGCATGGTCATGGCCAGTGGAAGCGACCAATTCCCGAGGGTTGTACAACTTCTAATGTGAACTGGAAGTTATTTCTGAATGGTCGCTCGATCGCGACGTTCGATCCAGAGAAGTTCATCAACTGGCGACTCTATTGGCAATTCTCCGGCGGCAACACAGCGGAGAACATGGTTCACCAGCTTGCATGGGTTATCAGCGCCATGAACCTTCCTTTACCCAAGGCAGCCACCATGACAGGTGGAGTCTTTTCAGAGAAAGACGGACGCCAGGTTCCAGACACAATCTCCGTTACGATCGAATACCCCAACGACTTCGTCTTTGTCTGGCAGTCTGTCTTCAACAATGGTTTCTACGGGATGGGCGAGCGATTCCTCGGCAGCGATGGGACGATTGAGCATCTCAGCGGCTCCAACAGCATGATTACCGGTCCTGCCGATAAGAGCCGCAAAAAGGAAAGCGAAGAAAATGCACCAGGTCCCGTCCACTACTACCCTGAAGCACTGAACAATCCCAACGACAAACCGCTACTCGGCCAGAACAAAGGAGAGAACCACATGGCGCACTGGGTAGCGCGTTTGCGAGACCGCAAACAGCCTGCAGCCTCTGTCGATCTTGGTTATCAGTCTGCGCTCGGAGTGCATATGGCGAACCTTGCATATCGCAAGCAGAAGCGCATCACCCTGGAAGAGGCAATGTCGGAACCTGCGAGCGCTTATCTGTAAACCATAAAAGCTACGAGGTGCGATCTGAATGATCGCACCTCTTTTTTCTTAGGCAGAACTCCAGACGTTAACCATTGAGCTTGAGATTCCGTGATGATCCGTTGGAAACAATATTGCGCAATATATCTCTCATCGACAGCCTATGCCGTGGCGTTCTTGACGACCGCTTCCTTGCAGGCGCAGCAACTGCAACATGCACAGGTGTTCGTTTCTGCATCCGCAAATGAGCGGGAGAAGCTGGCAGCGCAGGTTCTGGTGGAGGAAGTCAATAAGCGAAGCGCGGCGTCATGGCAGGTTCTAGCCAATGCTTCGAGAACGACCGCACCTGCCATCGTGGTGACAACGAAAACGAACGCTCCCCGTCTTCTGACAACACTACATCTGCCCACAGCATCTCTGGGAACCTCTCACGCACCGGAAGGATTTTCCATACGAGTGTTGCGCGGAAGGCAGCTCGCGATCGTAGTAGTTGGAAACGATACTCGTGGCGTTCTGTTTGGAGTTGGATATTTGCTGCGTCATCTGGATATGGACCGCAACTCTGTGGTGCCACACAGTCTGGTAGATACGGATCAATCGCCGAAGTATTCCGTGCGCGGGCATCAGCTTGGATATCGCCCAAAGAACAATACCTATGACGGGTGGACTATCAGACAGTTCGAACAATACATTCGCGAACTCGCTATCTTCGGCACGAATACCATCGAGCTGATTCCACCGGTCTCCGATGATGCTCTGACCAGCCCTCTTTTTCCTGAACCGCCCATGGATATGATGGAGAAGCTGTCTGATTTGATCGATCAGTACGGGCTCGATTGCTCCATCTGGTATCCGGCAATGGACAAGGACTATTCCGATCCCGCCACTGTCAATAAGGCTGTCGCCGAGTGGGGTGCGACCTTCTCTAAACTACGCCGCGTCGATGCACTCTTCGTGCCTGGCGGAGATCCGGGCCATACATCTCCGCAAGATCTCTTTCATTTATTGGAACGAGTAGCAGTAGAGCTTCACAAATATCACCCACATGCGCAGATATGGGTCTCGCCCCAGGCATTCAGCGAAGAGTGGCTTACACAGTTCTATGCCTTGGTTGCGGCCAGGCCGAAGTGGCTCAGTGGCGTTGTATATGGCTCCGAGATGCGTCATTCTCCAACTGAGTTCCGCAAACACATCCCTGCAGGGTTACCCATCCGCTTCTATCCCGATATCACGCACACCGCATCATCGGAGCAGCCTGTTCCCAACTGGGATCCAGCCTTTCTGCTGACAGAAGGACGCGAGCCCATTAATCCTCGCCCTGTCGACCAGAACATCATCTTCCACGACTCCGCACCCACAACTGTCGGGTTCGTCTCCTACTCCGAAGGAGTCAACGACGATGTGAATAAATTTCTCTGGACGGCTTGGGGATGGGACCCAACGCAATCTGCAAAAGAAACTTTAGAGCAATATAGTCGTTTTTTCCTTTCGCCCACTTCATCCGACACCTTTGTACACGCAATGATGGGACTAGAACGCAACTGGCGTGGCCCAGCACTTACGAATAGAAGCATCCGGCCTACTCTAAGAGAGCTGATGGCTCTGAAAGCAGCTAATAGCGGAGCCTTCGATAAGAATTGGCGATTTCAGCAACTTCTCTATCGCGGATACTATGACGCTTACGTTCAGAAACGCCTGCGCGCAGAGACTGCGTCCCAGAAGAAGGCGCTCGCGATTCTACGTACCTCCAAACCGCAGACAACGGATGCAGCAATCGATGCTGCCATTGCAGCACTTGGATCGCATACTAAATGTTCTTCGTCGGAGCTTTGCAAGCACGTACAGGAGGTGGCAGATGATCTGTTCTTCTCAATTCGCATGCAATTGACGGCATCTCGGCATCAAGCAAGTGCTGTGGATCGTGGAGCAAACGCTGACAGTGTCGATGAACCGATCACGGATTGTCCCTGGATTCTGCAACGCCTTGCTGCAGCGAGGGTCACAACCGGCACTGCGCGCGCTACCATCATTCGGCAAGTGCTCAATACCATAGCACCAACATCTGCACTCTACGATGACGTAGGCCAGCCGGGGCATCAACGTCATGTTGTTCCACAACCACCTGCTCTTGATCGGCCGGTACCTTCAGAACGCATATACTCTGGCGTGGTAAAAGCCAACACCAGCAGGGTGTTGCCTATGAGTTGGAAGAGTTACCTCGGGACGCTCTTCGATGCGCCGATGGTGATGCGTTACGCCTCCCTGCAACAGGGGCATGGGTACATCCTGCACGTTATCTACGCCAAGAGCGCGCAGGAACTGACGGTAACTGCAAACGATTCAGCTCCCCTTTCGCCACATTGTGAGAGCACAGAGATGGGGCCCTGCACACGTGTTAGCTACGAAATATCTTCTTGTTTTATCCGCAAAGGAAAACTGAAGATGCAGTGGCAGGCACCCGTAGGTCTCGGTGGCCACGGACGCCTATTGCAGATTGCCGCCACGGAGCTGGTTATCGTCGAATAGTGGAACTAGCCATTTGGCGAGAAGCGTCAAATGGAAAAGGCTTTTGTCGGACCTATGTAGAGTCCGAGGCTAGCCGTGTCCTTACGACTCATTGATCGAACCGCCACTTTCCAGATGGACAACACATGGGTGCTGCTCTGCTGTGGTCTGCGATAGCCCTTTGAGGGCTGCTGATCGTCTTCGGAGAAGGAAAGATTGATACAGGGGGAGGAGACTTGGACAGCAGCTTGGACATCGGCACCTATAGTAATCATCGGGGATCTACGGGTAAGCTGCTTGATCAGCGACATGAAAGTTCTCAGCAATGAATTGCACATCAAGGGAGAAACGAACTGTTGCCTGTTCACTGTGTCTGACGCCAGCTTTATGAGTTCAGAGCGCTTGTATGAGGATTTGGATCGCACGTCAAGAAAAAATGTTAGATGTGACGCTCTTTCCGTTTTTTTTCACAGGGGGTACCACCGAGCACCGCCTCTACAACGGCCCCTCACCGGTATAGATGCGCGCTTGGCGTTGGGTGGTTAGCTTTCGAAATCATCTTCGGTCCGGCTAAGAAAGGCGCGTCGTGGAATAAAGTTTCCATCAACGCGCAGTCAAGCGTAGTACCCGCGTAGATTGTCGAGATGACGGCGCCCGCGCGTCAAGCAGGGGCTGAATCTCGCATCACC
>Ga0157370_10002194_pt1 | contig 23812 bp, 14 predicted proteins | sample C35metaG_FD_113463 | JGI IMG/M metagenome (GOLD analysis project Ga0157370, IMG submission 113463) | Corn rhizosphere microbial communities from Kellogg Biological Station, Michigan, USA - C3-5 metaG | ecosystem: Host-associated > Plants > Roots > Rhizosphere > Soil | place: USA: Michigan...
ACGATAATTACGATTATGAGAAAGGTGCCTACTCGACCATTAATTTTAATTGGGATGATAAAAAGAAAACGCTAACAATCGGCGACAGAAATGGTTCATTTCCTGGAATGCTTGCTGAAAGGAAATTCAATATCGTAATTGTTAATGATGGTAAAGGAACCGGTGAAAATTCTCGCACCAAGCCTGATAAGGAGATAACCTATGCAGGAAAGAGAATAACAGTTATCTTTTCTTTTAACCGGTTAAAATAAAAGAATGATTTTAATGGGTGAAAAAACAGAATTGCAATTAACGCCCGGTTTGTTTTTTCAAATTAATATTTATAAAATAAACAAAATGCAGCATAAAAAATTTTTAAAGAGGTTGGCTCAATTTGTCGTTGTCTTCTTATTGTCTTCTTATCATTTGAAAGCGCAAAATGTACACAGCGATAACGGTAATGGCACTTACACAAATCCTGTTATTTCTGCCGATTTTCCTGACCCTGATGTGATAAGAGTTGGTGATACCTATTACATGGTGAATACAACGATGTTTATTTTTCCGGGAGTTGCGGTGCTTAAATCAAAAGACCTTGTTAACTGGGAATATTGCAGCAATGCCGTGCCCCGCTTTGATTTCAGTAAATGTTATGACCTGGATGGCTGCAACCGTTATGGACATGGCCAATGGGCAACAAGCATAAAATATCACAATCGAAAATTTTATCTTTTATTCATCACCCTGAATGAAGGCGGCTTTATGTGCACTGCAGATAAAGCCGAAGGGCCGTGGCATATTACTCATTTGCCGAAAGGATTTTACGACCCGGGGTTATTTTTTAATGATGATGGAAAAACATATGTAGCACAGGGTTACAACAAAATATCTATTACTGAAGTGAACGACAGCCTTGTTGCCATTGGACCGGATTCATTGGTTTACACCGGAGATATTCGTAAGGGGCTGGAAGGAACGCACGTGTATAAAATCAATGGTTATTATTATTTGTATTGTACTTATGGCGGCAGAGATGGAATGCAGGTGGCCTTACGCTCCAAAAATATTTATGGCCCGTACGAACAAAAATTATTAATCTACGACACCACCAAAGGAATCAATTACGGTATTCACCAGGGCGCATTAATTCAAACTCAAACCGGTGAATGGTGGACAATGCTGTTTGTTGACAGCGGTCCGTTTGGTCGCTTTCCGTCTTTGCAACCAGTAACCTGGGTTGATGGCTGGCCGATGATTGGGTTAAATAGAAAAGCAGTAACTACTTATAAAAAGCCCAACGTTGGCAAAACATATCCTATCAAAAATCTACCCACCTCTGATGAGTTTAATGAGAAAAAATTAGGCATGCAATGGGGCTGGAATCATAATCCGGATTCAACAAAATGGTCGCTTACGAAAAGGCCTGGAAATTTGAGATTGATAACAGCTACTGTGACATCAGATTTTAGAATGGCGCGGAATACGCTTACGCAGCGGCCGTTTGCAAAACGCGACCAAACCATTCCAACCATCGCCACCACAAAAATGGATGTGAGCAACATGAAAGATGGAGACATCGCCGGGCTTGCAGTTTTCCAGCAACCATACGCCTACATTGCAGTGAAGCAAGAAAAAGGGAGAAATTTTATTTTGATGGTGAACAATGGAAAAGTCATTGATTCAATTGCTATCAATGCTTCAACAATTTATTTGCGCACGCTTGCTTGCAACGCGACAGAAAAAGCAAGCTTTGAATACAGCACCGACAATAAAAATTTTAAATCTATCGGTGAAGATTTAATGATGCGGTTCAGCTTAAAAATATTTACAGGAAATAAATTTTGTTTGTTCAATTATGCAACTAAAGATTTAGGTGGTTATGTAGATTTTGATTGGTTCAGGGTTCAATAATTATTTATAAAAATCACTTCTCATTAAAACCGAATACTATGCAATTGAAATCAATCTTAAAGAAATTATTTTTGGTAACGCCATTATTTTTGTTTGCTGTTTTGGTTTCGTTACAAACATCAGCACAAAAATTACAGATAAATGATTCCGGTTATTTTGCAAAACCCGGAGTGAACGTGTTGGTGTTTAACTATGATTACAGCGGCATGTTTTTCGATGAGAAGACATCGGCTATTGAATTGATTCATCATGGCGTAAGAACCGCTACGGGCGGCGCTGTTAGTCTTCAAAACACGCCGGAACAATGGGACCTTATTCCAAAAACCATAAGCAGAAAAGTTGATAGAAAAAACAACAGCATTGAAGTTGGTTTGCGTTATGAAGAATATGATTTTAATTCACGCGTGGTGGTTACGGCAAAGGATAAAGGCATCGAAATATCTGTGTATTTGGATAAACCTATTCCGGAAAAACTGGTTGGCAATGCAGGTTTCAATCTTGAATTTCTTCCATCTGCTTATTTTGAAAAGTCTTATTTCGCCGATGGAAAGCCCCGAAATTTTCCTTTATATCCCAGCAGCAAAACGAGCATAGAACCCATCAACAAAAAGATTCCACAGTTTGCCGGACATACCACTTTTGACGACAGAGGCCGCGCTGAATTTATTGTTCCCTCACCAATCGCTTCAGGAAAAACATTGGTGCTGGCGCCGGAAGACCCGGAACGTAAAGTGATGATTGTTTCTGAAACAGCAGGTGAAAATTTGATGTTGTTTGATGGCCGCAATTTGGCGCAAAACGGATGGTTTATTGTTCGTAATTTATTGCCGGCAAATAAGACAGGAAAGGTGTTATCATGGTACGTGGAACCTAATGCCATTCCCAACTGGAAGCGCAAACCGAACATTGGTTTTTCGCAGGTGGGTTATAATCCTTCACAGGAAAAAGTTGCTGTGATTGAGTTGGATAAAAATGATACGCCTTTAAAAACTGCATCACTTTTCCAGGTTACATCAGATGGAAAAAATGTTGAGAAATTAAAAGGCAATGTAAAAGTTTGGGGAAGATATCTGCGCTACAATTATGCAAAGTTTGATTTCAGTTCTGTAAAAGAACCAGGCTTATATTTTATTCAATATGGCAGTCAGAAAACAAATACCTTTTCTATTGCCGCAAATGTGTATGATAACACCTGGCACCCGACAATGGATGTTTGGTTCCCCGTGCAGATGGACCACATGGAAGTAAATGAAGCCTATCGTGTATGGCACGGTGCGCCTTTTTTAGATGATGCACTGCAGGCGCCGACCAATCATCAACATTTTGATGGCTACAGCATGGGGCCTTCAACCCAAACAAAATATAAACCATACGAACGAATTCCCGGTCTTGCCATGGGGGGATGGTTTGACGCGGGCGATTTTGATATTCAAACCGGTTCGCATTGCGAGGTGCTTTTAAGTCTCGTAGACACATGGGAAAAATTTAAACCGACCCGCGATGAAACTTATTGTTGATTACCCAACGCGTTATGTCGATATCCATCGCCCTGATGGCAAGCCTGATATGCTGCAACAGATAGAACACGGTACATTGAATGTGGTGGCGCAAGTAAAAAATATTGGCCATCCTGTACGCGGTATTGTTGTTCCTAATTTGCATCAATACCATCATCTTGGCGATGCAGTTGACGAAACGGACAACCTGCTTTACGATTCAACATTAAAACCATATGAAGTAAAAGGCAATCGCAGTGGTACAATGGATGACCGATGGGCATTCACAGAAAGAACAACGTTCCTTGATTATTATACCGTCGCTGCTTTGGCTGCATCAAGCCGGGCATTAAAGGGGTTTGATGATACACTATCTCAACAAAGTTTATTTTATGCAAAGCAATTATGGAATGAAGATGACAGCATCAGCAAAAAAGACACTTCAAGGTTCGCAAGAATGTTTGAAAATGCAATAAAAATAAATGCAGCACTTCAGTTGTATATCACCACAAACGACAAACAATATGCTGATGTATTTAAGGACGCCATTTGGCAGTCACTAAAAAGTATGGGCGGTAGCAGGTATGGCGGCGGTGCTATAAAAACGGCACTGCAGGCAATCCCTTACATGGATCATGATTATAAAAATAAATTGCGTGAGTATGTTGTGAAATATAAAACCATTTGTGATGATTATGCAAAACAAAATCCTTATGGCGTTCCAATAGCTGAAGGTGGCTGGGGCGGCAGCGGTAACGTGGTAAGTTTTGCCACTGCTAATTATTATGCAAATAAATTTTTTCCTGATATCATCGGGCCCGAATATGTGTACAAAGGATTGAATTATATTTTTGGTTGCCATCCTTATTCGAATATTTCATTTGTTAGTTCTGTAGGAACAGTATCAAAGAAAGTTACTTATGGAAATAATCGTGCAAACTTCAGTTTTATCGCAGGTGGTATTGTTCCGGGAGTTTTATTAATTAAACCGGATTTTTTGGAGAACAAAGAAGACTGGCCATTTTTCTGGGGCGAAAATGAAGTAACGGTGGGTGGTTGCGCAGATTATATTTTCCTGGCAAATGCGGCAGATGCTTTAATAAATGGAAAATAAGAGGGTCATTATTCCTGATTAGAATATTTAATTTAAAAGTCCGAAGGGCTGATATGATTATTGTGAAAGAAAGCATTTTAGACATTAAACTCCGAAGGAGTGGCACAAATTAAATCATCGAATTGAAAAGGAGTTCTTTTGAATGTCATCCCTTCGGGATTTGATTTTTACAAGGAATAATTTCACTATAATAATTACACCTTTCAGGGTTATGATTTATTTATCACTTTTAATAATAACAAAATGAATTTAAAAAAGAGGTATTTTTTTCTTTGCTGTTTAATTGGATTGACAGCAAATTCATTTGCACAAAATCCGCTTATCAGAAACATGTATTCTGCAGACCCTTCTGCGAGAGTTTTTGGAGATAGCATGTATGTATATCCGTCACATGATATCCTGGCAACACCTGGACACGGCCGGGTTGGTTGGTTTTGTATGGAAGATTATCATGTGTTCGCTTCTAAAAATTTAACCGACTGGAAAGATGATGGAATTGTGGTTTCGCAAACAACAGTTCCCTGGGCGAAGCCTGATAGTTATAGTATGTGGGCACCGGATTGCATCAAGCGTAACGGGAAATTCTATTTCTATTTTCCAACGGCACCAAAAGAAAGCTACGGAAGAGGTTTTGCGATTGGTGTTGCCATAGCAGACAAACCTTCAGGTCCTTTTATTCCACAAGCAGAGCCGATAAAAGATGTGCATGGAATTGACCCCAATGTTTTTATTGATAAAGACTGTCAGGCATATTTATATTATGCTTTGGGAAATATTTATGGTGTTAAGTTGAAAAGCAATATGCTTGAACTGGACGGTAAACCCGAAATAATGCAAGGCTTGCCAACCGATAAAGGTTTGAAAGAAGGTCCGTTTTTATTTGAGCGCAAAGGAAAATACTACATGACTTACCCACACGTGGCTGACAAAACAGAAAGGCTGGAATACGCCGTTGGTGATAGTCCACTCGGGCCGTTTAAAGTTACCGGTGTGTTAATGGATGAGACTCCGGGATGCTGGACCAATCATCAATCGATAACAGAGTATAAAAATCAGTGGTATTTGTTTTATCATGCGAACGACCTTTCTCCAAACTTTGATAAAGCACGGTCTATAAGGGCGGATAGTTTATTTTTTAATGAGGATGGAACCATCAAAAAAGTGATTCCAACACTGCGTGGCATCGGCGTAACAGATGCGACATCGGACATACAAATTGACCGGTACACTGCTGAAGCCGATGATGGTGTAATGGTTGAATTTATCGATACCTCCAACAGATTTAATGGATGGAAGACGGTTCTTGATAAATCTGATGCATGGATTCAATACAATACTGTTGACTTTGTAAAGAATAAATTAAAGTCAGTAGCGGTAAAAGCAATTTCAGCAACGGGAGGGACATTAGAAATTCATTTGGATAACAGAAATAATCCTCCAATAGCAACTATTGAAATCCCAAAAACAAACGATTGGAAAGAAATTAAAGTGCTTTTGAAATCATTCAAATTCGGAATTCATAATCTTATTATTTCACTAAAAACAAATTCGAATGTGCAAGTGGATTGGTTGAAGTTTGAATAAAACAAAATCATTTTGCAAACAGAAAATAATTTATTACAAAACAAATAAAAACTTCCATGAAAAAATTATTTCTTACGCTGTTATCGTTTTTGCCTCTATCCTTGTTTGCTCAAAATGCAACGATTAAAATTGATGTTAGCAGAAAAATCAGCGACATTGACCCAAAAATTTACGGCGTATTTATGGAGCCAATCCATTTTAACGGAAGAAGAATGGGATTACCCGATTCAGTAGAATTCAATACACTGTATGGAAATTTATATGACCCATCTTCGCCACTCGCAGATGCAGATGGTTTTCGCAAAGATTACATAGACGCGATGAAAGAATTGAAGGTGACCAACATGCGCTGGCCGGGTGGAAATTTTTTAATGGGATATGATTGGAAAGATGGCATCGGTCCTAAAGACCAGCGGCCCACGCGTATAAACCTTGCCTGGGGCGGCATTGACAACAATCAGGTAGGTACAGATGAATGGATGAAACTGAACAAATCTATTGGAAGTGAGAATATTGTGGGTGTTAATCTTGGTCTTGGCAGTATTTTAGATGCAGCCTACCTCGTTGAATACTGCAATTACAAAGGCGGCACTTATTATTCCAACCTTCGTGCAAAGTATGGCCATCCGCAACCATACCATGTAAAAATCTGGGATTTGGGAAATGAAGTAGATGGCTTGCCATGGGAACTTGGACATAAGACGGCTGAAGATTATGTGGAGACTGCAAGAGAAGCTGCTAAAGCGATGACTGCCGTTGACCTAACCATCAAATTTGTTGGCTCCGGTTCATCTTATTATTCCGGAGATTGGCTTCATTGGAACCAAACCGTATTGAATGGTATCGGCGATAAAATCAGTTATTTGTCTATTCACCGTTATTGGGAAGGTGGTTCACCAGATAATTATTATGATTATATGGGAAATGGCGCTATGGACTTTGATGGTAAAATAAAAACAGTTGCCAACCAGATTGAAATCGCCACGGCAAAAAATGATTTTAAACATCCAATCTATCTTTCTGTTGATGAATGGGGCGCTTTTGCAAGGAGCTTTATGTCAGTATTGCCGATTGCACAATGTCTTAATTCTTTCATTCGTCATGCCAATGTGGTAAAAATGGCTAACTTCACGATGCTTACTTCATTGTTATCAAGCGACCCTAAAAACGGTACCTTTAAATCACCTGTATTTTATACATTCAAAGCCTTTTCAAACAATTGCCTTGGCGCCTCAGTTGATACCTATGTTGCCTGCGATACATTTGGTACAGCACAATTCAGGGGTATCCCTTATCTTGATGCAACAACGGTTTATTCAAAAGAAACGAACACTGTCTTTATTAATGTGATAAACCGTAATAAGGATAAAGCAATTACTACTGAGATAGAAAGTAATGATGCCGATTTTTCAGGCAAAGCAGAAGCAAGTATTATCAATAGTGATGACCTGAAAGCAGCTTTTACTTATGATAAAAGGAATCAGTATTTACCGGTAACAAAAGAGGTAAAAATGGATGGGGACAAATTGGCGTTCACCTTTCCGCCGCATTCTTTTACACAGATAAAAGTGGGTGTAAATAAAAAATAATTAATAACGAAAATTGCCGAAATGAAATCAATAACCGCTAACATAATTTTTCTTTTTTCAGTTGTATTTGCGAACGCACAAAATGGCCACGAGCTCTGGCTTCGTCCGGTAAAAGCAAAACCGGTAACTGTTATTTGTAAAAAAAATTCTCCCACATTGTCCATTGCGAAACAGGAGTTGACTGACCGCTGGCAGGGAGAAAAGAATGCATCTATTACCCTCACCATCAAAAAAGATAAAGCTTTAAAAAATGATGGTTTCAGGCTTGGAAAAAATAACGTGCAGGCTAATTCAGACGCCGGAATTTTGTATGGAGTGTATGAACTATTGCGTCGTCAACAAACCGGCGAGCCAATCAAAAATGAAGTGGAAAATCCTTCTTATGAGGTGCGCATTTTAAATCATTGGGATAATCTGAATGGAACCATAGAACGTGGTTATGCAGGCAATTCTATTTTCTGGCGTAAAGAAAATCCTTTTACCGTTACTGAAAGGGATAAAACTTTATGGCAGGAATATGCACGTGCCAATGCATCAATCGGAATCAACGGTTCGGTGCTCGATAACGTGAATGCATCCCCATTGATATTGAACGCCGATTATCTGAATCGTGCAAAAGAGATTGCGAATGTGTTGCGGCCTTATGGAATAAAAGTTTATCTCGCCGTAAACTTTGCATCCCCCTCAACGCTTGGAAAATTAAAAACAGCAGATCCGCTTGATAAAGATGTTATCGCATGGTGGAAAAACAAAGTAAAAGAAATTTATCACCTGATACCCGATTTCGGAGGCTTCCTGGTGAAAGCAAGCAGCGAAGGGCAACCAGGCCCGCAAAATTACGGCCGTTCACATGCTGACGGAGCAAATATGCTGGCAGATGCATTGAAACCTTATGGTGGAATTGTAATGTGGCGCGCGTTCGTTTATTCAGCTAATAATGAAGACCGTGCCAAACAAGCCTATGACGAATTTATGCCGCTCGATGGAAAGTTCCGCGATAATGTTATCATACAAGTCAAAAATGGCCCGATAGATTTTCAGCCACGCGAACCATTCAGCCCGTTATTCGGTGCCATGAAAAAAACTTCTGTAATGCCGGAATTCCAGATTACCATGGAATATCTAGGTCATGCTAATTACCTGGTATTTTTATCCACCATGTGGGAAGAATGTTTAAAGAGGGATACCTATCAACAGGGAAATGGAAGTACAGTTGCGCGCTGCACAGACGGAAGTATTTATCCTCAAAAATATACAGCCATAGCAGGCGTTTCCAATGTTGGCCTGGATACCAACTGGTGTGGCCATCAATTCAGCCAGGCCAATTGGTATGCATTTGGAAGATTAGCATGGAACAATACTTTAAATAGTGAACAGATTGCCGACGAATGGTTAAAGCTTACCTTTTATAGAGATTCTTCTCAAAAATCCCGTGAACCAAATTATGCTTCCGACTGGAATAAAAACTTTCTTTCACCAGTGAAAAAGATGATGATGGAAAGCCGTGAAGCTGCGGTAAATTTTATGACACCGCTTGGCCTGCATCATATCATGTCAGCAAGAGGGCATTATGGACCAGGGCCGTGGTGGGCGCCAAAAGGCATACGGCCTGACTGGACACCACCATACTATCACAACGCAAGCAGCACGGGAATTGGTTTTGATCGAACTACAAAAGGCAGCGACGCCGTAAGCGAGTATCATGAGCCATTAGCGTCAGAATTTAATAATGTAGATACTTGTCCTGAAAAATATTTGTTGTGGTTTCATCATTTACCTTGGGATTATAAGATGAAAAGCGGCCGCACTTTGTGGGATGAATTGTGTTATCATTACGAAAAAGGTGTAAACCAGGTTCGTGATTTTCAAAAAATATGGGATAAAGCCGGTCCTTATGTGGATAGCATCCGTTTCATGGAAGTGCAACGAAAGCTCCGCATTCAATGCGTAAATGCAATTTTATGGAAAGACGCTTGTACATTATATTTTCAGCAATTTAGTAAGATGCCTATTCCTTATGAACTGGAAAGACCTGTAAATAATCTGGATGAAATGATGGAAAATGACCGTGGAGATGGCCGTTCCCATTAGATTGGAATAAGATGATTAGAAGCAGAAGGTTTTTAATTATCAGAACGAATAAGACAAGATTTTTATGATAAAATGGAAAATTAAAATCTTATTTATTTATTCGTTTGTTGAAAGGCATGTAAGTTCTTTTAAATGGATAAGGTAATCGAAAGTTGTGATAATTCATAAATGTTTTTGTGCGCCATTTTCAACTGTTTACATCAGCAGATTTACTATAGCGTCAAATGAAGATGCTTTAATAACTTTCTTTTCAGAAAAAAATGTAAACGATTACATTTTAAGTAAAAAGCATTATTTTAGTCGCGAATAAAACTGGAACACTCGGGCAAATTGATCTCTTGATTAAAATTGAACACTTGTTTCTTTTAATACCTTTCCAAAAAAAATTATAAAAAATAAATTAAAATCTAAAAATTATGTCTGTAATCAGTGGAAAAAAACAGTTCTTTAAAAACATCCCGGAAATAAAATATGAAGGCCCGAAAAGCGATAATCCATTTGCATTCCGCTGGTATGATGAAAATAAAAAAGTGGCAGGTAAAACGATGAAAGAGTTTTTCAAATTTGCCTGTGCTTACTGGCACTCATTCAATGGAAACGGCGCAGATCCTTTCGGCGAACCGACTCATATTTTTCCATGGAATGAAAAAGAAGATCCTATAAAAAGGGCGAAAGATAAAATGGACGCCGCATTTGAATTCATTACCAAAATGAATCTGCCTTATTATTGCTTTCATGATGTGGATATTGTTGATTTCACCAACAATGTTGCAGATAATGAAAAAAGATTAAAAACAGTTACTGCTTACGCAAAACAAAAGCAACAGGAAAGCGGTGTAAAATTATTATGGGGAACCGCGAATCTTTTTTCACACAAAAGATACATGAACGGCGCTTCCACCAATCCCGATTTCCAGGTGCTGACCCACGCTGCAGCACAGGTAAAAGCCGCTCTGGATGCGACGATTGAATTGGGGGGAGCCAATTATGTTTTTTGGGGCGGGCGTGAAGGTTACATGACTTTGCTCAATACCAACATGAAAAGAGAACAGGAACATCTGGCAAAATTCCTGCATACAGCAAAAGATTATGCAAGAAAGAATGGTTTCACCGGAACGTTTTTTATTGAACCAAAACCTTGTGAGCCTACCAAACATCAATATGATTACGACGCCGCGACGTGCATAAGTTTCATGCGTCAGTTTGATCTCATGGACGATTTCAAATTAAATATTGAAGTGAACCATGCCACACTTGCCGGCCATACTTTTACTCATGAATTGCAGGTAGCTGCCGATGCCGGAGTTTTGGGAAGCATGGATGCAAACCGTGGTGATTACCAGAATGGCTGGGATACAGACCAGTTTCCAAACAATATTAATGAACTTACAGAAGCGATGTTAATTATCCTGGAAGCAGGTGGATTCAAAAGCGGAGGCATTAATTTCGATGCAAAAATCAGGAGAAATTCTACTGATCCCGCTGATCTTTTTTATGCTCACATAGGTGGCATGGATGCATTTGCAAGAGCTTTGATTATTGCTGATAACGTCTTGGACAAATCCGATTATAAAAAATTAAGAGAAGACCGTTATGCTTCTTTTGATAAAGGAAAAGGCAAAGCATTTGAAGAAGGAAAGCTGACTTTAGAAGATTTAAGAAATCTGGCAGTTGAAAACGGAGAGCCTGAAGTGAGAAGCGGCAAACAGGAATATTTTGAAAACATGATTAACCGTTTTATTTAATCAATGCTTAGTCCTAAACAATCTAATCCATCTAAACCTTCTCAATCATCTAACCCAATGCTATGTCATTAGTAAACACATCTTCCGAAAACCTGAGCACCAGTTTTAACAAAGGAAATCCGCGTTATATCACTTTGCTCACGCTGGTTGCGGCTTTGGGCGGACTGTTATTTGGTTATGATACGGCGGTGGTAAATGGTGCAGAAAAATCGCTGGTTGCTTTTTACATTCAGGCCATCACCGATCCGTCACATTATCAATATGCGATTGCAATGGTTACTCAATACAGGATATTGATGGTCATTTGCCTTTTTATTATTTTCCTGATTATTTGCGGCCAGATTGTTCGTCTCATTGGAATGAAAAAAGGCTGGATATATTGCCTTGTAATTATTGCGGCATTGGTTTATTGGTCAGCAGGATTTGCGGCAAAAGGAGTTCCAACAGATGCTGGCGCATTGCAGGATACTGCAGATGTCATTAAAGGATTTTTAATTGCCAGTGCTTTAATCGGTTGTATCATTGGCGGCGCTTCTGCAGGTTTTATTTCAAAATATCTGGGCAGAAAAAACGGGCTTTTAATTGCTGCTGTTGCTTTTTTCATCTCTGCAATCGGGGCATGGAAACCGGAAGCATTTAATGTTTTCGGAACTGAAGATGCATATTCCTTTGTGATCTTTCGCATCATCGGCGGCATTGGAGTTGGAATCGCTTCGATGATTTCACCAATGTATATTGCAGAAATTGCGCCTGCAAATATTCGCGGCAAATTGGTTTCCTTCAATCAGTTTGCCATCATCTTTGGTATGCTGTTAATTTATTTTGTCAATTATTTTATTGCCCGGCAGGGCGACGAACAATGGTTGCTCACCGAAGGCTGGCGCTGGATGTTTTTTTCCGGAGTAATTCCTGCAGGTATATTCTTTATTCTTTTATTTTTCGTGCCTGAAACACCCCGCTACCTGGTAATGAAAGGCAAAGATGAAAAAGCATTGAAAGTATTAAAAAAGATTTCCGGAACGGGTAATGCTTCAAAGATTTTACAGGAAATAAAATCAACCACTCACGAAAGAAATGTTCCCTGGTTGTCATATGGTTTCTTCATCATTTTCATTGGAATCATGCTTTCGGTATTTCAACAATTTGTAGGGATAAATGTGGTTTTATATTATGCAAGTAATATTTTCCGAAACATGGGATCATCCACAGATTCATCTTTGCTACAAACAATTATTGTTGGTATTGTGAATCTGCTATTTACAGTGCTTGCTATTTATACCGTTGATAAATTTGGCCGCAAACCTTTGATGATAATCGGTTCTATCGGTATGGCGGCAAGTATGATTGCTTTAGGATTCGCATTTTATTTTAATGCCCTCGGAATTGCGGCATTAATTTTTATGCTCATTTATACAGCCGCTTTTGCTATGAGTTGGGGACCGGTCTGCTGGGTTTTACTTTCAGAAATTTTTCCAAACAGCATTCGCAGCGCGCTCTCAATTGCTGTGGCAGCACAGTGGATAGCCAATTGGGTGGTTTCTCTTACGTTTCCGGTTATGAATGACAATGTGTGGCTAACCAATCAATTCCACCATGGATTTTCGTATTGGATTTATGGAATTATGGGAATTTTATCTGCGCTTTTCATGTGGAAATTAGTTCCGGAAACAAAAGGAAAAACGCTGGAAGAAATAGAACAGTTTTGGAAGAAACCAATTACAAAATCTGATGAGCTGATAACTCCCATTCCTTTGGTTGAATAAAAATACTTTTTTAGACCTCACAGGTTTTAAAAATCTGTGAGGTCTTTAAGCGGGCTTTTAAATAATTAATTAGATAATTTATAAATTGAAAATTTATGAAAAAAGTTGTATTACTGTTTGTATCCTTCATTTTCCTTTTAAATAATTATGTACAATCTCAAACCCCTGCCTATTTAAATACTTCACTTTCTGTTGAAAGGCGCGTTAATGATCTTGTATCAAGATTAACCCTGGATGAAAAAGTAAATCAAATGCTGAATTCAACTCCTGCAATTGCGCGCCTGGGAATTCCGCCGTATGATTGGTGGAATGAGTGTTTACACGGTGTAGCAAGAACCAAATATCACACCACATCTTACCCGCAGGCAATCGGAATGGCGGCTACTTTTGATGTGGATGCGATGAAAAAAATGGGCGATTTTACTTCTGATGAAGGTCGTGCTATTCATAATGAAAGCCTTCGCAAAAAAGATTACAGCCGTTATACTGGCTTAACCTACTGGACGCCCAATATCAATATTTTTCGTGACCCGAGATGGGGACGCGGACAAGAAACTTATGGCGAAGATCCTTTTCTTACAAGCATGACAGGAACTGCATTTGTTGAAGGGTTGCAGGGCAATGACCCAAAGTATCTGAAAGCCGCTGCCTGTGCAAAGCATTATGCCATTCACAGCGGCCCTGAGCCTTCCCGTCATGTGTTTGATGTAAATGTGAGCGACCATGATCTTTGGGACACATATCTTCCTGCCTTCAGACAATTGGTGGTGAATGCAAAAGTGGCCGGCGTGATGTGTGCTTATAATGCTTATGCCGGCCAGCCTTGTTGCGGAAGTGATAAATTAATGGTGGATATTTTGCGCAACAAATGGAAATTCACTGGTTATGTAACCTCAGATTGTGGTGCAATTGATGATTTTTACCAGACGCATAAAATGTTTCCTGATGCAGAAAGTTCCGCTAGTGATGCAGTGCTGCATGGAACGGATGTAGAATGTGGCAACCATACTTACAAGACTTTAATCAAAGCTGTGAAAGACGGAAAATTGACAGAGAAGGATATTGATGTTTCTTTAAAAAGATTATTTACCATTCGCTTTAGGCTTGGAATGTTTGACCCTGTTAGTATGGTGAAATATGCACAAATTCCAATTACAAATTTAGAAAGCCAGGCTCATAAAGATCTTGCATTGAAGATGGCCCGGGAATCTATTGTTTTGCTTCGCAATGTGACAGTAAATGGACAAAAAAATAATCTATTGCCACTTAATAAAAACATCAAACGCATTGCAGTGCTTGGTCCAAATGCAAACAATACCAATACGCAATTAGGCAATTATAATGGCCAGCCATCTGTAGTTACAACGGTTTTACAGGGCATAAAAAGTAAATTAAAAAATGCAGATGTTTTTTATTCAAAAGCCATTGATTTTGTATCAACAGAACCAGAAGACTTTTCAAAGTTGATTGACAGCATTAAAGATGCGGATGTAATAATTTACGTTGGAGGAATATCTCCACGCCTTGAGGGTGAAGAAATGAAAGTAAGCCAGCCCGGATTTAGTGGTGGCGATCGCACCAGCATTGCATTGCCCGCCGTTCAAACCGATTTTCTGAAAGCATTGAAAGCAACCGGCAAACCGGTTGTGTTTGTGATGATGACTGGTAGTGCTCTTGCCATTCCATGGGAGGAAGAAAATATTCCAGGAATCATCAATGCGTGGTATGGTGGCGAAGCAGCAGGCACAGCAGTTGCAGATGTTTTATTCGGCGATTACAGTCCTTCCGGAAAATTGCCGGTTACCTTTTATAAAAGTGATTCTGACCTTCCTCCATTTAATGATTATTCAATGAAAAACAGAACGTATCGTTATTTTAGAGGTGAAGCTTTATATCCGTTTGGTTTTGGATTGAGTTATACCAATTTTACTTTCAGCAATCTGCATTTATCCAAAACAAAAATCAAAAAAAATGAATCAATAAATGCAGAAGTAACGGTAATGAATCGGGGAAAAGTAGCAAGTGATGAGGTGGTGCAATTGTATCTTACGCATTTGCCCGGAGGAGAAAATATTCCACTTTATTCTTTGAAAGGTTTTAAACGAATTTCACTTGCACCCGGCGCTTCTGAAAAAGTAAAATTTACCATTACGCCGGATATGATGAAATTAGTAAATGAGGATGGACAAACTGTTTTAAATTCAGGCAAAATAAAAATAAGTACCGGAGGATCTTTGCCATCAAAAAGAAGCGTGGAGCTTGGAGCAGCCAAACCTGCTGAGGCGGTTTTGACAGTTCAATAATTGTAAATTAAAATTCGCCATATTTGTTCTTCTTTTGTGAAAATTAAAAAACTGAAATCGTGGATAAAAAAGAGATAAGATTAATGGAACAAACGATGCGCTGGTATGGGCCGAATGACCCGGTAAGTTTGTGGGATATACGCCAGGCAGGTTGTGCAGGCGTTGTAACAGCTCTTCATCATATTCCTGTAGGAGAAATCTGGACTAAAGAAGAAATTAATAAAAGGAAAAAATTGGTGGAAGATGCGGGAATGACGTGGACGGTAATTGAAAGCCTTCCCGTGCATGAAGACATCAAAAAGCAAACAGGGAATTACCGGCAATACATAGAAAATTATAAAGAGAGTTTGCACAATGTTGCCGCTTGCGGATTGAAAGTAGTTACTTATAATTTTATGCCAATCCTTGATTGGATGCGCACCGATATTTCATTTGAACTGCAGGATAAAAGCAAGGCTTTGCGTTTTGAAAAATCCGCATTCATTGCATTTGATTTGTTTTTATTAAAACGCCCCGGTGCGGAAAAAGATTATACAAAAGAAGAAATAGAAAAAGCAAAAAAGCGGTTTGAAAAAATGACTGATGAAGAAAAAGAAATTCTTTATCGAAATACTTTATTGGGATTGCCTGGCAGCGAAGAGCGTTTTACAGAAAAAGAAATTTTAACCGCGCTCAAAACTTATGAAGGAATTGATGCAATAAAATTGAAAAAACATTTATTTTATTTTCTGGAACAAATCATTCCGGTAGCTGAAAAATCAGGATTAAAAATGGCCATTCATCCCGATGATCCGCCTTACCCGATTTTGGGATTACCAAGAATAATGAGCACTGAGAAAGATGCGCAGGAACTAATTGACGCAGTTCCTTCTCCGGCAAACGGTTTGTGTTTTTGCACCGGTTCTTTCGGCGTAAGAGCGGATAACGATTTGTCAAAAATGATTCAACGATTTGCTGATCAAATTTACTTCATACATCTGCGTAGCACGAAACGCGATAATGAGGGAAATTTTTATGAGGCGAATCATCTCGAAGGCGATGTGGATATGTATGAAGTGGTAAAAGAAATTATTTTAATGATGAAAAAAAGAAATATTTCTATTCCAATGCGACCTGATCATGGGCATCAGATGCTGGATGATCTGAATAAAAAAACTTATCCGGGATATAGTGCCATTGGACGTTTGAGAGGATTAGCAGAATTAAGAGGGTTGGAATTGGGAATAAGCAAAAGTTTAAAATGAGAAACCTACAGCCGCATTGGCCGGAGTGTTGTTCGCCGGCCATTTTTTGTATGTTCTCTTTTAGCCATGGTTTGTGTCCTCACAAACCACATTTAGATGCCGTTGATGTTCTCACCAACACAAAGAAGAGAAAAATGACACTTTACTTTTTAAAAAACAATCATGCTGTTATTAGGAATTGATATTGGTACTTCTTTTATAAAAGTTTCTGTAGTAAATGCAGAAACTCAAAAATCTGTTGCCAGCGCCCAATATCCTGACACGGAAAATCCGATTACTTCCCTCCAATCAGGATGGGCAGAGCAATCCCCTGAAATGTGGTGGGAACATACAATCCAGGCGATTAAAAAATTAATTTCTACTAGTAAATTTGATCCAAAAAATATTGCAGCTATTGGCATTTCTTATCAGATGCACGGTTTGGTAATAGTAGATAAAAATCAAAAAGTTTTAAGAGATGCAATCATTTGGTGCGACAGCCGTGCTGTTGAAATCGGAGAAAATGCTTTTAATAAAATCGGAGAAGAAACATGCTCTTCCTGCCTTTTAAATTCTCCCGGAAATTTTACTGCATCAAAATTAGCATGGGTCAAAAACAATGAACCTGAAATTTATAAACAGATTGATAAAATAATGTTGCCCGGCGATTTTATCGCCATGAAATTAACCGGAGAAATATCTACCACATCTTCCGCATTATCAGAAGGAATATTCTGGGATTTCAAAAAAGATAAAATTTCCGAAGATGTTATGAATACTTTTGGCTTTGATGATTCTCTTATTCCAAAAGTGCAGGAATTATTTTCATCGCATGGAAAAGTATCTGCCGGAGTAGCACAACGGTTAGGCATACCCGAAAATATTCCGGTAACTTATAAAGCCGGCGATCAGCCGAATAATGCCTTATCATTAAATGTATTTGAACCCGGTGAAGTGGCTGCCAATGCTGGTACTTCAGGAGTTATTTATGCGATCACAGATAAACTATTTGCAGACAAATTTTCACGGGTAAATAGTTTTGTTCATGTAAATCATGCAACAGATGGAAAACGCATAGGTGTTTTACTTTGCATTAATGGTGCAGCAATTATGTATAGCTGGGTAAAAAAAGTTTGTTGTGAAACTTTATCTTATAAACAAATGGATGAATTGGCTGCAGCAATAAAACCGGGAAGTGATGGATTATTTGTGTTGCCATTTGGAAACGGCTCGGAGCGTATGTTACAAAATAAAATGATTGGCGCGCATATTGAAAACATTGATTTAAATAAACATACAAAAGCGCATATTTTTCGCGCTGTACAGGAAGGAATTGCCTTTGCATTCCGTTATGGTTTGGATATCATGCGGGAAAATAATTTGCATCCGACAATCATCCGTGCAGGTAAAGCCAATTTATTTTTAAGTGATGTTTTTATACAATCTTTTGTAAATGCCACGGGCGTTGCTGTTGAATTATACGAAAACGATGGAAGTGCAGGAGCTGCATTGGGCGCGGGTATTGGTGCAGGAATTTATCAATCCAACGGTGAAGCATACACTAATTTTAAACCACTTCAAAAATTTGAGCCAACGAATGTTGCATTATATGATAAGTTATATAATGAATGGAAAATGTTGCTGGAGTTGCATTTGAAATAAAGTTTAAGCATACATATTCTTAATACATGAATTATCCTAAAGAAAATTTAAAGAAAATAGAAATACTCCTTATTCCTTTTTTACTGCAATCATATTTCCATGTTATATTAAAGGGCATTAAAACACCGTGAAATGTTTCAATGCCCTTTCAATTATTAATTCATAATACACTTATTTTTTCTCATAATAGCTTGCCCCCCACAATTCATAGCGTTTATACAAATCAGGAAGCTCAGAATTAAAGCGATCCATATCCCTGTCTTCTTTTGGCGACCAAAGCACTTCACTCAATGCACTCATTCTAGGAAAAATCATGTATTCTACTTTTTGAGGATTGGCCATATATTCTGTCCACACATTTCCCTGTGCTCCTAATACATAATGAGCTTCCGAAGCATCCAGTTCTTTTGGAACAGGCTCGTAACCATACACCGTATCTAATGGCAGATAGCCCCCAATAGTGAGACTGTCTTTATCTTTTGTTTGTGCATAATCGAAATAACAATAAGTAGTTGGAGTCATGATTACATCATGATGTTGTTGTGCTGCGGAAATTCCACCTTTTTCGCCGCGCCAGCTCATGACTGTTGCATTTGGCGCTAAACCGCCTTCAAGAATTTCATCCCAGCCAATGATTTTTCTTCCTTTGCTGTTTACATATTTTTCAATACGTTGGATAAAATAACTCTGCAATCCGTGCTCATCTTTCAGGTTTTTTTCTTTGATCAATTTCTGACAAAAAGCAGATCTTTTCCAATTGCCTTTAGGTGCTTCATCGCCACCAATATGAATGTATTTTGAAGGAAATAATGCCATCACTTCATCCAAAACATTTTCCAAAAATTTAAAAGTATATTCTGACGGACAAAAAATATCATCAAAAACGCCCCATGTTTGCTGTACTTGTTTGCCATCCCGGCTTCCGGCCCATGCAGTTTTTGGAGAAATTTTGGTGGACTCATCGGGGAAGCAACTTAACCCGGGATAAGCAGCGATTGCAGCGGAAGCGTGGCCAGGCATTTCAATTTCAGGAATGATGGTGATAAAACGCTCCTGTGCATATTTGATCACATCTTTTATTTGTTCCTGTGTGTAAAAACCACCATAATGAATGCTGTCATTTCCAGTGCCTGGATAATGTCCAATAATGGTTCCGTTTCTATAACCACCCACAGATGTGAGGCGTGGGTATTTTTTAATTTCAATTCTCCAGCCCTGATCTTCTGTCAGATGCCAGTGAAAAGTATTGTATTTAAAATAAGCGAGGTAGTCAATATATTTTTTTACAAAATCAACATCAAAAAAATGACGGCCTACATCGAGGTGCATGCCGCGATATTTAAAACGCGGATAATCTTTGATGGCAAGTTGCGGTATAGATGCAGTCTCAGTCTTTGTTTGAGGCAATAACTGCAGCAGTGTTTGCATTCCATAAAACAAACCTTCGTTGCCGGTACTGCTGATAATTATGTTATTGGAACCTACATTAAGATTGTAAGCGTCTTTTCTTTCCTTTCCGGGAAGCAGTTTAAAAACAATAAAAGTTCCTTTACCAATTTTACTTTTTACAGGAAGTGCGATCCCATATAATTTTTTTAAATAAACATTTAGCATGTCAGCTTCATGCTGTGTGCCTTTCTCTGCAATTATGGTTGTATTAGCATCGAAATTAAAATTGCCTGAATGCATTTCCAATGATACCGGTTCTGGTATAATAACAATTTTCGTTTGTGCAAATACTGCGACTGAAATAAATAAAAAGATAAAGAGGAAGAGCTTTTTCATACAAATTTTTTTGGGATAAAGTGAGGTTTAATTAATAATGTAATTTGACTAAAATACGTTTTTACTTAAAAAAAAAACAATTACTGCTTTTTTACTGCTTTAAAATTACCGTTTGGCTGAATAAAAGTTAGGCCGGTTATTTTATCTTTTTCATCTTCCGTAAACAGGATAAAATATCCTGATACTACTTTTATAGCAAATTTATTTTTATCAACAGGAAGTAACTCATATTCAGGCTGGCCCGGCACCAGTGCATAAAGAGTAGTATCATTTTTTAAAAATATTTTTACAGTTGCACCACTAATTTCATATTCACCAATGTACTTTTTAAGTTCTTCTTTTGGAATTTCTTTTACCTGAATTTGTTTTTTGAATTCAATTGGTTTTACACCCGCTTCTAATGCAGCAGTAGCGCTTTCGATATCTCCTGATGCATTTAATTGGAATTGCAATTTGATTAAAGATTCTGCACTAAGCGTATCAATTCCATCTTCCGGATCAATTAGAAATAAATCAAAAACATCATAATTATTATGATGAAGCCAAAAAGTTTTATCTCCTGCTTTTGCAAACAATGAATCATTTTTCAAAGAGATATTTACAGTGCCGTAGCCGGGATTGTTATAATTTCCCTGGTAATCTTTTAAAGCATGTGTGGCTGGTTTATTTATTTCAGCAGTCTTTTTTTCTGATGAATCATTTGTATTTTTTTGTTTCTCTTTTTCCTTTTTCAAATCAGAATTCCAGTCAAAATATTTTAAACCAAGCATTCTGTCAGCGATAGTATTTCTTACAATGGAAGGAACCAAAGAACCATCCTGGTTCGATAATACAATAATACCAATGCTGTCTGATGGGAAAAAACAAGTGCTTGCTGAAAAGCCATCAATATTTCCTCCATGCTCCACGCGATAATGTCCTTTGTATGATGATAGCATCCAGCCAAAACCATACGTTGAGAAATATAAATCCGGTTTTTCTTTTGTGGGCAATCCGCTGCTAATAATGGATTGCGCCGATATAGCTTCATTGCGAAAAGAAGCAGGAATAATTTCCTTGCCGTTAAATTTTCCATCATTGATCCAGGCCATTACCCAGTTAGACATTTCATTTACACTGCTGTTAATAGCGCCTGCAGGACTCATTGCCTCAATATGGTAATAATCTAATTTTTTAATAATGCTGTCTTTTTTTACGCCGTAGCCAAGTGCAGCATCAGCATTTGAAGTCAAATCTTTTATAGTAAAATCAGAATGAACCATTCCAAGGGGATCAAATATTTTTTGTTTTACATCCTGCTCCCATGTGTTGCCGGTAATCTTTTCATCAATAGCGCCCAATGCCATGAACATAAAATTATTGTATTGCCATCTATATCTTAAAGGTGCCGTTGGTTCCATAAATTGAATTCTTTTAATCAAGCTATCCCGCGAATTTGTTGAAAATAAATACCACGAAAGATCATACCTCGGCAACCCGGTTCTATGACACATCATATCACGAAGCGTGATGGAATTATTCATGTTGTCATTGTAAAATTTAAGATCGGGTAAATAAGAAGTTGCTGTTTTATCTATGTCAACTTTTCCCTCTTTTTGCAATAATCCTATTAGCGTAGCAGTAAATGCTTTTGAGCAGGATCCAATCGCGAAAAGTGTATTTGTATCAACAGGTAATTTTTTTTCAATATCCCGGTATCCAAATCCTTTTGCATAAATTATTTTATTTTTTTCTACTACCGCCACTGCAAATCCTGCAGCATGCCAGTCTTTTAAAACTTTGTTGAAAATTGCATCCAGGTTGGAAAGGCGGCTATCAACATTTGCTTTTGTTTTTTGTGAGAATACAATAACCGATAAAAAAAGTAAAGGAGAGAAGATAAATTTTTTCATATGCGAATTTTATATTAGTTTTTTATTTAAACAAAAGTATATTACATATTTTCAAAATAGTAAACTTAATTTTAATTGAAAGTGCTATTTCACCGGAATTTTAAAGTGACCAAGCTGATCTTGTATAGCTTCTGAAAATGATAACAGTATTTTTTTTAGATTTTAAATTTTACATTTTAGTTTTGCGCCAATAGCTCATCGCTGATTGCAGTAAGCTCAAAAATAAATTATGGGAAGAATATTTGAAGTAAGAAAATCGACCATGTTTGCGCGCTGGGATAAAATGGCCAAACAATTTACCCGTATCGGAAAAGAAATAGATATTGCGGTAAAACAAGGTGGTCCTGATCCTGATAATAATTCCTCTTTACGTCGTTGTATCATCAATGCGAAAGCAGTGAATATGCCCAAAGACCGCGTAGATGCAGCAATTAAGCGTGCAATGGGAAAAGATAAAACTGATTATCATGAAGAAGTGTATGAAGGATATGCGCCGCATGGAATTGCTTTATTGGTAGAAACTGCCACAGATAATCCTACCAGAACTGTTGCAAATGTGCGCATGCATTTCAATAAAAATAACGGTTCACTTGGTACGAGTGGAAGCGTTGCTTTTATGTTTAACCATATGGGAGAATTTAAAATAAAAAACGACAATCTTGATATAGATGAATTGGAATTTGAACTGATAGATTTTGGCCTTGAAGAAATCGGCGAAGACAGCGAAGGAAATATTATTATCCGCACGCCTTTCAACGAGTTTGGTCATATGAGCAAAGCCTTGGAAGAAAAAAAGATAAACGTTATAACGGCAGAACTTACACGAATTCCGACAACAACCGTTGAACTTTCTGAAGAAGATGCTAATGAAGTTTTAAAATTAGTAGATAACCTGGAGCAGGATGAAGATGTTCAAAAAGTATATCATAATTTGAAATAAGAAAAGAATCAGTCTTATTGTTTACTCCATTCCAGTTTTCTTTTATACCTCTTTAAGAATCTTTATTGTTTCTTAAAAAAACATTCCTTTCATAAAATCTTTATGAAATAAATCTTTCTTTGCATCTACCTGAAAAGGTTAATTCATTTTTTATCATACAACTATAAAGTATAGTTTTTTATCTTTAAAATAAAACCATTTTTCATGCAATTGAAATTTTCTTTTTTATTCGCCACTTTTTTTACCCTCCTTCTCTGCTTTTGCTTTTCAATATCACATGCGCAAAAAACAAAAAGTGGTTACGACATGCAATGGAAAAAAGTAGAAAATTTTCAGAAAAAAGGATTGACAAAATCTGCATTGCAGGAAGTTGAAAATATTTATAATGACGCTAAAAAAAATAATAACGATGCTCAAATCATCAAAGCATTATTATTTAAAATTAATCTGGAACAAAATGTAGAAGAAGATGCTTCTGGAAAAAGTATTGATTCGCTGGAAAATGAAATTACAATTGCGAATGAACCGGAAAGATCAATTCTGCAAAGCATTACAGCACAATTGTATTGGAATTATTTTCAACAGAACCGGTATAAAATCTATCAAAGAACCAACACGATTAATTTTGATAAAAAAGATATTGCTACGTGGACATCGGATGATTTACATCAAAAAATAGGAGAGTTATATTTGGTATCTTTAAAGAATGAAAAACTTTTACAACAAACAAAACCG